>Ga0116152_10005235_pt1 | contig 10137 bp, 9 predicted proteins | sample AD_UKC119_MetaG_FD_89894 | JGI IMG/M metagenome (GOLD analysis project Ga0116152, IMG submission 89894) | Active sludge microbial communities of municipal wastewater-treating anaerobic digesters from Hong Kong - AD_UKC119_MetaG | ecosystem: Engineered > Bioreactor > Anaerobic > Digestate...
GTTTATTCTACCTAGCATTAATTTCACCACCAACTTCTAATTAATTATAACACACAATCTTTCAATAATAAAAGACCAAATAAATTGGTCTTTATTGAATTAGATTAATTATTAAAAACATCTCCAATGTCATCAGTAATTGCATCAGTATCTACCATATCTTTTGCTAAAGAACTAGATAAGCTCTTTGAAATTACATATGAGCATAATCCTGAAACGATTGAAGCAATAACAACTAAAGTTACTACTACATAAGCAAATTTATCAGCTTTTACTTCAGTAATTTTTGCATATGCATAAGCAAAGTTATACATAACAAACATATTTATTACTAAATATAATACTAATACATAAGTTAAATCTAACCCTAAGAATGCTAATATTGCACAAACAAGATTTGCTACTGCTGTTGGAATATAAGCAGTTACTGTTAATGCTAATCCTTGTTTAAAATCAACTTTCTTTGTTTTGAACATTGAATGTACTAATAACATAATTACTGCATATGCAAACATTGAAATTGCAAATAATACAGCCCCTAATAATATAATTTTTACGTATGGAATTTCGATATAATCAGTTAAGTCTGTTAAATCTGTTAAGCTTGTTAAGCCCCCTCCCATACTTCCAAGAACTAAACTAAATAATCCTTTGAATAAGCTTGACATAAATACACCAAATGTTAATGCTATTATTGCTAATAAAATATAAATCTTAGGCATATTCTTTTGAGCAGCATTTTCTTCAATAATTGATACTGGTTTTTTGAATGATTTAATTAAATCATCTTTAATTTCTTTCATTGTTTCAACAAAATCAAATGATGCTGGAGCTGCTACTTTAGTAGCCTCACAATCACAAGTTTCGTTTCCAGTTAATTTCTTACCACATTTTTTACAGAATTTTACTTCAGCTTCACAAGAACATGTTTCGCCTTTTTTTAATTCTTTTCCACATTTTTTACAAAAAGCCATAGTTTACCTCCTCTTAATATGGCATATAATCTAAAGCAATTGGTAATTCAATATCGCTTAGTTTATATGTTGCCTTTACTGTATCATAAGTAGATCTTTCAGTATCACTACTTGTTGTTTTATAAGTATAATTTACTTTGTAAGTAATTGTAAGTTCTTTTGAAGATGAATAATAATATAATGAACGTACTGTTACATCTCCAATTTTGAATGATTCTAATTTATTTTCATATTTTTTAGAATCAGCAAACTCTTCTTTTATATCATCTGTTAATTTATATTTTTTACCAAAATCATCAACAGTTTTTGCATCATCATTTACATATTCATAATATGTTGTAATATATTTTTTGAATACTTTTGCATATTCATCATTATTATCTTTGCTTAAATATGAAGATGACATATAATTTGTTAAATTATATTCATTATCACCATCAGAATAAACATAAATTGATTTCTTAAATGATAATTTACCAACTGTAAATTCAACACTGTAAGATCCTCTTGTCATTCCTTTGATTACATATACATCATTTTCTTTATCTGATTTTTTACTATCAATATAATCTTTTTTAACTTCTTTTCCATCAATTGTAATTTTTGATCCTTTAATAGTTTTTAATTCAATTTTTTCTGAATCAGCAGGATTATATAATGTAGCTGTTCCATAACTACCTACTTGTTCCATAGTAATTTTAGTTATTACATATTTATCGAATATTAATAATGATTTACCATCTTTTTTAATATCAAATACTACTTTATAATTTTCTTCTTCTTCAGTATCATAATATTTAACAGTAATAGATTTCTTTGATGTAGTTACTTTATATTTTTTGTAATTAAATTTAATATCTTTAGATTCAATAATATCTTTCATTCTATCTCCTAAAGATACAAAATATTCATCACTATTTAAAGCAACTGATAAATATTTATTGTTAATAGTTGATTTATCTGCTAATTGAGTAAATGCATTTTTACCCATATTTTCTACACTAGTCATTTGAGACCCTACAATGAAGAATACAATTATAGCAACTACAACTAACGCTACTATTCCTCCTATTAATTTTTGTTTTTTTGTTAAAGAATTAAATTTATCCTTTAAACTCTTTGAATCTACTTTTGGAGCTTTAGCTACTGCTTTTGGACTTGATTTTACTTCTTCTTCATTATCAAGTTTTGCTCCACATTTTTCGCAAAATTTACTTGAACTATCGTTCTTAGTTCCACATTTTTCACAAAACACTCTAAACACCTCTTTCATAATACATTATATCATTAAATTTATAATATACAAAATACTTTTTATACATTTTTATATATTTTATTACTTTATATAATATTATTAAATATTATAATAAAATATAACATAAAAAAACTATCTATTTCCAAGATAGTTCAAATAATACTATGGTAGTCTTTGCTTAAGAACTTTTTCAGCTCTTTTTTCATACTCGTCATCAGTGTAAAAAAGTCCCATACGTACTCTGACACCACAAGTATAGTGAAATTGTGAATTTTTTAATACGGATTTTTTTGTATTATCATCTATTTTAAATTTTAAAATTTTTTTATTAATATTTAATTTAGATATTTTCATATTGCATACCTGCCTTCTATTTTATTTTATTAAATATAGTTTTATTATCACATATGAAATCTTCGTCAATATATTTTTCTTTCATATCTTTTAATGTCCTATCTTTATATTTCTTTAATATACTATTTGCACTAATATATTTATTCTTATCACTAGTTTCCATATCAGTAGAAACATTATATAATTTATTATTTTTAAAAATTAATGTAACTTGATATTTTTCACCATTATGTTCTCTATGACAAATTAATTTTTTATTTTGTGATTTAAGATAGACTATACTTATTATTGAAATAATAAGTATTATTAACATCAAAATCCCTATTCTCTTTTTCATTTTTACCTCCACATTTATTATTGATTAAATTATTAATAAAATATAAACTTGATACTATACTGCACCAAGTCTATACTAAGAAGTTTATTAGTTCAACTATATTTCTTATGACAGGAGTCCCACATCAGCAATTTTGGAGAATATCCTAATCAACTTTTAAAATATTATATCATAATAAATTAAAGGAAAATAGACATAAATATTATCTTTTTTATATTAGTTATAATAAAAAAGCAGATTAAATCTACTTTTTAATTACCTCATAATATCTTTTTGACTTAACTAGTGTAGTTATAACATCATGTGTTTCTTCTAATTCATATTTTCCACAATTTCTATGATACATAGTATCAAGCGAAATAATATTCATAGAGAATGTGTCGTTTCTTTTATTAAACATATAATTATTTATGATTTCTTGCAAATCATAATCTACTACATATTCAAAATCTTTAATAAAATTTACTACATATTCTTTTTTATTTTTTAATAATTCATAAAAACTATACTCATCATAAACAATTGTTTCTATTCCAAATATTTTATTAAAATCAATTTCACTATTTAATAAGTCTAGCTTCTCTTTTATATCAGTTTTTTCCTTATCATTAATTGCCACTTTTATTTTATCACATTTGTTTAAAATATTATCTGCTAGTGTTAACAACATATAATCACTTAATATGAGTCTTTTTTCTGATGTATCACTTTTGTTTTGTCTCTCAATATCAAAAACTTGTTGTTTGATATTTCTTAATTCATCTAGATCATTAGAATTTAATGCTAATTTTCTAAGTTCAATCAATTTGAAATCTTCATCAGCAACCAATGCATTAGAATTTTGTTTAAATCTAATTATTCGTTCATCTAGATTAACAGAATAATCTTGTAAAGCTTTAGCACTTAATATAATTGGATAATATTTTTTATCATAATCAGAACATTTATTACATTTACTAAATATTTCTGTTATTAATTCATCTAATAATTTTTTATCCATATACATAATTAAATTACAATTAATAGGATTTATTTTTTGAATTATATTTTTTACTTCATCATATTTTTCCATAAATACACCTCATTATAAGTGCTTATTATATCATATATAATTTTTTTCACAATAAAAAAACGATTCTTCCTTTATAAAAAAGAAAAATCGTTATTAACATCTGGCACATACGATATTGTTATTTCAAATAATCGTATAAAAAAAATACCAGTAATTACTGATATAATTTTAATATATTTATAGGGTGTTTGTCAAATAGAAATCACCCACCATGCAAGATAACATGTAAGATAACATGTAAGATAACATGTAAGATACATGGTGTAATATGACTACGAAGTAATAACAGATCACTATCATATCAATTTTTCTGGCAACACTTAAAAATTTAATAAAAACTAACAAGATTATTATAATTTTATAGATGTAATAACTAGTTCTAGTTTCATTCTAAATCAAATTTGTCAATTTTATCAATCAAGTATTCAAAAGAGTTTACATTAAATACATCTCCCATTTTTTTACCTTCCATTGCTTTGGCAACTGAACAATCTGGAGATAACTTGGAAAAACCTAATTCTTCAAGTTTCTCTATTTCTTTATCATGAATATAATACTTGAAACTTTCATTATCTTCATCATTAGATAAAGTGTAGATATCAATAACATTATAATTTACTTTTTCTTCAAGTATAGGATTATTTTCTAATGATTTATCAATAGATTTAATATTAGTCTTGCTTATTTTAGGAATAATATGTTTTCCTTCAACTCTACTCAAGAAATAATCTTCAATAAAATCCCATCTTTCTTTATTTGTTTTTAAATCTTTAAAGAAGTATGTCATATAGTTTATAGAATCACAATGCATTTGAGTTATACCTCTTAATGTTGCACTATGATATGCAGGATTATTAACAATTTTTTCCACTTCACTTGCACTGTTGACACGCACAAAATATTCAGGCTTTTCCCCAGCAGTAAAAGTATATGAAACTAAATCGAATAATTCCATAATTTGAACTGCAACTACAATAGGATTTGTTCTTGAAACATTATTACTATTATCAACAATCGCTATTCTATTTTTCTGGTTTTCAAAACCACTAAAGAAATTATCAATTGCTTTTTGAATCTGATTTATTTTTCTAATATAATTAGCCGATTTTATATGATACCTTCCTGTTTTTGAATTAAAGTCGCAGAATTTATCAACATTGCTATAGTTTGTCGTAGTAAAATCAATTAATAAATGTATCAGTGGATCCATTACACCTTTTATAAGTGTCTTATTTGCATATTTATCTTTTTCTATATACATATCTGCAATTTCATTTATTGTTTTTTGTTTATTAGACATCTTTAAATCGTCTAAAATAGTTCTTAAAATATTTAATTTTGCGTTTGCTATTCCATTAATTGTCTTAAAATCATTATCGTTTTTTGAATCAACATTAAGCAATAATCTATCTTTCATAAATGATCTATCATAACCTTTTAGTTCATTCAGATAAAAATTTCTTTTAAATGTCCCAAACGTAATTCCGTCATATAATCCATTAAAATTATCATTCCAACATCCTTTAAAGTCAAACTCATATACTTTTCCTAAATATGTTGTTTTAATATCCTTTGCATCTAATAGTGTTAATTGTTCTCCACTATACTTTTCAGTTAGATATTTTTCCCATCCATAAGATTTGACTTCAATCATTTTAGAATTTTGAATATAAAAGAATCCCTTTGTAAACATTGTTCTTGGCTTAAATACTAGTGGTACATAATTAATTTTATATTTAAAATCTCTTTTTATAGCAATAATTGTTGCCTTTAATTTAGAATCAACATCTTCATCTTGTTTAGCTGAAAAAATATGTGAAAAATCTTCTGAGGATATCATAAAGTTTCTACTTTTTTCCAACTTATACTTAAATAATATTTTTTTTAATACTTCTTTAAGATGATAGTCATTTATTTGCGATAAACCATATAAAGTGTTTATATATCTAAAATCTTCTTCGTAGAAATCTGTTATCGCTAAACCTATTTCATCATCACTTCTTGCTGCTCTTCCTATTTCTTACACATAATCTGCTAAATTCCCAGTAGGTGCAAAATGATATACATTTTTTATCGACTTAACATCTATCCCCATCCCAAATGCTTTTGTAGCCAGAACGACATTTTTATCATTTGTTCTAAATTCTTCTATACAAACATCTTTAGCATTTTTATCCATCCCTCCGAAATATTTACCAACTTTTTCCTTTGGTACTATATTATAAATTTCTTCTAGATTTCTAACAAATGGAAAATATACAAGGCTTTTTTCTCCTGTTTGGATAAATTCTTTAATTCTCCCTACAACCTTTTCATCTTTTTCCTCTTTATAAGCATGGTCTTTTTTACATAAATTAATATCAAATCCAATATTGTCTCTTTTTACATTACCAAAAAATGGATCGCAAGTCATATTTAAACTTTCAATAATATCGTGATACATATCGTTTAGTCCATTACTAATTGTTGCAGTTGCAGTAAAAGTTGCAATTGGAAATAATCTTTTCTGTCTATGTCTCAACCTATCAATATATTCACCCAAATACCAATAATCAGGTCTAAAATTTTTACCCCATGTGGCTACAGTATGTGCTTCATCAACAACTAACATTCCAATTGTTCTGTCACCAATCAAATTTTCAATGTCATAATTGCTTAATAACGTTTCTGGTGAAATATAAAGAATTGAAACTTCGTTTTTTTTAATTTTCATTTTTATTACTTCTTTTTCATAGGGAGTATAATCTGAATTTATAGTCGCAGCACAATTAGTTAATTTTTCAATATTCTTTACTTGATCTTTCATTAATCCTATTAATGGAGATATTATAATTGTTACCAAATTAAGTTCTTCTGCTGCTTTTATTGCCGGTATCTGAAATAAAACGGATTTCCCAGCACCAGTCGGCGCTGTAACAAAAATATCTCTAAAACTCTTGTGCATATTTGCTTTTTTAATATTATTATAAATAGTATCAATAATAATACTTTGATTGATCATTGTTTTATCATTACTTGTAAATGGATCGTCATAAATTGGAAATTCTTTAAATTCATATTCAGAATCTATTCTTTTTAATATTGAAACATATTCATCATAGTTTTCTGGCAAATCATAATTCTTTTTATTTTTCAAAATATTTATATTAATTCCTAATTCATTCAATACAAATAGTAATTTTGATATAAATATGTTTTCTTTTTTCTCTACACAAATGTAGTCTATTTGATTTATCATTCCATATAATGCTTCATAAAAAACTTCAATGATTTTTTTGGTTGGTGAGTTATCCAATAATTCAAATACTTTCTTTTCTTTATATTCATAAGATATAAAATCACCAGAATACATATTATATAATTTTGACATTTCAACATTTTTGCAATTATCTAGAATATTATAACTAATAAATGGTACACCATTAATTGTATTATATTCTGTATAAATTTCTTGAAGAATATTTGCTTTATAATCATCAGAATCAAATTTATTTATTGTTTCTTCAATTGAATTACAAATTAATCCAGGATAATAATATTCAAAACACCCCAAATCAATGATTTTTATTTTGTAATCACTAAATGTTGAAACTACTCCCGTTAAATTTTTTTTATCGATATAAAGTAATTCTTCTAGCAAACAATAACAACTTTTTCCACTATTAAGTATTGTTAACATTTCTGATAAAATTATTTTATCATCTACTTCAAATATTTTGTTTAAATCATCTATTATTTTCAAATCAAAAATATGATCAATACAAAAATTCATTTTTTTTATAATGTTATTGAAACCTTTTAGAACAAATATTGTTTTCTCTTCATTTAAGATCTTATTTAAATCATTATTAATTTTCTCAATCATATAGACACCTCTTATAAAGATTATATCAAAAAAACTTGATAATTCATATCAAGTTTTATATATAATATACAATAGATTAGATATCACTATCTCAAATAATTATTAAAAATACCAACAATTACTAATATAATTTCAATATACTTATATGGTACTTAAATTCTATTCTACCCATTTATATCTTTCTTTGTATTGAGATAAGAAAGTATAATCGTTGGTATCTTTTTGAATTCTTCCAATTAAAATCCCCGGTTTAATATTTTGCAAATCACAAAATTCTTTAATACTTAAATAATCATAATTATTTTTTTCTTTAAATTTATTGAATTCAGCTTCTGGTATTAAAATATTTTTCGAAAAGTCGTTTGCTCTGTCTTCTATTTCACTTTCAATAAAAGAATAATCTATGTACTGATTAGTGAAATCATCATTTACTAAATGTCCTATTTCATGAAATAAAGTGAACCAAAAAATATCAGAAAAAGACTGACGTATTGTCATACATAAAATTATCTTGTTGTTATTTTTTTGTATAAATCCTTGAACAGGTGCACCAGTAAAGTGCTTAACAACATCAAAAACTATACCACACTCTTTAAAAATTTGTTTTAGTTTTTGAATCATTTCATTTGGTTCTAAAAACATAGTTTTTTTAATATCTGTAAACTTTGATATTAATTTTTCTTTATTAAAATTATTTTCAATTTCAACTTTTTCAGTATAATATTGACAAAGTTTCTGCCATGCATACAATACATAAATATTTAGCTTTAGTTTTGTTGAACCTCTAAAAGCCACCTGTTGTATTGGTAAATTAGGTATATTTTTTAAATCGTTTAAATTCAAAAATCTTCTCATATTTAAAACTCTAATAGGCTTACTTGATTCTACTGATATTATATTTTTACTTTCGCAAAAATTAATTATTTCTTTTAAATCATCTAAAATTTTTATTTCTTCATTTTTTATATTGTTTTGCTTTTCTAATTCTAGTATTTCTTTATCATATATTCCCTGTAAATTTATCCAAAAAGACGCTGGAATATTAAAAACATATTCCAAACTAAGAGCAAATTTTGAAGAAATTCCTTTTTTTCCTCTCAATACTTCACTTATATGTTTAGGCGAAAAACTAGTTCTTATTGCTAATTCTTCTTGGTTCATATTTCTATCTTCCAAAATTTCTTTTATCGTTTCACCAGGATGTATAACAAAATCAAGGGATAATCCATTCACATTTTCCAGCATGATAATCCATCACTCCTTTTATATTTATATTTCTACATTTTTTTAAAGATTCATTGTCTAGAATTTCAACTAATGGCTCCACTACTAGTCTATAATTTGCTGTAATGTTTATACCATATAATTTATCTAAGTTACCTGTTAATGGATGAGGTTTACCGAGACCCATATCTAAAAATTCTTTAAAATTGTTAGATGCCTGCAATTGATTTAGTCTTAGCTTTAACATTTTAGCTTTTTCTAAACCTATTTTTTTTAAAATTATATTAGAATCATTTAAAATTTTTTCAACTTTTTTGTCATGTGCTTCCAAGACCAAACGAATTGCCTCCTTTCTTTAGTTACCTATTAGGTAATTTTATTATATATTAATTTAAAATAAAAATCAAGTAATTAATACCTGATTTTAAAATTACAATTTGTCACTAGATATACTAAAGAATTTGTCAAAGAAATCCATTAATCTATCTAATACTTTTTTCTTTTTATTAAATCTATCATCGTTCATTGAAAATCTAGACATTGGTGGAAGTATTGTTGATACTTCTGTACCATTTGTTTCTACACTTCCGTTTTCAAAAGATTTTCTAATAAAATTATAAGTTTCATCTTTATTTAAGTTTTCTTCAATTATAATTTTATCTAATTCTTCTTTTTTCTTACTATTCATAAAACTAGCAAAGTCTAAGTATATATCAGTAGATCCATTTATTGAATTTATAAATTCTTCAATAAGATCTTTCTTATTTCTTAAATCCGGACTTGCCATAATGGCTTTATTTACAGTAATTAATATTTCTTTATCTTTCATATTACTTTCATGATACTTTTGAATTAAAGTTAAAATATAATCAATATTAACTTCAATTTGTTTTACAAGTTCCATTTCAAATACTATATCATCTGTTATATCAACTTTATCACCTTTATCGACATTTCTATAATGATTGTATAAATCAATATACATTGAATGATAGTCTTGAACTTCTCTTTTATTTAATAAAGTATCATCAGCAAATCTGTCAAATGAAGATAATA
>Ga0116152_10005237_pt1 | contig 10136 bp, 11 predicted proteins | sample AD_UKC119_MetaG_FD_89894 | JGI IMG/M metagenome (GOLD analysis project Ga0116152, IMG submission 89894) | Active sludge microbial communities of municipal wastewater-treating anaerobic digesters from Hong Kong - AD_UKC119_MetaG | ecosystem: Engineered > Bioreactor > Anaerobic > Digestate...
GCCACCGCGGCCGGCTGCTTCAGATCCAGCACCACGCTGCGCTTGTTGCGGTTCAGGCCCAGGAACAGCGGCCCCAGGCCGATATCGCCGCAGGGCCCGATGCTGCGCGTCGAATCGCCCGACGGCGCCTCGATCTTGATCACGTCGGCGCCCAGATCGCCCAGCAGCTGGGTGCATGAGGGGCCCATGAACACCGTGGTCAGGTCGAGCACGCGCACGCCAGCCAGCGGGCCGGCGGGCTGGGTGGGGCTTGCCGCTTGCTGCGTCATCGCGCCTCGATGCCCGCCGCGCGGATCACTTCGCCCCAGTTTTTCGACTCTGCAGCCTGGAACTGGGCCAGGCCTTCCGGGGTGCTCAGCGCCAGCACGCCCTCTTCGCTCGCATCGTTCACGCATTTCTCCTGTGCCTGGGGGCAGTCTAGGCCCGCGCAGTTGATATGGGAATAGCTATATTTCTATTTCTGTGATAACGATTGGGGATCAATGCCATGCGACTTGACCTGAGCCTCAGACAGCTCGAAGCCTTCGTGCAGGTGGCCGCCAGCGGCAGCTTTCGGCGTGCGGCGGCGCAGCTGGGGCAGGCGCAGCCGGTGCTCAGCCGCCTGATCGGCCAGGCCGAGCAGACGCTGGGCGCGCGCCTGTTCGACCGCGACACGCGCCGGGTCGAGATCACGCCGGCCGGGCGCGAGCTGCTGCCACTGGCGCAGCGCCTGCTGCGCGACTTCGACGACACGCTGGGCGACTTCGGCGCCTTCATGGCGGGGCGCAGCGGCCGCGTGTCGATGGTGGTGCTGCCCTCGGTCAACGTGGCGCTGGCGCCGCGGGCGATGGCCGCCTTTGCGCGCACCCACCCGCAGGTGAACTTTGCGCTCACCGAGGCGCCGGCCGACACGTTGCTGGCGCTGCTGGAGGCCGGGCGCGCCGACTTCGGCGTCAGCGTGCGGCCGGCACCGCAGCAGCGCCTGCACTACCGTCATTTGCAGGACGACCCTTTCGTGCTGGTGTGCCGGCGCGACGACGCGCTGGCCGCACGCGCCGCCGTGCCCTGGTCGGTGTTCGGCACCCGCGCCTGCATCATGAGCGCGGCGCACAGCAGCATCCGGCAGGTGACCGACGCGGTGTTTCTGCGCCAGCGCACGCCGCCCAGCCCGGTGCTGGAATACCCCAGCGTGGCGGCGGCTGGCGCCCTGGTGGCCGCGGGGCTGGGCATCACGGCGCTGCCGCTGCTGGCGCTTCAGCTGGTGGACATGCGCGAGCTGGCGGCGGTGCCGCTGGTGCGCCCGGCCATGGCGCGGCCGATCGGCATCGTCACGCGCATCGGTCGTTCGCTGTCGCCGGCCGCGTGGGCCTTCATGGAGACGCTGCAGGCGGCGCAGGCGGGGGCGCCCGACGCGCCGTGAGGTCGAAGCGCAGCAGCCGGCATTCGATCGGGCCGTTCCACAGCGGCACGCGGCGCGATTCCTTCAGGCGCAGGCGGCCGGGCAGCTTGCTGTCGGGCGTCAGCAGCCAGGCGCTCCAGCCGGCGTAGTGGGTTTTCCAGTGCGCGGCCAGGCGGGCGAAGAACTCGTCACCGGCGTTGACTTCGTCGGCAGGCGCGCCCCCTGCACGCTGACGCGCCAGGGTGCCGGACTGAAAGGCTTCGCGCCCGCCGCGCGCGCCGGCCACGCCGGCGGCGGCAATGCGCTCGCCATAGGGCGGATTGAGCAGCAGCACGCCCGGTTCGGCGCACGGCGGCAGGCGCTGCAGCGCGTCGCCGCCGCGCAGCTGCACGGCGGCCGCCACGCCGGCGCGCTGGGCGTTGCGCTGGGCAAAGTCGACCATGCGGTGGGCGACGTCGCTGCCGAAGATGCGCACCGCCGGGGTTGATGCGTCATTTCGGCCTCCGGCGCTTGTGGGACAAGCGCCAGCAGCTTCTGTTTTAATAGCATTCCAGCGCGCCGGATCGTGCGGTCGCAGTTGCTCGAAGGCAAAGCGCCGCTGGCCGCCGGCGGGCAGGCCGAGCAGCAGCTGCGCCGCCTCGATGACGATGGTGCCCGAGCCGCAGCAGGGGTCGTACAGCGGCAGCGGCGACACGCTGCGCGTGGCCGGCTGCCACCAGCCGCAGGCCGCCAGCATGGCGGCGGCCAGGGTTTCCTTGAGCGGCGCCTCGCCTTTGTCCTGGCGCCAGCCGCGCTTGAACAGCGGCTCGCCGCTGGTGTCGATGTACAGCGTGGCCTCGTGCGGGCCCAGGTGCGCCTGCACGCGCACGTCGGGGCGCTGGGTGTCGATGCTGGGGCGCACGCCGCCAGCCTGCTGGCGAAAGCGGTCGGCCACCGCGTCCTTGATGCGCAGGGTGGCGAAGTTCAGGCTTTTCAGCGGGCTGGCCTGCGCCGTCAGATCGACGCGAAAGCGCTGGCGCGGGGTGAACCACTGCTCCCACGGCACGCTGGTGGCCAGCGCGTACAGATCCTGCTCGTTCTGATAGGGGCCGTGCGCCAGCTCGATCAGCACGCGCTGGGCCAGGCGGCTCATCAGGTTCAGGCGCAGCATCAGCGCCCAGTCGCCACGCACGCGCACGCCGCCGCGCAGGCTCAAGAGGTCCTGGCCCGCCAGGCCGGTGAGGCCATGCACCTCGTCGGCCAGGAAGTCCTCGACGCCGCCGGCGCAGGGCAGAAACAGGGTCAGCGCGTTCATGGCGTCGCTGCCGCGGCGCAGGCCAGCAGCTTGCCCTGAATCGGCGCCGGGATGGGGGTGACGCGGCGCGAGACGGGGTCGATGAAGACGATGCCGGTCTTGCCGCGCGCCACTTCGCGGCCCTGGCCGACTTCGGTCATGCGAAACACCAGATCGAAGCCGTAGCGGTTGAAGTCGGCCGGCTGCATCTGCACGCGCAGGGTTTCGCCGTGGAAGGCCTCGGACTTGTACTGCGCCAGCATGTCGCCCACCACGATGGCGGCGCCGTCCACCTGGCCTTCGCGGTAGCCGAGGGCGTGGAAAAAGCGCAGCCGCGCCTCGGACACCAGCGCCAGCAGCTGGGCGTTGTCCAGGTGCCCGCCCTGGTTGACGTGGCTGATGTAGATCTGCAGCTCGGTGGCAAAGCCGAACTGGGCGGGAAGGTCGAAGACGAGACGGGCCATGGTGAAACGCGGGCTCAGTGGCTCTTGCGCAGAGTGGCGGTGGGAAGGCGCAGGGCCTCGCGGTACTTGGCCACGGTGCGGCGCGCGCAGTCGATGCCCTGGGCCTTCAGCTGCTCGGCGATCTGGGCGTCCGACAGCGGGCGCGCGCGATCTTCGGCCTCGATCAGCTGCCGGATCAGCGCGCGCACCGCGGTGCTGCTGGCGTGGCTGCCCGACTCGGTGCCCAGCGCCGAGCCGAAGAAGTACTTGAGCTCGAAGGTGCCGCGCGGTGTGGCCATGTACTTGGCGGTGGTGACGCGCGAGATGGTCGATTCGTGCACCCCCAGCTCGTCGGCCAGCTCGCGCTGGATCAGCGGGCGCATGGCCAGCTCGCCGTGGATGAAGAAGTCGCGCTGGCGCAGCACGATGGCGTTGGCCACGCGCAGGATGGTGTCGAAGCGCTGCTGGATGTTGCGGATGAACCAGCGCGCCTCCTGCAGGCGTTCGCTGAGCGCCGGGTGCTTGTCGCTGCCACGCAGGGCGCTGGCGTACTGCTCGTGCACGCGCAGCCGCGGCACCACGTCGGGGTTGAGCGCCACGCGAAAGCGCGGCCGCTCGGCCGTGCCGACGGCGCTGACGATGACGTCGGGCACGACGATCTGGCGCTCGACGTCGGCAAAGCGGCGCCCCGGCTTGGGGTCGAGCCGCCCGATCAGGGCCATGGCGGCGCGCACCGCGTCCTCGCTCTCGCCGACGAGCTGCGCCAGCTTGCGGCTGTCGCGCCGCGCCAGCAGCTCGACGGCGTCGTGGCGGGCGCAGATGCGCAGCGCGGTGGCGATGCGCGCCTGCTCCTGCGGCGCCACCGCGCGTTCGGCCTGCCGGCTGCGCAACTGCAGCGTCAGGCATTCGGCCAGGTGGCGCGCGCCCACGCCGGCCGGCTCCAGCGACTGCAGCAACTTGAGCGCCAGCGTCAGGCGGTGCACCAGCTCCTGCATCTGCTCCAGCTCGTCGCCGTCCTCGGTCAGGCTGGCGGCCAGCTGCGCCAGCGAGTCTTCCAGGTAACCGTCGTCGTTCAGCGAGCCGATCAGAAAGCGCAGCGCCGCCGCGTCCTCGGGCGCCAGGCGCAGCGTCAGCGCCTGGCGCAGCAGGTGCTCGGCCAGCGACTCCTGGCCGCCGACGCGCTCGCCCGGGTCGGTGTCGTCGTCGCCCGCCTCGCGCTGGCGCGCCGGCGCCTCGCCGCCCCATTCGGCGTCGTCGGGGGCGATGTCCACGCTGCCGTCGCCGTCCCAGTCGTCCGGGGTCAGGGGTTCGGCATCAAAATCGGCTTCGGCGCTTGTGGAATCTGCGCCAGAAGCTCCTGAATCAATAGCGTTTTCGTCGGTGCGTTCGCCCCGTTCGGCCGGCGTCGGCGCGGCAGCGTCGCCGGCCTCGTCCTCGCGCTCCAGAAACGGGTTGTCGGCCAGCATCTGCTCGACTTCGCCGCTCAGCTCCAGCGTCGACAGTTGCAGCAACCGGATCGACTGCTGCAGCTGGGGCGTCAGCGCCAGCTGCTGCGCCACGCGCAGCGAAAGCCCGGGTTTCACAGCCGGAAATGCTCGCCCAGATAGACGCGCCGCACCTCGGGGTTGGCCACGATGTCGGCCGGCGTGCCGGTGGCCAGCACGCGACCTTCGCTGATGATGACGGCGTGGTCGCAGATGCCCAGGGTTTCGCGCACGTTGTGGTCGGTGATCAGCACACCGATGCCCTGGCTCTTGAGGAAGGCGATGATGCGCTGGATCTCGATCACCGCGATCGGGTCGATGCCGGCGAACGGCTCGTCCAGCAGGATGAAGCGCGGCTGCGTGGCCAGCGCGCGCGCGATTTCCACCCGCCGGCGTTCGCCGCCCGACAGCGCCGGCGCCGGCGAATCGCGCAGCGGCTCGACATGCAGCTGCTGCAGCAGCTCGTTCAGGCGCTGCTCGATGGCGTCGCGCCCCAGGGGCCGGCCCTGGGCGTCCACCTGCAGCTCCAGCACCGCGCGCACGTTCTCGGCCACCGTCAGCTTGCGGAAGATCGAGGCCTCCTGCGGCAGGTAGGACAGGCCCAGGCGCGAGCGCCGGTGGATCGGCATGTGCTCGATCGGCTGGTCGTCGATGGCGATGCTGCCGGCGTCGGCGCGCACCAGGCCGACGATCATGTAGAAGGAGGTGGTCTTGCCAGCGCCGTTGGGGCCCAGCAGGCCCACCACCTCGCCGTTGACCACGTCCAGCGATACGTCGTGCACCACGCGGCGTGCGCCGTAGTTCTTGCGCAGGCCGCGCACCTGCAGCCGACTCTGGCCGTGCGCGCGCGGCGCGTCGGCGGTGGCGGGGGCGTCAAAGCGCGACGCCAGCGCCTCCAGCGCCGGTTCGTGCACGGGCGTGTTCACTGTCCGCTTCCTTCGGGCAGCGCGGCGGCCGGGCGCAGCTGCAGCGCCGGTGCCGAAGCCGCGGGCGCGGCGCTGGCGGCCTGGCGCGGCGCCAGCGTGGCGCGCACGCGCCCGCCCGGCGCCGCCGAGGGGGCGCCGGCCGCGGGTGCGCCGTCCACCGTGTACACCTCGGTGCGGTTGTTGTAGACGATCAGGCTGCCCAGCACCTGGTCCAGCTGGGTGGCGCCCTCCAGGCGCCGCATCTCGGCGCGGCGGATCAGGCGCACGGTGTCGGTCTTGCCGTCGTATTCGATGGTTTCGCCTTCGCCTTCGATGAATTCGTTCACGCCCTCGCGCTTCTGACGGAAGAAGGCGCGCTTGCCCGGCTCGCCCGACAGGGTGCCGAACTGGTTGCCGGCGCTGTCCTGGCGCACCTCCAGGCGGGCGCCGCGCATCACGATGGTGCCCTTGGTCACCAGCACCTTGCCGGTGAAGGTGGACTGCTGCTTCTGCTCCTCGTAGCGCAGCGCGTCGGCCTCGATGTTCATGGGCTTGTCGCGGTCGGCGCGCTCGGCCCAGGCCGGCGCGGCCAGGCCGAGCAGCAGGGTGGCGCACAGCAGGCGCAGGCGGGGGGCGGACGGCGGTACGGACGGCTTCATCGTGAAGGCACGGTTTTTGCTTTCAGTATGAAACATTCTAAGCGGCCGCCACGCGTGCCGGAGCCGGGCGGCGCATCAAAAAAGCCCGCCAAGGCGGGCTGGTGCGTCGCCCGAGCGGCGCGTCACTTCTTGCGTTCCTGGGCGATCAGGTTGTTGGCGATCTGGATCATGCGCTCGAAGCCGCCGGCCATCGAGCCGTCGGTGTAGTAGCGCCCGGCAATGCCCAGCGCCGGCGTGCCCTCGACATGGTAGGCCTCCTGCAACTGCACCGCGCGGCGCAGCTTGTTGGCGATGCCGAAGGACTTGTAGGCGGCCTCGAACTTGGCGCGGTCAACGCCCTGCTCGGCGATCCAGGGCAGCAGCACGTCCGGCTTGTCCAGGCGCTTGCGCTCGGTTTGCAGGGCCTGGAACACCTTCATGTGTACCGGCTGCTCGGTCAGGCCCAGGGCGTCGAGCGCGTAATAGATGCGCTGCAGCGGCTCGAAGCTGCTCTGGAAGCCCACATGTTCGCGCCGCACCGCCACGTCCTTGGGGGCGGCCTTCTTCCAAGCCTCGAACACCGGTTCGAAGTTCTTGCAGTGCGAGCAGCCGTAGGAGAAGAATTCGATCACCTCGATCTGGCCGGCCGGCGCGTCGACCGGCGCGCGGTCCTTGAGCGTGGCGTAGCCGGGGCCCGACTGGGCGCGCGCCGGCAGTGCCAGCAGGCCGGGCAGGGCCAGCGCGCCAGCGAGGGTGAATTCACGACGATTCATGGAAACGGACTCCTTGTCTATGGACTGGGTTCAGAGCGCCACCGCCGGGCGGAGTTCCCGCGCCGCCGTCATTTCTGCACCCGCACCAGCGCGGCGTCGAAGCCCTCGCCGTCCAGCCGCTGCTTGACGCGGTCGGCCGCATCGCGGTTCTGGAACGGGCCCACGCGCACCCGGTAGACGGTGCGACCGGCCTGTTCGCGCTCGCTCACCCGCGCTTCCACGCCCATCAGCGACAGGCGGGCGCGCTGGGCGTCGGCGTCTTCCGGGGTGCGGAAGGCGCCCGCCTGCACGAAGTAGGCGAAGGGGTCGGCGGCGGCGGCCGCCGCGGCAGGCGCCGCCGGCGCGGCGCCGCTGCGCGCCGCGGCCAGATCGCCCAGCGGATCGCTGGACGGGCGGGCCGGCGCCGGCCGCGCGGTCACCGCGGGGGGTGCCGGCTCGGTCGTCTTGTCGGTGCCGCGCGCCGGGGCGCGCGCGTCGGCCGGCTTGCTGTCGGGGGCCGGGCGGGCCACTTCGGTCGGTGCCGGGATGGGCGCCGGCGCCGGTGCCGGCACCACGCTGCCGCTGGCGGCGGAGCCCGGGCCGGCCGGGCGGGTGCCGTTTTTGCCACGCAGCGCGGCGTTCGGGTCCCAGTCCTTGTTCTTTTCGGCCTCGGCCGCGTCCTGGCCGTTGGTGCGGGTGGCGTTCTTGCTGACCAGCGGCACCGGCACCTTGGCCACGTAGATGGCCACCGCCAGCGCCGCCGCCAGGCCCACCAGCACCCCGAGCAGCAGACCCAGGAAGGTGCCGCCGCGTTGCTTGCAGATCATCATCGTTGGAGCCATGCCATCACATCCGGGTGGGCGCCGTAACGCCCAGCACCGTCAGGCCATTGTGCAACACCTGGGCGGTGGCGGCGACCAGGGCCAGGCGCGCGGTCTTCACCGCGGGGTCGTCCACCAGGATGCGCTCGGCGTCGTAGTAGCTGTGGTAGGCGGCGGCCAGCTCGCGCAGGTAAAAAGTGACGTCGTGCGGCGCGAAGTCCTGCGCGGCGGCGCTCAGCATGTCGGGGTAGCGGGCCAGCTGCAGCATCAGCGCCTGCGCCGCCGGCGTGTCCAGCGGCGTCAGGTCGGCGTCGGCCAGCGTGGCCGCGTCGCCGCCCCAGGCCTGCAGCACCGAGCAGATGCGCGCGTGGGCGTACTGCACGTAGTAGACCGGGTTGTCGTTGTTCTGCTGTACGGCCAGATCGACGTCGAAGGTGTATTCGGTGTCGGGCTTGCGCGACAGCAGGAAAAAGCGCACCGCGTCGGCGCTGGTCCAGTCGATCAGGTCGCGCAGCGTGACGTAGCTGCCGGCGCGCTTGCTGATCTTGACCTCCTGGCCGCCGCGCACCACGCGCACCATGGTGTGCAGCACGTAGTCGGGGTAGCCGGCCGGAATGCCGACGCCGGCGGCCTGCAGGCCGGCGCGCACGCGCGCGATGGTGCCGTGGTGGTCGGTGCCCTGGATGTTGATGGCTTTCCTGAAGCCGCGTTCCCACTTGGTGATGTGGTAGGCCACGTCGGGCACGAAATAGGTGTAGCCGCCATCCTGCTTGCGCATCACGCGGTCCTTGTCGTCGCCGTAGTCGGTGCTGCGCAGCCACAGCGCGCCGCCTTCCTCGTAGGTCTTGCCGGCGTCGATCAGGCGCTGCACGGTGGCTTCGACGCGCCCTTCGGCGTACAGGCTGGACTCCAGGTAGTAGCGGTCGAACTTGAGGCGAAAGGCCTGCAGGTCCTTGTCCTGCTCGTGGCGCAGGTAGGCGACGGCGAACTGGCGCATGCCGTCCAGGTCGTCCACGCTGCCGCTGGCGGTGAACTGGCGGTCGTCGGCGTGCACCGTGCGGCGGGCCAGAAAATCGTCCGCGATGTCCTGGATGTAGTCGCCGTTGTAGGCCGCCTCGGGCCAGTCGGCGTCGCCCGGTTTCAGGCCGCGGGCGCGGCATTGCACCGAGGTCGCCAGGGTGTCGATCTGCACCCCGGCGTCGTTGTAATAAAACTCGCGTTGCACCTGCCAGCCCTGGCTGGTGAACAGGTGGCAGATGGCGTCGCCCAGCGCCGCCTGGCGGCCGTGGCCGACGTGCAGCGGGCCGGTGGGGTTGGCGCTGACGAACTCGACCAGCATCTTCTCGCCGCGCGCCGGGCGGCTGCCGTAGCGCGCGCCTTGGCTCAGCACCTCGCGCACCACCTGCTGCTTGGCGGCGGGCTGCAGGCGGATGTTCAGAAAGCCGGGGCCGGCCAGCTCGATCGCCGACACCCAGCGCTGAAAGGCCGGCGCGGCCTGCAACGCTTGCTGAAGCTGCTCGCCCAGCGCGCGCGGGTTGGCCTTGAGCGGCTTGGCCAGCTGCATGGCGGCGGTGCAGGCAAAGTCGCCATGCGCGGCCTGACGGGGCGATTCAAAGGCGGCTTTCGACCCGCTGCCGGGCCACAGCCGCTCCAGCTCGGCCGCCAGCGCGGCGAGCAGTTCGGTCTTCACGGATTGCATCGGCGGATTCTACGGGGCGGGCGCCGGGCACCGGGGTGTGCCGCCCAGGTTCCTGGGTGATGCATCGAATCGGGCTCTGGCGCTCACCCAGCAAGCGCCAGAAGCTATGATAAAAGCAGCAAATGCAGGCTTCAGGCGCCGTAGCCACGGGCCAGGAACACCGCCGCCAGCGGAATCACCGCCACCAGGTGGGTCTCGATCATCACCAGGCGGCGCACGCCCTGCACCTCGTGTGCCGCCGGCAGGCTGGCGTCGGCCGCCAGCGCCCGCTGCCAGCGTGCGATGCGCCGCGTCGGCCCCAGCATCAGCACGGCGGCGACCAGGAACAGCGTCAGCTTCAGGTGCAGCAGCGGATTGCTCCAGTACCAGGCGGCGCCCTTGGCGCCCCAGCAGATGCGAGCCAGTCCGGACAGCAGCACGGCGGCGGTGGCGATCCACAGAATGCGGTCCAGCCGCGCCAGCCGCCGCACCACGGTGGCGTTGAGCCATTCGGCGCGGCAGATCGCCGCCTGCGCGGACGCGAACACCACCCAGCCGATCACGGCACTGATGTGAAAGAAGGCAAGCCAGGCTTCGAGCATGGCCAGGATCGTACCCGGGCCGCCCTGGCGTCAGCCCGGCCGGCGCCAGAAGGCCGGATCGCCGTAGCGCTGGCGCAGGAGATCGACCCACAGGCGCACACGCAGTGGCAGGTGGCGCGTGGGGTGCGGCACGATGGCGTAGATGCCGTTGGGCGGCGCCGC
>Ga0116152_10005241_pt1 | contig 10131 bp, 9 predicted proteins | sample AD_UKC119_MetaG_FD_89894 | JGI IMG/M metagenome (GOLD analysis project Ga0116152, IMG submission 89894) | Active sludge microbial communities of municipal wastewater-treating anaerobic digesters from Hong Kong - AD_UKC119_MetaG | ecosystem: Engineered > Bioreactor > Anaerobic > Digestate...
CTGCCGCTGCACCGTCTTTGATATAATATGGTCAGTAAATTTAGCGGTTCAAGGGGGAATGAAGCATGCTGAAACTGCTTTCCTTCATGACGGTGTTCCTGTTTCTGGGAGGCCTGTGGTACTGCGGGGCCGCTTCGGCGGCAGGATTTGAGGAAGACGTGTTCAGGACCTCCGCCGGAGAGGTGACCATCACCTTTCTCGGCCACGGAACCCTGATGTTCTCTTTCGGCGGCAGGGTGATCCACGTGGATCCCTACAGCAAGGTCGCCGACTACTCGGCTCTTCCGAAGGCCGATGCGGTGCTGATAACCCACGAGCACCAGGATCACCTGGATACAGAGGCGCTGAAGCACATAGTCACCGATGGGACCGATATCGTGCTGAACAGGAAAAGCGCGGCGGCCCTGGGCAAAGGGCGCATAATCGGCAACGGTGAAACAAAGAAAGTCCTCGGCATAACAGTGGAAGCCGTGCCGGCCTACAATATCGTTCACAAGCGGGACAACGGCCAGCCGTTCCATCCGAAGGGAGAGCACAACGGCTACGTTCTCACCTTCGGCGACACACGGATCTACGTAGCGGGGGATACGGAGAACATCCCCGAGATGAAGGAGCTGAAGGATATTTCCATCGCCTTCCTGCCCATGAACCTTCCCTACACCATGACGCCGGAGATGGCGGCGGACGCCGCCCTCTCCTTCCGGCCCAAAATCCTCTACCCCTATCACTACGGGCAGACGGATCCGGGAAAGCTTGTGAACCTCCTGAAGGACTCGGGGATTGAAGTTCGGGTCAGAAAGATGAGCTAGGGAGAGCCGGAACGGCCTTTGCCTCCCGTCAACCCGGGGCGGCATTGCTGTTTCTGTCATCCTGAGGAGCGAACGCGACGAAGGATTCCCTTTGGTCCGGGATCGTAAAATTTCGAGGTCCTTCGCTCCGCTCAGGACGACAGAGGAAGAGTGTCATCCTGAGACCGGGTTTGGGGTTTGTCATCCTGAGGAGCGACAGCGACGAAGGATCTTTTTTGTTCCGGGGCCTCAATGGCGAAATCCTCCCCACGCTGCGCTCGGGATGACAAAATAGAGGAATCAGGAAGAAAAAGGTGGCCGGGACATTGTGTCCCGGCTTTTTTCATACCCTCCCTTTTTTTCCGGGCAGCCACATGACCGTGGTCATCACCGCGGTGGCGATGCAGATCAGGGTAAAGAGAAGAAATGCCTGCCGGGTTCCCAACAGGGTGCAGCCGAACCCCATGTAGAGAGGAAGGATGAACCAGCTCAGGTCCATGGAGAAGTGGACCAGCGCCGAGGCCTTCGCCCGGAGACGGGGCGCGGCGAGGTCCGCCGTGAGGGCGAGATGGGCGGGGTATCCGTATCCCATGCCCATGCCGTAGAAAAATCCCCAGAAGACCAGCCCGAGGGAAGAGTCGGCGAAGGCGAGGCCGAGAAGGCAGAGGGCCATGACGAGGAAGGAGGGGCCGGCGAAGACGGTCCTCTGGTACCGGTTGAAGAGGTTTCTTCCCGCCGTCCGGACGAAGAGGGCCCCCGCCCCGAGGGAGAAGATGAACCACGAGGGGACGAGCCCCTTTTCCAGAAGCACCGTGCCGATGAAGACGATGGATGCGTCGCACAGGCCGAAGAAGAAGCATGAGAAGACGATTTTCCCCGCAGGCGTTTCCCGGAAGAGGTCGCCGTAGGTCCCCCATTCCATGGGCTGGTCCTGTCCCGGGGAGCCCTGGAACCGGGCGGGCCTGAGCCGGAGGGCCAGGGAGAAGGAGAGGGCCGCCGCCGCCAGGGGAAGTATCATGAAGAACCGGTCCAGGCCGCTCCGGACAAGGTAGTCGGTGAGGGGGACCACGGTGAACATGGGGATGAGGCTTCCCACGGAGACGAGGACGAATCCGAGCCCCCGCTTCGATTCTTCGATGACGAGGGCCTGGTAGGTGGTGAGGGCCACCATGAAAATGCTGTATGCCAGCCCCATGACCACCCTCACTCCGACGAACCAGCCGAAGGCACCCTGGTAGAGTTGGAGGGCCAGGGCGCAGGCGATGCAGACGCCGGAGGACCAGATCATGCTCTTTCTCACGCCGATCCGTTCGGTGATCCAGCTTCCCACCGGCCGGACCGCCGTGGTGGCGGCGTAGAAGACGCCGACGAGGATTCCCGCCGACGCCGCGGAGTATCCCCTCCCGGCAAGGTAGGGGGCGAGGAAGAAGAATGCGTTGGAATAGGAATAGATTGCGAAATTGATAATCAAGAGAGACAGAATAAGCCTGTCCATTCTGGCGGCCTCCTCGGTGCCGTTATGGTCCGGGGCGGTTCCGGACGGGTGTATTGTATGCTCCCGGGGGAGTTGGTTCAATCCTTTCCGCAGAGTGAGGCAAATGCGGGGGTGAGCATAGCTCCGGATACGATGCATCCCTTGCCCTTCGATTTCGCCTCGTAGAGGGCCGCGTCGGCCTTTCTGAAGGCATCCTCCGGGGACGAACCGCCCGGAGCGAACGCCACGCCGAGGGACACGCTCAGGTACGGAGCGCAGCTTCGAAGCTGGCGGCAGATATTTTCCGCGATCACCAGGCCGTTGTTCTCCGGGCAGGCGGGGAGAAGGACGGCAAATTCGTCCCCCCCTATCCTGCAGGCGATGTCGTCTCTCCGGACGGCCCGGGAGACGGCTGCAGCCATTTTTTTCAGGGCTTCATCCCCCGCCTGGTGTCCGTGGACGTCGTTGATGTCCTTGAAATCGTCGAGGTCGAGAATAAGGAGGGTGACTCCGGTTCCCTCCCGGAGCATCCGGGCAAGGTGTTCGTCGAAATGGCGCCGGTTGAAGAGTCCCGTGAGAGGATCCCTGCTGGCCATGTCCCGTGCCTGCCGCTCGGCGGTTGACAGGGCGGCGAGTTCCCTGGAGGTATTTCTTTGCAGCATGGAGAAAAAGTACATGCTGGAGACGATGAAAATATAGCAGATGGCCAGGTTTGCTGTTTCTCCCCGGAAGTCCCCGGCCAGGAGAAAGGTGCCGAGGAAGGAAAATGCGTTGATCACGAGATAGGTGAAGAAGACGTCCCGTCGCCGGAACTGCATGAAAACCCATGTCCCCAGAAGGGTGACGATATGCCGGAGGAGGAGGGTGAAGAAGCCCGCTTCGAGGAAGGAAGCCCCCAGGGGCAGCAGGTTCAGGAAGAGCAGGATGGGCGGAACGAATCCCCGGACGGCCGAAATGGGCATGGCGTTCATCCTGAGGCGGAAAAACAGGAAAAGGGAGGCGAGGAAAAAGTCCAGCACCGCCAGGAGATGATATCCCATCAGCACGTCGGCCCAGCCTGCGGCGAGAAACCAGACCGCTGTGATGACGCTGAGGAGACGGAGGGCGGGCAATTCTCTTTCGAGTCGGTTTCCCCTGTGAACGGTGCGGTATGCCATTGCAGCCTCCCGGACTTTGTTGACTGCCTGCGACAAGGATTATACCCTCCATGAGGCGGGAAAAAAAGAGCCCTTTCCCGGCCTGGGCCGGAAAAGGGCGGATTCAGCCTTTTCCGAAAGCGGATTACTGGGTAATCGCGTTCACGGGGCAGACGGACACGCAGCTGCCGCACTCGATGCAGCTCTCGTCCACAAGCGCCTTGCCGTCAACCATGGAAATGGCTTCCACGGGGCAGGTGCCGACACAGGTCTCGCAACCTACGCATGCATCCTTGTCCACGACTGCTTTTGCCATTGTTCATTCCTCCTCGGATATAGTCTGCTGGTACACTGTGCCGGTCCGGATTATACCCCACTTTCTTTTTCCGGGCAACTTGAAGAGCCCCAGAGTATGGCGGGAGGGTATTCCGCTTTTGGGTCCCTGGTGAGCAGCCGTTCCAGTTCTTCCGCCGGGGAAGCGCCTTCATACAGCAGGCGGTGGACCCCCCTGGAGATGGGCATGTCCACTGAAAGGCTTGCAGCCGCTTCGGTCACCGCCCGTACGGTATAGGCCCCCTCGGCCACCTGGCCGATCTCCTTCCGGGCCTCTTCCAGGGAAAGACCCCGTCCGAGGGCCATGCCGAGCCTGAAATTCCGCGACTGGGTGCTGTAGCAGGTGAGAACCAGGTCTCCCATTCCAGCAAGGCCCGCGAGTGTGAGGGGATGGGCGCCGATGGCCTCGCCGAACCTCATGATCTCCGCCAGCCCCCTGCTCACCAGAGCCGCCCGGGCGTTGTCCCCCAGGCCGAGGGACGAGGCCAGCCCGGAGGCGATGGCCATGATGTTTTTCACCGCCCCCCCGGTCTCGGTACCGGCAACGTCATGGGATGTATAGATCCTGAGCCGGGACGTGTTGAGCAGGGACTGCCAGAAAAGAGCGGACCCTTCGTTCCCGGAGGCGACGGTCACCGCCGTGGGAAGCCCCCTGGCGACCTCTTCAGCGAAACTCGGCCCGGAGAGGACCGAATAGAGCCCGACGGGAAGGATCTCCCTCACGATTTCGCTGATCCGTTTTCCCGTGTCGATCTCTATGCCCTTGGCCACGTTGCAGATCTCCGTCCGGCCGGTGCAGTATGCTCCCAGCCCGGGGAGAAATTCCCTGAGCGTCTGGGTGGGGAGGGCCAGTATCCAGTAGTGTGAAAACAGGGCCGCCTCCTCGATGCCTGATGTCGCCGATACTCCTGCAGGGAGGGGGATGTCACGGAGATAGTCCGGGTTTTTCCCCGTGGCGCTGATCGCTCTTGCCTGCTCGCTTCTTCTGCACCAGAGGCAGACTGAATGTCCCGAAGCCGCCGCCGATGCCGCCAGGGCGGTGCCCCAGCTTCCTCCGCCGAAAACCGTCAGTTCAGCCATTGTGTACCTCCTTTCCCTTCCCGTCCTTTCCGTCCGGTGTGGCCGGCGTGAACAGAAGCAGCGCCGAGCCGGCGAACATGAGCGCTACGCCGGCGGTTATGGCGGGAACGAGGGACCCCGTAAGGTCCCGAAGAAATCCCGAAACCAGGGGGGCCACCACGGCGGACGACATGACCGAGCCGTTGAAAAAGCCCACCGCAGCCCCCATGGAACCGGGGTGCCGCCTGCTGACGATATCGCCCACCCACGAGATGGCGATGGGGGTAAAAGCCGTGTTGCTGAAGAGCCCGAAGAGAAGCAGCGTCCCGACGATGGCAGGAGTTCCCTGGGCCCTTGTGAGAAGGAAAAGGGCCGCGGCGCTCAGCGGGAGGACGAAGAGAGCCGTCCGTTTCCTGCCCAGACGGTCGGAGAGCCGACCCCAGAGAATGCCTCCCGGGAGAGCCGTCAATGCGATGAGGCCGGTGTAGAGCCCGGACTGGGTCAGGGAGAACCCCCGCTCCGCCTGGAGGAACGTTGGGCCCCAGGTGGCCGCAGCCCAGAAGCCATAGAGGGACGTGAATGTGGCCAGGTTGATCTTCCAGATGTCCCTGTCGCGGAACAGCCTGCCGTAGGCCGCAAAGGACGGGGAGACGTCATTTCGGACGTCGGGGAGGTACTTCATGAACATGAAGATTACAAGGACGGAGGGAACTGCCAGGAGAATGAAGGGGATCCTGTAGCTGCCGAAGAACTGGTAGAGGGGGCCGCTGACCGCCATCCCCCCGATGGTGCCCACGGCCATGCCGATTCCGATGAGACCCGAGCTGAGCCCCCGCTTTTCCGCCGGGACGGTGGAGAGCATGGTTCCGAAGCAGCAGGGGTAGTAGGCGGAAGCTCCGAAGCCGTGGAGCCCCGAGAAAAAGAGCAGGAGTGCGTAGGATGTGCCGAAGAGCCCGAATCCGAGGATTCCGAGGCCTGAAAGGGCAAACATGAAAATCAGGACCCGTTTCGCACCCCACCTGTCGGCGGCGAATCCGCTGGGGATCTGGGGCAGGACGTACAGCAGGAAATAGGTGCTGGTTATGGCCCCGGCGCTGGCGGATGATATGCCGAGACTGTCGGCGATAACGGAGAGAAGAGGGTACAGGGCGGTCCTGTCTGCGTACAGAACGGCCCAGCCAAGAATAAGAGCCAGGATCACGGTATATTCCTCCCAGTATGGTTGTGTAGCGTCTATTGTATCCCTTTTCGCCGGGAAGGAAGAGCGGGAAATTGCCAGACTTCATCGGGAGGGCTACAATACATCAGGTAATGTATCTGTTCCTGACGGGAGGAATCTGGAATGGCGCCGGACGACATGGCCATGAGGCTGAAGGAAATCCAGGACAAGGTGAGCGAATCACTGCAATACAGCATCGACAGCCTCGTTACGCTCCGGGAGGAGGAGCGGGAGCGCCTTTTCGAAATCCGGACCCGGCGGGAGGGCGTGCAGAAAGAACTCAACGAGGTCATCGTGGCGTCGGAAAAAGCCGAGGCGGAGTACAGGCGATCCAGGCAGGTCCTCCTGGATGCCTCCAGGTCCGGGAACGAGTCCAGGGAAAAAGAAGCCTACGAGCGGGCCATGAACCTCATGAAAATCAGGGGGGCCTTCGAGGAGAGAGAAAAACACCTGGCCGCCCAGCGGGACGATCTTGACCGGGAGGAGCGCCGCATCGAACGGCTCATCGCCCGGAGCGAGGAGATGGGCAACCGGTTCAGGGTTGTGCTCAATCTGCTCAACTTCAGCATCGAGGATGAAGGATCGGGTACCCTTTCTCCCGAGCAAAAAGAGTTCAGCGCTGGGCTCCTGCTGGCGGAGCGGGAAAGCATATCCCTCTCCCGGGAGCTCCATGACGGCCCGATTCAGAAATTTTCCGCCGCCGGCCTGATGATCGATCTCGCCGGAGAATTCCTCTCCCGGGGGGATTTCGGGAAGGCGAAGGAAGAACTCGCCAGAACCCGTTCCCACATCGGGGATGCCCTGGAGGAATTCCGCTCGTTCCTCTTCCAGCTCAACCCCACCGGCCTCAAGGAGGGGTTCGATGTCGCCCTGAGCCGCCTCGTCGCCCAAACCTCCTCCCTGTCCGGAGCGGACGTGCGCTATGCCGTGGAAGGTCAGTCCGACCTGATTTCCCTCCCCATGCGGACCACCGTGTTCAAGATCATCCAGCAGGCGGTGGTCAACGCCGTGAAAAACGGAAAGGCACGCCGCATCAGGGTTCTTGTGAGCATAGGCAGGGAAATGCTGCGGGTGAAGATCGTCGATGACGGGCTCGGCTTCGACGTTGAAAAAGTGCGGAGCGAGGCCGAGGAAAAAGGCGCCTGGGGGCTGGTCAACATGGAAGACCGGGCCGCCTTGATAGGGGGGGAGTTCTCCGTCCTCAGCGAACCCGGAAAAGGAGCCACGGTCTCCCTCGCGGTTCCCCTCCTCGTGAAACGATAGGCACAGGGCCGCCCCGGTTGGGAGGCGGCCCTTTTTTTATGCGGACAGCTTTTTCGCGGCTTTTCTCCGCTCGCCGTCGTCGAGGATGATTTTCCTCAGGCGGATGGACTTCGGAGTCACTTCCACCAGCTCGTCCTCGGAAATCCACTCCAGCGCCTTTTCGAGCCCCATTTTGCGCGGCACGTCGAGCTTCACCGTGAAGTCCTTCGTGGAGGACCGGTGGTTCGTGGCCTGCTTCCGCTTCGTGGGGTTGCAGGGCATGTCGTTGGGACGGGAATTCTCGCCCACGATCATGCCGGTGTAGATCCTGTCCATGGGAGAGACGAACAGGGTCCCCCTCTCCTGGAGGTTCTCGAGCTGGTAGCTCGTGGCCTCTCCGGTGTCGAGGCTTACAAGGGCTCCCCTGCTGCGGGGGGTTATTTCCCCGGACCACGGGGAGTACCCCGAGAAGCGGGAGGACATGATGCCCAGGCCCCTCGTGTCGGTGAGGAACTCGCCGCGGTAGCCGATGAGGCCCCTGGTCGGGATATTGAAGAATATGCGCATGAGCCCGGTGCGGAGGTTCTGGATCTCCTTCACCCTGGCTTTCCGCCGGGACAGTTTTTCAAAGACGATGCCCTGGTATTCCTCCGGGATATCCACCACCAGGTCCTCCATGGGCTCGTGAAGCACTCCGCCGATCTCCTCGGTGATCACTTCCGGCTTGGAGACGCAGAACTCCATCCCTTCCCGGCGCATCTCTTCGATGAGAATGGCCAGCTGCAGCTCTCCCCGGCCGGAGACCTTCACGCCGTCCGGCCGTCCCAGATCTTCCATCCGAAGGGCCACGTTGACGTGCATTTCCCTCTGCAGCCTGGCCTTGAGCTGCCGGAGGGTGATGGCCTGCCCCTCCTGACCCGAGAAGGGGCCGTTGTTCACCAGGAAAAACATGGAAACCGTCGGCTCTTCGATATCCAGGGGCGGCAACGCCTGCCCCTCCAGCTCGGGGGAGGAGAAGGTGTCCCCGATGCCGATTTCCTTCGGGCCGGAAATCCAGACGATGTCCCCTGCCGAGGCTTCTTCTACCTCAAGGCGCTCAAGCCCCCGGGTGACGAAAATCTGAACTGCCCTTGTACGTTCCGTCTCGGTGACGGAGTAATTTTCGTTGTCCTTGTCGGAAGGGTCTTCCCAGCGGGTGGCCATGCGGAGAAACTCTTCTCCCTTCCGGATTTTTCCCTGGAGGATTTTCCCGCAGCCCATCCGGCCGGTGTATTCATTCCATGCCAGGGTGCTCACCTGCATTTTGAAGGGGGCTTCCTCGTCGGCCAGGGGCGGTTCAACGCACCTGATGACGGCTTCGAACAGGGCGTCCATGCCCTTCGACTCCCCTCCCTCGATCTCCGAGAGATCCGACACGGCCCATCCCGCAAGGCCGGAGCCGTAGAGCACGGGGAAATCCGCCTGCTCTTCGGTGGCGCCGAGTTCGAAGAAGAGGTCGAAGGTGGCGTTGAGGGCCATGACGGGGTCGGCTTCCTTGCGGTCAACCTTGTTGATGTAGACGATGGGCTTCAGTCCCATGCGGAGCGCGTGGGACAGGACGTAGCGGGTCTGGGGCATGGGACCCTCGCCGGCGTCCACGAGAAGGAGCACCGAGTCCACCGTGGAAAGGATGCGCTCCACTTCCCCGGAAAAATCGGCGTGGCCGGGAGTGTCGATGATGTTGATGCGGCAGCCCTTCCATTCCACCGTGCAGTGCTTGGCCCGGATGGTGATGCCCTTTTCCCGCTCGAGCTCGTTGTTGTCCATGATCCGTTCTTCAATCCGGGCGTTTTCCCGGAAAACCTGGGCGGCCCTGAAAATGGAGTCGATGAGGGTGGTCTTGCCGTGGTCGATGTGGGCGATTATGGCGATGTTTCGTATGTGTTCCGCTCTTTTCATAAAATATCCGTTCCTCCGGTGCAGTCGGACTTGGTGTTTCTTCTCTGCAAACGAAAATGATACATCCTGAGGAAGTGAAATGCAAGAGTATTCCGCTGAAATCAGAAGCCTGGAACAAATGAAAGCATTGCCGCGTTCGGGCAGCGCTTTCATACCCTGGAAACAGCCGGGCCTGCCGTCAGGGGCAGCGCCCAGGGCAAACACCGCTTCCCCTGAACCCGGTCTCCGTTACAGCAGACGCTGTATCGACTGCTGGAGCTCCTCCCGGGAAGGAACGCCCTCGAAGGTTTTTTTGCCGTTCAGTATCCAGACGGGGTCGGTGCCGCGGACCCTGTACCGGAAAAGGTCGAAAAAGGAGAAGATGCTTCTCGGATCCATGACTGAAATATGGACCTTGTCGCCGAAGGTCTCCCTGATGCCCGAGAGAAGCCTGCCGATCTCTTCCGCCGTGTCCTTCCTCCACTCCGTCTCTTCGCTTCCGGGAACGAAAGTGCTGCAGCCTCCGCTGCCGCCTGTGGAACTCCGTTCCATGATCAGTTTCAGCTTGACGATCGACATACTCGCCACCTCCTTTCTGGTAATTTCCAATAATACACCAAAAAGTCAGAAATGTGAACTATGTTTACAGTGTTCCGGTTCTCTTTTCGGCGCGGGGCGGGAAAAATTGACTTTCCCTTTCACGAGCAATAAAATTACTCGTGACTAAATTCCCGAAAAGAAGGCACCCATATGCTTGAATCCCTCATCACCTCGAAAACCAGGGCCAAACTGCTGCTGAAGTTTTTTCTGAATCCCGGCACCAGCGCCTATCTTCGCGGTCTTGCCGACGAGTTCGGCGAGTCCACCAACGGCGTGCGGGTGGAGCTGAACCGCCTGTCCGAGGCGGGATTGCTGGAGTGCGCCGACGAGGGCCGGACGAAGGTATACCGGGCGAACACGGGC
>Ga0116152_10005245_pt1 | contig 10124 bp, 7 predicted proteins | sample AD_UKC119_MetaG_FD_89894 | JGI IMG/M metagenome (GOLD analysis project Ga0116152, IMG submission 89894) | Active sludge microbial communities of municipal wastewater-treating anaerobic digesters from Hong Kong - AD_UKC119_MetaG | ecosystem: Engineered > Bioreactor > Anaerobic > Digestate...
AGAGGGCGTGCTGCCGGAACGGCCAACGCCATGCTGCCGCACGCCGAGGCGCCAGCCCATGGGGCGCGGGTGCGCAAGGCGCGATTGGCTTGGATTTCGATCAGCTCCGAGGCCATGTCGAACAATCCCCGCTCGACCTTTTCCTTGCGCTTGCGGAACGAGGAACCACCGATTTTGTCGAGCTTGATGCCATCGCCGCGCGATCCGACGTAGCGCTGCACCATGTCGATGCGGCTGGTGGGCACAAATAGGCTGACCTCGTCGGCAAAGGTCAGGTGCAAGTGCTCTTCTTCCCCGCCGCCGCGTTGCATGCGCTTGAGCCCTTGGTACAGGGCCAAACCATGCACGGCGTGCACCACGTAGTCACCCGCTTTGAGCTCGAAGAACGATTGGATCGCTTTGACTTGGTGTTCGGCGTGGCGCTGGATCCGGCGACGCGAACCCTGCACGCCCTTGAGCTCGTGGTGCCCCACCACGATCAACTTCCAGGCCGGAACGCGGAATCCCTTGGAGATCAACCCCACCCGGGTTTCGACCGCGCCGCTGGGCAGTTTGCCTTCCAAAGTCTGGAGCAAACGGGCTTGGTCGCCCTCGGAGTGGCACGTGATCACGATCCGGGCGCCACGTGCCAGCTCGTCGCGCAGAACCAGGGGCGCCTGCTCCATACCCACCTCCAAACCCGAAACCGAGCGGGTATCGAGCGAAAGCGTGTCTCCCGGCAAGGTCTGCAGGATCAGCCGACCGTGTTCGGCTTGTCGCTTCTGGTAGGTACGCCAGGCCCGTTCGTAGGCTGGGGAGCGAATCGCCAAGGCATCGCCCCGTTCGCCGATGCGTAGGGGTTCGACCAGCACGAGCCGCGTGTTTTGGGGCAGGAATTCGAGCGGGGTGAGGCCTCCCTCCTCCACCGAACCCGTGTCGGAAATCAAGCACACCGACAGGGTCTTGTGGCTCTCGATCGAGCGTTGGCTACCCGGATGGAACGAGCGCAAGGACTCGATTTCCTCGTCGAACATCTCGATCCGCAAGGGATGCTCGGTGGCGAAGGGATACACATCGAGGATGTCCCCGCGCAAGCTGACCTCGCCCGGACTCTCCACCAACGGAACTCGCTCGTACCCCAGTTTGACCAGCCGGCGCAGCAACGCTTCGACATCGAGCGGTGAACCCAAACGCAGGTCCAAGGCCTCGGACTCCAGCGCCTTGAGCGGAGGCAGCGGCTGCAGCATGGCCAGGATCGAGGCCACCAACACCGGGTTGCCATGGCCCTTGGACACCTCCCGTGCCCATTGCAAGCGCCCCGCGATGGTGGAGGAGTCCGATGGATCGCGCGAAGGCAAGGCTTGGCTTTCCAAGCCAAATGCGCGCAGGTCCAAGGCGAACGACTCGGCTTCCGCGTCGCTCGAAGCAATCACGCACAAGGGGGCATCGGCCAGCGGCGCATGCCCGCGCAACGCCGACAGGATCAAGGGTTGGGCCGAACCCCATAGGTTGCCGATCGAGACCAAGCCATCGTGGTCCAGATGCGAGAGGATCCGCGCCAAATCGTCGAAGACGGGCAACGCGTGACCGAGCAGGAGCGGCGCCGTCGCGTTGGCTTCGATTTCGTCCTGCAAGGTCATTGGATCTCCTCTCCCAGCACCAACAGCGCTTCCAAGGCGGCCCAAGACTCCGCTTCCTTCTTGGTTCGACCCCAGGCCGAGGGATAGAGCGTCCCGCCCACGTCGGCGCGTACCAAGAAGGCCCGCGCATGGGCTTCACCACGCGTTTCGACCAGCTTGTAACGCGGCGGCTTGGCGTAGCGACGTTGGCACAGCTCCTGCAAGCGTTGCTTGAGCACCGGCTCGTTGGCGTGCACGGTCTCCGAAACAAAGCGCTCACCGAGGGTGGCGTGGATGAAATCCTTGGCTCCGCCCAGGCCCTGGTCCAAGTACACCGCGCCCACCACCGCCTCATACAAGTTGGCCATGACCGCCTTCGAAAGCCCCTGCACGGGCAAACCCGCACCCACCCGCGCAAGGCGCTGCAATCCGAGTTCACGCGCCACCTCGGCCAGGGTCGCGCGCGACACCAGGTGCGACTTCATTTGGGTCAAGTCCCCTTCGGGCCGCTCGGGGTAGGTGTGGTACAGGTACTCAGCCACCACCAAGTCCAAAACCGTGTCGCCCAAGAACTCGAGCCGTTCGTTGTGCACTGGACCGTCGGTCGAGGCATGGGTCAACGCCAGTTCCAAATGGACTGGGTTCTTAAAGGGCGGCAGGCACGCCTGGGGGCGCGCCGGGTGGGAGTCCTGTTGGTTCACGGAGGGGTCCCCTGGGGCTGCGCAGGATATCCCAAGGGGTGGGCTTCGGGTACGTGGGCTCGGGCGAGAATCGCTCTGGAGCCCCAAGGATCCGGTGCAAGGTGAATTCGCTGGGCGTGGGCGCGTAGGAACCCTACCCTCCTCGTTCCTGCCCAGGCCCCCCGACATACGTATGGAAGACGCGATTTCCCTCTCTGGTTTGCAAAGGCGATTTGGCGAGCAAACCGCGCTGGCGGGCCTCGACTTGGTCCTCCACCGGGGCGAGTTCCTGGGGCTCTTGGGCCCCAACGGAGCAGGCAAGACGACCACCCTGCGAATGATCTCGTGCGTGGACCGGCCCGACGCGGGCACCGTGCGCGTACTCGGTTGCGATCCCGCGACGGACAGTCCAAAGATTCTGGCCCGCATGGGCGTGGTACCCCAGGAATTGGCCCTGTACGACTCGTTGACGGCACGCGAAAACCTCGACTTCTTCGCGGGGTTGTATGGCATGCCCACCGGCCAGCGCCGCGAACGAGTGGGCTGGGCCCTCGAACACGCCGGATTGGTGGATCGCGCGTCCTCGCGCGTCGGGGGCTTTTCGGGCGGGATGAAGCGACGCTTGAATCTGGTCGCCGCCCTGATGCACGAACCCGAGTTGGTCTTGCTCGACGAGCCCACCGTGGGGGTCGATCCCCAGTCGCGCAACCACCTGCTCGAGATGATCGATGGTTTGCGGGGCAAGGTCAGCTTGATCTACACCACCCACCAAATGGGGGAGATCGAGCGTCTTTGCGACCGGATTGCGATCATGGACCAAGGCCGCGTGGTGGCCAACGGGACGCTGGAAGAACTGCGCATTCAGGCGGAAGACTCGCTCGGTGGCGACCACCGCCTGGAGTTGCAGGACGGTGCGCAGATGGAGCGGGCGATGCAGATTCTGCAGCGGGAAGGGGTCGCTTGTTCGACGATTTCGGTGGGGGCGGATTTGGAATCCATCTTCCTGGCTACCACCGGTAAGGCCCTGCGGGATGGAGAGGCTTGATCATGTTCCAAACGGCACTACACCTCGTGCGCAAGGACTTGCGCATCTTCTTCCGGGATCGAACCGCGTTGTTGCTGGCACTCGTTTTGCCCATCGTGTTGGCCACGGTGTTCGGAACGGCGATGAAAGGCATGGCGGGCGAAAGTTCGGGTGGTGGCATCAAGCCGCTACCGCTCTTGGTCGAGGACCGCGACGATTCCGAAGCCAGCCGCAGTCTGGTGGCTCGCTTGGAAGCCCAGGACGGGATTCTGGTTCGCAAGGGGACTGATGCCCACAGCGAAGTGCGCAATGGTGACGTGGCCATGGCTTTGGTGATCGACAAGGGCTACGGCGAACAATCCGCAGCGGGCAAGATTCCCGAGCTGCGGTTGCTGCAAGACCCTTCCAAGATGCTCTCGGTTCAGGTCCTCACGGCACGCATGATGCCTGCCTTGGTCCAACAGACCATCGGCAACGCCAAGGGGCCCTTGTTCCGCTCCTTCCTCGCGGATACGGGCTTCCCCGTGGCTGGAATCGACCGCGCTGAAGGCATGTTTCAAACGATGTTTGACGGCATGACCGGGCTGGCGGCCGAATTGCAACACGAAGAGGCCGACGGTTCGCAGGATGCAGCAGTACCGACCGACGCTGCGAAGCCGGCGGGAGGTTCCGGCATGGACTTCCTGCACGATGTCCCCAAGCTGCTTGGGGTGAAGGTCGAAGACGTCACCCAAGCCACCACCGGGCCGCCCAAGAGTGCTGGGGTTTCCCACGCCTTTGCCGCCATGGCGGTCATGATGCTGATGTTCAGCATGGTGGCTGGGGCGGGCACCTTGCTCGACGAACAGGATCAGGGCACCTTGTTGAGGTTGCGCTTGGTGCCACGCGCAGGCGATGCAATCCTGCTGGGCAAGACGCTCTTCTTGGCCTCGATTGGCGCTTTGCAGCTGATCGTGTTGTTCTTGTTCGGGATGTTTGTTTTCGATGTGCCGGTTCTACCCAACCTGTTCGAGTTGGCCGTGATTTCCGGGGCGACCGTGTTTGCCGTGGCGGGCATGGGCATGCTCTTTGCCACTTACTCAAGGACCCGCAAGCAGCTCGAGGGCTCCTCCACGCTGATCATTTTGGCCATGAGCGCGCTGGGCGGCGCTTGGTTCCCGCGAGAAATGACGCCGGATCTGTTCCAGACCCTGGGCAAGTTCACCCTCACGGCTTGGGCGATGGACGCGTACCACGGGGTGCTGTGGTATGGCAAACGCTTGTGGCCCGCCGGGGAACTGAACGGGGTGTGGCCGCAAGTCGCGGTTTTGATGGCGATTGGCTGCGTCCTATTGCTGCTCGCGAAATCCGCATTTGGCCGGCGCTTTGGCAGCGTCGCGGGCTAGTTCGGTCTCCAGGAGCTAGGCGGCGTCGGTGTTGGAGTCGCGCGCTTGCCCGTGGCCAGCCTGGAACAGGCCCACCAGCCGCGTCCCCGCCCGCCGCAGGGGCAGCAACAGCCGTTCGAACTCGGTGGCGTGGGGGAAATGGCTCGGGTCGGCGACCACCAATAGCGACCCCAGTTTGGGTGCTAGGCGTTCGAACTCCTTGGCGCGCGCCAGGTGCGGCACGTGCAGCAACACCACGTCGTACCGGCCCCGCACGTCCTCCAAAAGTCGACTCCATGCGGGCATCGCGTAGAGCGTCGAACGAACGCATTCCACCGTGCCGGCGGGCAGGATTTCGAGTTTCGAAGGACCCGTGGTGACGAGGCACTTGGTCCAATCGCTCTCCCCAGTCAAGCACTCGGTGAGCCCCGGATAGGAACCCAAACCTAGGCTGGCGGATAGGTTCGCGCTGAGCGGATCAGCATCGATCACGAGCGCGCGCCGACCCGCTAGCGCACGGGTCAAAGCCAGTCCCACGACGGTGGCGCTGGCCAGCGAAGCTTGGTGTTGACCGCGGTAAGCATCGCTTCGTGCGCCGCGGCGGCTGGCCAAATCGCCATCGGGGTCTTCCAATCCCATGACTCCGAGCAGCGCAGTATCCCAACCACGTTTGCCCAAGAGTCCCAATTGCACCCGCAGCCGGCGTAGGGCTGCAAAGGCCGGGCCGAGCATGTCGGGTTTGAGCGGGGAGCCTTGGGCGAACGAATGGTCCTCGGCGCGTTGGGGCATACGGGCCAGAACCGGCAATTCGAGCTGGGGCAAGTCCTTGAGCAGCTCCTCATGCTGGCGCCGCTGGCCCTGGTCGCGGGTGCTGCGGAACTGAGCCAGGGTCAGGCAACCCAGCAACCCGACCAGCGTTCCGGCCAACCACCCAAGCAAGTTCAAGTGGGGTTGGCGCAGTTGGGGTTCCACGGCCGGTTCGAGGACTTGCGCCGTGGGGCGCAAGCCCGCCAGGGCGATTTTGGCATCTTCCCGTTTGGCGATCAGGGCATCGATCTTCGCGTGCAGTCCTTCGCGCTCCAAAATGGGCAGGTCCAAGGCCGTCTGATCGACCGGGAGCTGCATCAAGCGTCCCTCGAGTTCGCCCACGCGGGCCTGCCAATCGGCCAGACGAGTCTTCGAGTGTTCGAGTTCGCTTTGAATCGCCGCGCGCACCTTTCCCCATAGCGAAAGCTTGGACTGCACCAAGTCTTCCAGCTGTTCCTGGGGCCACACCTTGAGTTGCAATTCCAAGAGCTGGCAGTCTTCGGTGCAATGGCCCACTTGGTCCTGGAGCCTTTCCAACTGCGCGTCGAGGGCGCTGGCCAAGGTTTGCGTGCGGGTTTCCAACCACTGCCGCGCGATCTGGACCGCGTCCTGGTTTTCGTTGTAGATGGCCAGGGCTTGGGCTAGGTCGGCCTGGGCTTGCCGGTAGGGGGTGATCTCGGTTCCAATGAGCGCGTTGGTTGGCGGATTTCCGGGTACCGTCAACAGTTCGACCATCGCAGCCAATTGCCCATCTTCCCCCGCGCGGAAGGCCGTGAGGCTGCGTTCGAACTCAGCGGCTCGCCGCTGGGCCTCGCGCAGGGCGGAGCGAGCCCTTTGCCAGTCCTCTTGCAGCGCGGCTTGCCGAGCATTCGAACCGGGGTCCAGGCCGATCTGCAGCGTGGCCTCGATTTGGTCGATGCGGTCCAACCAGCGATCGAAGCGAGCATCGGTCAGCGCTTCGCGCACGGGCAGGATCGAGTCGTGGCGGCCCTCTGCGAGGTCCTTGTTGGCGGTTTCGAGCAGCGCGATGCGCGGTTCGAGTTGCTGGATTTCGGCCCAGGCCACTTCCCTTTGGGCTTGCAGGTAGACCGCCGCTTGCTCGGGATGCAAGAGGTCGGGATTTTGGCTGCGCAAGGCTTCGATGGACCCGTCGAGGGTCGCCAATTCCTCTTTTCGCCCCGCGAGTTCTTGGTCCAGGTAGGTGACGACGGCCTGGGCGCTTTCCTCGTTGCGGTGGGATTCGTGGAACAGGAAGGCTTCGGTCAAGGCTTGGACCACTTGGCGTGCCCGCTCCGCCTGGCTATCGCGCACGACCAAGCGCACCACTTGGTTGCGATCCGAAGGGAGTTGGACCTCCAGGCCACGACGCAGTTCGGCGATGGCTTGTTCGCGCGTCCGCGTGCGGATGCGGAAAGTGCGTCCCGTCAAGCCCGGGCCGGCGCTCAAACGAACCGAGGTGTTCCGATAGGAGATCTCGCCGTCGTCGCCCAGGGCTAGGCGTTGGGCTTCAGGCCCCATACCCGGACCAAAGACACGTAAGAGCGGACCCTGGGTCGTTTCCGTGGGTGCCACCCAAACAACCCGCTCGTCCTCGAAGTACAGGGTCCAATCCAGGTGGGTCGACGCATTCGCATCGGTCAGGCGGAAACCAAGCGAGGCTCCAGGGCCTCGCCGTCGAACCAGCGCGGTCGCCCGCTGCCAAGGGCTCATGGGCTGTTCGATCACCTGTTGGGTCAACCCCAATCGAAACGGTTCGGGGCCCGCCTCTGGATCGGAAACCACCAAATCGAGCACTTCTTGCGAGCGCAAGACCGAATACGCGTCCTTGGAATCCTGGGTTCCGCCGGGGATCTGCAGGCCTTCGAGCACTGGGTTTTGCGCGCGCCAATCCTCGAGCCCCAAGAAAATCGAGCTCTCGTACTGGGGCCCCACCGTGGTCGAAGCCGCAAAGCCCGCCAGTCCCGCGAGGACAGTCGTGCCTAGGATCATCAGCGGATACCGGCGCACGAGCCCAAACAGGTGGGTGATGCCCCCCCATTCGTCGTCTCCGTGCTGCTCTTGGTCCGCTTGCATGGAACTACTTGATTACGCCGTCCGCAGACAGGGTCAAGGCTGTGATGCCGAGGCTGGAGAGGATCGGCAGCCAATCCTCTTGGAAGTTGTCGACGCCCGTTTGGCGCACGAAGATCACGTCCCCGGACTGGATCCGGACCAGTGCTTCGGGTCCGGGTTGGGTCAGGTTGAATTGATGGGTCTCCAGCCCGTCGGGGTGGGGGCGTAGCACGAAGATGTGGCTGCGATCGGCACCCCGCAGGAAGTATCCACCCGCGCTGGTGGCCTCGAGTGCGGTCAGCGAGCGATCCAAGGGCTTGGATCCGGGCGCTTGCACGTGGCCGAGGATGTAGTAGCGATTGGACTGGTTCTCGAGCAGGTCGACCGAGACCTGTGCGTTGCGCAAGACCTCGCCGTAGCGGACTTGCAGCTCGTTGCGCACTTCCTGCAGCGAGCGATCCTGGACCGGTACTGCGTCGAGCGTGGGCAGGTGCAACAGCCCTTCCCGATCGACCCGGGTTCCGGTCTCCAAACTCGACAATTCCGGATGGCCCAGCACACGCACGTTCACCAGGTCGCCGGGACCCAAGGTCACCACCTGGGGCGTTTCATCGAACACAAAAGTGCTCCGGACCGAGTTGGCCACGGGCGCAGGGGGCGCATGGCATGCGCTCAGCGCCACCAGCAAGGGGATCCAAATGGGTGATAGACGCAGCATCGTGCGGAGGGGGAATGGGGTCCCGAGGTCTAGGGAACCGGGTCCTCTATCGGCATCTGAAGCAAACCCTTGAGGTTTCTTTGGGATGGGACGGAAACCTGTCCCGTTCCGGCAAGGGGTCCAAGGAAGTCCCTTCGGTGTTGGGCCGATGCGGTCGATACGAAACCAAGGTGTAGGCGAGGCGGCGTGAGGCCTCCTCGCCCAGCCTTGGTGCCCTCGTCCCCCATGACCGCCGCAACCCCCGCCGAGATCTCGCGACCGATCCGCATGGCCATCGTTGGCTCGCGGGGAATTCCTGCGCGCTACGGGGGTTTCGAGACCTTTGCCCAGGAAATCGCATTGCGCTTGGCCGACCGCGGAGTCGAGGTGACGGTGTTCTGCGAAGCCAAAGCGGGCGGGCGCCCGGTGCGCTACGGCAAGGTGCGCCTCGAATACGTGCACGCGCCGTTTTCTGGACCCTTGGCGCGCATCCTGTACGACTTGGGGTCGCTTTGCCGAACCCGTAGTCGCTACGACGTGGTGTACATGCTCGGCTATGGTTCGAGCTTTCTGTGTTGGATTCCACGGCTGTTTGGTTCGCAAGTGTGGATCAACATGGATGGCCTCGAATGGCAGCGTTCCAAGTGGGGGCGTTTTGCACAATGCTGGCTCAAGACGATGGAGGGGATCGCCTGTCGGATCGCCAATCGCTTGATCTTCGACAACGGGGCCCTGGGCCAAGCGATTGCCGATAGACGCCCCAAACTGCCCCCTTCCAGTGTTTTGGCCTATGGCGCGCCAGTCGTTTCTAAGGCGCCCGATGTGGCCCGGGTGCGGACCCTAGGACTGGAGCCAGGTCGCTACCTGTTGGTGGTTTGCCGCTTCGAGCCGGAGAATCACCTGTTGGAAATCGTGCGGGCGGCGTCCCAACGCGAGGGGGGTGCCCCGGTGGTGGTGGTTTCTTCCACCGCCGAGTCCACCCATTGGCAGCGGGAAGTCATGGCCCATGCCGGACCCCTGGTGCGCTTCCTGGGCGCGGTCTACGACCCGGTTGTGTTGCGGGCGCTGCGCTACCACTGCCTCGCGTACCTGCACGGGCACAGCGTCGGTGGGACCAACCCTTCGCTCTTGGAGGCCATGGGCTGCGGCAACTTGGTTTTGGCCCATGACAATCCGTACAACCGCGAAGTGCTGGGCGAAATGGGCCGCTACTTCGCGGATGAGTCGGAGTTCTATGACCGCCTGTGGGACGTGGAACGGATGAGCGAGCGCCAACGCCGCATGATCGGTGATGGAGCTCGGGATCGAGTGATCAACTACTACAGCTGGGACTCGATCACCGATGGGTACATTTCGCTGCTTTCCGAGGGATTGGCCCACGCCAAGTCGCCCAACCTCGAGGCGGTTCGTCAGGCTTCTAGTTCCTAAATCCATTGCTTGCTCGAGTCTCCAGTCTTCTTCGCAACCCCGACGTTTGGAATCGGGCGTTTGTGGTCATGGACCAGGGCTTGTTGAGTGGGTTCAGTTTCGCCACCACGCTGCTCTTGATGCGCGGGATGGGGCTCGATGGCTTTGGCATCTACGCGCTATTGGGTTTGGGCTGGCTCTGGGCCGGCGGAATCCTGCAGGCGCTCGTGACCCAACCGATGCAGACCTTGGTCGGCGCAAGATTTGGCCGGCGTCGGGCGCGCTATCTGGCCGCTTGCCAACGAATCACGCTGGGGGCTGCTTTGGTGGCCGCCATCGCAGGCTGGGCCGTGGTGTTGGTTTGGGGTTTGGGCTTGGCGGTTGCCCTAGCCTTTGCCTGGTTTGTTTCGGGTCGCTGTCTGCAATCACAGATGCGCGCGGCTGCGTTCGTTGCCGGCGATCGCAAAGGGCCGGTGTATTCCGACACGCTGGGCC
>Ga0116152_10005247_pt1 | contig 10124 bp, 9 predicted proteins | sample AD_UKC119_MetaG_FD_89894 | JGI IMG/M metagenome (GOLD analysis project Ga0116152, IMG submission 89894) | Active sludge microbial communities of municipal wastewater-treating anaerobic digesters from Hong Kong - AD_UKC119_MetaG | ecosystem: Engineered > Bioreactor > Anaerobic > Digestate...
TGAAGGTCTTGTTAGCGGAGAAATGGCTGACAGTGCGAGCTGTGGTCGGCTTGTTCCCAGCCAATTCGGTCGGGGAGGACATCGAAGTCTACGCCGATGAATCGCGCGCCAAGGTGCTGACGCGGCTGTGCCATCTGCGCCAACAAAAGGGCAAGCCGGCGGGCCAGTCACACGAATGCCTGGCCGATTTCGTCGCGCCGCGCAGGTCGGGCAAGATCGACTACATCGGCGCATTTGCTGTGACGGCTGGTCACGGCATCGACGAACACGTGCAGCGCTTCGAGCGTACCCACGATGACTACTCGAGCATCATGCTGAAGGCGCTGGCGGATCGCTTCGCCGAAGCCGCTGCCGAGCATTTCCACGAACGCGTCCGACGCGAGTTCTGGGGCTATGCGCCCGACGAAGCGCTGTCGAACGAGCAACTGATCCGCGAGCAGTACCGCGGTATCCGGCCGGCGCCGGGCTATCCGGCCTGTCCGGATCACACCGAGAAAGCCAAGTTGTGGCAGTTGCTGGATGTCGAGCAGCGCGTGGGTATCAAGTTGACGGAGTCCTATGCGATGTACCCGACGGCTGCGGTCAGCGGCTGGTATCTCGCGCACCCCGCATCGCATTATCTCGTGCTGGGCAAGATCGCGCGCGATCAAGTCGAAGACTATGCGCGCCGCAAGGGTATGACGCTAGCGGAAGCCGAACGCTGGCTGGCCCCGAATCTGGGCTACGAGCCGACCGTGGCGGTGGCCTAGTCTACCTGCCGTGACACTTGCTCGAGCAGTCGCGCTGCCAGTTCGCGTGCTGGATGGGCGGGAAAGCGTCGGTCGAAGCCGCTGAGCAAGCGGCGTGCGTCCGCCGGAGCGCCGGCATCCACGGCCAGGCGCGCCAGTGTGAGCACTGCGGCCGCGTCGTCGGGTTGGTAGTCAGCGTCGCTGCGCCAGATTCTTTCCAGCAGATTCAGGGCTACACTGCTACGCCGCCGCTGCACGAGGCGCGTCAAGTATCGATTGCGCAATCGATGGAGGTGGCGACTGTCGGTGAGGCGTTGCAAGGCCTCCAGCAGCCAGTCGTACTCCGCATCGCTGTGTGCGCGAGCGTCGAGACGTAGTTCGATGGCTCGCCAGGCATTGTCGTGGGCGCCGTTGCGGGCCATCGCAAAAACTTCGTCGAGAAAGCGCGCGCGTTCATGGTCGCGTTCGCGATGTTCGCGTGCGAGCCGGTGCTCTGGCGTGTGCCGGGCATCGATCCCGAGCGTCAAACGACGTTCGTACAACGCACCGCCCAACAGCGAGGCGAACAGCAGCCACAGCAACAGCTCCACGAACGTTTGCAGCATCGCCAGCCCGATCGAGTCGACAGCCCGGGTCGTCAATGCAGCGAGCAGCAGCATGGCGGCGAGTAGCGTAAGGTACCAACCGCCGAGACCCGCGATCACGCGTGTGATCGCGACGGGGTTCAGTGCTCGCAGCAGATTGCGCTCGATCGCCATGATCGCCACCGAGGCCGGCAGCAGCGCCAGCAAGGCGAGCTGCAGCGCCTGGACGCCAGCGCTACCGAGCACGCCGCTCAGTGACTGGCTGCCGTAGCCCAGGGCCACCAGGATGGCTATCTGCCCGACGGCGCGGAAATCGGACAGTGGCGCGATCATTTCCATCGATAGAACCGGCGCGTCGTCGCCGCCGTGCGCGACGTCGTCGATGAGCACGTAGAGGTACTTGATGAACCAGAACAGCAGGAGAATGCCGAGCCACCAGCCGAACATGCCGGCGGCGCGCGCCAGCGCAAACAATCCCGCAAAGGTCGCTGCGAGCAGCAGCGGCGACAGGCTGAATACGCGCGCCAGATGTCGTCTGACGGCATCCATCTCAGATCAACTGCCGTTCAGTCGGCGCCAGCATCGAGCTGCTCGAGGTAGCTGCGACCGCCGAGGGCGCGCATTTGCTGCAGGATCCAGCGTCGCCGCTGCAGAACATAGGGCGACGGCCGCTCGACCTTGAGCACGCGCGGGTTGGGCAGCACGGCGGCGAGCGTGGCGCTTTCAGTGGCCGAGAGTCTCCCGGCGGGCTTGCGAAAAAACCGTTGTGCCGCCGCTTCCACACCGTATACGCCGCGGCCGAACTCGGCGATGTTGAGGTAGATCTCGAGTATCCGTTCCTTCGGCCACAGCCATTCGATCAATAGAGTGAAGTAGGCCTCCAGGCCTTTGCGTACGTAACTGCGGCCGGACCACAGAAACAGATTCTTGGCGACCTGCTGGGTGATGGTGCTCGCACCGCGCACGTGTTTGCTCGTGGTGTTGGTCTGGATGGCCTTGCGGATCGACTTGAGATCGAACCCGGTGTGAAAGGGGAACTGCTGATCTTCGGCGGCGATGACAGCCAAGGCTGCATGCGGCGCGATTTGCTCGAGCGACACCCACTCATAATGAGTGGCATAGTCCCGGTGTTTGGCCCGGGCTGCGTCGAAACGCGCATCCAGCATGAAAGCACTGGTCCAGGGGTCGATCCAACGCAGCATCAGCACGGGCAGTACTGTCGCGAGCAGGAGCAGGCCCGCGACGAGCGCGGCGAAGCGGAGCAGGCGAGCGCGCCGACTGCGTTTCGCCACGTGCAGCTCAGGCGGTTGTGCGGCGAGCGCTCGTCACCACCACGTCCTCGAGCGGTACGTTCTCATGGCCGCGTGCAGTGCCGGTACTCACCGCTGCGATCGCATCGATGACATCCATACCTTCCGTTACGCGGCCAAACACGGCGTAGCCGTAGTTGCGCTCGCCCTGATGATCGAGAAAGTCGTTGTCTGCCAGGCTCACGAAGAATTGTGATGTGGCGCTGTCAACCACGTTGGTACGCGCCATCGAGAGCGTACCGCGCAGATTCTTCAGGCCGTTCTTCGCTTCATTCTTGATAGGCGGACGGGTGGCTTTCTGCTTCAGGCCCGGCTGCATGCCGCCGCCCTGAATGACAAATCCTGGAATGACCCGATGAAAGATGGTGCCGTCGAAAAATCCGTCATCCACGTATTGCAGGAAATTGGCAGCCGACACGGGTGCTTCCGTAGGAAAAAGCTCCACCACGAAGGCGCCCAGCGTAGTCTCGAATCGAACCATGAGTATGAAATCCTTGAATTGCTGGCATAGCGCCCGCTGCTTCGGCGGCATCAACCGGGCCAGATGGCTTCCGAAACGCGCTCGAGGCCTGCGAGATCAGGGTGCGAGCGTACGTGAACGAAACCATGGGCGACAAGTAGTTTGCGCAGTTCATCGCCTTGCGCGCTGCCGTGTTCCAAGGCCAGTGCTCCCTTGGGCCGCAAGTACTGTGGCGCCTGCGCGCAGATGACACGCAGTGCGTCGAAGCCATCGCGGCCGGCGACCAGTGCCAGCCTGGGTTCGCAGCACACGCCGTCACTTGACAGCGCAGCGTCATCGTCGCAGACGTAGGGAGGGTTGCTGAGTATCAGATCGAAACGCTGACCGACTAACGGCTCGAACCAGTCGCCCAGTCGCCAATCGATTTCAGTCAAATGCAGGTTCGCCGCATTGCGCCGGGCGACCCGCAATGCAGCCGCCGAGCAATCGACGCCCACCACGTTCCAAGTCGGTCGTTCACTGGCGACAGCCAGCGCGATGGCACCGGAGCCTGTTCCCAGGTCCGCCATATGCGCGCCCGCAAGTTGGCACAGTTCGAGGGCACGCTCGACGAGTAATTCCGTTTCAGGGCGCGGCACCAGCACCGCAGGCGTTACCTCGAGCATGAGCGACCAGAACTCGCGCTGACCTGTGATGTACGCCAACGGTTCGCCGGCCAGACGTCGATCCAGCAGGCGCAGAAATTCATCACGCTCGCGCGCTGGTACTGGTCGATGCGGATCGAGGCGCAAGTCCGTTCGACTGAGCATCAGGATATGCGCCAGCAACAGCTCGGCATCGACGGGGCCGCAGGCGCTGAGCGCCGGCGTCCGCGCACTCGCCAGCTGCAGCAAAGCCAGGCGCGTTGGCTCTGCGTCGGCGACGTCGTTCAGAGGTCTGCTCATGCGGCACATGATAATGCCCTCTGCTACAGTCACAGGCAGAGATGTTGCAGAACTCCACCCCATTGTCGCGACCGTTGCTGATTGGCGAAGTGCTGGATGCCGGTGTCCGATTGTTCCGCGCGTCTTTGCTGCGTTCCCTGCCACTGTCGGCGCCCCTGGTCATCGCCTCCCAGTTGCCCGCCTTCTACGACTCACTACAGGGTTCGCTCAGTGTGTCGCTCGCACAGAAGGGGCCACTATGGTGGCTGATTTACGGGCTCGTCGCAGCGGTCGGAGCCTGGATGGCCGGTGCAATGCTGCTGCGTCAGTCTACCGCGGGGCGCGCGGCCGAGAATGCACTTGGCCCGCTCTTGCTGGCGACGTTGGCGCGCGTGCCGGGCGCCGTCGTCATATCGATCATCGTATCGGCGCTGTTGCTAGCGCCGTTGTTGCTGACCTTGGTGGGCGTGTCCTCACCCTTTGTCTTGATAGTGATTACTCTGACAGCGTGGTGGTTGTTCGGCCGCCTGGCGCTGGCGGTACCGCTCTACTGGTGTGATGGTTTGCAACTGGTGGCGGCGCTGCGAAGCAGCTACCTACTCGTGCGGGGCAATCTGTGGCGCCTGACCGCTATCGTGATCGTCGCATTGACCGTTCTGCTGGTGTACTTTTTCATGCTCGCCATGCTCTCGGCAGTCGTCGCACCGTTGCTTGGTCTCGGTGACATCGCGGTCATTGGCGCGCTGCAGGCGGTCGTCGCCGTTGTCGCCGGTGCCATCGGCACGCCATTTGCCACCGCCCTCGCGCTCGTTGTGCTGCAGGACTTCAAGCGCCGGCGCATGGACTTGTCAGTGGCCGAATAATGAGCCCGCGTGCCGTCGTGATGTGGCTGCTGGTGTCTGCGATGGCGCTGCCAATTGCGGCTGGCAGCAAGGCAGACGAATCTGTGTTGGCGGAGCTGGGTCGTTGTCAGGCACGCCTCGATCCGATCGTGGATGTGGGCTACGCGCGGATCGTTCAACGTTGCCCGAAACTTCCAGACTTGATCGCGGCGGCATCCTGGCAAGCGCTGCTGCCGCCGGCGTGGCAGGCCCGCAGTGATTCTTTGTCGGTTGGCAGTCTTGCGGCGCTGGCAGTGCTGGCGCGCGACGCTGAGGCTGGCGCGCCGATACGCAGCAAGCCCGATCTTGGCGCGCTCGCAGCCGCACTCGGTCCGTTCGACTCGGGGGCGGACGAGTCGCTCGGACGTTGGCAACGATTCAAGCGCTGGCTCGGGCAGTTGTTCGGTGCTGATGAAGCGAACGATACCGACTGGCTGGCGAGATTTTCCGGCAGCTTCAAGTTCTCCGAGGCTCTGTCGCGTGCGCTGACGACCCTGGGCTACCTGGTGTTGTTTGGCTTCGTGATATTCATCATTGCTGGCGAGCTGCACGCGGCTGGTCTGTTGACGAGTCGCCGGCGGCGCGCCACTGCGCAAGGTGTCCCGGTCCGTGGCGCGCGGCAGGCTGGCGCGCTGGGCGATGTCGCCCGTCTGCCATTGCCCGATCGTCCCGGTGCGTTGCTGCAACTCGTGGTCGACCGTCTCGTCGTCCTGCGCGGCCGTGTGCCGTGGCGGTCGTTGACGATCCGGGAGATACAGGCAGTGATCAATCGTGAGCCAGTGCTGCCCGCATCGCAACTGCTGAAGCTTGGGCACACCGCGGAGCAAGTCCTGTTCGCCAAGGAGCTGCCCGCTCCCGAGACGCTCGATGCCGCCGAGCGGGCCGGACGACAAGTGCTCGAGTCTCTGGCACAACCCTCGGCGCTGCCCTCGACATGAGGCAGCGCGCGCTCGCCCTGCTGTTCGCGGTCGGCGCGCTGGCGCTGTTCTACATATTGTTCATCGGTTCACCCGCCGGCCTGCAGGATGGTGTCACCCGCCCCACCACCGATACGACTGACGCCAACGGTTACGCCGGTGCGCGCGCCTGGCTCGCGCAGCAGGGCATCGAGGTGCGTTCGATGCGTAGCCGTTACGATAGCCTGGCTGCGATGAGCCCGGCGTCCGCTGGCAATCTCTTGGTGGTCACTTTGCCCGGCGTCGAGCGTTTCCACGCCGAGGAATTCGTGCCACTCGATCAGTGGGTGCGCAGCGGCAACACGCTCTTGTTGTTAGCTGCCCTGACCGACACGCCGCCGTGGTCCGCGGGACGCACGAGCGCGGTGCTCGCCGAGCTGGAATCGTTGTCGGGATTGGAGTTCGAGTCGCCGGCGGCACGTAGTGAGCGTTTGCAGGGCGCTCGAGCGGGCACGGATGCGTCTTTGCCGAGCACAGAGTCGTCTGCGGATGATCTGCAGGAAACGCTCGCCGCGCTGACTCGCCGGGAGAACGTTCGCATCGTCGCGCGAACTCGAGGCAGCCATCCGCTGATGGAACAAGTGCGCTCACTCGAGGTGCTGTCGACGGCGCCGGCGAGGCCCTGGCTGTTGCGGACGCCGTACGAGTCGTTTGCTTTCGCGCTGGCAACCGAACAGCGAAGCGGAGAGGGCGTGCTGTTCGTGCGGCCCCTGGGCCGCGGCCGCATCATCGTCGCGACAGTGGCGGGATTGTTCGCCAACGGTGCACTCAGCCGGGCGGACAATGCCAAATTGTTAGCCAATACGGTGGCTTACAGCGTGGCTGCGAATGGCACAGTGGTGTTCGATGATCTGCGGCAGGGCGCTTCTTTGACATACGACGCCGGGCAGTTCTGGCGCGATTCGAGGTTGCACGTGACATTCGCAGTGCTGGTGCTGGTTTGGCTGGTATGGGTGATCGGCGGTACGCGTCTGTCCGTGCCGCGCGGCGCGCCAGCGGCGCCAGGCACGACAGAGCTGATCGCAGCAGCAGGCGGCATGCTCGCGGGGCGCTTGCGACCGGCCGCCGGCGCGCGTTTTATCTACGAGCAGTTCTTTCGCCGCCTCGCAGTGCGCAGCAGTGCGACGGTGCGACCGATCGCTGCTGAGCCACGTGCGGTGTGGCGCTGGCTCGAAACTCAAGCCAGCATTTCTCGCCACGATCTCCACCAGCTCGAGCGCTGGTATCACGCCACTCTGGCCGGGCGCCGCGTGCCGCTGCGTGAGGTCCACAATCTGATTTTGCGCATCGACAGGCAGTTGCATCATGAATGACGACATCGTGAAGTTCGAACAGGCTATCCAGCGCGAGCTGGCGCGTGTCATGGTCGGGTCGGAGACGGCGGTGCGGGCTTTGGTCGTCGCGCTCATCGCCCGCGGCCACGTGCTGATTCAGGGCCCGCCAGGCCTCGGCAAGACGTTGCTGGCCAAGACATTTGCGCGCGTGTTGGGCGGCGACTTCGAGCGGATCCAGGGCACCGCCGATCTGATGCCCAGCGACATCATCGGCGTGCATGTCTATGACGAGGCCAAGCGAGGCTTCGAGTTTCGTCGAGGTCCGCTGTTCGCAGACGTGTTGTTGGTAGATGAAATCAATCGTGCCGGACCCAAGACGCAGTCGGCCCTGCTCGAGGCGATGGAAGAACGGCAAGTGAGCACGGAACGGGAAGTGTGGCCGCTGCCGGCCGATTTTCTCGTGGTGGCAACCCAGAATCCGCATGAATTCGAAGGCACGTATCCATTGCCCGAGTCACAGCTCGACCGCTTCATGCTACGGCTCGATCTGCATTATCCGGATGCATCAGTCGAGCGCCAGATCCTGTCACGTTATGGCGCCGATCTGGGCGGTGCTCCACAAATACCGGCTGACCTCGCGGTAGTCGAACCGGCGTTGTTGACTGCGGCGCGCGCGCGGGCTGTGGCAGTCCACGTCTCCGAAGCGTTGCTGGGCTACGTCCTCGAACTTGCGCAGGCGACGCGCGAGCATCCGCGCATTTCCCTCGGATTGTCGACACGTGGCGCGTTGGCACTGGTGCGTACCGCGCGCGTCGTTGCAGGTCTACGCGGCAGTGAGCACGTATCGCCCGACGATGTGAAAGACGTGGCGCGCTGGGTGATGCCACATCGCCTGTCGCTCTCGCCCCAGGCCAGTGTCGAGGGCGATACCGATACCGCACTGGTCGAGTCGATACTCGGTCGGGTGCCAGTGCCGCGCTAGACTAAGGATTCTGGCATGCACCTCGCTGAGCGTGGCTATTTCCTGATCGCGTTGACGGCAGTGCTGGCAATCACGGGCGCCTGGTCCGGCGATCCCGGCATGGAATGGGCCTGGTGTTGGCCTGCTGCGTTGCTCTGTGCCGGCCTCGCAATCGAAGCCTGGTTGACACCGCACGTGCAGATCCTGGCCGAGATCCGCTTCGAGCAGCGCTTGCTGTTAGGCCGTGTAACCATCGCCAGCTTCAGTTTGCGGCACGACTTGCCGCGCACGCTGACAGTTCAGTATGCGCGTTTGCTGCCAGCAGCACTGGCCGGCGACGCAAAGGTAACGGACCGGAAAATTCCAGCGTCGGCGGAGGCGAGCGAGCGCTGGCGCGTGCGGCCCGTGCGCCTGGGGCCTGCCGCGTGCGAGCCGTTGCCTGCGCGCGTGCTCGGGCGACTGGGCTTGGCATGGTGGTCGCGGACCCTGCCGCTGCCGGTGTCGTTCAATGTCGCTCCCGATTCGCTGTACGGCGTACGCGCCCGGACCGCCGGCGATGTCCGCGGCGACGCGGTGCGGGCGGCGCCGGGTCATGGCCGCGAGCTGTTCCAGCTGCGCGATTACGTTCCCGGCGATCCGCTGTCGCGCATCGACTGGAAGGCGAGCGCGCGTGCGCGTGCGTTGATCGCACGCGACATGAGTGAAGATCAGCATCTCGAAATCGTCGTCGTCGTCGATGCGGGCCGGATGTCGAAAATGCGGGTCGGCGAACTCGATCGACTAGGTGTCTACGCCAATATCGCAGCACGCTTCGCGGAGCACGCCGCGCGCCTCGACGACCGGGTCGGGCTGGTCGCGTACGCAGACCGTGTGCTGGCGCGTTGTCCGCCGGGGCGCGGGCTCGTCGGCGTGCGCCGGGTGCGCGATACGCTGGAGCAACTGGTCAGCGAGCGAACCGAGTCGCAGCCGGCCGTGGCCGCGCAAGCAGTCCTGCAGATGCTGCGGTCGCGCAGCCTGGTCGTATGGCTCACCGATCTCGGCGACCCGCTGATGATCGGCGCGCTGCAGGCGGCGACAGCGCTGCTGCTGCCGCGCCACGTCGTGATCTGTGCCGGACTCGACAGCTCAGCCTTGTTGGCACTTGCCGAACGACCCGCACAGAACTGGCGCGATCCCTGGATCGCGCTGGCAGCTCGGGCGGAATCGGACCGCATCGCTCGGCAGACCGGCGTACTGGCTGGTGCCGGTGCTGCCGTGGTGATCGCGGAAGAGCGGCATCTGGAGCAGGCGGTGCTCAGTGCCTATCGCCAGCGGCGGCGCCAGCGGCGGGTCTGAACGGCATGAACTAGTTAGATAACGATCGGGGTACGGCTGCGGCTGCGGCCGAACAGCGCGCCACTCAACAGCGCGATCATGAACAGGAAATAGCCGACACCGATCACGACTCGCGGCCACAGGGGTATGTCGAGGTCCGGTGAGATATAGCCTTCGATGAAACCGCAGCCGAGCAGCAGGACGCTCACGGCCAACAATACCTTGCCACCTTGCTTGCTGGCAGCCGCGAATGCGATGGCTCGCTCGCCGGCGTTGCTGCGAAACAGTGCTTCACCGGCGTAAGCGCCCGCGGCGCCGGCGATGCAGATGCAGGCCAGTTCCACCGGTCCGTGGGCGATTATGAACTGGAACAGCCGTTCATCGAGCCCATGATGTGCCGCAAACGCGAATAGTGCGCCGATCAGCAGGCCATTCGTGCCGATGATGTACAGCGTGCCGAGTCCGAACAGAAATCCCGATACGAACGCAAACAGCGCTACCACGATGTTGTTGGTGAGCAGGTCGATCGACAGCACCGACGAAGGTGTGACGTTCAGGAGGCTGTCAGTCCAAAGTTCACCGCGCTCGACTGTCGCAATCATGTCAGGGGACGCGAACAGTGCGATCAGATCGGGGTAGCTGCTCACCAGCCAACCGCCGGCGAACACGCACAGCAGGAACCATAGCGTCGACCAGAGCAGATGCGTGCGCATCGCGTACAGTGCAGCCGGCA
>Ga0116152_10005248_pt1 | contig 10123 bp, 8 predicted proteins | sample AD_UKC119_MetaG_FD_89894 | JGI IMG/M metagenome (GOLD analysis project Ga0116152, IMG submission 89894) | Active sludge microbial communities of municipal wastewater-treating anaerobic digesters from Hong Kong - AD_UKC119_MetaG | ecosystem: Engineered > Bioreactor > Anaerobic > Digestate...
ATGATGGAGCGCAGGACAAGGCGGCCAATGCGGCCAAAGCCATTGATTGCAACGCGAACGGCCATGGAAATTCTCCTCTGAGGGGATGAAAACCGGAAACTTTGCGGGCCCTTTACGACGCACCATGCCTGCCTGTCCACCCGGATACCATGCGGCAGGGCGCCACCTCGGCATCCGGGAACAGGGCAGCGGCAACGCAAGTGCGGCCCTGCGGGAGGCCGTAGCAAGTTCCGTGCAAGATTTGCGTGGACTTCCCGGGCGGTCACGCCTATCCGGGCGCCCCGGGGCCGGTCTGCCCCGGCTGGATCGCAATGGGACGGTCAATGAGCGAATCGGCAGCAGTGCACGGCAGGCGCACGCCGGCAGACTGGGCGCTGTTCACGCTCCTCAGCCTGATGTGGGCGTGCGCCTACCTGATGACGCGCCTGGCGGTGGACAAGGGACATGCCGATGCCGGCCTGCCGGCCGCATGGGTGATCGCGGGCCGCCTGACCATCGGGGCGGCCGTGCTGTGGATCATCCTGCTGGCGACGGGGAAGCGCCTGCCCCCGCTGACTGACCGCGTGCGCTGGCGAACGATCGTCAGCATGGGCCTGACGGGATCGGTCCTGCCCTTTTTCCTGATCACGACCGCGCAGGAGACGGTGAATTCGAGCCTCGCCGCACTCTATACCGCCGCCGCCCCGCTCTTCGTCGCCTCCGGCGCCCATTTCCTGTTCCGGGACGAGCGGCTGAGCCGCGGATCGGCGCTGGGCGTGCTGCTCGGCTTTGCCGGCGTTGCTGTCCTGTTCGGGCCGGACGCGGTCCGGGGTTTCGGTTCGTCGAGCGCCACGGCCCAGCTGCTGCTGGTCGGCGCAACCCTGTGCTATGCCGTCTCCAGCCTTATCGCCCGCGGCGCCCCGCAAATGGATGCCGTCGCCTTTGCGACCGGATTCGTATCCGTGGCGGCCGTCATGTCGTGGCCGCTCGTCCTGACCGTGGACGCTGCATCGGTGAATGCCGGCTGGAAAAACTGGCTGGGCGTCGTCGGACTTGGCGTCGGCCCTTCCTCCATCGCACAGGCGCTCTACATGCTGCTGATCGCGCGGACATCGGCCACATTCCTGTCGCTGACGGGCTATTCCATTCCGATTATGACCGCGGTGCTTGGCTTCGCCGTATTCGGGGAAACCCAGAGCTGGAACGCGGCGCTCGCCTTCGCGATGATCCTCGGCGGGGTCTGGCTCGCCCGGCATGGCGGCGGCGCTCGGGCCTGACCTGCACTGCCTGCTGCAGAGGACGCATGGCTTTCGGCGCGAATTTCCTGTTCACTCTCCGTCAACGGGAACAGGGTTTCCTGTGGGGTAGCAAGCGGAGGGCGACAAAGTGGAACCGGGGTTCACGCGCCAGGATCTGAAAAAGGCGATTCCGGAGCATTGCTTCCGGCCCAGCACGCTGCGCTCCCTTGCCTACCTCGCCTTCGATTTTGCCGTGATTGCGGCCTGCTATGCCGCGCTGGCGCATGTCTCCGCCTGGTACCTGGAAGCGCCACTGATCTTCCTGATCGGGACGATGCTGTGGTCCGTCTTCGTGATCGGGCATGATGCCGGCCATGGCAGCTTTTCGCGGTCGCGCCGGGTGAACACGCTGGTCGGCCTGCTGACGCACGGGCCTCCGCTCGTGCCGTATCGCGGCTGGCAGCGCAGCCATGCCCTGCACCACATGAAGACCGGGCACCTGCACGAGGAGGAAGTGTTCCGCGCCTGCCGCGCCGAGGACGACTGGATGGCGCGAAAGATCCTGTTCCGCTCCGGCATTTTCCTGCTGATCGGCTGGCCGATGTACAAGCTCGGCTTCCGCAACATCACGACCTACGACCCGGTGCATGGCAGCCACTACCTGCCGGTCAGCGACCTTTATGCGAGCCATATCAAATGGTCCTGGGCAGCGAGCGTGGCCGTCAATCTCGGCTTTCTGGGCCTCTACACCTTCCTCGGCGTGAAATTCGGCTGGATCTTCGCATTGAAATACATCGTTGCGCCGTACTTCATCTATGCCGCCTGGCTGACCTTCGTGACCTACATGCAGCATGTCGCCCCGGAAGTGCCGGTCTATGACGCGCAGGACTGGACCAGCCTCAAGGGGGCGCTCGCCACGGTCGACCGCAATTATGCGCCGTTCAACTGGCTGACCCACCATATCGGCGACCAGCACCTGATCCATCACATTTTCCCGACCATTCCGCACTACCACCTTGCCGAAGCGATGCGGGCGGTGGAGCCGGTTGTCGGCAGCTGGCACCTGAAGTCGACGCGCTTTGTCCTCGCCGACTTCGTGCGAACACTGATCGGTTGCCATTTCGTCGAGCATGGCGACGGCCAGGAAGTGTGGAAGTCCGCCTACCCCTTTGCGAAGAACTATTCAGGCCCGAAGGCATCCTCGGGCGATGCCGTGCCGGCGGAATAATCAGCCCCAGCGCGCCACGCGCAAGGCGTCAAAGTCGGCGAGCTTTGCCTCGAAGGCCGACCAGTCATCGGACTCCGCAATCGGCGCCCAGAGTGACTCCACATCCTCGACCAGAAGTTTCGGCGGCTCGGCGCGCTGGAACATCGCGGCCCCGGCCCGCTCCGGCCTGACCGGATCGCGAGACAGGATCGCAGCCTTTACCGGCGCGAACGCCTCGCCCTCATAAAGCGCAGCCTGCGGGCCCTGCATCGCGCGCGCCTCGCTGGCGCTGCCGCCGAACCAGTCATGGAAGACCTGCGGCCAGACCGCTTCGCTCTCCGTCATCCAGCCATAGAAGCTCTGCAGGAAATCGGTGTCGGCCTCCACCTCCCCTGTCGGGGCGATGCCGAGCAACGCATGGGTGTGGGCGATGAAACTGTCGCGATAGGCTTCCTGATAGGGGGCGAGCGAGGCGGCCAGGTCGTCGGCATCCGCCAGCAGCAGCAGCGCCGAGGCGAGCTGCTGCAGCGACCAGGCGCCCTGCACAGGCTGGCGGCCGAAGCGGTAAAGGCCGTTCTGGTCGAAATAGGCGGCGGTGAAGTTCGGGTCCGACACCGGCAGGAACCGCCATGGCCCGAAGTCGAAGGTCTCGCCGGTGATGTTGAAATTGTCGGTGTTCATCACGCCATGCACGAAGCCGGCCGCCATCCACTGTCCGATCATCGTAGCTGTCGCCTGGGTTACCGCCTCCAGCAGCCTGCAGGCCTTGCGGGCCATGTCCGGATCATCTGCCTGCGGATGGAAGTTCTCGACGCAATAGTCGACGAGCTTCGCCATGGCGGCGCGGTCTTCGAAATAGGCGCAGCGCTGGAATGTGCCGAAGCGGATATGGCTGTGCGACAGGCGTGTCAGCACCGCCGAGCGCGTCGGCGACGGTTCGTCGTTGCGCCACAGTTCCTCGCCGGTCTCGACCAGACAGAACGCCTTCGACGTGTTGACCCCCAGCGCCTCGAGATAGCTCGCCGCGAGGACTTCCCGCACGCCGCCCTTGAGCGTCAGGCGTCCGTCGCCCTGCCGGCTCCACGGTGTCTGGCCGGAACCTTTCGTGCCAAGATCCAGAAGCCGCCCGGAATCGTCGCGCACCTGTGCGAACAGGAAGCCCCTGCCGTCGCCGAGATCCGGATTGTAAACGCCGAACTGGTGGCCATGATACCGCATGGCCAGCGGGTGCGTCAGGTTTCCGGGCAATGGCTCAAATGACGCAAAGTAAAGCATCCAATATTCATCCGGCAGCGCGCCGAGGCCGACCCTTTCGGCCCATCGAATATTGCGAAAACGCAACACCTGTTTCGGAAAATTTGCAGGTTTTACCGCATCTGCGAAATCGTCCGCCAGTGCGTGAAAGGGGATATCTGGCGTATTCATTGCGGTTTTGTGACGTCAGCCACGCTCTCCTGCAAGTGCGTCTCGTTACCTGTCGTGATGTTAGCGCAACCATTTGTGCGGCGCAGCACATCTCTGCCCTATCCGCGTCGGGCGGCACAGGTATGCTTTGATCCGATCGTCACGATCTGTAGCAAATACAGCGTGAGGACCGGGGGAACACATAAGAAAAGCGTGAAATATTAAGTGGAGGAAACACTATGAGAATGTCCCGAAGCCTGCTTCTCAGCACGGCGGCGATTTCGCTTGCGTCGGCTTTGCCGGCCTTGGCACAGGAAGAGAGCGGCACTGAACTGAGACAGACGACTGTCACGGTCACCGGCTCGTTCATCCAGGGAACGCCCGAAGACGCGGCCCTGCCGGTCGACGTCCTGTCAGCCGGAGACCTGAAGCTGGAAGGCCAGCCGTCGATTACCGAACTGATCCGCAACCTCGGCCCGTCCTCGGGCGTGGACGGCCAGACCAACCAGTTCGCTTCGAACGGCCTTGAAGGCACGTCCAACATCAACCTGCGGGGCCTTGGCCCGGCGCGTACTCTTGTGCTGATCAACGGCCACCGCGAAACCTATCACCCCTACTCGATCGGCGAGCAGGCACAGCTCTTCGTGGATACCAACACGATCCCGACGGCCGCCATCGCCCGCATCGAAGTGCTGAAAGACGGCGCCGCGGCGCTCTACGGGTCCGACGCCATCGCCGGCGTTGTGAACTTCATTACCAATCAGGATCTTGACGGCTTCTCGGTCGGCGGCTCGTTCTCGCAGTTCGACGGCTCCGACGGCGACTATGACCTGTCGGCGGCCTACGGTCTCCAGGGCAGCAATTTCAACTGGGTGACGTCGGTCGGCTACAACAAGCGCAGCGAAGTTCCGCTCCGCGAGAAAGACTGGGCCGTTCTGCCGTACGCCGACAACCCGGTCGGCGGCTGGTCGTCCCTGTCCAATCCTGGCTACTATGTCCCGCTGGGCATTGTCGGCGGCGCCGTAACCCCGATCCAGGGCGCAACCAATGATTCAGGCTGCCTTGGTGTCGGCGGCACGATCGTGTCCGGCACCTGCCGCTTCCAGTACACCAATTTCGATAACCTGGTCGAAGAGGAAGAGCGCTACCAGGTGTTCTCCGAATACAATCGCAACATGGCCAATGGCGCGGACCTGCACCTTGAGTTCATGTATGCGTATTCGGACGTTCCGACCTGGAAGACATCTCCGTCCTATCCTCCGCAGTCCCTGCTCAACCAGTTCGTGCCGGCCAGCGCGCCGGGCTACCAGCAGTATGTTGCGGACAATCCGGGCGCATTCCCGGCAACCGCGATCGGCGCGCTGTTCATTGGCCGTACGTTCGGCTGGGGCGGCTTCCCGGTCACCGGCGGGGCCCAGGAAGGTTTCCGGACAGCGGAAACCTGGCGCGGGGCTGGCTTCCTACGCAGGCGACTTTGAAAACGGGGTCCATTACGACTTCGGCCTGACCTACTCGACCACGGAAAGCGAGCGCCTGACCAACGATACGTATATCGTGGGCCTGACCGCCGCGCTGCGCGGTTTCGGCGTGTGTACGAACCCGATCGACGGAACCGATCCGTCCACGGGCACGCAGCCCTGGGCAGCCGGGTACGCCGGCACGCTCGTCGCCGGCGCCGGCGGCTGTGAATACTATAACCCGTTCTCCAACGCCATTCCGGCAAATGCCGTGACTGGCGCGGCCAATCCGGCCTATGTGGCCGGACTTGAGAACACCAAGACGCTGGCCGACTGGATGACCGATGCCAGCCAGACCGTGGCGAATACGAGCCTGCTCGTGCTGGACGGCGTCTTCTCGGGCGACAGCAATGTCCAGGCTGCCGGCGGTGCCGTCAGCTGGGCCGCAGGCTTCCAGGTTCGCCGGGAGACCTACAAGCTCGACCCGTCGGCGCTGACGGATCTCACCGTCACGCCCGGGCGGGGCGGCACAGGCCCCTATTCGTTCCTGGCCGGTACGACCTCGGCTGACGAAGACCAGACCATCTATGCCCTGTTCGGCGAACTCCAGGTGCCGCTCTACGACAACCTCAACATGCAGGTTGCCGTCCGCTACGAGGACTATGGTGGCGACGTCGGTTCGACCTTCGACCCGAAGGTTGCGGCGAAATGGCAGCTCACCGACAATTTCGCCCTGCGCGGCTCTGCCCAGACCTCGTTCCGGGGGCCGACGCTGAACCAGTTGTCGGGTGTCGGCACAACGCTGCAGTATGTTGCTGCTGCGTCTGCCTTCGAGGCCATCGACCAGTACGGCAACCCGAACCTGAAGCCGGAATCCGCCTTCAGCTTCAATCTCGGCGGTCTGTATGAGCAGGGCGGCTTCAACGCCTCGCTCGATTACTACAATTTCGACTTCTCCGATCCGATCATCGTGGAAGAGCAGTCGAACATCGTGAACGCCGCTGTGGCCGCCCTGGCGACGGCAACGACGGACGATGACGCGATCCTCAACCGGATCACGTTCACTGACAACAACAATGACGGCATCAACCAGGCCAACGAGATCGCCCGCGTGCGGACGAATGTCACCAACGGCCCGAACATCCAGACGTCCGGTCTGGACCTGAGACTCCAGAACAACTGGGATCTTGGTTCCGGCGCGGAATTCTCCGTCGGTGCCGATGCGACCTATATCATCGAATACAAGGTCGATCCCTACTTCGTCGAAGGCATCGCCATCGGCGGGGGTGACTATGTCGGTCAGTTCAACCGGTCGAACTTCACGCGTTCGATGCCGCAATGGAAGGCAAACCTGTTTGCCAACTACGCCATCGGAAGCCACAACTTCCGGCTCATGATGCGCCATATCGACAGCTACAAGGACGAGCGTTCAGCGGCAGCCCGTGGCAATGTCGGTGCAACGATCGACAGCCAGACGACGTTCGACTTCTTCTACAACTGGTCGCCCGAAGCCTGGGGCCTCGATGTCGGTCTCGGCGTTGTCAACCTGACGGACGAGGATCCGCCGTTCGCCGCGTTCGACACCAGCTACGATCCGTACACGCATAACCCGTTCGGTCGCACCTGGAAGATCAGCGTGACCAAGCGGTTTGGCGGCAGCGGGAACTAGTTTCGTCCGCACCGCATGAACTTGGGGCGGCCTTCCGGGGCCGCCCTTTTTTCTTTCAGATGGCGCCGAGCGCCTTGCCTGCGACATGGCCGGCATCGCGGATGGCGACGCGGATCGTGTCGGACAGTGCCGTCAGGTTCATGAAACCGTGCACCATGCCGGGATATTCACGCACCGTGACCGGCACGCCGAAGCTCGCCATCTTGTCGGCATAGGCGAGGCCTTCATCGTGCAGCGGGTCCCAGCCGCACAGGACGAAGTGTGCCGGCGGCAGGCCACGAAAGGCTTCCGGCGGTGCAAACAGCGGCGAGACGCGCGGATCCATCCGCTCATTCTCCTCCGCGACATAGGAATCCCGGAAGAACTCGAACAAATTGGCCGAAATGAAGAAGCCGCTCTGCTGGATCGGCATCTTCTTGGTACGGATGTCGGCGAACTGCACCAGTGGGTAAAGCAGTAGCTGGAACGCCGGCGCGGGTCCGCCGCTGCGGTTCATTTCCTGTGCCAGGAAAGCGGAAAGGTTGCCGCCGGCGCTGTCGCCCGACACGGCGAGGCGCTCGGGATCGAGCCCGACCTCTGCGGCGTGCGCCTGCACCCAGTTCCAGACCGCGACGGCATCCTCATGTGCGGCCGGGAAGCGATGCTCCGGTGCCAGCCGGTAGTCGACGGAGAGCACGCGGCTGCGCGCGCCTTCCGCGAGGCGCCGGCACAGCATGTCGTGACTGTCGAGATCGCCAAGCACGAATCCGCCGCCATGGAAGAAGATGATCCCCGCGCCCGGTGCAACGCCGGCCCCCAGCGGCGTGTAGAGCCGCGCCTTGAGGCGCCCTGCCCCGCCGCCCACCATCAGGGGCGAGATGTCCGCCATTTCCGGCGCGTCCTTCTCGATGGCGCGGCTGGCGAGGTAGAACTGCTGGCGCAGGCGATCAGCCGAGCCCTTCCAGTCGACGGGCTTCAGGTCCGGTATCTGGAACCGGTCAATGAACTGGCGGATCGTCTGGTCGAGATTCATGCGCGCCAAGATGGAGACGAATTCGGGCCTTGTGAAGGCGTCTTGCACCGGTCACAGTGACGCCATGAAAGCCGTCGACGTCTTCTGGTCCTTCCGCTCTCCCTACTCGTATCTTGCGACCAGGCGCCTGCGCTCCATGCCGTCGAGGTGGGAGGTCCGGGTTCGCCCGCGCCCGGTCTACCCGATCGCGATCCGCACGCCGCACTTCTTCGAGGAAGTCCGGCCGCAATGGGTGCCCTATCTGCTGCGCGATTTCGTACGCAATGCGCAGTATCTCGGCCTGCCCATCGGCCCGCTGAACCCGGACCCGGTGGTCATGAACATGATGACACGCGAGATCTCACCGGAGCAGCCCTATATCGGCCGCCTCACCCGGCTCGGCATCCTCGCCTGCGAAAAGAGCGACGAGGATGGCTGGGCCTTCATGGACGAGGTCTCGACCCTGATCTGGTCCGGCGGCGCCTGGACGGAGGGCACGGCCCTGAAGGAGGCCGCCGCCCGGGCCGGCTTCGACCTGGGCGAGATGGACCAGCGCCAGGACGCCGAAAAGGACCGGCTGGAAGCCGTGATCGCCGAGAGCCAGGCCGCACAGGACCCGCACCATTGGGGCGTGCCGCTGATGGTGTTCGAGGGCGAAGCCTTCTTCGGCCAGGACCGGATCGACCTGCTCGAATGGCGGCTCGGGCAGAGCGGCGTGCCGCGCCGGGGCTGAGGCTCAGGCTTCCGACTGCACCGCGTCCACGGCAATGCCGAGCGCCTTCTGCATCAGACCTTCTTCCAGCGCCTCCGCCATTACCCGGATCAGCGGTTCGGTGCCGGATTTGCGGACCACCAGCCGGCCCTGGCTGCCGAGCAGGGCTTCTGCTTCGGCAAGCGCCGCCGCCACACGCGGCAGATCCAGAGGATTGGCGCCGTTGTAGCGGATGTTCACCAGTTTCTGCGGGGCCGGCGTGAACACGCGGGCGACCGTTGATGCCTTCTCGCCACTTTGTGCGAGCACGCTCAGCACCTGCAGTGCCGCCAGAAGGCCGTCGCCCGTGGTGGACACATCCGACAGGATGATGTGGCCGGACTGTTCGCCGCCGAGATTGAAGCCGTGCGCACGCATGTGTTCGCCGACATAGCGGTCGCCGACTTTCGTGCGCTCCAGCGTCAGGCCGAGATCCTTGAGGTATTCGGCGAGACCCATGTTCGACATCACCGTCGCCACCATGCCGCCGCCGCGCAGGCGTCCCTTGCGGTGCAGCTCTGTCGCGATCAGGCCCATCACCTGGTCGCCGTCCACTTCGTGGCCGAGTTCGTCGACTACGATCAGGCGGTCCGCATCGCCGTCGAAGGCAATGCCGATATCGGCGCGCTGGTCGAGCACCGCAGCTTTGAGCGCGCCGGTCGCCGTCGAGCCGACGCCGGCATTGATGTTCAACCCGTCCGGCCGGTCGCCGATCACGGTGAGTTGGGCCCCGAGCCGCCTCAGTGCCTCGGGAGCGACCTGGTAGGCCGCACCATTTGCACAGTCGAGCACGATGTTGAGGCCCGAAAGGTCAGCGCCCTTGCCGATCGCCTCGACGCAGCGCCCGACATAACGGCTGGCCGCTCCGGTCATGTCGCGCGGCACAGCCACGGCTTCCGGCACCGCATAGGCGCCCTCGAAGGCGTCGAACATGGCCGCTTCGAGCGTTTCCTCCACCTCGTCGGTGAACTTCACGCCCTCGGGGCTGAACAGTTTGAGGCCATTGTCCTCGTACTTGTTATGCGAAGCGGTCACCATCAGGCCGAAGGCGGCACCCGTCTCCCGCGCCAGCAGGGCCACTGCCGGTGTCGGCACGACGCCGATGCGCACCGGCGTCAACCCCATGCTGGACAGGCCCGAAACGAGCGCGGCTTCGATCATCTCGCCGGAACGGCGCGTGTCCCGGCCGACAACGACTTCACGTCCTCCTTCGGGCGCAAAGGTGCGCGCGGCGGCGATGGCGAGGCGCAGCGCCGTCTCCACCGTCATGGGCCTGCGGTTGACGCGGCCACGGATGCCGTCCGTACCGAAAAACTGGCGTGCCATGAGCGAATCCCTCCGGCGTCTTGTTCGCAGAAAAGAAAGAGAAAATCGAGCCTGCTTCAGAACTGGAAGTAGACGAAGGGCCGTGCCTCCAGCGGATAAAG
>Ga0116152_10005250_pt1 | contig 10122 bp, 6 predicted proteins | sample AD_UKC119_MetaG_FD_89894 | JGI IMG/M metagenome (GOLD analysis project Ga0116152, IMG submission 89894) | Active sludge microbial communities of municipal wastewater-treating anaerobic digesters from Hong Kong - AD_UKC119_MetaG | ecosystem: Engineered > Bioreactor > Anaerobic > Digestate...
CCGCATAAGCCGATTGCAAATTTATTATTTTTGATTTTGAAAAAGCCAGTTTTATTTCCCTCACAGTAGTGATTGTCAGCTATTGGCTCTTTCCATCCTTTAGAAATTCTGCGATAGTTGCAAATTATTTTGCCTTTTTTTGAAATTACCAAATAACTACTGAAAATTTTATTATTTTTGAGTTCCATATATCCAAATGCCACCGCAATATTGAAATTTGCAGCTATTCGTTTTATTTTTCTGATTGGTTCAGAGGATTGTTTAACAGCTATATTTTTGTCTGTCTTAAAATTCCATGTTAAACAATCAAAGCCTTGCAAAAAAGTTTCGCCAAAACACACTAAATCGACCTTGCCAGAGTTACTTTCAAGTGTCTCAATAATTTTTGTGGTGTTTTCCGATACATTTTTATTAGTTATTTTATTTACAGATAATGAAAGTATCATAATTTTACTCCAAATATTTAGATAACTGAGAATAAATAAATTAAGCCCCTAATGGGGCTAATTTTTGGTGGAGATAAGGGGATTCGAACCCCTGACCTATACGTTGCGAACGTATCGCTCTACCATCTGAGCTATACCCCCATATATTTTTCTATTCGCACTCAGTTTTGCAAATAGGAATTGTTTTGCTAATTTTTATTCAAGAAATTTTTTAGATTTTCAAACAAAATACGGATATTTTTAAATCCATTGTAGCAATTTTTGTATAATGAAATTGTAGCACACAAAATAATGTTCGACAACTGTTTAATATATTTCAGCTTATAAAACTTAAATCAAATTTTAGTTTAAATTGCCAACAAAATACACGATGTTTGATACTTTCGCTATTGCGAATAGGGCATAATTTGTGTTAGAATGTTTCTAGTATTACATGTAATTTTAGTTTTATAAAAAATCAATTAAAAGACGGTTTGGAGAAAAAACCTTGATAGAATTCATTACACGAAAAGACCAAAAAGAAAAAATTGCCGAAAAAATCTTGCAAGCATTGCCAGATTGGTTTGGCGTTGAAAAATATACTCGAGAATATATCAAACAAAGTTCCGATATGCCTTTTTGGGCGTATAAAGAAAATATCGACTATGTTGGATTTATATCGCTAAAAAAAACTGCCGATTTTACTGCGGAAATTTATGTAATGGGAATTTTACCGCAATATCACAGGCAGGGGATTGGCAAACAACTTTTTGCGGCTTTTGAATCTTATGCCAAAGTACAAGGATATGAATATGTGCAGGTAAAAACCGTCGAAAGGGGACACTACGACGAATATGACAAAACTGTTTCGTTTTATGAGAGTCTTGGTTTTAGAGCACTTGAAGTTTTTCCAACATTGTGGGATGAACATAATCCATGTTTAGTAATGGTAAAAAGTGTAACCTAAATTACAATAGGCTTTGTAGTTTTTAGAAACAAACGTAAAAAACAAGATTTAATCTAATGAGAAAAAACAGCACAATGTCTTCTCCAAAAAAATTTTATAAAAATCAATTTTTTTATTAGTTTTGTTTGCAAAATAAAAAATATTGTGCTACTATTGTCTAACCTATTTTTTTAAGGAAGATTATGACGAAAGAAAAGAAAAAAGACAATATTATGGACTTGATAAAAAGTCCCTATATGAGAAGCTTTTTAAGAAAATACTGGCTAAGTTATTTGCTGGGTATTTTCTTTTTGATTGCTATCGACTTCGCACAGACACGCATACCCGTCTACATTGGCAGTGTCATCGACTCATTGGACGCAGCTTCTTTGAGCACTGCGGAATTGACACATGATGTAGTTGCTATTGCGCTTATTGCGGTAGGGATTGTGCTTGGACGCATAATTTGGCGTTATTTTATTTTTGGCACGGCCAGAAAAATCGAGCGTGATATTCGTAACGATTTGTTTAGCCATTTGGAAGGTTTGTCGCTAAACTACTATCAACAGCATAAAACAGGCGAGATAATGGCATATATTACAAACGATCTCGAGGCAGTCCGTCAGGCGATGGGGCAAGGTATAATGATGGTGTGCGATGTTATTTGCTTGCTTATATTTATTTTGTCAAGCATGCTTTCGCTTGTCAGCGTTTCGTTGACAATTTATTCAGTTTTGCCGTTGGCCGTTATTGCTGTTGTGACGGGACTTTTAGGACCAAGGTTATTTAAAAAATTCTTTGCCCGCCAAAAAGCTTTTGCCGAAATTTCGGATTTTGTACAAGAAGATATTTCTGGCATAAAAGTTATCAAAGCTTTTGTTCAGCAAGAAAAAGAGATAGATTCCTTTGACAAAATCAATCAAAACTATTTTTCAAAAAATATGAGTTTGACAAAAACCCGTGCAATGATGGATCCAATAATGACTTTGATTGCAGGGCTTGCTTTCGTGGTAGCAGTCATTTACGGCGGTTACCTTGCGTTAAATACCCAAATATCGGTAGGCGATTTTACAGTATTTATTCAGTACTTGGGTATGCTTGTCTGGCCGATGATTGCCGTGGGTATGTCTATCAATATGATCACTATGGGTTCTGCGTCGCTAAAACGCATAGAGGACGTGTTAGAAGCTAAATTTGATATAACTGATGAACCAACCGCAAGCGAAGTTGAAAATTTTTGCGGCAGCATAAAGGTTGATAATCTTACATTTTCTTATCCCGAAAAGGATATGCCAGCGTTAAAAAATATATCTTTTGAAATTCAAGAAGGCCAGACTCTAGGTATTGTTGGTAAAACAGGCTCGGGAAAAACCACATTGACAAATTTGCTTGTTCGAATATATGATTGCGAAAAAGGCTCGATTTTTGTCAGCGGTAAAGATATAAGGGAAATGCCGTTGAAGCAACTGCGTAGTAACATAGGCTATGTCACACAAGACAATTTTCTTTTTTCCGATACAATCAAAAACAATATAGATTTTGTAAACGAGAACGCATCAATGGACAAAATAACCGAAGCGGCGGAGTTTTCTTGCGTTAATGACAATATTGTCGAATTTCCCGACGGTTACGAAACGGTAATAGGTGAAAAAGGCGTCACTTTGTCGGGCGGTCAAAAGCAAAGGGTATCGATTTCTCGCGCTTATATCATAGAACCAAAAATTCTTATTATGGATGATTCGCTTTCGGCTGTTGACACCGATACGGAAGAACGCATACTGAAAAACTTGAAAGAAAAACGCAATGGTAAGACAAATATTATTATTGCACACAGACTGTCAGCACTCCAGCATGCGGACAAGATTATTGTTATAGACAACGGCGAAATCATAGAACACGGCAACCATAAAACATTACTGCAACAAAAAGGGCTTTATTATTCGCTGTATAAAAAACAACAGCTCGAAAAAATGATAAATGAGGAAGAATAATGAGCGGTGACACATCAAAAATTAAATTAACCAAAAAAACGACTCGAAGACTTCTTCAATATGCAAAGCCTTATTTTGGACTGTTTTTGGTAGCATTTTTAGCGATAGCCATACTCATTGGTCTGAGTCTTTATCAGCCAATTTTGCTTGGTGAAGCTACGGATGTCATAGTTGATAATGCAGGCTCTTTCACCCAAGAGATTTTTATGCAAATAGTAATAATTGGCTTAAAATATCTGGCTTGTGTTCTTTTGACTTTTGGTATATCGTATTTGCAATCAATGATGTTGGCTTATATTGGACAAAAAGTTATTTACAAAATACGTCTGGACGTATTTAAGCATCTGCACAAGCTTGATATCAGCTTTTTTAATAACAATCCTATTGGACGGCTTGTCACAAGGGCGACAAACGACGTAGAAACATTGAGCGAGCTATATTCCAGCGTTATTGTAACATTGGTAAGAAGTGTTGGAACTCTTATCGGTATCGTTATTACAATGCTGACTTTCAATTTGGAATTGTCACTCATAACTTTCACCACAATACCTGTCATTATCGTAATCACGGTAATATTTACAAATATATTGATGAAAAATTGGAGTTCTATACGGTCAAAAATATCTTCCTTAAATGCGTTTGTTTCCGAGCATGTTTCAGGAATGAAAATAATTCAGATTTTTACGGCAGAGAAAAAAACGTATAACAAATTTACTGCCAAAACCGAGGAACTGCGAAAAAGTCATATGAAGCAAATTGTAACCCACTCCGTTTACGGTCCATCAATATATTTGCTCAATATTTTAGCGACAGTACTATTGATAATATTCGGCAGCAAAATGTATATGGCTGGCGCAATAACCATCGGTACAATAGTTACTTTTCAGCGTTATATAGGCAGATTTTTTGACCCAATACAGGAATTTGCAGAACAGCTCAATGTCATACAGTCATCAAAAGTTTCGGCTCAAAGGATTTTTGGTTTGCTCGACGAACAATCGTCTATTGTGGAAAAAGAAGACGCAATAGAGCTAGACGACATCAAGGGCGAAATAGAATTCAAAAATGTTTGGTTTGCTTACAAAGATGAGGACTGGATACTAAAAGACGTATCTTTTAAAATAGAAGCTGGTCAAAGCGTTGCTTTTGTGGGTGCAACCGGTGCAGGTAAGACGACGATACAAAATCTTATCGGCAGATATTACGATATTCAAAAAGGCGAAATTTTGCTTGACGGAATAAATATCAAAGATATAAAAATCGACAGCTTGAGAATAAAAATAGGACAGATGCTCCAAGATGTTTTCTTGTTTACAGGTGATATAGAAAGCAATATTAGGCTGAAGAATGAAGAAATTGGTCAAGACGAGCTTATCGCTTCGGCAAAATATGTTAATGCGGACAGTTTTATTTCAAAGATGAAATTGCAGTACAAAGAACCTGTGCTTGAAGGCGGAACATCACTTTCCGCAGGGCAACGACAACTTATATCTTTTGCTAGAACTTTGGCATATAAGCCTCGTATTTTGATACTGGACGAAGCAACGGCGAACATCGATACCGAAACGGAACTATTGATACAAGACGCTTTGAAAAAGATAATGGAAGGACGCACGACGTTGATTGTTGCACACAGACTTTCAACAATTCAAAATTGCGATAATATTATTGTAATGCATAAAGGTAAAATAGTAGAGCAAGGCAACCACCAACAACTGCTAAAACAAAAAGGAATTTATTTCAAACTTTATAAACTTCAATACGAAAATTCCGAAAATTAAATTTATCTATTTTGGAGCTTTAGAGGTTCAAAAAATAGGATATTAACTAAATTTCTCACAAAGCTAAAATTATAAATAACAAATCAACGGGAAGATAATAAAAATCTTTCCGTTTTTATTATGACTATAAAAATGTGAGTCTGTTCAAAAATGAAAAAATAAATTTAGAAATATGACAAATAGGTGTCATATTTTAAGGTTTATAATGTAAATAAAAAAATGGGAAAATATGGAAATTACGGAGAAGAGATATGAATATTTTTTACGCGCGTACGTGCTTAGACAAAGAATGGCAGACACTGGAAGAACATTTAACAAAGGTGGCAAAGTTGTGCGAGAGCTTTTGCGTAGACGAGGACAAGAGTTTGGGGTACAAAATTGGGCTACTTCATGATTTGGGGAAATTTCAGGACAGCTTCCAAGAAAGACTAAAAGGAAAAAATATAACCGTCGACCACGCTACCTTTGGGGCTCAAGCTGTAATTGAAAATCAACCCGAGAGCTTGACGGCGCAAATAATTTCGTACGTTATAGCGAGTCATCATACTGGATTAAATAACGGCGGTATGGCTATGGATCTTGATAACAGCACGCTAGCCGCACGGCTGAAAAAACAATTTGAGGTGAACGAAGAGTATGTAAAATATTTAGAGGAAGCTGCGTTGCAAGATTTAGATACCGCATCCAAACAAATTACATTCGACAGCTATTTTACGGACAAGAAAAATTTCGCTTTGCGGTTTTCCACAAAAATCCGCATGCTTTTGTCGGCTCTTGTGGACGCAGACTGGCTGGACTCGGAAACATTTTGCAACGGTAAACAAGACAGGGGAAACAGCGTTGAATTTAGCTTGTTATTACAAAAATTAAACGCCCGTATTTCAAAATTTAAATCCGATACTCCTATTAACAAGGCAAGACACAATTTTTCCGAACAAGCGCTTAATCATATTAAAAGCGAAAATTCTTTATTCAAATTAGATATGCCCACAGGCAGCGGCAAGACGTTAATGTCGATGAGGTTTGCGCTAAACAGACTTATTGAAAAAAATAAAAAAAGAATAATTTATGTTGTGCCGTATACCAGTATCATAGACCAAAATGCAAAAGAGCTTAAAGAAATTTTCGGCGAAGAAAATGTGATTGAGCATCACTCGAATTTTGATATAGAAAAATTATCGGAAGAAGAGCAAGAAAAATACAAATTCGCAACCGAAAACTGGGACGCGCCAATAATTATCACCACCAATTTACAATTTTTTGAATCTTTTTATTCCAACAAAAACAGCAGACTTAGAAAACTTCATAATCTCTGCGACAGCGTCATTTGTTTCGACGAAATCCAAACCATTCCGCTAAAATGCCTGCAACCGTGTTATGACGCTATCAAAGTTTTGTCTAGCGATTACGGAGCGGACGCCGTTTTTATGACCGCCACTATGCCAAACCCTGACAAATTTAACGACATATTCGCTTTGGCGGAAGATTTAGTGGACGATAAAACCGCTTATTCTCTATTTAAGCGCAGCGCTGTTTTGAATAGGGGTGAAATTACACTTAATGAGTTTTGTAGTCAAATAGACACGCAAAAGTCAAATCTTATCGTTACAAATACAAAAAAACAAGCGCGCGTAATATTTAACAAAATTACCACAGACAAAAAATATTTGTTAACCACGTTGCTGATGCCAAACGACCGTAAACGCATTATAGGTGATATAAAAAACGATTTAGAGGAAAATGTTCCCATAACGGTTGTCTCGACATCTTTGGTGGAAGCAGGCGTCGACTTAGATTTTGAAAACGCATATAGATGGATAAATGGCGTGGACTCGATTTTGCAATGCGCGGGTAGATGTAACCGAGAAGGCAAAAGAAATTACGGCGAAACAAAGATTTTTTGGCTGAGCGATGTTGATGATGCTAAAAACAGTGAAACCAAGGTTAAAATCCAGATTACAAAAAATCTGATAAATAAATATAACGATATAGATCAAGCCGAACCGTGCCGAGAATATTTTGAGCAGTTGTTTACCAATAAAATTGATACTGTAAAAATGCTAGAGCTTCTTCCTGATTATTTTAGCAAAACAAATCTTTTAATAAGCGGGAAAAAGACGCCGTTTTTCAGTGTAAGTTTTCTTGATTACGCACGGGATTTCAGGTATATGGAAGATTCGACGGTGGATTTAATTATAAAAAACGAAGAGAGCGAGAAGATTTTAAAACAACTGGAATTCGCCCAAACAGTCACTTTAAAACGAAAACTTCAAAAATACGTTATTTCAATCTATGACTATGACCTAAAAAAACTATTATCAAATAACAGCGTTAGTCAAACAAAAGACGGTATTTATTGTCTTGAAGATAGGCGGTATTACGACGAAAAACTGGGACTCATATTCGACCTTGAAAATCAAGACGATTTTATAACTACATAAAAGGAGGAAAAAATGTACGGAATTAAATTGCTAATCAAAGGCGATTACGCTTGTTTTACCCGACCTGAAATGAAAGTCGAGCGCGTCAGCTACGATGTGCCGACGCCGTCGGCAATGCGGGGCGTTATTGAATGCCTATATTGGAAGCCGCAGATTAAATGGACGATAGACAAAATCCACGTTCTAAACCCGATAAAGTATGTCAACATACGCCGTAACGAGATGAAAGAAAAACTTTTGTTTACAAAGGTAAAACAGCAAATGACAGACCCTACTATTGATATCAGTCTGTACCGAGGAGGAGACAATATCAATCAAAGGGGAGCGATGATTCTTGCGGACGTTATGTATGCGGTAGAGGCGCATTTTGACGTAATAGACGGCATAGACGCCGACAAACATTACGCCATAGCGACGCGAAGAATGAAAAACGGTCAGTATGTAAAAGTTCCCGTGCTTGGATGCAGGGAATTCCCCGCACAGTTTGAATATGTCGAAGATATTCCAAAAAGCGCGATTTCAGGCGAAGTTGATTTGGGGTTTATGTTGTACGACCTGAAATTTCCGCCCGCAGACAAAGAAGGAAATTGGTCAAACAAAGGAGTGCCTATTTGGTATCGGCCGAAAATGGTTGACGGCATCATTGACGTAGCCGAATTTTACGAAAAGACGGGGGTGAACAAATGATAATAAACGCATTAGCTCGTTATTACGACTGTCTAAAAAATATTCCCGACAGCCCGCTGCCGCCAAGCGGGTATTCAAAAGTGAATATTGATTACGTTATCGTATTAAACGACAAAGGCGAAATGGTAAATATCTTGCCTCACACAAAAACCGTAACCGAAAAGGGGAAACCAAAAGAAGTGCCGAAGACAGAGATATTGCCCGAAAGAATAAGCGCAACCTCTGTAAAAGCAAATTTTTTGGAACATAGACCCGTATATATTTTTGGCATGGAGTTTGATAAAGAATTTTGCATAACAGAGAAATCGAAAAAATCTTTTATCGACTACCAAGAAAAAGCAAAAATTTTCAAAGAGGTCAACAGTCCTATAGCGCAAGCATTATATAAGTTTTCAATTAATTGGAAACCCGAAAACGAAATTGCAAATTCTTTGTTAACACAAATATCAAAATCCTTCGGTACGGCAAAATTCACATATTGTTTGGAAACTGATATTAATTCCCTTGCAGGCTATAACGAATCTATTACAAAAAAATGGGACGTTATTAATGATGAGAAAGAAACAGATAGCAAGGAATTGGGTTATTGTTCTGTTTGCGGATGCTATCTGCCGATAGCTAAACTACATGATAATTTAAAAGGCATCAAAGGAGGTATGGCTGTCGGAACTAATATTGTCTGTGTGAATAACCGTGCCGAAGAATCCTTTAATATGGAACAAGGACAAGTAGCGAGTGTAAGTACTGAAATTATGAAGAAATACACAGCAGCATTCAGCGCTTTGACCGAGAGTCCTTACAATCACGCTTACATTGGAGATGTAACCTTATTATTCTGGGCGGAAAGCGATATCAATCCGCAAGAAATAGCCCAGTCATATGCTGTTGCAAACAATTTCGTTGAAGAAAGTGAACAAACAAATAAAACGGTGAAAAATTGTCTTGATTATATTCGGCAAGGGAAGCCGTTTGATGAAAGCTCACTAGCTTTACTGGACACAAAATTTTATGTTTTGGGCGTAAAGCCAAACGCCAGCAGATTGACAATAAAATTCTTCTATGCCAACACCTTCGGGAAAACTCTGGAAAATGCAAAACAGCATTTTGACGACTTGAAACTATACGAAGATCAAAAAACGCCTTCTATTTCCAGAATAATCTATGAAACAGTTTCACCCAATAGCACAAACAAAGACCCCAATCCGGCACTTGTCAGCGGCTTGTTTTCTGCAGTACTTAACGGCGGAATGTATCCAGGTAATTTATTATCCAGTATTGTACGTCGGATAAGAACAGACCAAGACAGTGACAAAAGCAAATTTGTAAAAATTAACGATACGCGAATTTCAGTGATAAAAGCGTATTTAACTCGTAATCAAAGAATTTTTAATAAAGGAGAAATAATAACAATGAGTTTAAACAAAACAAATGTAAACCAGGCTTATTTGTGCGGCAGACTGTTTGCGGTTTTGGAAAAATTGCAAACTGAAGCGATACCCGGAGTAAACGCGGGTATAAAATCAAGATATTTTTCGTCCGCATGCACAACGCCCGCAATGGTTTTTCCAAGATTAATAATGTTAGGACAAACGCATATTTCAAAACTTGAAAAATCCGGATATCTGGAAAGCATTTTAAGTGAAATAATGGGTAACTTAAACGACAGTTTTCCTAAAAAACTCGATATTGAGGAGCAAGGAAAATTTATTTTGGGCTATTATCAGCAAAATAAAGATCTTTATACAAAAAAGGAGGATAGATAAATGAACGAACTAAAAAACAGATACGAATTTGTAATTCTTTTCGATGTGGAAAACGGTAATCCAAACGGCGACCCAGATGCGGGCAATA
>Ga0116152_10005251_pt1 | contig 10122 bp, 10 predicted proteins | sample AD_UKC119_MetaG_FD_89894 | JGI IMG/M metagenome (GOLD analysis project Ga0116152, IMG submission 89894) | Active sludge microbial communities of municipal wastewater-treating anaerobic digesters from Hong Kong - AD_UKC119_MetaG | ecosystem: Engineered > Bioreactor > Anaerobic > Digestate...
GCCTGACATGCACGGATATGACGTTCTTAAAAAATTGCGTCTTTCAAAAGTAAATACACCTATTCTTATTCTGTCCGGTATGGTGGAACTGGAAAATAAAGTTAAGGGACTTGGTTTTGGTGCTGATGATTATCTGACAAAACCATTTTATAAAGAAGAGCTTGTCGCCAGAATACAAGCTATTATCCGCCGCTCAAAAGGCCATGCAGAATCCATAATAAGAACAGGAAAACTGTCCGTTAATCTTGATAAGAAAACTGTGGAAATAGATGGCCAGCGCGTCCATCTTACTGGAAAAGAATATGCTATGCTTGAGCTTCTTTCCTTACGCAAAACAACCACCCTTACTAAAGAAATGTTCTTAAACCACCTTTATGGCGGTATGGACGAACCTGAACTTAAAATTATCGATGTGTTTATTTGTAAACTCCGTAAAAAACTCGCCTCCATCAGTGGTGAGAACTATATTGAAACAGTCTGGGGTCGAGGATATGTACTACGCGATCCTGATGAAGATAACGGCTCCTCTATTGCTGCGGCCGGTTAAGCTTTTTAATTAAATATCTACTAAAAAAGGGCTAACTCTTTGATAAGAGTTAGCCCTTTTTTCTTATTAGGTTTCCCTATACAGCCCGTAATTTTTCAATAACTTCTATGCTGGCATCTGCCGTTGAATAAAGCCCGCGTTGTCCCTGAACAGGTTTAAATTTATCCGTTATCCCAAGTACGGTTTCAGCTGCACCAAGGAATAATGTTCCGTCATTAGGGAGCAATTTTCTCATTTTTTCCAAAACCTCCGTTTTGGTCGGCTGATCAAAATAAATAAGAACATTTCTGCAGAAAATAACATCAAAAGACCCAAGGAGGGTATATGGATCAAGCAAATTAAATTTACGAAAACTGACCATATTTCGGATCTCTTCAGAAATCTGCCATAGTTCCCCAACCTGATTGAAGTATTTTATGAGCATTTGAATAGGCAACCCACGCTGCACTTCAAACTGTGAAAACAAGCCCATTTTTGCTTTATCAAGGACTTTCTGCGAAAGATCGGTACCAACAATTTCAATATTCCAGCCAGCCAGTTTTACCGATAATTCTTTTAAAATAATGGCTAGCGAATATGGCTCCTGACCGGTTGATGCGGCAGCGCACCAGATACGGATTTTTTTCCTTGATGCACGGCTTTCCAAAAGCTGTGGCAATACGGAATCTTTAAATAAATCAAACGGTTTATTGTCACGAAAGAAAAAAGACTCATTTGTTGTCATTGCTTCCGTAATTTCAGAAAGCAAATCTTCTTTGCGTTTAAGACGTACTTCGCTGACCAGTTCATCTAGTGAGTCAAGACCGCGCCTGTGCGCTATTGGAGTTAGCCTGCTTTCAAGAAGATAAACCTTATCCTTAGGAAGAATAAGCCCAGACCGTTGTTTGAGCAGACCACTGATTAATTCAAAATCTTCTGATTTCATTATCTGCCCCCTATTACAATATTATTAACTTTGCCTGCCAATTCCGACAGAGGTAATACAGCATAACATAAGCCTGCTTCGCTGACAGCACCAGGCATACCCCACACCACGCTTGTAGCTTCATCCTGTGCGAGTATTGTTCCCCCACCTTCCACTATCACTCTGCTCCCAGCCAGGCCATCATGCCCCATTCCTGTCAGTATGACCCCTAAAACAGCAGAGCCAAATACCTGCGACAGACTTCTGAACATTGGGTCAACGGCAGGTCGACAGAAATTTTCAGGCGGGTCCTGATTTAATCTGATATAATATTTCCCACCTTTTTCCGTAACTGCTAAATGGTAGTTACCCGGGGCGATATAAACGCGCCCACCCACAAGTTCCATCCCATCTTCCGCTTCCTCGCAAGTTAGACCTGTCGAACGGGATAAATGACTTGCAAGAATTTTTGTGAAAGACGGAGGCATATGTTGCGTTACGACAACAGGCAATGTCAATTTATCTTTGATGCCTTTTACAAATTCCATAAGCGCCTGTGGGCCGCCGGTTGAACTTCCAACACCGATAATTTTTGGCTTAATTGGTAATTGGTTAACCGTTTTGGGAATTTCGGCGATCTGCGGTTTAATTTTACTCTTTATAGTGAATCGCAGAGGTTCTTGCTCCGCTTTAAAAAGCGGCAACCCTAATTGTTTTCTTTTTGCTTCTGCGAGACTTTTAATTTTCTGAATTATTTCTACTTGAAAAGACTGAGAAGAAATAACATCCCTATTGGTGGTTGGCTTAGGAACATAGTCAGCAGCCCCCAATGACATTGCGTGAAGACTGACTTTTGCATTCTGAACGGTCAAGGTAGACGACATGACAACCTGAACATCCGGTTTGATGGATAATATTTTAGGCAAAGCCGTCAAACCATCCATTACCGGCATTTCAATATCAAGAACGATTATTTCCGGGTCCGTTCGCTCTAATGCATTAAGTGCAACTTGGCCGTTCGCCGCGCTAGCCACTATTTCAATTGCTGGGTCAGCTCCTAACCAACGGGACATTAGTCCTCTGATTACGGATGAATCATCAACTATCATTACACGATAAGGACTGGCCCCGATCGGTTTTTTATACCCTCTATTATTTTCCAACGGAATACTGCTCACCTTATAATAATCCAACCTGTACAAATTTCGATTCAATAATCTCCCGGTCAAATGGCTTCATTATATATTCATCTGCGCCGGCAGTGATTGCAGCGCTGATATGGGACATATCATTTTCAGTGGTACAGAAAACAACAATTGGTGAGGTCCCCCCTTCTGTTTTACGCAGTGCTTTTAGAAAATCCAGACCATTCATAACAGGCATATTCCAATCCAGCAGAACGACATCCGGCATTGAATCCTTACATAAATCGAGAGCATTCTGACCATCAACAGCTTCCTGGATATCAAAATTCAACTCTTCAAGAATTCTTCTGGCAACTTTTCTAATGATTTTAGAATCATCGACTACAAGACATGATTTCATTTTATAATTCCAACTTGTTTTCCGTGGTTCACATTCTTTTATTTGAATTTTTATGCAGCGACCTTGCTCTCATCCAGAGTAAGGAGTTTTTCTATATCCAGAATAACCAGAAGCTCATTCTCCAACCTGAAAATGCCGTTTGAAACACTTTGCCAGTGTGGATCAAGTGTTACCGGATTTCTTTCAAATGCCTCCTCTGAAAGGGAAAGAACATCCCCCACGCTGTCAATAATCAGACTGTATGGCTCTTTCTGATACTCTACGACAATATTCATTTCTTCCATACCTTCATCACGGTCTTTGAGTTTAAGGCGCTTCCTTAAATCGATAGCGGTTACAATCTGCCCGCGAAGATTTAACACTCCAGCAACAGCGACTGGCGATTTTGGTACTTTTGTAATAGTCTGTCTGGATAATACATCATGAACTTCCAGCACGGGAATACCACACATTTGACCATCAAGCCAAATTGTCACAAAATCATTTTTATTCAGTTTTTCCATTTGTAATCCTTCAAATATTCCGCTTAATAGCTTTATGCCGCTGTTTCATGGTTGTTAATTTGCTCTTCAATAGCTTTGAGTAGCGTGTCACGGTCAAGTTTCTCAACATAGTTGTCAAAACCGACCTCACGACCTTTATCAAACCTTGCCTGAGAACTGTTTGCCGATAGTGCGACCAGCGGTGTCTCACGCCAAATTCCGTTTTCTCTTACTTCTTCAGCAAATTCAAAACCGTTCATTTCAGGCATATCAATGTCACTTATAATAAGATCGAAATCTAAACCTTTCTCCCTTAATTTAAGGGCTTCAACGGCTGTGCTGGCAATGGTGACGTTATAGCCGGACGCTGTTAGAAGTGGTTTTAGGAGATTTAAGAAGAAAGTACTGTCATCTACGATAAGAATATTCTTGCGTTTCGATTTCAATTCAACCGGTATAGCGTCCATACCCATTTGCCAATCATTAAAAGTTTTTTCAAAATAATAGGCTATATCTATTACTTCGGTGGCAACGCCATCAATAATTGCTGTGCCAAGCTGACCAATGGCTTTTGAACTTAATTCAACTTTAATGGAATCTTCCTTGATATCTGAGATTTCATCAACAATGATTCCCATTGCCTTATCATCATTTGTAAAAACCAGCATAGGCTGGCGCCCCTCAGATTTTATATCATATTTGTCATTGATCAGCACCAGAGGCATAAGTTTCCCACGATACTGAACCATTTTATTGCCTTCTGAAATTTCAATTTTACTGACATCAATTTCCTCAAGGCGTGAAACAAGTGATAGCGGAACGGCGCGTTTCGTATCACCACCCGCACGGAACAGAAGAATTGCTTCTTTATCTTCAAATGTGGCCCGGGATACATCATCTTCCTCCTCAGCCCGCTGGTCAGAAAGTTCTGACATCGCTTCATTTGCTTCGCTGGCTATGCCATTTGGATCAAGGATCATAATTACGGTCCCATCTCCCAATATGGTGTTGCCGGAGAACACATTCAAATCACGTAGGATTGGGGCCACGGGCTTCACTACAATTTCTTCTGTATCAAACACGCGATCAACAACGATCCCGAATGTGAAATCCCCTACCTGCGTAATAATGATAAAGTCTTCACGTAGACTATCCGCATCCATGTTGTCTCCCTCTTCAAATCCAAGGATTTTATTAAGATGGAGTAAAGGTAATAATCGGTCACGCAGTCTTAAGACTGGCGTAGAATTAATATATTCAATTTTATGGTTTGAATCTCCAGAAGCCCTGACCAGTTCCAGAACACTAATTTGCGGGATAGCAAATCTTTCAGTACCCGATTCAACAATAAGAGCGGAAACGATCGCAAGGGTCAAAGGTATCTTAATCAGGAAAGTTGTCCCTTTTCCTTCGGTGGATTTAAGTTCAATCGCCCCACCGATTTTCTCAATATTGCTACGGACAACGTCCATTCCAACACCGCGTCCTGAGACACTCGTTACTTTGGCGGCAGTCGAGAACCCTGCATGGAAAATGAAGCGTTGAATCTGCTGATCAGACATTTCAGCGAGTTCCTCTTCAGTTGCAAGACCATTGGAAAGTGCCTTTGCTTTCAATTTTTCAACTGATAATCCGGCACCGTCGTCGGAAATTTCAATAATAATCTGACCGCCTTCATGAAATGCATTAAGACGAATTGTACCCGTTTCCTTTTTACCGGCTGCAATTCGATCTTCAATTTTCTCAATTCCATGATCAGCAGAATTTCTGATCATATGTGTAAGTGGGTCTTTAATCAGTTCCAGAACCTGGCGATCAAGCTCAGTATCAGCGCCTAGCATTTGAAGATCAATTTTTTTGCCAAGCTCCATCTGCAAATCACGTATAATTCTTGGTAGCTTAGACCATGCATTTCCAATTGGCTGCATGCGCGTCTTCATAACGCCTTCCTGAAGCTCTGTTGTGCATTGGCTTAAACGTTGTAGCGGAATTGCAAATTCGCTTTCTCCTGTTCGCCGGGAAATCTGCATCAACTGGTTTCTAGTCAGAACCAGTTCACTGACCATGTTCATCAGATTATCAAGAACATCAACTGTTACACGAATTGACTGATTTGCAATGCTGCCTTCTTTCGAAGATCCATTCGCTTTTACTACTTCTTCTTTTTTAACTTCTGCTGCTTTCACAGTTTCCTGAACACTGACATTGACGGCCTCTTCAACAGGATCTTCATCATCAGGACCTGGCGCAGCCAGAAATGCTGCTTCCAGTTCATCAAGGGTAACTTCACCCGGTACAGACGGCCTTACGTCTGAAACCATAATTGGGGCTTCTTCGATAACTTTTGGTGTTTCAACCAAATACAAATTACCTTCAGCCATGGCATTTAATTGATTAATGATTTCACTATCATCGCCTGAAGGCTCTTGCTGATTTTGCTCAAGTCCCACCAGAATTTCTTTAATACGATCTAGCGCAGTCAGGATCAGGGTAACCGCTTCAGGAGTAACCTTCATTTCGCCATCACGAAATTTTCCAAGTACATTCTCCCCTGAATGGGCCACTGCCTCAAGACGGGGAAGACCAAGAAAACCGCAGGTTCCTTTGATTGTATGTACTAATCTAAAGATATTATCCAGAACAGATTTATTGTTGGGATCTTTCTCAAGCTCAACCAACTCCAAGTCGACTACTTCAATACTTTCAAATGTTTCCGTTAAAAACTCATTCAGCAAATCATCCATGCCAATTACCTTTTCACTAGTTACGGGTATACCACCCCCTAATTTCAAGGAAATAGGTTAAAATGAGGTAAAGCTTTTTACGATTTTTGAATTTTAATTATATAAATTTGTAGCCTCTTACTCGTATCAGATTAGCGCTTTTAAGGTAAAACTATTCTCATTATGATTTATATAGTCCACCTTACTGCCCAGCTGATGGGCCACACTTGCTGCAAGGTAAGCCGGTGCAAGCTTCGGGTCAGCTTCCATCTTGTCCAAGGCTCCACATATCATAGCACGGACTTTATCCTGAAAAATAACGCGATCCGCCCTAACGGACACTTCCATATTTATCTTTTGACCAGCAACACTTATGCCAACCATCAGTTCACCGCCACGAATTAATGCTTCACTGGCTACCAAGGTCATATTCATAAGAAGTTTAACCGCACTTTTATCAAGCTCACCTATTTCAGAATTCCAATTCAGCGTCAGAGGTGTTCCGTCAAATAAAGCCATAGTGGCATTTTTGGCATCTCTAATAGGTACTTGTGACCCAATCCCCCCGGCAGCACCAAAAGCAAGCCGATAAAATTTCAGTCGATTTGACGTTTGGCCAGCGCTCAGCTCAAGCAATTTAACAACTTCTGCTCTCATCGCTTCATCATCTTCGTCAGCCAGTATTTCAATGCCATTTGAAATTGCCCCAACCGGACTGATTAAATCATGACAGAGGCGTGAACATAAGAGTGCTGCAAATTCCAATTCTTTCATAAATCAACTTTCTTTCTTGCGATTATTCATATGAGCTCCATATAATAGCGATCATTAAACAAACGACAACACATAAACTAAACTTAATCTTCCTTAAGCAGAGAAATATGTCACAAACCCCCTATGATCATTATCTTAGCATTTTGCGCAACACAGCCATAGAAGCCGGTGAAAAAATAATGGAAATAAGGGAAGGTAAATTAGGTGTAAGCTATAAAGATGACCAGTCACCAGTAACAATAGCAGATCAGGCCGCTGAAAAAATCATCCTGCGTGATTTAATGAAAATTGCCCCTGACATCCCGGTCGTTGCTGAAGAACGAGCAAGCAGCGGGTACATTCCAGCAGTCAATGATAAATTCTGGCTTGTCGATCCTCTTGATGGCACAAAAGAATTTATTGCTGGCGGCACTGATTTTACTGTCAATATAGGATTGATAGAAAACGGTATTCCTACATTTGGGATAATTTATACACCCGCAGCAGGTGATCTCTATATTGCAAGAAACCCGACCACGGCAACTGTACAGAAGGTAAAAAGCGGTAAATTGATAGGTGAAGAAAAGAGAATAAATGTTCGTAATGCTAAAACTGATAATTTAACAGCGCTTGCCAGTAAATCCCACCTGGACGAAAAAACCGGAGCCTTCCTTGATAATCTTAATGTTAAGGACAAAATATCTGCTGGCAGTTCCCTAAAGTTCTGTGTTGTTGCAATGGGCAAGGCTGATATTTATCCAAGGTTTGGACCAACAATGGAGTGGGATATTGCCGCTGGCCATGCCATTTTAAATGCTGCTGGCGGGTCGGTAACAAACCCTGACGGTACACCCTTTAAATATAATAAGCCAGATTTCCGGAACGGACCTTTCATTGCTATGGGAAATATGAAATTATAAAGCCAGGTTTTTAAAAATGGCAATAAGCCCAAAAATAATAATGATAACAGCAGATATTTTATTGACCTTTTCCAGATGTTCATCGGTCAGCTTTTTGGATATTTTGCCCGCACCAATTGATAACATCGCCCACCATAAAGTTGATCCCAACAGTATTCCAACAGAAACAGCCGTTGCGTTAAGGTAATTATTCCCCATATTCCCAAGACCAAGACTGACAAAAACGGCGACAAAACCAAGCACAGTAAGTGGATTTGTCATGGTGAGCAGAAATGTCCCTATTGCCGCCTTAAACCGATCCTTATAACTGTCATTAACTTCTGCAACATGGGGATGGCTGAACCATAATCTGGCCCCAATTATTATAACTACTGTTCCCCCGACAATTTCAATCCATCCGTTGAAATCATTAAGAACACGTGTCAGGCCAGCCAATCCGAAGGCCGCAAGCGCCCCAAAGAACCCGTCTGCAAGAGCGGCCCCAAGACCAACAACAAACCCATTCATTGACCCCATTGTGAGAGCCCGCCTGATACAGATGATGTTAACCGGGCCGATGGGAGCCGCCATAATCAGGCCAATAAAAATTCCCCAGGGCAGATATATAAGCGACATTTATAAACGATCTTCCATTGATACTTTTTACTAAGTTCAGTTTAATTATAGTGCATCTCTGTTTAAAACATGTTAAACGGCGAACATGACTGATGTAAATGAACAAAATGAAGAAGCTGAAAATAAAGAAGACCCAATTCGGCTTTATATATTGGAGGCAATCGCTGGCGGCGGCCATGTGAGTCCTAATGATATTGCTATTAAAATTGCCAAAGATCGCGCCAAGGAAAGTGATCCTGATGACCAATGGCGAAAATATATGCTTGCCGTCAAACAGCAGGCAAAATCACTGGCACGCGCAGGAAGAATATCCATACTGCGCCGTGGCAAACCGATTGATCCAAATAAAATGAAGGGACTTGTAAAATTTTCCCTCCCCATTCAGGAAGATTAGTCAGTTAATATTGATCGTGCCCAATATTTTTCCGCTGTAGCCGATCAGAAGTATTTTTTGAATTCTCCCTTCTTTACCAATACTTACAAGCATTCCTCTATCATTGCTGCTAACGGACAGAACCTCTTCGCCTGCTTCCAGAGGTAAATCCAGCTTGAATGGCTTTATATTTTCGGAAACTATACTCTGTGAAGACTGATATTTATCAACCAATGCTGCTTCTGCGCTCTTTTGGTCGTTATATTTCATTATAGAGGCCGTAATGATTAAAATGACCATGGCGACAATTAATATTCCCAAAGTTATCACTATTCCCTTGAGTAATCTGTAATTTTTTGGCATTGGTTCTTCTGTCATGATAAAGCAAGCACCTAATAAATATGAAACAGTAGTCGAAGAAAGCGATCAGGGCCAGCGCCTTGATAAATTTCTTAGCCTAAAACTGGACACTATCAGTCGTTCCCGTCTTAAAAGTCTGATCACAGAAGGTCAAGTTTTAATGACAAAGGATGACAAGATTATGAACGACCCTTCACATAAAGTGAAGGCAGGTGAAACATTTTCGGTTGAAATTCCAGAAATTATTGAGCCGGAACCGGAAGGGGAGGATATCCCACTTGATATTCGCTATGAGGATGATGACTTGCTGGTTCTCTATAAACCGGCAGGATTGGTTGTGCATCCAGCGCCCGGGAACAACACCGGTACATTGGTAAATGCTCTTATTCATCATTGCGGTGACAGCCTTTCAGGCATCAATGGTGTCAGACGACCGGGCATTGTTCACAGGATAGATAAGGATACAAGCGGATTGATGGTCGTCGCGAAATCAGATGTTGCACACAAAGGACTTTCAAAGCAATTCGCAAAACATACTATTGAACGCGCTTATCTGGCTATTTGCTGGGGCGTTCCTAATCCAACCAGTGACACTATAGATCTGCCACTGGGACGCGATTCCAAAAACAGATTAAAAATAGCTGTTCGTGAAGGCGGAAAAGAAGCAATAACCCACTATCAGGTTGTAAAAAGACTTGAGCCGCCAAGAAAAGTCACATCACGATCAAATGTGATGCAGGGCATTGCGCCTAGCCTTTCACTGGTTGAATGCAGGCTCGAAACCGGACGGACGCATCAGGTAAGAGCACATATGGCCCATATCGGCTATCCACTTGTTGGTGACCCGCTTTACAGCAGAAGAAATAACCCACAAAAAAACTTCTCCGACCGGGCAAAAGA
>Ga0116152_10005253_pt1 | contig 10118 bp, 8 predicted proteins | sample AD_UKC119_MetaG_FD_89894 | JGI IMG/M metagenome (GOLD analysis project Ga0116152, IMG submission 89894) | Active sludge microbial communities of municipal wastewater-treating anaerobic digesters from Hong Kong - AD_UKC119_MetaG | ecosystem: Engineered > Bioreactor > Anaerobic > Digestate...
GTATTGATATATCCGGGCACAGTTATAATTTCGGCAATGCCTTTTGCTGCATTTGTAAGCACATCATCAGCTTTTGCAAAAGCATTGGCAAGTTCAAGGTCAGGATAAATCGCTTTTAGTTTTTCGTTGTTGATAACAAGTATTGCATCTACATGCTCGCTGAGTTGTGCAACACCTTCAAGCGCCTGCTTAATTTTCAGTTTCCCTTCAAAAGCAAAAGGAATAGTTACAATACCTACAGTAAGAATTCCCATATCATGCGCCACTTTTGCAACTACCGGCGAAGCGCCCGTTCCTGTTCCACCACCCATACCTGCTGTAATAAATACCATTTTGGTATTATCTTTCAGCACTTCGTTTATCCTTTCAATAGATTCTTCAGCAGCTCTTTTTGCAACACTTGGATTTCCACCGGCACCTAAACCTTCTGTGGTATCAGCGCCTAACTGAATTTTGTAAGGCACAGGTGATTTTAACAACGCCTGATTATCAGTGTTGCACACAACAAATGATACATCTTTTATTCCCTGACGATACATGTGGTTTACAGCGTTCCCGCCGCCACCGCCAACACCAATCACTTTTATAATCGATGTTTGGGCTAAAGGTATTTCAAGGGGTAATAATTCTTCTACTAAATCCATAATACTATTATTTTATTCGTTGTGTTTATTTTTTTACAATTTAGAAAATATAAATCATGCAACACGATCATTTTTCCTCATTTTCTTCATTCTGGTTTTTCTTGTCCTTTTGTTCTTTATTTTTTTCTTCGTCAAGGCTGTTCTCATCGCTGAAAAAATCAAAAATATAAGATTTAATTCCTCTGGTGGGTTTTTCTTCTTTTTTATGCTTTTTCTTAACTTCCTCAGGCGGATTTACCAATAAATATTCATGTGTAAGTTTAATCGTTCCTATAAGTTGTGAAAACGTAGTTTCAGCATATAAACTTTGCTGATCTTCCTCCAACCACTGATTATGATTTCCAAACCGCACCTGCAATCCGGTAATATCCTCAATAAATTTATCAATTATTTTTAGTTTTGAAGCGCCTCCACAAAGCACAATACCTGCTTTAATCGGGTAATTAATATTATCCAACAACTTCAATAAAGGCTGAAGAATTTCCTCAAGTCGTGCTTCAATAACTTCAGAAAGGAATTTCGTAGATATTTTTTTAGGTTCTTCTTCCGGATCGACAGATTTTACCTGAATTAAAACCGGTTCGGTAATTTCAGAACTTAAAGCGCAACCTTTCAGACATTTTAATTTCTCGGCATTGATTTCGCTTATGCCGAGTTCACTTATATCTTTTGTAACGTTTCTTCCTCCCAAAGGTACAACAAGAAGGTGTTGCAAAACGCCTTCAAAATACAAACCAATGGTTGTAGTTGTTGCTCCCAGATTTAAAAGAATACAACCCATTTCACGTTCAGAATCATTTAACAAAACCGAAGATAAAGCTTCAATTACCAAAGGTTTATACGTACAAAAAATATCATTTCTATCGAAAACACCTTCTATTTTTTCATTTATAATTTCATTTCCAAATACTACGTTGTAAACACCTCTCAATTGTACTCCTGTTTTTCCAACAGGGTCATCCATTTTTTCTTCATCTAAATAATATGACACAGGAATTACATCATAAATATGGACATTTTCGCCTTTAATTTTGGTTTCAGCTTCTTTGTGCATGTCGTAAAGAAGCTCTTCTGTAATTTCTTTTTTTACAAAACGTGTTACAAATACCTCTTTATTTTTAAAGCTTTTCGCATTCACCCCTACAGATAGATGCTTAATTACTTGTAATTTAGAACTATTCTTTAGCAATTTTGTCAGTTTCACAACATTATAAGAAGCCGCGGAAGGATTTTCGATAATACCGTGACAAGCCACATTGGCTGCCAGTGATTCTACCGACAAAATCTTTATCTTGTTATTTTCAACGACTTCAGCCGCCATGGCTGTAATGGCTGATGAACCAATATCGAGCGCCACATATTTATTATCAGGCATCATATATATAATCTGTTAATTCACTTTTCAATCATTCAGGATTTCTTTTTCGGTTTCAAAGTACAAACAATCTGATTATCATGTTGTAAATCAATCTTTTCGTACCTGTCCCAACCAATATGACTAAATCCCTGTGTGTAAAGCAATTCCAACTTTATTAATTTAGATACAAAATTATCAAGCGTTCCGAAAAAAATCATCACATCTCCAACTCTGGGAATCAACTCAACTGTTTTATCAGGATGAATATAAATCTGTTCAATCTGTGAATCCCAGAATTTATTTTCACTTATATATTTAGCAAAATCAAATAACTCACCTTTGGCCATCGACATTGTTATGTTCCCCGATGCAACTGGCACATACAAGGCATTATTCAACGAAACCGGCATTAATTCCTTTTGGGTATCCACATAAAAACTTTCATTTCCTGCAATCAAATAAAGTGGAATCCGCTGATAAACTTTCAAATAAACTTCTCCCGATGGAGTTTTAAAGCACTCAACTTTCTTAATTAATTTATTTTTTCTGATTTCATCCTCAATTTTTTCACCGCAAATATCTTTGTATTTTTCACCAATTGGATGAAGCTCAGCATTGTTTAAAGTTGTGGCAATTTCTTCTTTGGTCACAAGTTTAAGCTCTGAATTTTCAGGATAATAAATATGGAAATCAGTACACAGCGTTTCATTTTCTGTATCAGCAAATTGTATGATACTGAAAATTAAATAACCTGAAATTATTAGAATTCCAATTGATAAAAAAATATATCCTGTTTTTGAGATTTTCATGTTTTCAGAACAAAGAATAAAGAACAATGAGCAAAGATTCTCATTATTTTTCCATTTGTTTTTGTTTTAATATTTTTCTTATTTCCGGAACCAATGTTTCAATATCGCCGGCTCCAAAAGTTACAAGAACATCAAAATCGCGGCTTTCAACTTCAACCAGCAAATTTTCTTTTAAACAAAGTTTTTTATCCGGAATTGTAACTTCCCTGAAAATTAATTCTGATGTTACACCTTCGATAGGTAATTCCCTTGCCGGATAAATATCGAGCAAAATCAACTCATCGAGCATAGAAAGTGAATTTGCGAAATCGGAAGCAAAATCTTTTGTTCGTGAATATAAATGTGGCTGAAAAATGCCGGTGATCTTACGTTCAGGATAAAGCTCTTTTATGGACTGAATACTTGCTTTTAGTTCGGATGGATGATGTGCATAATCGTCCATATAAACAGTTGTATTTGATTTATAAACAGTGTTAAACCTTCGGTAAACACCCGAATAAGATGAAATTGCAACTCTCAGCTCTTCGGCAGAAACACCATTCAACCATGCCAGCGCCATTGCTGCAACACTGTTTTCAATATTTATTTTTACCGGTACGCCAAGACGTACATCTGCAATTCTGTCGGTTGGAGTAACAAAATCGAACCGGATTTCGCCATTCAACATTCTAATATTTTCGGCAGAAAAATCTCCACCTTCATCCATCGAATATGTAAATAACTTAACTCCTTTTTGAAGTTTCGGATTAATATCCAACCCTTTCCGCAACAATAAAGCACCACCCGGCTTTATCAATGAAGTAAAATGTTCGTAACTTTCCATATAAGCCTTGTGCGTCTCATAAATATCAAGATGATCTGCGTCAACCGAAGTGATTACGGCCATATACGGACTTAAATGGTGGAAGGAACGGTCGTATTCATCTGCCTCGATGACAACAAGATTACTCTCGTTCGATAGCAATAAATTCGTATTGTAATTATTGGAAATTCCACCTAAGAATGCGTTACACATAACTTTAGACTGATACAACAAATGCGCTGTAATTGTCGAAGTAGTTGTTTTACCATGCGTACCTGCTATACAAATTCCTTTGCTCTGCTTTGTAATACTTCCAAGAATTTGCGCTCTTTTGTAGATTTTAAATCCTTTTTCCCTGAAATATTTTAATTGTGGATGCGACTCGGGAATTGCCGGGGTCAGAACTACTGTAGTTTTCTCAACTTGTAAAAACTCGGTCGGAATACTGGCTACATTGTCATTATAACAAACTGAAATTCCTTCGTTGAAAAGATCGTTTGTTAGTTTTGTTTGCGCTCTGTCATAACCGGCAACTTTAAAACCTTTAATTTTAAAATAACGGGCTATGGCGCTCATACCAATTCCGCCTATCCCAAGAAAATAATATCTGATACTTTCATCCATAAAATTCAGTAAACTTAAATTTTTCAATTATTTTTTTTTGCTGCAATCTTAATTATTTCTGCAGCAATTCTTTCTGCCGAGTTCTTTTCAGCAAGTTTAAGTATATTATTACTTAACAATGTAAGTGTTTTATCGTCATTAATTGTTTGCAATGCTTTTGCAATCAACTTTTCTTCCGCTTCTTTATCGGTAATTAAAAGTGCAGCTTGCTTGTCAACCAACGCCATGGCGTTTTTAGTTTGATGATCTTCAGCAACATTGGGTGAAGGCACAAGAATTACAGGTTTTGCCAGTAAACATAACTCTGAAACAGAACTTGCTCCTGCTCTTGAAATAACTAAATCGGCAATGGAATAAGCATAATCCATGCGTGAAACAAAGTCAGTAACTACCAGTTTTTCTGACTTATAAGCTTCGGAAGCTTTTCGTGCATCTTCAATATAAAATTTCCCGGTTTGCCAAATTACCTGAATATCGTTTGATGCAAGTTTTTCAAGTTGAGCAATCACACTTCTGTTAACTGTTCTTGCTCCAAGGCTGCCACCCACAATCAATAAAGTTTTCTTTTCACTGTCAAATCCAAAAAACTTATAAGCTTCGGGGGTTTTCTTAGGAATTAAAAGTAAATCCTGTCTGACCGGATTCCCTGTTTTTATAATTTTATCTTTAGGAAAAAACTTTTCCATGTTATCGTATGCAACACAAATTGCTGTTGCTTTTTCCGCCAACATTTTATTGGTTACACCCGCATAAGAGTTTTGTTCCTGAATTACAGTTGGAATTTTAAAAGATGAAGCAGCCCGTAAAACAGGTGCACTTGCATAACCTCCAACTCCGATGGCCACATTCGGTTTATACCTGCGAATGATTTTCCGTGCTTTTAAAATACTGATTAGCAAATGATACAATACTTTTATATTTTTAAGCATGTTTTTCCTGTCGAAACCACTAACCGGAAGACCTTCAATCGAATAACCTGCAGCAGGGACTTTTTCCATTTCCATTCTACCAAGCGCACCTACAAACAGAAATTCAGCATCAGGCAATGCTTTTTTCAGCGCATTGGCAATGCTTATAGCCGGAAAAATATGTCCCCCGGTCCCACCACCGCTTATTATAAATTTGTATCTCATTTTAATCCTTAGTTTCTCATTTTCAAATTTCCACATCACCACATCAGCACATCAACACATCAGCACATCAGCACATCAGCACATCAACACATCATCACATCATCACATTATTTCAATTCCTCCAAATCAACAACTACCATATCCTTTTCCTCAGCGCTTGACTTATTACTATCTTCTTTCAATTGACGTGTAATTGCAAGTATTAACCCGAAATAAATACATGTTACGATAATTGAAGTTCCTCCTCTGCTGATTAACGGTAAAGGTTGCCCTGTTACCGGAATTAAACTTGTCGCTACTGCCATATTCATAAATGACTGTGTAACAAGCATTAACGACAAACCAATAACCATTATTGCAGGAAATACCGTTGGACTTTTTGTTGCCAGTGTTCCAGCCCTGAACAATAAAATTAAATACAGCAAAATTACAAAAATCCCCCCAGCCATCCCTGTTTCTTCGATAATAATTGCATAAATAAAATCGGAATATGCCTGCGGAAGAAAATCCCGTTCTACACTGTTTCCGGGGAACACACCCAAAAGTCCACCTTTTGCTATGGCTATTTTCCCATGCTGAACCTGTAAATTATCATCGGTAATTTCATATTTTGAGGTTTCAGTTGAATCTTTCCCAAAATGATCTTCAAAACGGCCTACCCATGTATAAACCCTGTGAAAGAGTTTAGGTTTTGATTTTTCAGCCGATGCAGAAGTATTCTCAGGAGTTTTTGTCTTTTCAGGAAATAATTTAATCAATCCATAACTTAGTAAACCAACAACAAGAAGAGCAGCGATAATTAGTCCGAGTTTCTTCAACGAAATATTCCCGACAAACATCAAAACGAAAACAACCATGAATAACAGGAATGCCGTTGAGAAATTTTCGAACAAAATTAAAAGACAAACAATTCCTGTGAAAATTATTGTCAACCGAAAATATAATGATTCATCGGTTTTGTTATTTTTAATTCGTGATAGAAAATCTGCTACTAAAATTATAAGTGACAATTTTGCAATCTCCGAAGGCTGGAATTGAATTCCTGCAATTGAAATCCAGCGTGTAGCATCATTTTCACTATGCCCTTTGAACATAACGAGAATCAACAAAACAATGGAAATCAGAATTCCGACATACGCTAAAATCCGAATCTGAAACAATTTAAGAAATTGAATCATAAACACGATTAAAATACCCAATCCAAGAAACATAGCATGTTTCATAACCGGATCGGTATAACTTGCAGCTTTATAAGCCAAAGTGCTGCTTGCACTGTACATTTCCACTATTGAAAGCCCACATAAAATGATGAAAACAGCCCAAATTACCGGGTCTCCTTTCATGTATTTTTTAAAAATCGATTCCATTTGCTTTAATTTTAGTGGATAAGAATTTTAGAGAACAACTTAGTATGCTTTCTCAATTAAAAAATGAATTTACAACAAAAAAACTGCTACAGGTTTCTCACACAACTTTTAAATTGTTTTCCTCTGTCTTCGTAGTTTTTAAACAAATCGAAGCTGGCACAACATGGCGAAAGCAAGACTGTATCGCCCGAAGCAGCAATTTTGTAAGCTTCTTTTACGGCATCTTCCATTGACTGAACATCGACAATTAGATCTTTCTTTTCATCGAAAAACTTATGAAGCGGAGAATTATCAACGCCAAGAAATATCAGCGCTTTTACTTTGCTGCTTACCAGTTCCTCAATTTCAGTATAGTCATTTCCCTTATCGGTTCCTCCCAAAATAAGGACTACAGGTGTATTCATACTTTGCAGAGCATACCAGCATGAATTAACATTTGTTGCTTTCGAGTCGTTTATAAAAACCACATTTCGCACAGTTGCCACATATTCAAGGCGGTGTTCAACACCCTGAAAGTCTTTCAACGATTCACGGATATTGTCTTTTTTTACATTTAAAATAGATGCTGCAAGTCCTGCTGCCATTGAATTGTATGTATTGTGCATACCTTTAAGCGCTAAATCGGATGTTGGCATAGTAAATAAAGATTGAATGGTTTGTATTATAAGTTCGTTGTTTTCAATAAATGCTTTTGTTTTTTCGTTTCTTTCAGTTGCAAAAGGATAAAGCGTTGAACTGATATTTCTTTTTTTCAATTCAGCTTTTATTACCGGATCGTTATCCCAATAAATAAATGCATCCGCTTGGGTTTGATTTTGCATTATACGGAATTTTGAATCGATATAGTTCTGAAAATTATAGTCATAACGATCAAGATGATCCGGCGTAATATTCAAAAGAACTGCAATATCAGCTTTGAAATCAGTCATTCCATCGAGTTGAAAACTACTGAGTTCAATCACGTAATAATCGAAATTTTTTGTTGCTACCTGCAAAGCAAGACTGTCGCCGATATTTCCTGCAAGTCCAACATTTAATCCGGCATTTTTCAGGATATGATATACAAGTGATGTAGTTGTTGTTTTACCATTGCTTCCTGTGATACAAATCATTTTAGCATTTGTATATCTGCCCGCAAACTCAATTTCGGAAATTACTGGAATTCCTTTTCCCCTGATTTTTTTAACTAAAGGCGCTTTATCAGGAATACCCGGACTTTTTATCACTTCATCTGCATTCAGAATTTTTTCTTCTGTGTGTTGCTTTTCTTCCCAGATAATATCGTAACTGTTGAGTAAGTCTTTGTATTGAGATTTAATTTCCGATAAATCCGAAACAAAAACCTCAAATCCATTTAGTTTTGCCAGTACAGCTGCTCCGGCTCCGCTTTCTCCTCCTCCTAAAATGACTATTCGTTTCATACCAACAATTAATTATCTAATTTTCAGCGTAATAATTGTAATTGCTGCCAATATAATTCCCACAATCCAGAAACGAATTGTAATTTTCGATTCTGGTAATGCCTGAATTGGTTTTTGAATAATAGCATCGAATCCGGCATTTCCCTGTTTCTGAAAATGATGATGCAAAGGCGCCATTTTTAATATTCTTTTTCCAACACCATATCGTTTTTTTGTGTATTTAAAATAGAAAACCTGAATTACAACCGAAAGATTTTCAACAATAAACACACCGCAAAGAATCGGAATCAACAATTCTTTATGAATGGCAATTGCAAATACAGCAATAATTCCTCCCAAAGTAAGACTTCCGGTATCTCCCATAAAAACCTGCGCCGGATAAGCATTGTACCAAAGGAAACCAATGGTAGCTCCAATAAACGCACCTGCAAATACAAGCAACTCACCTGATCCGGGAAGATACATTATATTCAGATATCCTGCATATTCAATATTACCGGACAAATATGCAAGAATCCCAAGCGTGACACCCATAATTGCCGAAGATCCGGTTGCAATTCCATCAAGTCCGTCAGTTAAATTTGCACCGTTTGAAATGGCTGTGACAATAAAAATTACAACTGCCACAAATAAAATCCAGCCATATTTCTGAGCATTTTCGCCAGCCCATTTAAAAGCATCTGCATAATCGAGATTGTTATTTTTGAAAAACGGGATAGTGGTTTTTGTTGATTTAACATCTTTTTTTGCATACATCACGTTTTCCACTCTGTCAGTTCTGCCTTTTATTTCGATGTTTTCACGAATTACTGCATCAGGACTTAAATACATTGTTAAACCAACAATAAGACCTATACTTACCTGACCTAAGATTTTTAACCGACCGCTTAATCCTTCTTTATTCTTTTTGAAAACTTTAATATAGTCATCTGAAAAACCTATAACACCAAGCCAGACAGTAGTGATTATCATTAGCAGAGTATAAGTATTGTTCAGCATCGCAAATAAAATTGTCGGAACTAAAATTGCCAAAAGAATAATTACTCCACCCATTGTAGGAGTACCCTTTTTACTCATTTGACCTTCAAGTCCAAGGTCTCTGATAGTCTCGCCAATTTGCTTCTTCTGAAGATAATTTATTATACGCCTTCCGAAAAGAGTTGAAATCAACAAAGCAAATATAAATGCCAATCCGGTTCGGAACGAAATGTAGTTAAACATACCTGCTCCTGGCACATCAAAATGTCTGTCGAGATATGTGAATAAGTGGTAAAGCATAGTATTTTAGTTTTTAGAACCTCTCCCCAACCCTCCCCTTTGGGGAGGGAGTAGGTTAAAATACAAGGAACTGAATTATTAAATTAATTTCTTAGATAGTCTTTCCAAGAGAAACAAGAAATCTTTATTATAATCTGTCAAAGTAAAATTTATAACTTCCTATTTTCTTTCCGAATTACGATTGGGATTCTCAATTTCTTAATTTCTTACTCAAAAACAATTCTGCACTTCTTCCCTATCGTCGAAGTGTGATTTTACTCCTTTCACAATTTGGTAATTTTCATGTCCTTTACCTGCTACAAGCACTACATCACCTTTTTGTGCAAGCACACATGCAGTCTTTATTGCTTCTCTACGGTCAACAATGGTCAGGCTTTTTGCCTTTTGTTCTTTATCCAATCCTTCAAGCATATCGTTTAGAATATCCTGGGGTTCTTCAAATCGCGGATTATCAGAAGTTAGAATTGCCTTCCAACTTCCATTTACAGCTTCACGTGCCATCATTGGTCTTTTCCCTTTATCCCTGTTTCCACCACAGCCGACAACAGTTATCAATCGACCTTTACCCTGAAGAATTAAATTGATAGCTGAAATAACATTATTCAGAGCATCGGGAGTATGTGCATAATCCACAACAGCAGTATAACCTGCAGGAGCATGTAAGGTTTAAAACCTGCCTGAAA
>Ga0116152_10005258_pt1 | contig 10116 bp, 10 predicted proteins | sample AD_UKC119_MetaG_FD_89894 | JGI IMG/M metagenome (GOLD analysis project Ga0116152, IMG submission 89894) | Active sludge microbial communities of municipal wastewater-treating anaerobic digesters from Hong Kong - AD_UKC119_MetaG | ecosystem: Engineered > Bioreactor > Anaerobic > Digestate...
CGGCTGGGCCGCTGGTCAGCTCGACGCAGAGATCGCAGCCGGGGCGTGGCACGTCGTCACCGCCCTGCCCGACGACGTGCTGTGCGGTGATCCCGGTTCGCTGTGGCGTTCGGTGATGCGGCGTCAGGGTGGCCGGACGGCGGCCCAGGGCCTGTTCCCCGAGGACCCGTCGGTCAACTGACCCGATTCCGCTCCGGCGCGTGGGTCGAACGGACCGATGTTCTCAACCGGTGACAGGAGGGAGCCGTTGCCCCGGACATGGGAGCAGCAACCGAGCACCATGACGACGTCACGCGGATCCGCCCACGGCGAATCCGGTTCCTGACCGCCGCCGTGATGGTGTCGGTGATCGTGGTCGCCGCTGCGTGTGCGCCGCCGCCGCCGCCGAACCAGGTCGCCAACCCGGATCGTACGCAGGTGGTCGCCGAGACCCATGGCGCCGATCGCGGTGCGGACCTGCTCGACGTGCCCTACCTCGAGGACGCCTACCTCGGCTGTGGTGCGGGTTCGGCCTCGCACGATCCGTGCAACGGATCCCAGACGCTCGACGTCCGACTCCACACGGGCGACGGTCCGGCGCGAGGGACCATCGTCTTCGTCCACGGCGGCGGCTTCACCGGCGGTGACAAGAGCGATCCGACGGGGCTCAGCGGTCCGATCCTGGCCCAGCTCGGACGGGGTTGGGACGTCGTGTCGGTCAACTACCGGCTGAACCGGGGGGACCTCGCGCCCTGGCCGGCCGCGGTGGACGACGTCGCGGCGGCGGTCGCCTGGGTCCGAGGACACGGCGCGGAGGTCGGTCTGGGGACGACCCGCATCGTCACCGCCGGCCACTCCGCGGGCGGGACGCTGGCCACGCTCGTCGCCCTGGCCGCGAACTCCGACGACCCGGTCTACGCCGGATCGGACGCGGTGGACGGGTGGATCGACATCGCCGGGATCAACGACTTCTCGACGGTCCACGGGGGGTTCTGGGGTTCCCGCTGGAGCGCGGAGCTGGATCAGCTCTCGGCCCGCATGTCGCCGATCAGGTTCGTGGACGCGCAGGACCCGCCCGGCTACGTGATCCACGGCGACGACGACGGCCTCGTGCCGGCTTCCCACTCCCTCGCACTCAAGGACGAGGCCGATCGGCGTGGCGCCCGGGTCAGCCTGGATGTGGTGGATGCCTGGAGCGACCGTGCGTGGATGCCCGACCGGTTCCGCAACCACGTCCCGACCGGCGGGGTCAACGTCGACGCGCTGAACCGGTTCCTCGACGGGATCTGATCAGTCCGCGGAGTCGTTCCGGCCCGCCGTGTCGTTCAGCCCTGGATGACGATCATGCGGCGCTCCGTCATCTCCTGGACAGTGTAGGGGGGACCTTCCCGGGTGTTTCCCGAGTCGCGCACGCCCCCGTAGGGCTGCTGGTCGGCCCGCCACGACGGGATCTCGTTGACCATCACACCCCCGAAGTCGAGCGCGTCGGCGGGCTTGAGGGCGGCACCGATGTCTCGGGTGAACACGGCGGCCTGCAGGCCGTAGCGGGTGTCGTTGGCCAGGGCGAGGGCCTCGGCGAAGCCGTCGTAGGCGGCGACGCCGACGACGGGGCCGAACACCTCGGTGTGGCACACCTTCATGTCCGGGCGCACGCCGTCGAGCAGGGTGGGGACCAGCACGCCCTGCTCGCCGCGGGTCCCGCCGACCACGACCCGGGCGCCGTCGCCGGCCGCCTCGGAGATCCAGCCGCTGACCCGATCCGACTCGCCCGGGTCGATGAGGGCGCTGACCTCGGTGGCAGGATCGGACGGAGGACCGACGCGCAGTTGCGCCACCCGGTCGGCCAGAGCAGCGACGAATCCCTCGTGGAGGCTTCGGTGCACGTACACCCGTTGCACCGAGATGCAGGTCTGGCCGGAGTACGCGTAGCCGCCGACGGCGATCTTGGTCGCGGCGGCCTCCCAGTCGCCGTCCGGCTCGATGATGACAGGGGCGTTGTTGCCGAGCTCCAGGCTCACCCGCTTGCGAGGGGCGTCGGCTCGGATGCCCCAGCCGACCTCGGGTGATCCGGTGAAGGTGATCATGGCGACGTCGGGATGCAGCACCATGTGGTTGGCGACCCGGCCGCTGCAGGTCACGACGTTGATCCACCCGGGCGGAAGGCCGGCCTCTTCGAAGAGCCGGGCGACGCGCAGCGCGGTGAGCGGGGTGCTCGACGCGGGCTTGAGGACGACCGGACAACCGGCAGCGACCGCCGGAGCGATCTTGTGGCACACCAGGTTGAGCGGGAAGTTGAACGGCGAGATCGCACCGACGACACCGATCGGGACCCGCTTGGTGAAGCCCAACTTGCCGACACCGGCCGACGAGGCGTCGAGGGGGACCATCTCCCCGGTGAACGTCCGGGCCTCCGCGGCGGAGAAGCGGATCGTGTCGACCGCCCGCTGCGTCTCCACCCGGGCGGTGGTGATCGGCTTGGCGGACTCCTCCGAGATCGACTGGGCGAACTCGTCGAGCCGCTCCGACAGCAGCTGCGCGGCGCGGTCCAGGACGGCAGCCCGCTCGTGGGCGGGAGGGGGACCGCCCCGGTGGCGCTCGAGCGCCACCGCGATGGCTCGGTCGAGGTGCTCGGTTTCGCAGGCGGGGACGGCACCGACCGGACGACCGTCGTAGGGGGAGACGACCTCGTTGACCTCTGCGGTCAGGACGTCGGTTCCGTCGATCAACGCCGGGGTGATGTCGGTCATGGCCCGAGGCTACCCACGGCCCCGCTCCCGAGAACGGCCGTTGCAGCCGCGGTGCTCGGCACTACCGCTCGGCGCGTCCGCGGTGCTCGGCGATCGGTGAGGGAGTCAGCCCGGCGCCGGGGGGTGATCGCCGGTGGAACGGACCCGCACCGTCTCGATGATGACCGCGTCGACGATCTCGGCGTCGACGATCCCGGAAGCCGTCCCGGAAGCCGTTCCGGAACCGACAGGTCCGGAACCGACGGGCTCGTCGAGGACCTCCCCCTCTCCGACGTCCTCGCGCACCGGGTCGTGGCGCGGGGGAGCGGGGCTCATCGTCGACGAGAAGTACTGGCGGGCCGCCCGGCCGACAGAGTGGGCCAGCACCGCGTTGCCGGCCGCTCCGATGCCCGCACCCAGCCCGTACGGCACGAGCGCGGCCAGGCTCCACGGCCCCTTGGAGCTCGACAACCTCGCGAGCGTCCGCCGCGTGGCTCCGGCGGTGGAGGGCGCGGCGGCGCCCGAGGGCAGGCGTGACACGAGGCGGGCGCCGCCCCGGGAGCCGACCCGTGCCGCCACCCCGGTCAGTCCGACCGCAGCGCTCTCGGACAGGCCGAGCACGGCGAGCACGAGTGCCGTGCGCTCGTCGACGGTGTGCTGGGGGTGGCCGTAGATGAGGCCGATGCCCATGATCATCTCCGACAGGCGGCCCATCGACCAGGTGGCATCGGCCCCTGCGGTGGCCGCGGCGACCGCCACGCCCGCGACCGGTGAGGCGGCGGCCCCGCCAGCGACCGCTCCACCCACCGCGAGATCCTTGGCACAGCGACGGATCAGCCGGTCCGCGAGCTCGTCGGCGGTGGCCGAGGGGTCCTCGGCGCGCAGGCGTGACACGACCTCGACGGCCATGGCGTATCGCTGGTCGACCATCCGGTCGATGATCGGGACGAGCGAGCGCTCGTCGGGGCGACGACGGACCACGTCGTCACGCTAACGGAGCATGCCGGTTCCCGGCTGTCGTCTCGACCGCCGGTGCGTTGATCCGATCACCGCTCCACCCGCGTGCCGGAGCATCGGCGGGTGGAGCAGCACGTCCGCTCAGGTGAGGTAGGCCTCGGCCCGCCGCCTCCGCACGTTCGTCCGCCGCTTCCAGAAGGTCTGCTTCCAGTGCCGCACCCGCTTGCGGGGCCGCTGCACCTCGTTGGACTCGGGGGCGTCGTGCTCGTCGGTGTAGCCGTGGGTGGCGTGCGGAACCTCCAGGACCAGGTCATCGAGCTCCCCGTCGATGGTGGCGACGTGGAGACTCTGGTTGACCGTGCGTCGCACCCGTCGGTGCTCCGCCTTTCGGAGATCTCGCTCCTCCTGCAGCGCAGAAGTTGCTCCGGACCGACGAGTGCGGTGGCGGTTGGACATCGGCACCTCCCTGGATCTTGTGTGGCCTGGGTTGGGCTGCGCGAACCGGACGGGTCCGGCCCGCACCCCTAGGGGACACCCCGGGCCGACCGATGTCAAGCATCCCCCGGGTGATCGTGACATGGTGGGGACATGGGTGATCCGACGGTGCCCGACTCCGACGTCGGGGCCAGCGCCGAGCCCGATCAGGATCCAGACCCGGTGCTCCGCCGCGTGAGCGACCTCGTCGCCGATCGGAACCGTGCCAGGACGGCTCGACCGGTGGTGGTCGGCATCGGAGGCCCGGTGTGCGTCGGCAAGTCCACGTACTCCGCCGCGCTCGCCGAGCGCCTTCGTGGCCAGGGTGGTCTCGTGACCATCGTGGTCGCGGGCGACGGGTTCCTGTGGCCCAACGCGGTGCTGGCTGAGCGGGGGATCCTCGAGCGCAAGGGCTTCCCCGAGTCATATGACCTGCTCGGAGCCAGCGGGTTCCTCGACGCGGTGCGATCCGGCGATCGCGATGTGGTGGCACCGAGGTACTCCCACGAGGACTACGACGTCGTGGAGGGGAGCGAACCGGTCGGCGCGGTCGACGTGGTGATCTTCGAGGGAGTGGTCGTCCTGCAGGAGACCTTCGGGCCGCGTCTGGACCTCGGGGTCTACCTGCATGCCGAGGCCGACCTCCTGAGGCAGTGGTTCGTGGATCGCTTCGTCGAGTTGGTCGCCGGTCTCGACGAGGGTTCGACCTCGGTGCTCGGGTTGTTCCGTGGCCTGGACGAGACAGGACTTCGGCAGGCCGCGGTGGGGGTGTGGGAGTCCTACAACGTCCCGAACAACCGCGACCACATCGAGCCGATGCGCGACGGAGCCGACATCGTGGTCGAGCTCGGTCCGTCCCACGAGATCCTGCAGTGGCACCAGCCGCGCCGCCCGCGGCCCTAGATTCGTCACTGTGACGGAACTGCGGGGCGGGGGACCGGGGGCGGGGGACGACGGCCGCTGCTCGTGGTGTGGACGCCGGCTGCCCGATCCGGCCGGAACCGGCCGCCCACGGAGGTACTGCCGGCGGAGCTGTCGTCAGAGGGCCTTCGAGGCCCGCCGGCGGCTGGACGAGATGTCCTGGGGCGAAGATCGTCTGAGGGATCTGCTCGGGCGACTCGATGACCAGTACGTGGTTCTGGCCAGCGTGCGTGACGTCGTCGACGAGATGGAGCGTGACGTCGAGGACGGCCGGGACTGGGACACCGACACCCGGGACGAGCTCGTCCGTCGCCTCCGGGCGTTGCTGTTGTCCGATGAGGCCTGACCCGTCGTGGCGTGCAACGGGCGTGCGTCCCGACGGGATGCCCTCTCGCAAGACGCCGGAAATGCTGATTATGTCCGTAGGCCGGGACGGCCGTCGCGCCTCTGTCCGAACTTGTAGCTGGCAGGTCGCCTGACGGTCGGTGGACTACAAGTTTGCCGGCGGGCACCGAACTTGTAGCTGGCAGGTCGCCTGACGGTCGGTGGACTACAAGTTCGCCGGCGGGCACCGAACTTGTAGCTGGCAGGTCGCAGGACGGTCGGTGGACTACAAGTTCGCCGGCGGGCACCGAACCAGGCGGTGGGCTGTCAGGCGTCGTGGGTCTGGGTCACGACCACCGGGCACGAGGCGTTGTGCACCACGTGGCTGCTCACCGAGCCGAGCAGGGCGCGCTTGATCGCGCCTCTCCCCCGCGACCCGACCACGATCACGTCGGCACCGATCTCCTCCGCAGCGGCGACGATGGCGAGGCCGGGCTCGCCCGTCTCGACGCGTCGTTCGTAGGCCGGTCCCTCGGGCAGGGCCGCGATCGTGCGGTCGATGCTGGCGTCGGCCTCCTCCTTGGCGCCGACCCACGCGGCGTCGACCACCTCGGGCGTGGCCATGCCGCCGGCGAAGCCGGACTCCATGCCCGACGACACGACCGCGGGTGTGTGCACGACGCACAGCAGGGTGACCGACTCGGCCGCACCGAGGACGGCCAGCCCCCTTGCCGCGGCGTCGATGGCGTGCGGAGAGCCATCGGTGGCGACGAGGATCTTCACGGGTGGGTCCCCTTCCGGTCGACCTGTCGTCAGGGCGACGATCGCTCTGACGACGTGAGGGTACCGGAGGGTCGGAGCGGCCGTCGCGCCTCGGTCCGGGGGGCCCGAATATCCCCGAGGTCGGTCATCGCCGGCCGGTCTCCGTTCGGTTACAGTTCCGTGACGATGGGAAGGATGGTGGAGCTGATGACGAGGTGGTTGCCTCCCTCCGGTCGTGGCCGGCTCAGCGCTCGCCGTGGTCATGCCTGGCCCCGTACCGTCCCGGCGTCGATGCTGGGCGGCGCCGAGCTCATCCACCTCGGTGGTGGCGAGTCGCTGCCATGCCCGGGCATCGACTCGCTCCCTCTGTCGCCCGAGGTCCGCAACATGGGACTGGGCACATCGAGGCTTGCGCTGCCCCCCGCTCGGTTGCACGTGATCCCCGACGCCGTTGTGATGCCGGGCAGCGGTGTGGTCTGCACCAGTGACGGCCGGGTGGTCGCCGAGAGCGTCACCTCGCCGATGATCGGGCGAGTCCCGCTCGACGGCAAGGAGTTGCGAACCCCGCCGCTCGACCTCGACGGCACGGTGGCGGTGTTCCGCTCTCCCCTGCGCTCCGACTACCACACGCTGGTCGACGACCTTCCCCGGGCGGGGCTGGTGGCCCATCCCGCGCTCGGGCGGCTCGGTCCGATCACCTTGCTCCACGGTGGGGCCCTGAGTGAGCTGGAGGCGACCCTGTTGGGGAGCCTCGGAGGGCACCGGGTCAGACTCCGGGAGGTCGAACCCGGTCAGCCGGTCCGGGCGGCCCGGGTCGTCATCCCCAACTTCGTGACCCGTCCGGGCGCGGGTGCTGTGCCGAGCTGGTATCGCCGATGGAGCGATCGTGTACCCCTGCCCGAAGCATCCGATGCACCTCGACGCGTGTACGTCTCGGCTGCGACCGACGCCGACGTGCCCGACCGAGAGGAGCTGCAGCAGGTCCTCGACCTCCACGGCATCGTCGATCTGGACCGGGTCGGGGGGTCGGTGGCCGAACAGCTGGCGGTGCTGCGCGATGCGGAGATGATCGTCGGTCGGGGTCGCGACGCCCTGGCCCTGGCGCTGATCAGCCGGTCCGCCCACGTGGTCGAGCTGTTCGACCCGCCGACCCTCGATCCGTCGATGTACTACCTCGCGGTGTCCAAGGGCCTGCCCTACCACTACGTCCCGGTGGCCGAGGACGCCCGGACGGCTCTCGATGTCCCATCGGAGGGGTCCGACGCCCTCGACCGGGTTCTCGACCGGCTGGTTGCCTGAGTCGGCACTGGAGCAGGACCCGCGGCGGGCAGCGCCGATCGTCGGGAACCCCGTCGGGCTCAGACCGGTTCGTGGGCGATGAAGTCGCCCAACGCCAGCAGCTGCTGGGTGGACCCGCCGAGCTGCAGCTCCAGCTCCTTGGCCTGCAGGAAGCACCGGTGCAGCGGGTAGTCGCGGTCCACGCCCACGCCGCCGTGGAGGTGTTGGGCCGCGTGCACGACCCGCTGACCACCCCAGGCGGCCCAGAACTTGGCGGTGGCGACCTCGGCGGTGGCCGGCTGGTCGTTGCCCAGGCGCCACAGCGCCTGGTGCGTGGTCAGCCGCACCGCCTCGGTGTCGATGTAGGCGTCGGCCGCCCGGTGAGCCACGGCCTGGAACGACGCGATCGGCACGTCGAACTGCTTGCGCTCCTTGGTGTAGTCGGCGGTCAGGCGCAGCGCCTCGGCGCACACTCCGGTGGCGACCGCGCACTGGGTGGCCACGGCCCGCTCGTAGGCCCAGCGCAGGGCCTCGGCCCCCTCGGCGACGAGCGTGGCCGGTGCCTCGGCGAACAGCAGGGCGGCCTGGGGGTCGCCGAGAGTGGTAACGAGAGGCTCCATGCCCACGCCGTCGGCACGGCCCCGATCGGAGCGAACCAGGAACAGGCCGACCGACCCGGCGTCCTCGAGCGCCGCCGGAACCAGCACCGCGTCGGCGATCGCGCCGGCGGGGACGCAGACCTTGGTGCCCGTCACGCTCCAGCCGTCACCGGAGCGTGACGCGATCGTGGTCGGCACCAGCGGCTCGGCGCCGGTCTCGTGCCACGCCGCGGTCAACACCGTCGTGCCCGCGGCCACTGCAGCCAGTACCTCGGCGGCCAGCGAGGCCGGGGCGAAGCGGGCGATGGCGGGGACGCCGAGGCCGAGCGTCTCCCACAGCGGGACTGCCGCCGCGGTCCTTCCGGCGGCTTCGAGCACAGCGCCGAGGGCGACCAGGTCGAGCCCCGCTCCCCCGTGCTCCTCGGGCACGGTGGCGCCGAGAACGCCGAGTTCCGCGAGCTCGGCCCACAGGTCCGCGTCGAAGCGCGGGCCGTCGGCCCGTTCGAGCTCGCGCAGGCGCTCGTGGGTGGATCGGTCGCCGAGCACCTGACCGGCCAGGTCGCCGATCGCCTGCTGCTCCTCGCTGAAGGTGAAGTCCATGTCGTGTCGTCCTCTCGTCCCGTCCCGGATGCTCAGCTGCGGATCGCCCGCGGCAGGCCCATGCCGAACATGCCGATCAGGTCCCGTTGGATCTCGTTGGTGCCGCCGCCGAAGGTGAGGATCAGCAGGCTGCGGTAGTTGCCCTCCAGGCGGCCCTTGAGCACCGAGCCGACCGAGTGGCGCTCCAGGTAGGCCGACGGGCCGAGGATCTCCATCAGCAGGCGGAACGCCTCTAGGTAGAACTCGGTGCCGAAGGTCTTGATGACCGACGCGTCGGCCACGTCGAGGCGGCCCTCGGTGGCGGTCCAGGCGACCTTCCAGTTGATCAGGCGGAGGAACTCGAGCCCGGCGTGCACACGGGCCAGGTTGAGCTGCACCCACTCACGGTCGATCACCCGGGAGCCGTCGGCGTTGGTGGTGTTCTGCGCCCACTCCCGCACCTCCATGTAGGACTGCTCGAGCAGACCGGGCGAGCACAACGTCACGCGCTCGTGGTTGAGCTGGTTGACGATCAGGCTCCAGCCGTTGTTCTCGCCGCCGACCAGCCAGTCGGCCCGGGCCCGGACGTCGTCGAAGTAGGTGGCGTTGATGTCGTGGCTGGACAGCAGGTGCAACGGGTCGACGGTGATGCCCGGCGAGCGCATGTCGACGATGATCATCGAGATGCCCTTGTGCTTGGGTGCGTCGGGGTCGGTGCGCACCGCCAGCCAGCAGTAGTCCGCGTCCGAGGCCAGCGACGTCCACATCTTCTGGCCGTTGATGATGAACTCGTCGCCGTCGCGGACGGCCTTGGTGCGCAGGGCGGCCAGGTCTGTGCCCGCACCCGGCTCGGAGTAGCCGATGCAGAAGTGCAGGTCTCCGGCCAGGATCTTGGGCAGGAAGAAGTCCTTCTGCTCATCGGTGCCGTACTGCATGATCGTCGGCCCGACCGTGTTGATGGTCAGCATCGGGACCGGGGCGCCCATGCGCATCGACTCGTCGAAGAAGATGAACTGCTCCATCTGGCTGCGGCCCTGGCCTCCGTACTCGGTGGGCCAGCCGATGCCGAGCCAGCCGTCGGTGGCCATCTGCTTGACGATGCGACGGTGGGTGGGGCCGACCCCCGCCTCCTGGTGCAGGAGCTCCTTGACCTCGTCGGTCAGCAGGTCGTCGTAATAGGCGCGCAGCTCGTCGCGGAGGCGCTGCTGGTCCTCCGTGTAGGCGATGTGCATGGGATCTCCCCCGATGGGCCGGGTGTGCTCGACGTCGGTGGGTCGCGTGGTGTCGCGACCGGCCGGTTCGGAACTGTAACGCGTTGCAGTTCCGGTCCGGGTCGGCTCCGTCCCGGCCGTAGTCTCGGCCGATGCCCAACGAGTCGACCCACGTGGACCTGCTGATCGTCGGGACGGGGTCGGGCAATTCGATCCCCGCGGGCGTCTTCGACGGATGGTCGATCGGGATGGTCGAGCGCGGAGTGTTCGGCGGCACCTGCCTGAACCGGGGCTGCATCCCCTCCA
>Ga0116152_10005262_pt1 | contig 10112 bp, 8 predicted proteins | sample AD_UKC119_MetaG_FD_89894 | JGI IMG/M metagenome (GOLD analysis project Ga0116152, IMG submission 89894) | Active sludge microbial communities of municipal wastewater-treating anaerobic digesters from Hong Kong - AD_UKC119_MetaG | ecosystem: Engineered > Bioreactor > Anaerobic > Digestate...
CTTACTGATAGAATTACATAAAAATTTATTAAAATCAACTACTTACAAATTAACACTGTGCAAATTCAAAGAAAATGTTATTTTTTATCAATTACTTAGTTGCAAAATGACCGGGAATTGCTGCTTCTTCGTTGCTCCGTCTTGTCGGCAGTCCCAGGTACATATACCCCCAAAATGTCACCGGACAACCGGCAAACCGGGCGGTGTACATTCCCCATTGGGCGGACTGCTCCAAAATAACATGCAGAATCCTGTCTGCATGGGATAATTCTTTTTTCTTTCTGAAAAACAGGTTAAAACTCAGCAGGTAGCTGCCATCACATTATCTGGCCACGCTTGTTGCGGCCAGGACACAGGCAGATGCGTTCAAGTGGTTCTTTTAGACACCTGCCCCGTTAAAATTCCTGCCGGAAAAGGCGATGGAATTTCATTGAATCATGCATTCCCGAGTCCTATCATGGGTTCCTGAACAGCCATGCCGGCACTGACCGACGCCATCTGTCAGAAATACCATCCGTCTGACTCAGCGGTCGGACAGATGTTACCATCTGTCAACAACCTACGTCGAAATATAGCAACTTGCCTGATTGCATTCAATGTCATTCAGGATAATTCAGGCAGTTTGTTGAAACAAAGGCTTTTATATGTCAGTTTCTTACCACACGGTTTCCGAGCACGAAGCCGGCCAGCGCATTGACAACTTCCTGTTCCGTCAGTTTCGTAAAGTCCCCAAGAGCGTGATTTATCGGATATTACGCAAGGGCGGGGTTCGAATCGACAAAAAACGGGTCAAGCCGGAACACCGCTTGCTGGCCGGCCAGCGCATCCGGATTCCACCGCTGACACGGGAGACCGATACCGGGCACAGCGCCCATACCGGGGCTGCATCGACCAGCCTGCTGGAGCAGCTGGAACAGGCCGTGCTGCTGGAGGATGATCAGCTTATCGTGCTCAACAAACCCATGGGCCTGCCGGTACACGGTGGCAGCGGTATCAGTATCGGCCTGATTGAAGCCTTCCGCCAGTTGCGCCCCAACCTGCCTTTTGTGGAGCTGGCCCACCGACTGGACCGGGATACCAGCGGCCTGATCCTGCTGGCCAAATCGCGCCCGGCCCTGACCGAACTGCATCGCCTGCTGCGCGAAGGCGGCATGGACAAGCATTATCTGGCGCTGGCTGCCGGTCAGTGGCAGGGCGGGCCGCGCCAGGTCAGTCTGGACCTGCGCCGGGCCGGTCACCAGCAGCACAAGATTCAGGTCGCACAGGCTGAAGAGGATGGCAGGACCGCTGAAAGCATCTTCACCCCCAAACGGCGGGGACAGGATTGTACCCTGCTGGATGTCCGGATACTGACCGGACGCATGCACCAGATCCGGGTCCAGCTGGCCCACCTGGGTCATCCGGTGCTGGGTGACGAGCGTTATGGGGATTTCAGCCTCAACCGGGTGTGGCGCAAACGTGGCCTCAAACGCCTGTTCCTGCATGCCGCCAGCCTGGATTTCATGTTTGAACCCAATGGCCAGCGCTACCGGCTGGAGGCTCCGTTGCCGGCAGAACTGCACGCGGTACTGCAACAGATAAAGACCGACAGAAAACAGTAGAGACAAAAAAGCATGGATAACACATGAATCATCATGGACCTGACATGAACCCGAATCGGGACAGGACACCGGCCCCGCGCCAAAAACCCTATGAGCTGCTGATTTTCGACTGGGACGGCACCCTGATGGATTCCGGTGCCCATATCATGATCAGCATGCAGCATGCCATTCAGTACCTCGGGCTGCCGGCGCGCACCCCCGAACAGATACGGGGCATTATCGGCAGCGGGCTGGCCAGTGCCGTCCGGCAGCTTTACCCGGAACTGGAGCGGGCGGCACTGGAAGCACTGGTATACGAATACCGTCAGGAGTCCCTGGTGCGCACACCGGATCGGAGTGCTCTGTTTCCAGGAGTCCGGGAGGCACTGGGCTGGCTGCAGGAGCGGGGCTTCCAGCTTGCCATCGCCACCAACAAGTCACGCCGGGGACTGGACAAGGCCCTGAAAGACAGCGGGCTGGAAATGCTGTTTCCTGTCTCGCGCACGGCCGATGAGGTATTTGCCAAGCCGCACCCGCAGATGCTGCAGGAGATTCTCACCGACCATGATCTCACAGCGACTGACGCCCTCATGATCGGTGATACGGCTTTTGACCTGCTGGTCGCTGCCAATGCCGGGGTGGATGCCGTTGCCGTCAGTCACGGCATGCATGACAGCAGTCATCTCATGACGCACAATCCGCTGGCCTGTTTTGAAAACATGGGCGAACTGACCGACTGGTTACAAAGGCAAATGCATGAATGAAGAATCAAAAGCCATCGAGGCACTCAAGGAAATTGCCCTCGAAGGGATCAAGGAACAACGCCGGGCAAGGCGCTGGGGCATTTTTTTCAAACTGCTGCTGGCGGCCTACCTGCTGTTCAGCCTGATCATGGTATCCGGGCTGATGAGCCGGACCACGGACAGCACCGGCAACCGCTCCACGGCCCATACGGCAGTGATCGATATTGATGGCGTGATCATGGATGGCGCACCGGCCAGTGCCGACCTGCTGGTACCCAGCCTGCGGCGCGCCTTTGCGGACAAGCACACCAAAGGCATCATCCTGCGCATCAACAGCCCCGGCGGCAGTCCGGTCCAGGCTGGTTACGTCAATGACGAAATTCGCCGCCTGAAAAAGGCACACAGCGACATTCCGGTTTATGCCGTGGTCGCCGACCTGTGCGCCTCGGGCGGGTATTACATCGCTGCCGCTGCCGACAAAATTTACGCTGACAAAGCCAGTATCGTCGGCTCCATTGGCGTACGTATGGATAACTTCGGGTTTGTCGAGGCCATGCACAAGCTTGGGGTGGAACGGCGACTCTATACCGCCGGAACCAATAAGGGCATGCTGGATCCGTTCCTGCCGGAAAACCCGGAGCAGGTCGACCATGTCAAGCAGATGCTGGAAGTGACCCATCAGCAGTTTATCCAGGTGGTGCGTGAAGGACGCGGAGAACGGCTGAAGGAAACACCGGATATGTTCAGCGGCCTGTTCTGGACCGGTGAAACTGCCGTGAGTCTGGGGTTGATTGATGGCCTTGGCAGTACCAGTTACGTGGCGCGTGAGTTGATCGGGGAAGAAAATCTGGTCAACTTCACCACGGAAAAGGATTTCTGGCAGCGCCTCAGTGACCGTATCGGCACACGTATTCAGGGCCTGATGCTGCAGCAGTCCGGTCCCCAACCACTGTTATTCTGATTTTTCAGCAAAATTGGCACCAACCCAACCATGCAGCCGGGGACGTTTCCTGAGCGTCCCCGGCTGCTGCATGGCTATCAGCCACCCGGCTCCCAGCGTGACAGGTCTACCGCCTCCCGAAATGCCCAGTCGGCTCCCGACGGCGTGGCGGCATGCTGATCCAGCAGGTCACGGAATGTTGCCCGCGGGATGGTCTCCACCCCCAGGCTCATCAGGTGTGGATTGGGCAACTGACAGTCAATCAGTGCAAAACCCCAGTGCTGCAGATGCCAGGCCAATGCCACAAAAGCGGTTTTGGAGCTGTCCACGGCCCGGCTGAACATGGATTCACCGCAGAACACCCCCCCGACGGCCAGACCGTAAAGCCCCCCCACCAGCCTGTCATCGGCATCATAAACCTCAACCGAATGAGCAACACCGGCATCCCGCAGCCGCTGATAGGCTGCCCGCATGGCCGGTGTGATCCAGGTATCACGGCTGTAACTGCGCGGAGCAGCACAGGAGCGCACCACTTCGGCAAAATTGCGGTCAAAACAGACCCGGTAATCCCGGTTACGCATCGATTTGCGCAGGCTGCGGCTGATGCGCAGGCGCTCCGGAAACAGGACGGCACGCGGATCGGGGCTCCACCAGTAAATCGGCTCACGAAGACCGAACCAGGGGAAAATTCCACTGCGATATGCCCGCAGCAGACGCGGAACGCTCAGGTCCCCCCCGACCGCCAACAGCCCGTTGGGCTCATCCCAGGCCTGCTCCAGTGGCGGGAAATCCTGATTCGGCTGCTCGGGATCAAACATGAACAGGCTCAGTGAATCCGGCATGGAAGTGGTCCCTACCGGTCCTGCCGGTCCAGCGCATCCAGATACCGCTCCGCATCCAGGGCCGCCATGCAGCCGGTCCCGGCGGAAGTGACCGCCTGACGGTAGACATGATCCATGACATCACCCGCTGCAAAGACGCCCGCCACGCTGGTACGGGTGGCATCGCCATCCAGTCCGCTCTGTACCCGGATATAACCGCCCTTCATGTCCAGCTGCCCCTCGAAAATGGCCGTATTCGGGGTATGGCCGATGGCAATGAAAACCCCCATCAGCTCAATATCCCGGGCTTCACCGGTTTCGACCTGCTTTACCCGCATGCCGGTCACACCACTCTGGTCGCCCAGCACCTCATCCAGCACATGATTCCACAGGATGGTGACATTGCCGTTCTTCTCACGCTCGAACAGCCGGTCCTGCATGATCTTTTCTGCCCGCAGACTGTCACGCCGATGGACCAGTATGACTCTGGAGGCGATATTGGACAGGTACAGGGCCTCCTCGACGGCAGTATTGCCACCACCGATCACCGCCACCGTCTGGTTGCGGTAGAAAAAACCATCACAGGTGGCACAGGCTGAAACACCCCGTCCATTGAAAGCCTGCTCGGATGCCAGCCCCAGATAGCGCGCTGAAGCACCGGTGGCAATGATCAGGGCATCACAGGTATACTCGGTGCGCTCACCTTTGAGCCACAGGGGACGGCGGCTGAAGTCCACCTGGGTAATCTGGTCAAAAATAACTTCGGTTTCAAAGCGTTCAGCATGTTTTTTCATGCGCTCCATCAGGTCAGGCCCAAGCACGCCTTCATTGTCACCCGGCCAGTTGTCGACTTCCGTGGTGGTGGTAAGCTGTCCACCCGGCTGCATGCCGCTGACCAGCACCGGCTTGAGGTTGGCGCGTGCGGCATAAACGGCGGCGGTATAACCGGCCGGGCCGGAGCCGAGGATCAGTAACTTGCAATGCTTCTGGTTCATGTATAATTCTCCGTTATCACAAGATGGTAATGATGCCAGCCCCTGTAAACCGTGTCATCCTGACCGGTGCAGAGACCGGACCATACAGTAATAATCAGGATCGCGCCTGTTATACCGGTCGTCATCCGTTTTATAATCGGGCAGACTTCATGAAAATCCGGCCCTCAGGGTTTCATGCAACGTTGTGGCAACTTTGAAAGGAAACAAGACTTGGCAACGACGGACATTAAGTTGAACCAGCGTAAACGCGCCAGCCTGCAACAGGCTACCTTCATCCTCTCCCTCGGGGTTGCGATCGTTTTCATGCTCGCCCTCCTGACCTTCAACCCCGCCGATCCGGGCTGGTTTCACCCCAACAACAGCCATCAGGGCAACTGTGCCAATATGGCCGGTTGCAAGGGGGCCTGGGTTGCCGACCTGCTGTATGGCCTGCTGGGTTATTTCGCACTCGCCATTCCGGTCATTTTCGTCCTGATGGGGCTGACCGCTTTCCGCAGCCCGACCAAAAGTCAGTCAGGCCCATCCATGGGTGGCATCAATACCCTGATCACCATTGCCGGTGCCCTGCTCACCCTGCTGGCTGGCAGCGGACTGGCCCACATGCTGTTCGTACCCTACCCGCAGGGGATCGGCGGGGGCGTGATCGGAGCCATGGTGGCGCACCTGTTCACCGGGACCGTGCTGGGTTTTTACGGCAGTCTGGTGGTGCTGCTGTCGCTGTTTCTGGGAGGGATCACCCTGGTTGCGGACATTTCCTGGGTTGACCTGACCGAAAAAACCGGTGACCTGATCCTGAGACTGGTGGACAGGCTCCAGTACGCCCGCAGTGATACCGGTAAAGGCGGTACTGCTCCCGGCCTGAGCCTGAACCGTGATCTGCTGGGCTACAGCCGCAAATCCGTGGGCAAAATCACCGACCTGCTGCAGAAAGCCCGTGATCTGGCCGCCAATTCGCCCCTCAACCGTCGCAATCCCGTTGCTCTGGAGGCAGATATCTACCGTCAGCGTGACCCGCTGTTTGAAACCACACGCATACCATCCGAAGCCCGTTATCCGGAGTCGGAACCGGTGGATGAACCGGCCCCGCGTGAAACACGGGAGCCATCCGCAGCCATTACCGTCAGCGAGGCCGTCCCTGCCAAAAGCCGTCAGCCCCTGCCGCGTGCCCGTGCTGCCAGCAGTCTGGTGGAGGATTTCATCCTTGATGAGAAGCCGGGTAGTGACAATCATGCCGGCATGTTCATCCTGCCACGCCTGTCCCTGCTCAACCCGCCGCCACCGGCGCGTGAACGCGTGACCCAGACCAAGGCAGCGCTGGATCAGCTTTCGGGCACCCTGATCGAGTCCCTGGGCCACTACGGCATCAAGGGAGCCGAAGTGGTGGCACGTGACCCCGGCCCGGTGATCACCCGTTTTGAACTGCAGCTGCCGGATGGGACCAAGGCCAGTAAAGTCTCGGGACTGGCCAATGACCTGGCACGTAATATGTGTGTTTCCAGCGTGCGCGTGGTCGAGGTTATTCCCGGCCGCCCGACCATCGGAATTGAAATACCGAACGAAAAGCGTGATGTGGTGACCATCAGCGAAATGCTGGAGTCACAGGTTTTCAAAAAGTCCCACTCCCCACTTACCCTGGCGCTGGGCAAGGACATTCAGGGTAACCCGGTGGTGGCCGATCTGGCCCGCATGCCACACCTGCTGGTGGCCGGAACCACAGGCTCGGGCAAGTCGGTGGCCGTGAATGCCATGCTGCTGAGCCTGCTGTACAAGGCCACGCCGGAAGAAGTGCGCATGATCCTGATCGACCCCAAGATGCTGGAACTGAGCAGCTACGAGCACATCCCGCACCTGCTGTCTCCGGTGGTCACGGACATGAAGGAAGCGGCCAGCGCCCTGCGCTGGTGTGTGGCGGAAATGGAGCGCCGTTACCTGCTGATGTCCAAGCTCAGGGTGCGCAATATCGCCGGGTTCAACCTCAAGATACAGGATGCCCAGGAGCGTGGTGAGGAAATTCCCGACCCGCTGTTTGATCCCGCCACCACCATGGACATGCAGCCCAAAGCGCTGGAGCCGATGCCCTATATCGTGATCGTTATCGACGAATTTGCCGACATGATGATGATCGTGGGCAAGAAGGTTGAGGAGCTGATTGCGCGGCTGGCCCAGAAGGCACGGGCTGCCGGCATCCACCTGGTCCTTGCAACCCAGCGTCCGTCCGTGGATGTCATCACCGGCCTGATCAAGGCCAATATCCCGACCCGGGTTGCGTTTCAGGTGTCTACCCGGATCGACTCACGCACCATTCTGGACCAGGGCGGGGCCGAGCAGCTGCTGGGTTATGGCGACATGCTCTACCTCCCGCCCGGCACGTCCATGCCGCAGCGCGTACACGGTGCGCTGGTCACGGATCAGGAGGTCGAGGATGTGGCCACCTACCTGAAACAGCAGCGGGAACCAGAATACATCGAGGGTGTCCTAGCAGATACGGAAGGGGCATCCGATGCGGCCATTCCCGGTCTGGAGCCGCTGGACGGCGGTGAGGAAGCAGACCCGCTTTATGACGAGGCGGTGTATGTGGTCACCGAGTCACGCCGGGCTTCCATTTCCTATCTGCAGCGTCGCCTGAAAGTGGGTTACAATCGCGCCGCCCGCATGATTGAAGACATGGAAATTGCCGGTGTGGTCAGTCCGGTCCAGGCTAACGGGACGCGTGAGGTGCTGGCTGCTCCGCCGGTAGCTGATTGATACAACAAGGATTTTAGCAACATGAAAAAAATATTGGCAGGTTTGATCCTGGCTCTGGGACTGGTTCAGGCAGCTTCAGCAGAAACTGCACGCGACCGGCTCAACACCTTTTTCACCAATGTGAACACCATGCAGTCTTCCTTTATTCAGGAAGTGTTTGATGAGCAGGGGAATCTCAAGCAAAGCTCGCGCGGCACCGTCTTTCTGGTGCGCCCGGGCCGGTTCCGCTGGGAATATGCCCAGCCGGAAGCCCACAAAATTGTCTCCGACGGCAAGGATGTCTATGTGTATGATGTGGAACTGGAACAGGTCACCATCAAGCCCATGCGCCAGTCCCTGTCCTCCGCCCCGGTCGCCATGCTGCTGAACAAGCAGCCGGTTGACAGCCAGTTCCGGGTTCAGGAAATGCAGACCGAGGACAGCAGCCTGAGCTGGTTTCATCTGGTCCCCCACCGGCGCGATTCCGACTTCACCAGCATGGACCTGGGCATCAGTGATCGCGGCATTCAGGAAATGGTGCTGAACGACAAATTCGGCCAGCAGACCTACGTCCACTTTCACGGCATGCAGCTGGATATCAATATCGATCCCAACCGCTTCCGCTTCACCCCGCCCCAGGGCGTGGATGTGATCGGCAAACCCTCCTGAAACCCGAAGGCCCTTCTGCCTTGCTGATCAAGACCCGTTTCCCTGCCCGCAGGCCACCCTGCCTGCGGGCAGGGGTCTGCTGCAGCCCTGCACGATGACCGACCTGTTCACGCCCACCCCGAAACCCCCACTGGCCGAAGCCCTGCGTCCGCGCACCCTGGATGAGGTGATCGGGCAGTCGCACCTGTTGGGTGAGGGCAAGCCCCTGCGTCTGGCCTTCCAGTCCGGTACGCCGCACTCGATGATTTTCTGGGGGCCGCCGGGTGTAGGAAAAACCACGCTGGCACGGCTGACGGCACACGCGTTTGACTGTGAGTTTCTTGCCCTGTCGGCCGTGTTCTCGGGTGTCCGGGACATTCGGGCCGCTATGGAGCAGGCACAGCAGCAGCTGGCTCAGGGGCGGCGAACCATCCTGTTCGTGGACGAGATTCACCGCTTCAACAAGTCCCAGCAGGATGCCCTGCTGCCCTATACCGAAAGCGGGCTGGTCACCTTCATTGGTGCCACCACCGAGAATCCTTCCTTTGAGGTGAATGCCGCGTTGCTGTCCCGGGCCCAGGTCTATGTGCTGAATGCCCTGACGGAGGATGAACTCGGTCAGCTGCTGACGCGGGTGCTGCAACAGGCCCTGCCTGAACTGAGCTTTGATGAAACAGCGGCCCGTACCCTGATCGGTTATGCCGATGGTGATGCCAGACGGCTGCTGAACCTGCTGGAACAGTGCCAGACCGCAGCCGGGGCTGCCGGTGTGACCCGTATTGATAACACATTTATCCAGAATGCCCTGACCCTGAACACCCGGCGCTTCGACAAGGGGGGTGATCATTTCTACGACCAGATTTCCGCCCTGCACAAATCCGTGCGGGGTTCCAGCCCGGATGCCGCACTGTACTGGCTGTGCCGCATGCTGGACGGCGGAGCAGACCCCCGTTATCTGGCCCGGCGCATTGTACGCATGGCCTGGGAGGATATCGGACTGGCCGACCCCAGAGCCATGCAGATCGCCAATGATGCGGCAACTACCTACGAACGGCTGGGCAGCCCTGAAGGCGAGCTGGCCCTGGGGCAGGCTGTTATCTATCTCGCGGTTGCCGCCAAGAGCAATGCCGGTTACAAGGCCTATAATCAGGCCCGCGCCTTCATGAAACAGGAAAAAAGCCGCGAGGTTCCCGTGCACCTGCGCAATGCACCAACCCGGCTGATGAAAGAACTGGGTTACGGGCATGCCTACCGCTATGCCCATGATGAACCCCATGCCTATGCGGCGGGAGAAGGCTATCTGCCGGAGGGGATGGCCGAGCCGGGCTGGTACCAGCCTGTGCCCCGGGGACTGGAAGCCCGGATCGGGGAAAAAATGGCCTTTCTGCACCAGCTGGATGATGACGCAGCAACGGCAGCGGGCAGGAAAGACCGGGGCAAGACCCACAAGTAACAACACCTTCCAGTTTGTCATCAGAAGATCAGAGTCCTACTGCTCTTGAAGAAGGAGTGCAACCTGTCTTCCGCGCCTTGCCTGATCTAGTACACCGCCCCGTAAACTTATCGGATAATGGCAGCCCGACCTATTGAGTATGAGACCCAGAATGGCACGCCCGACCCAGTCAATCCAGTTGACAGCAGAACAGGAACACGTCCTCCAA
>Ga0116152_10005266_pt1 | contig 10110 bp, 6 predicted proteins | sample AD_UKC119_MetaG_FD_89894 | JGI IMG/M metagenome (GOLD analysis project Ga0116152, IMG submission 89894) | Active sludge microbial communities of municipal wastewater-treating anaerobic digesters from Hong Kong - AD_UKC119_MetaG | ecosystem: Engineered > Bioreactor > Anaerobic > Digestate...
GCCAATGAACAATGCCTTCTTTCCGTTATCTGCCTGATCATATGCTTCATAATTCTTTTTTACCAGGTAACCCGCCGCTGCAGGCCCGCCAAAAAAGGTAGCTATGGTAATGGCCCTTTGTGAAAATAGTTTCTTTGGTTCTTCCATTGGGTTGTCAGTTTGGTAACATGCTGGTGGTAATGTGTGAGTTGGTTGTTGTTGAATCAAGACAAATATACAGTCTTATTTAATGGTTTTAGTCTGTGTTTTATGCATGAGATCCGCAAAGCATTATCCCTAATAGAATTTATCCAGACCTATTACTATATTTTGGCATGTTTCCTCCGGATCGGGTGGCCTGGTTTAGGCCTGAATATTCAAACTATAAAATGAAATAATGATGACTTATTACTCTGTATTATATGCTTGCTTGCTAAGCCCCCCTAAATACCACACCAGGATTTCAAGTTCGCCTGAGTTTATAGGAAATTCTTTAACATCTGCCGCATGGTCATACATTTCTGAAAGAAAGCCTTCGTATGCACCAAAATCAGGGTCCTCTGAGGTATTTCGGAAATACAATATGATAAAAGCAGCAGGTCTGCCATCTTTTTTAGGACGTATTATCCGACCCATACGCTGAATCATCTGTCTTTTGGTCTGACTGGCCGAAAGAATAACGCCCAGATCGGCTTCCGCAACATCAATTCCTTCATCCAGGCACTTAGGTGCCGAAAGTACTTTTATATTACCATTGGCAAATTCTACAAGCCTCTCTTTTCTTTCTGGCTTGTTTAAATGACTTCCGTAATCAAATGCTTCCAGGTTATTTTGTGATAATAATTCTGCAGATTGTATTGAAGCCTCTTTTGTTTCAGTAAAAATCAGCGCCTTTTCAGTAGTGAAAAACAATGGTACCAACCTTTCAAGTGCCTGAATCTTCACAGAATTGTCTGATAGTAAATCCCTGCGCTTTCTGAAATGCTTCAGGTATTGACTTGCGACTTTTGTTGCATAAATATCCTCATTCTTGCCTTCCTTTAATTTTTTCACCGCCAGCATAAACTCGCCGAAAGGCTCTGCCGGGCAACCATAATCTTCTATCAGATGTCTGCGCTTTTTTCTGAGGGAATCGTCCAAAAAGAAATATTCTTCCTGATCATCAGGATTCAGTTCAAGGCTGATCAATCCAACTATGAATGGGGCGAGAATTCCTTCCTGTCGTCCCCTGGCATAGCCGCAACCGTGAATCACGTTTCTCACACCGCTGCTGCCAGAAAGCCTGGAAGAAAAGTAAGGAAGCAGTATTTTTTCTATCCCTTCATCATTCCGGTCAAAGGTAGCTGTTAACCCCAGCCTTTCCCTGAAGTTATCTAACAGTGACCTGGAATAATCCGGAGAACCATACCTGTGTACCTCATCAGCAATTAGCAATCCATTAACGCCATCAGGCAGCATGTTATGATTCATTGCTGTTTGTACTGTAACCACAACAATGTGATGCGAATAGATTGTATCCTTTTCACCGGAACATCGTTTCCCTATATCCAAATCGGGCAGATCCCTTTTTAATGTTTTATGCCATTGCTCCAATAATTCAGTGGATGGCACCAATACAACTACGGATAAGCCTCTTGCTACAGCATCTGCTGCTGCCATGATTCCTACCGCTGTCTTTCCGGTACCGGTAACCGCTTCCACAACCCCTCTTCTGCCCCTGTTAATCCACTCCAGCATGGCTTCAGTCTGCCAGGCTCTGGGTGCATGGCCTCTGTATAATAAGAGGTTTGGCTTATCATTATTGAAGCAAACAGATTCTGACTCTGATTTAGTATAATTACCTGATAACCTCCACAATGGCAATGTATAATCATTTTTAACAAATATGGAGGGTGCGCCATAGAGCACGTTATTAATGTCAGTGGTTGAAAAGTAAAATTTTGATTCCTGGTTAATCAATTTTTGAAGTTCATATTTATTACTATCCGGATTATCCGACAAGATTCCGGCAAGCATTTCCATTAATAACAATCTTGCTGTTTGATTCATTGTGAGTTAACCGTTGAAGATTCCATCAAACCACTTGATATTCCAAATCCTTCAGATTTTCGCTGAGTTTTTCGAAGTGATTAAAGAATACCAGTGAATCCCGGACAAAACACTGAAGTCCATTAAAATTATAGAGCTTATCGGCTTTCTCATTCATTCTATTACTTATAATATCAACTGAATGGGCTATCCTGTTCCGGACGTTCAGGATTGATTTTTTTTCTTCGTCAGCAATCATATCTAGGGAGACATAATAGTTTAACAGATCTGACAAATAGAATATCTGCAAAGGTCCAAGTATATTCTGCTTTTCATGTAATCTGGCTTCATTATTGGCAAATTCTTTGTACCTTTTCTTCCAGAAGTTTTTCGCACCCTCTTCACTTGCTTTCAATTTGTAGAATTCCCTGATAGATTCATTGTTTACACCTTTCAGAAGTAAAAACTTTCTTAGCATAGTTTCAAAACCGAATACCAGCCTGTAAAATTCCGAAAAAACAAACTCCCTGTTATAATCAACTATATGTACTACTCCTTTGATGCGGTTGGCTTCTGTTACAATTAGCACATTATCACTATTGTTTTTCCGGAACTTCGCCAGGGTATCCTCTGAAAAAATCAAATCCCAGGGATTGCATTGCTCTATTTCATGCAACTTCCTTAAAATAAAACTACCACCCACAAGCTCGTAGCAATGTTTCCGGTTACGGTCAGGCAGGTAGGTTATCCCCAGTTTTTTGCAAAAATCCATTGACCCGGCAATATCATCAGGATCATAAAAGCGGAGATCTTTTGTGCTTATCTGCGAAATGGTTGCGTATTTGAGGGTTTCGATCATGAGTCTGATTTTTATTGATTATTTACTAATTCCGGATGGGTAAGACTCCATTTTCCATTGAGAACTGATTTGAAAAAAAGTAACTGCTGTTAATGCAATCCATCAACGAAATAGTTCAGAGATTTCTTCTTTCGGATAATTATCAGCGACCCGGTTCCGGATTTTATTCAGGGTTTCAAATTGCTCGCTGGCAGCACCATATAACGTGATTTCTTTTTCATTATAATGGCGGAAAAAAGTAGTAAAAGCCCGGTTACTCCCGCTATGTTGTTCACTAAAATAATGCATTACTGTTCTAGTAAACAGACTGTTCAATGATTTAGATTCTACTTTGTGAAATACTTCTAAACCTCCAAGCAGACATTTTTCAAGCCTGCAGTTGCAATTTGCAAGCCGCCAGCTTAATGGTTCATTGCCATCATTATCTTTTTTCAGATAGAGGTAAAGATCTTCCAGGAGTATGCACTGAAAGACAAATTCCAGATTTTTATCATTTCCGGTTTTTTGTAACTTCCCAACTCTGAAGTAGAGTTTTTCCCCTTCATTCAGGATTTTTTTACATCTTTTTTCACCATACTTCTCCAGCATCTTTTGCCTTTTGGTTGAAGAGTCAAGTGACTTTGATACTTTAGTTTTTGCCTGATTGATATCAAAGCCATTATCCTCCCCTGCCAGGATATAAATCTGACCCTGCTTTGGATGAATGGTATTGTTAGTACCAACTTCGATAAAGTGGTCATGTTGAAATTCAACTTTGTAAGTTTTCATATTACACACTTTAATGAATAATTAATAGTTCTTACCAGGAAGTTTATGGTGAAGTCTGATATATTCTTTAAACTGGCCAAAATGTGCATTTTTATGGCAATTAGGACAAAGTGCTGCTGCGTTTTCTAAAGCATCTTCGCCATGTTCCGCTAAAGGAACCCAATGGTGCACTTCCAGATAAGGGGTTTCATCAGACGCTTTTATAAATGGTGCATTCTGCTTGCACAACTCGCATTTACCGTTAGCTCTCAATAATACTTCTGCTACAACATCGCTATTTCTGTTATAAGCATAGGATACAACTGCAGTTTTTGCAGGCAATTTTGTTGCGGTTTCTAACCGGGCTAATCTTGAATTTTGATTGTCTTTCAAAGACTGTTTAATGCTCGTTTCAAATTCTGCATCAAAAACACTTTTTAGAATCAAGCCTGAAGGCACTTCCTGAGATATTGGATACACGTAACTCCATCCGCCAGCTCTGGAACGCGATTTTAATGAAGTTCCATCACTGGTTTTAAAAATATGATTGACCGGAATAGGATTTTGCAATTTCCTCAGGTCTGTTAATGAGATAAGATTAGTGCACTGCTTCTTCTTTTCAAAATACAAACATTCTTCACCCGGTTGGTATTCCTTAATGTGAGCATCAACAACGTCAATTCTTTCCTGAGAAAGTTCCAGTTTGTTTTCCCAACCTATAATTTCAGCTGAGTAAACGATATTATTTAGATCTTTTGTTGTTGAAGCATAAAGTACCCATTTCATATCTTTACCAGGTGGCATCTCCTTCAAGCCGCGTATTATTTTTTCAGAGAATGGCTGTAAATATGAGACCTTCAGTCTATTTCTCTTCTGAGAAGACAATATCTCCTCAAGAACACCTTCGAATATCCCATTAATAAAAAGGCCTTTCACGATTTGCCTTTCATTTATTCCCATGACCACATTTTTTTACAGATTACTTTTAACAACTCCTGCCTTTCAGCAATATCTTGTTTTCTAAATTGCTTATGAGGCTTGAATGGAAGATTTAATGCTTCTTTCATTTTTAAGAAATTTGGGTTAGACTGGTAAGTTGTCTCGCAAAGTGATTGTGCATAAAGATTCTCTTTTAAATAATGCTGCACTTTATCTGAATAAGACTTTTTGCCGAAAGATTGGTTGGTTCCTCTTGGCAAGAGGAGCAGGCCACCCAAGTAATTTCGAGTAATAAGAAAATCAGATTTTTGTTCAAATTCATCTTTATGAGCTTCAAAATCATCGGCCCAGATATGTTCAATTTCATAAGGTTTTGCCCCCGGATTATGATAATACTTTTCAAACGAAGAGCCGATGCCGACATTCTTTTCAAGGAATGAAGTGATGCGTGAAAGAAGAAACTTAATAAACCATGCATTTTGACCATGAAGCCTGAAATCGTCCATATCTTCAAACTTCTGTTCCATCTCATCTACCTTCTTTTTCAGCATTGTAAATAGCTCATCATAACCTTTATTCCTGATTTCTTTAACTAGCATATACATGGTGTAACGTATAGAACTGGCTGCAAATAATTTGAACCGAACAGACCGCCGAACTACAAAAGTTTCAATAAAGCGCGCTACTAAATTCATTTTCCGCTCTGCTAAATCATCATTATCATCTTTGTTCAAACAAGCCAATAACAATGGATAGCGTAATGAATCAGCAATACCCCAGCGATTGACATAATAAACATATTCCAGGTTCGGATTAAACTGACGTTCTGCTTTCTTAATTTTAAGGAAATTTTTAAGGAAGAATTGAAAGTCCTTATCAATAAATAATTCAAAATCATAGGGTTTTTCATTGCTTAATCCAATCTTGTCAAGATTTTCCCTGAACCAACTATGGAATCTAGTACCAATCTTCTCAAAATCTTCATTTTTGGAATCAGCCTTTCCAGGCCTAATAGTAACTGCATATTGAGCTCTTAACCATGCTTGAATGAAGCGTTGATCTTCATCCTTGTCATAGGCATGTAATAGTTGCATCGAGTTTTTCCACAATTCATTTGCTTTGTGCCGCTTTTTACTATCTATGATTTTGGAAAGAATAAATCCTTTCAGCATTTCAGTGGGTGTAAGGTTTAACCCGCGATCATTCATTGTCTCAAAAATAGTATAGGCATTCTCATCGGAATAGGCCACTATTTCAACTAGAACTACCCGATACTTCAACCAGTCAATGAAGAATGGGAGTGCTCCATTTTTTAATTCTTCAGGAAAAGATTTATCAATAGTATGATAACGCTCAACCATATTTATAGTAGATTCATTGGTCTCGTCCGGAAGCTTAAATTCTCCTGTTGCATATAATTCATTGAGGCATTGCTCGCGCTCATCAACCCGGATATTAAATGTCTTTTCACCAAACATTTCTGAAAAGATAAGTGGTTCAAGGGTTTTTGATAAACCAATTTTCTTTTGCAAATGGTTAAGATAGATGAGGAAAAGAGTAAGGGAAGTCAAACGCTGCTGACCATCTATTATGCTGCGCTGCCCATCCTTTTCGCTGATAACAAATGGGCCCAGAAAATAGGAGTTATAGTTTGCCACTTCTTTTGGTTGATGTTCAGGCCGGTAATCTTCCATAAATGAAGATGTAAGGTCTGATATCAATTGCTCCATATGCCTTTCCTCCCATTTATATTCCCTTTGAAAGTAATCGACAGTGTATTTCTTCTGATTCAGCACTTCTTCAACAGTACGGTGGCGTGCTTCAATTTTGTTGCTAAGGTTGCTCATTGGGGGTTGTTTTAGTATTTGTTTTTAATCAAGGCAATCTATTGTAAAGGTGATATTCTGCAGGCTCATCAACTCCTTAACTTCTGACCACCATTCAAACACATCTGAAAAGTTAATAATTACGTTCGATCACTTTATTGATGTCAATCTGTTTAGAATTCACAAATACATTTCCGCATCCCTATTCTTTTCTTGCTTTATTTCAGCATCCAAATAAGTTATCTGTTTTTTAGCCCATTCTGAAACAGATAATAGTTGATGGTTGGAAATGGATTCAAAAAGTATTCTTTTTGATTCAAGAAGAGGAACTATTGAACCAGTCCATGAATAGTTTCCCATATTAGTTGAAATAGACTGCAAGACCGCATCAATGTTACCAAACTCATTAATGAGCCTTGTGGAGATGGGATGCCAACTTTGATAATCATCGTTATTATTTCCAAAAATTGGGACCAACTCTGCCAATCTTGTTGGGGCAAGTGGTACATTATTTTGACTCCATTTGAAAATAGCATCAATATCACCCATAAATAAAACACCTATAGAACTGCTAATCCCGCCAATCTGAGCTCCTAATATATTCTTCAAACTATAAAACTTTATATAGTCTTCTTCTTCTGATAACAGAGCTTGTGAAAGGTCTGGCCATATAGTTTCAAAATGCACCGTCAATAAAAGTCTATAGATTTCTTTTGCTGTGTAATCAATATTGTATGTGTTATTATAGGTGATTGAATCAATAATTGCTTGATTTATATAAACTGCAAATTCTTTCTCATCCGGATTTTCAAGTATTTTACGAATAGACTGCTCCCATTTAATGGAAGCTAGTTGATCGGTCTCTTTCTTAACAATTCCAACTTTGTATATACATTCTTTAAATATTGGCAGTAAAAATCTGGTTTTCTCTTCATTGTTATATCCAAGGTTGAAGTATATGTCAAACACAACCTCATAACCTTTTAATCCATATGAAAAAAGCTTATCTTTCATCGCATTCAGCTCATCGTAGCTAAGTACTTTTAAGGCCTCACTATATCTAAAATACTCGAATTCTTGAAGCGAGCATTTTTGATTATCAATTAGTTTAAAAAGTAGATTAAAGAATGACTTACCTTCAGTATCGCTTGAAATAAAATAAAAAGTAAGGTAACATAGCTCATCGAATTTAGTTAATTGCTCATAAAATAAATCTTTCTCTTCCTTACTTGCTTCAGAAATAAAACCAGCCAAGACCGTTGATTCTGTCTCATCTCTTTTTATTGAAATTAGTACGTTAATAGAGGAGACCAGGAATGATTGAACGCTTTCCGGATTACCAGAAAGCAAATTATATAACCTTTTACCAAAGAAAAAAGTGAAATTCAATCTATTCCTGTAAAAAAGCTCTAAATATTGCTCCCAAGGTGGGTCTATTTGCACAAACTCATCAGCTAAGGCGATGAATCCATCTCTTACCTTTTCAGTATCAATTTCTCCGCTATGATCATTATAATATACCGATTCAAATGTTAAATATCTGTTCTTGAAGTCTTTTTTAGTTAACAAATCCCGCAATTCATTTATTTGCTTCATCATAGCTTCGGGCAGGTAATTGTTTTTACTCTTGCTTGCCCTTATTAAATTTATTAAGCCTTCATCCCAATCATAATTCAAATGTTCTGCAACTTCAGATAACTTTGGCAGTATCATTTCTGCGTATCCTGCATTGAATACTGTCCCAATACTATTTGCAATTACTTTTGTTGCAGATTCTGAAATCTTACTATTTGACTTTATTATGGAAGTTAAAGAATTCAAAATCTTTGACCAGTAGTCTTCGAGCTCAGAACCAGATGGATAATGATCCATAAGTTTTTTAGTCCCTTGTCTTTCTGGCCCTCTCACGCGAGTAAAATATCCATAGCTTAAACCAGCACTCATAGCACGAATTGCTAGCTCCTGATATTCAACATCTGGATTACTCAACCCCCATTCAATAATCTTCCAACGCTCTTCCAGATTTGCCTCAGTGCCTGACAGAATTATTTTAAACAATTTAAGAAATTGGCCTGTAGCATTATTTGACCATGACTCATTCTCTGCAATGGCCAATGCAAACATAATTTTTGCTCCTGCAGTGAAAGTCCTTTTATCAAAACAAAGCTTCTCTAAAGTCCATACAAGATTTCTCCGTCCTTCTTCAAAATTAAGCAGGTCATCTTTGCTTTTATTAGCAAGATTTCTTGATATATTTTTTGCAACAGCCTCTGGATTCACTTCAACAAATGAGCGGAAGAGGCGTGAACCCAACTCAGTATTTAAAACTTCCGCATTATCGAAAGGGCTACCTGGGCCCACAATTTTTTCAATTACTAATACAGCCTTTTCACTGTATCCAAGGTATTTCATTTGTTCTGCAAAAGCTTCTGAAAGCTGTGTTCTATCAGGCTCTTTTAATGCAGCAATACTTTCAATAACTTTGGTTAGTCGCTCAGGCGTACATATTTCAAGCCATTCAAGGGCCAATGATAATGCCAAAGGGAATGGCCTCATGCCTATTAATCTCCCTCTTCTTTCAAAAATCTCCCTTTTAAGGTAAAATTGACATACTTCATTAAATTCATTTATAATTACGTTGTTATCACCATCAAGACTAGTAATATTTTTATCTGTAGCAATGAAATTAAGTTGAGAACTTAGTTCTTCCTCGTATCCGAAGTAATTAAACAATGAGCAAGTCTTCATTATTATTCTGCTTCGCGTTTCTTTGCCTTGAGAACCTAATAAGTTATCAAGAAGGTATTTGTCAGTAAGTTTCCCAATGAATCTCTCTCCATTTCTTACACTTTCACCTAATAGAACAGCCATCATTGGGATTCCTTGCGAAAAATCTTTTATCTTTTCTTTGCTCTCAGGATCGAGCATCTGAAAATCAGTTTCAATAATCTCGTCAACAATAGACTTAAGTTCATCTTTTTTTATTACAATGTATTCTACACCTGTTATTTGATCTTGCTCCATCTCCTCTGGAGTTGAATTAATTGTAATTAAAGAAATGTTGTTTACTGTATTTTTACAGAATGGCAGAATTTGTCTATGTAATAATATAGGGCAGTTATCAATAATAACTATTAAGTCTTCGTTGCCTTTTTCGAAATTATTTAGTAAATGTTGAACGTCTATCCCTATGTATAGATTATAATCCAGATATATTACTCTACTTGATAATACTATTGATTCTTCATCATCTGATTTTACCCTGAAAGCCTCTAATACAATTCTGGTTTTCCCCAATCCTGAAAGCCCTAATAATCTGATATTACAATGGGATGCTTTTACATTACTCAATATTATTTCTGTAATTTCTTCTATTTTTTTATTTCGGAAAAATCTCGGGGATGGTTTTATAATTTTTTCCCATGAACTCCAGACCTTAAATGGATAATACTTCTCTTTTTGATGACTTAAGGCATAAAGTGCTGTATTCTTCAGCGCATTAAACAAGTCATCAACCAATTCTTTTTTTACATTATCTACATCCCTAGTTTTTTTGCAATATTTATATTCAATTGGAAATCTCAGATGACGTAAGTCAAAAGGTATGTTTTCCGGATTATTTTTTGGTGAGCCATATGCTCTATTTAGGACACCTATAATTCGATTAGTTCCAATTGCATTAGAAGCAACACCATGTTCATTTATAACATTATTACATTACTGTCCCATTAA
>Ga0116152_10005267_pt1 | contig 10109 bp, 7 predicted proteins | sample AD_UKC119_MetaG_FD_89894 | JGI IMG/M metagenome (GOLD analysis project Ga0116152, IMG submission 89894) | Active sludge microbial communities of municipal wastewater-treating anaerobic digesters from Hong Kong - AD_UKC119_MetaG | ecosystem: Engineered > Bioreactor > Anaerobic > Digestate...
AGCGCGAACATGCTGTTCTACACGCGATCGGCGGCAAAAATGCCCGAGGACAAGGCAGCCAAGATGCAGGGGCTGTGGCAGGCCAGTATTGATATCGTGGCTGCGATCAAATCGACCAAGCATCTGCGCAAGAACCTGGTTCGCTATACGCGCTCGCCCAATGCAGCGATTCGCAGGGAGTACAACCGATACCGGGTGCGTATCGGCGAGCTCCTGCGCGACCTGGCGGCGCTGCGCGCCGAAGACCAGGACACTGTCGTGCTGCTGTCACTCGATGCGATTAGAGTGGAGATGGCAGACAGCTACCGGATCAGTCACAAGGTTGTCGATTCGTTGATCCGCGATGGCGCCATCTCTGCACAGATGGCGACCTCGCTGATGAATGACAGCCGATACGTCAACGAGATCATGATGCGCCTGCTGAGCATGGCGGAAGGCCTGCTGGCCGCGTCGGAAAAAGCGGATGTGGGTATGACGGAGCTGTCGCTGACCCCCGACGAAGTCGAACAGGTGGTCGATCATCTCCATGACAGAGCACCAACTGAAGTCAAAGGGGAAGCGTCGCAATGAAAACAATGAAACTGATCGCAAAGGTGCAGAAGCTGCTGCAGCGCCCGCCTGAGGAGACGAAGCTCAAGAAGCTGCGCAAGACGGTCAAGGCGCTCAAACAGAAGCAGGAAGACCTGGAAGACAAGCTCAAGCACACGCGGAGCAAACCTGCGCGTGAGCGCCTGCAGCAGAAGATCGACGTGCTGAAGGCGCAACGCCGCAAGGGGGCCGAGGTCTACCGACGGCTCAAGGACGAACAGAAGGATCCGGCGCCGGGCACGTCGGAAACTGATAAGCCGTCGGAGCCGAACGCCGACGCGTAGGGGCCGGACCCTCTCGGCGATCCCACCGCCAGCTCGCCGCCGTTTCAGAACCAAACGGCATGGCACATAAAGCTGACTACTCGCGCCCGGCCAGGCTGCTGCGCCGCAGCAGCGGCTCCACCAACGGGGCTTGTACGAACAGGCTGAAAATCACCACCCCGAAGGCGATCGACTGGATCGTCCACCAGTACGAAAGTTCCAGCGGCAGCGAAAGGCACAGGGCGAGGACCACGGCCCCGCGCAGGCTGCCGATGAACAGGACCTGCTGGAAATCCATCGGGATGCGCTCCACCCAAGGCAGGCGGTTGATCAATGGGGCGGTGCCGAATACCCCGACCGCGCGTGCCACGAGAATTGCGACGATTCCGATCAGCATCGCCAGCCAACGCTCCTCGAACATCCCCAGGGTCACCGTGACGCCCATCAGCAGGAATACCAGCGCCTCTGCCACATAGACGTTGAAGCTCCAGAAGTTGTCGACGAAGCTACCGCGCTCGTCCTGGAAGTCGTTGTGGATGACACGCCCCATGGTCAAGCCTGTCACCAGCACCGCCATGACCCCCGAGACCTGCAGCACCTCGTTGGCGATCAGGTAGGCGGTATAGGCCGAGATCAGGGTGACCAGCGCCTGCTGAATCGGGTCGTCGAACAGCCGTGACAGCAGCAGGAAGCCGAGCCCGACCAACAGCCCGATGAATATGCCGCCAAAGAACACCACGAGAAATGCCACCACGGCATCGGCAAACGAGATGTCCTCCGCCGGGTGCATCGCGACATACATGAAGATACCGAAGATCACGATGGCCGTTGCGTCGTTGAACAGGTCCTCGCCCTCCATCAGCACACGCAACCGGCGCGGCACGCCGAGCCGCGGAAAACGGCTGGTGATCGGTGAGGCATCAGTGGCGGCGAGCACTGCTCCGGTCAGCAGGGCGGCGATCCACGGGAAGCCCTCGGGGTGGCCGATGCCGAGGTAGACGAGTAACGCGGTGATCGTCGTCGACAGCAACAGCACAGGGATGGACAACAGCAGGATCACGAAAAGATTCCGCCGCAGCAGCACGGCATCGATCTTGAACGCCGCCTCGAACACCAGCAGCGGCAGGAAGACGTAGTAGATGAGGTCGTGAAACGACTGGTAGCGCACCCCGGTGTCGAGGTCGGCGGCGAGCAGGATCTCCGATCCAAGAAAGCCGGTCAGTACCAGCAATGCGGCAAACGGGATCCGCCAACGTTCCGCAAGTGGACGCAGCATCAACGCCAGGATGAGCATCCCGGCGAGCATCATGATGGTGTGACTGATTGGCACCTCAGCCTAGCCCTGCTGCGGCGAGGCCGGCGCGCAGCCATCGGCGCGCGCCTGTGGGGTCGGGTGCAGTTGGTGCAGGCCTATCGACAGCCCGTTGTCCTGGACGATCCGCGCATGGCTGCGATTGAGCTCGCTGGGCGAACGCACCCCGCATGCGTGCGCGATGATGCCCACCTCGTTGACCATGTTGCGCACATAGGCGGCGACGCGCCCGGCCTTTTCCGGTGGATAGAGGCCGCGCTGCAGCTTCGCGTCGTGGGTGGTGATGCCGGTGGGGCAGGTGTTCCTGTTGCATTGCAGGGCCTGGATACAGCCGAGCGCAAACATGAAGCCGCGTGCGCTGGTGACGAAGTCGGCGCCCATGCACAGCGCCCAGGCGACTTCCTCGGGGCTGATCAGTTTGCCCGAAGCGATGACCTTGATGCGTTCGCGCAGGCCGTATTCGACCAGTTTGTCGACCACCATCGGCAGGCTCTCGCGCAGCGGTAGCCCGACCGCATCGATCAGTGGCATCGGTGCCGCGCCGGTGCCGCCTTCGGCACCGTCGACGACGATGAAGTCCGGTGCCGCGTCGGATCCGCGGCGACAGATTTCCGAGAACAGGTCATCGAGCATGGCGGGTGAGCCGATCACTGTCTTGAAGCCGGTGGGTTTGCCTCCGACCTCGCGTACGCGGCCGATCATGTCGAGCAGGTCACCGTTGTTGCGGATGTCGGGGTGACGATTCGGACTGATCGCCGCCTCGCCGACCTTGACCCCGCGGATCCGTGCCAGTTCTTCGGTGACCTTGGCCCCCGGCAGAATGCCGCCCTTGCCCGGCTTGGCCCCCTGGCTCATCTTGATCTCGAACATCCTCACCTGCGGGTGGGCGGCGATCTCGCGCAGGCGGTCGTCATTGAGGTTGCCTTCGATATCGCGCACGCCGTTTTTGGCGGTGCCGATCTGGAACACGATGTCACAGCCACCCTCCAGGTGATAGGGCGACAGTCCTCCCTCGCCGGTGTTCAGCCAGCAGCCGGCCTTGCGCGCCCCGCTGGACAGTGCCTGTACCGCCGGTTTGGAGATGGCCCCGTAGCTCATGCCCGAGATGTTGAACAGTGACGCCGTGGTGTAGGGGGTGCGGCAGCTCGGTCCGATGGTCACAGGTCGCGGTGGCACGGCGTCCTCGCCCAGCGTCGGGAAAGGGCAGTTGACGAACAGCACAGTGCCCGGGCGTCGCAAGTCGCGCGTCGAACCGAAGGCCACCGTGTTATTGACGTCCTTGGCGGCGCGATAGACCCAGGAACGCTCGGCTCGGTTGAATGGCAGCTCCTCGCGGTCCATGGCAAAAAAATACTGGCGAAAGAACTCGCCGAGGTGCTCGAAGAAGTAGCGGAAGCGCCCGATGACCGGGTAGTTTCGGCGGATCGCGTGGCGTGTCTGCGTCACATCGAGGATGTACGCCACGACCGCCCACAGCACGATCGCGCCGATCACCAGGATGAATGCGGCGGCGAACAGCTCCAGGCTGGTGATCAGGAAGTTGCCGAATCTATCCGACAGGTTCTGCATCGCACCTTATCTCATGGTGATGTTGGCAGCGCACCGGGGGCGCGCATCAATGATGCCGGCAACCGCGCAAGGTGCTATACGCCGTAAATATAGTCGGCCCCGAGTTGTGCGTACTTGAACGCGGGGTCGGGGGTCGTGGTGTTTCGGTCGTCAGTGTCCGGGCAGAGGCAGCTTGTCCTCTGCGGAACGCCGCGCACGCACCACCTTGCTGCGGGTCATGAACAGGCGGTACAGCAGTGGTACCACGATCAAGGTGAGGATGGTCGAGAAGGCGAGCCCCCAGACGATCGCGGTGGCCACAGGGCCCCACACCAGCGATTTGCCGCCGAGGCCGGTGGCCAGTGAGAACAGGCCGGCGATCGTGGTCAGCGAGGTGATCAGGATCGGGATCACGCGGCGACGCGCGGCGTAGATGGTCGCATGCAGCACCGTCATGCCGGCCGCCAGGCGCTGATTGCCGGCCGAGATCAGCACGATTGCGGCGTTCACCGCGATACCGGCCAGGGCGACCACGCCGTACAGGCTGTACAGGCTGAGCGGATTGCCCGAGACCAGAAGACCATAGGTGACACCCGTGAACGCCATGAGGATGGTCGACAGGATCATGAACGGCTGCCAGTAGCTCTGAAACTGTGTGCCAAGGATCGCGTACATCACGCCGATACCGAACACGAACAGGATCAGGATCGCGTCCAGGCTCTCCTTGATGTCGTCGAGTTCGCCGGAGAAATCGAGGTCGATCGCAGGGAATCGCACGCGGTACCTTTCCCATGCATCGAGCACCCGGGCGTTCGCAGTCACAGTGTCGATCTGCGTCTCGTCGATGTCCGCCTCCACCGTGATCGCACGGCGGAAGTTGTAGTGGCGGATATTGCCCAGGCCCTGCCTGCGGTTGACCTTGGCGAGATCGGCGAGGGCAATGCTGCCACCGTCGTTCAGCGGCATACGGAACTGCAGAATATCGGCGATATCCTGGTAGTCCGCGTCGGCCGCCTGCACCCTTACCTCGAGCTTTTCACCGGCGTCACGCATATCGGCTACCACCAGGCCGTCGACCAGCAGCATCAGGGTGCGACCGATCTCGGCCGGATTCAGCCCGGTACGCGTGATTGCATCGGTGTCGAACTCCAGTACCAGCTCGGATCGGCCCTTGTCCGCATCGTCCTCGATGTCCTTCAGTCCGGCCATGCCGCGCATGATCTCCTTGAGCTGATCGGCGGCCGCTCGAATCTCCGCGTAGGCATCACCGCGCACTTTGATGCTGATCGGCTTGGCGGTCGGCGGGCCGCCGGTCAGGCGCAGAAACGAGACACGTAAGGGGCCGGGTACGGCGAGCACGCGACTGCGGATGCTCTCCATCATCTCCTCGACCGAGCGCAAACCGGGTACCTGCGGGTTCAGGCCGACCAGGATCTGGCCCAGGTGGTCGCCGAGGCGCTGCTCGGTCTCGGTGAACATGCTGCCTGCGTAGCTGAGGATTGCACGCACCTCACCGTCGCGCGCGTCGGCGCGCGCGATCCGCTCGACTTCCTGGACCTTCGCCAGTGTGAGTGGCAGCGGCGTTTCCGGCGGCATCTCGACGTTGACGTAATAAAGCCGGATGGTGTCGGCAGCAAAGAAATCCATGCGTACCAGGCCCGCCGCCAATGTGCCGACGGCACCCACGAACAACCCGACGACCAGCGTCAGGGTGAGCCAGCGGTGACGCAGTGCCTTGACCAGCAGGCGGACATAGCGCACCTGGATCCAATGCGTCATGCGTTCGCGGTGACGTTGCACGCGGGACGGATTGCTGAAGCTGACATCGAGCGCGACGACGTGGGTCGGCAGCATCCAGAAAGCCTCGAGCAGTGAAAGGCTGAGCGCCAGGATCACCACGGTGGGCACCACCCGCATGAAATCGCCGAGGATGCCGGGCAGCAGGATCAGCGGTCCGAATGCCGCGATCGTGGTGAGCACCGCCGCGGTGACCGGTGCGGCCACCTCCCGCAGTGCCGCGATCGCGGCCGTCATCGCGTCGGCGCCATGGCGCAGGCGATAGTAGACGCCCTCGACCACCACGACCGCGTCATCGACCAGCATCCCGAGCACGATCACCACGCCGAGCAGCACCATCACGTTGAGTGTCTCACCGGTGCCCGACAGCACCCAGAAGGTGCCGGCGAGGACGAATGGGATACCGATCGAGGTCAGCAGGGCGATGCGCGAGCCGAGAAACAGCCAGGTCACCACAAGCACCAGCACCAGACCGATCAGGGCGTTGTTCTGCATCAGGCGGATCGCGTTGCGGGTGGTCAGTGTCTGGTCGTCGATCAGCACCAGTTCGACGCCGGTGGTGTCCACGTAGCTGTTGCGCTGCGCCAGGTAGACCTTGAGACGCTCGACCAGGTCGATGGTGTTGACGTCGGCCTGTTTGACCACCGCCAACAGGACTGCCGGCCGGTCTTCGTAGGTGGTCAGCTGGCCCGGGTCGGCGCGTGCCCGCTCGATGCGAGCGACATCGCTCAGGGTGATCTCGCTGCTTGCGCCGACGATCGTGCGCGCGGCAAGACCGTTGGGATCCGCATCCGAACCGACCAGGCGGATCAACCAGTTCTGACTGCCAAGGCGTGCATCACCGGCGGCGACATCCTGAAAGAATGCCGACACCGTATCGGCGACCTGCCCCGGCGTCAGGCGCAGGTTCTCCAGCGCGTTCGGCGCGAAGCGTACCTGCAGTTCGGGGTCGGGCAGCCCGATCGCATCCACCCGGTCGACGCCGTCGAGCCGCTCCAGCGCCTCGCGCACGTTGCGTGCCTGGCGCCGCAGATTCTCGTCCATGCCCTGGCCGACCACCGCAATGGTGGCGGAAGGGAATCCGTTGGCACTGGTGATCTCGAGGATCTCCGAGTCCTCGGCTGCGTCCGGCAGTTCATCCTGCTTGTTCTGGATCTCCCGGCGCAGGTCGGAGATGCGCTTGTCGAACGTGCGCTCGTCGATGTCCTCGAAGCGCACCAGCACGCTGGAGACCGATTCGCGGCTGTTGGACGACATGAACTTGACGTCCTGTACCTTGCGCAGCGCGTCCTCGATCGGGTCGGTGACTTTTTTCTCGACGTCGCTGGCGGAGGCGCCGGGCAGAACCGTGGTGATGATGATCCAGTTGAAGTTGATCGTCGGGTCCTGCTGTCGCGGCAATGCCAGGTACGACAGAACACCCACGACCATCACCAGCACGAAGGTCAGGTTGGCCAGCACATGATTGCGCAGCAGCGAACGGTAGAAGGACACTAAGACCCGTCCCCCGTGCTGTCCGTCAGCACCTCGTCGCCATCCGAAAGGCGCTGCCGGCCATCTGTAATCAACAGGCTCTCGGGGTCAAGCGTCACCCGGGCGGGACGCCCATCCTCGGCTTCGGGCAGCGCAACGAAGCGGGCGCGGTCGCCTTCGAGCAGAAACAGGCCAAGCCTGCCGTCGCGTCGCACCAGGTAATCGGCCGGCAGCAGTTGGCGCGGACCTGTCCAGGTGATACGGCCGGCGGTGCCGGCGATCGCGCTGCTGGCGGTGAATGCCAGGCGGACCTCGCGTGTGCGTGACGCGGTATCGGCCAGCGGCAGCCAGGCGCGCACGGATACCGGGTAGTGATCACCGTTGGCGTCGAAAGATATCGATTCCGCCGCCTGCAGGCCGGCAATCTGCTCATGGCGCAAGGCTGCGCTGACCTCCTGTCCACTCGCCTCGATCAAACCGACGATGACGGTGCCCCGGTTGGCAAACCCGCCTGTGCTGGCCAGACGTTCGGTGACGACGGCGTCGAACGGGGCCTTGATCTCGCAGTGTCCTGCGTCGATTGCGGCCTGGCGCACCGCCTCTTCGGCCGATTGTCGGTCGGCCTCGGCAACGACAAGGTCGGTGCGCCGCTGGTCCAGCAGCTCCTCGCTGATGCTCTTGTTTTTCTTGAGGTTGCGTGCACGGGTGAGCTGGTCCGCCGCGAACTGCTGCTGGGCCTTCGTCCGCTCCAGCGCAGCGCGTGCAGCCGCCAGCACGGAATCGCTGTGGCGACAATCAAGGCGAACCAGCAGCTGGCCGCGTAGCACTGGGTCGCCGACCTCCACTGCCACCTCGATAATGCGCGCGTCGATCTCGGCCGCGAGCCTTGGCGTGTTGTGAGGCATCACCGTCGCAGGGGCGCTGTACTGCGGCACCTCCAGCAGATCGGCCAGGCGCGTGGTGCGGACGGGGACCGGATCGGCCAAGGCGACGTGCATCCCTGCCAGGGTGAGCAGTAGTGTGCCGACCGCAAGCGCGTGGCCGAGCAGCCCGTGAGACCTGTGGAACATGTCGTTTCGTGGGGGAACCTGCATCGCTGTAGCATACGACGAAATCGTCAGAATCGATGATTCCGTCCCGTCCCATGGGGCCGAGTGTGCGTGGCTGAAACCGGCCGCGCAATCTCCATCCCGGCGTGCCGGCATATACTTTGTGCAGCGATACAGAAAATGGGGGCGCGATGAGGGCATTTTTGATCGTGGCGGTTTCCGTGCTCGCGCTGACGGGCTGCAGCAACAGCGTTGCAATCCGTGAGGCCGTCGGTCAGGGGACCCGTCAGATTCAGGGTGCCGACCTGGTGCTCAGGAGCCCACTGCCCATCGCCGCGGGCAAGGCGCGCGTGTTCCTGCAGGACGGTTTTGTTTCGGCTGGTGACGGGGGTTTCTTCAGTCGCAGTTACGATCAGTACCGGCCACATTGCGCATTCGAGATCAGGCAGGTGAGCCACAACGGGTTCACCATCCAGCCCGACACCTTCAGCATCATCCGCGTACAGGGTTCAATGCAACAGGTCGTGCAACGCCGTCCGGTGCAGCTTGCCGCACTGCGTCTGGCCGGTGGCTTTGACAGCGGCATGGGGGGAGGTGCCTACCACGAGGGATACCATTTCTGGCTGGAATCTGACCGGCAGCCTGAGGTGATGCGCATGAGCTGTTACGGGACCTACGCACAGTTCCCGGATCTGCGACCACCGACCCTGCAGGAAGTCGCTCAGGCGCTCGGCGGTCTGGCGACGCTGCGCTACTGAAGAACTTAGTCCTCACGTGTCTTCAGAAACACAGAGAAGGCGCGCACCAGGTCGGCCTTGCTGATGATGCCGACCAGGTGATTTCCCTTGTCCATGACCGGCAGGGCGCCAAAGCCGTGCTGGTTGATCAGACTGCAGGCGGTGCCGAGGTCGTCATAGGTATGGACCACGACCGGTGTGCGGCTCATCAGGTCCGACACACAAAGATTGTCGTCCAACTGGTAATCGTGGGAAAGGTCGGGTGCCTCGTCGACCCAGTCGGGCCGCCGCAGGTCACGGTCGCTCAACATGCCCACGAGTTGGGCGCCATCGAGCACCGGCAGGTGACGTATGCGCGCCTCGCGCATACGGAAAAACGTCTCACGAATGCCGTCTTCCGGTGCCGCGGTCACCACCTTGCGGGTCATGAACTCACTGACGCGCACGTCTGCTTCCTCCGCCGGAATGGAAATGAGCTGGTGTCATCGTCGGTTTCACGTCAACGCGGTTTGCGCCGCGGGCCGGGCGACCTGCGCTTCAGGCCGTGCGTCTGTTGCGTTCGAAAGCTGCCTTTGCCATCACTGCGCAGCGATGGCGTCCTCGCCCCTTCAGGCCGCCCACCGGTGCCGGCAGGTTGGAAGCTCGGCACCAGGTGTCGTTTGCCGTTACCTATAAGATCTGCCCGACCCATCGCCTGCAGTGTCTCGCGCAGCAGTGGCCAGTTGTTCGCGTCATGGTAACGCAGGAATGCCTTGTGGACGCGGCGCTGCCGCCGTCCCTTGGGTGAAAACACGGTCTCCGATGAGCGGGTGATCTTTTTCAGCGGGTTGCGACCGCTGTGCCACATCGCGGTCGCCATCGCCATCGGCGACGGCAGGAAGGCCTGCACCTGGTCCGCACGGAAACCATTGGCCTTGAGCCACAATGCAAGATTCAGCATGTCCTCATCGGTGGTGCCGGGGTGCGCCGCGATGAAGTAGGGGATCAGGTACTGTTCTTTGCCGGCTTGTTTCGAGTACTTGTCGAACATCTCCTTGAAGCGATCGTAAGTGCCGATGCCGGGTTTCATCATTTTCGACAGCGGCCCCTGCTCGGTGTGCTCAGGCGCTATCTTGAGGTAGCCGCCGACGTGATGGGTGACCAGCTCCCTGACGTATTCCGGCGTCTCGACCGCGATGTCGTAGCGCAGGCCGGACGCGATGAAGACGCGTTTGATGCCGGGCAGCGCACGTGCCTTGCGGTACAGGTGCACCAGCGGCATCTGGTCGGTCTTGAGGTTGTCGCATATTCCGGGGTACACGCAGGAGAGGCGCCGGCAGCTCGACTCGATCTTCGGGTCCCT
>Ga0116152_10005268_pt1 | contig 10107 bp, 8 predicted proteins | sample AD_UKC119_MetaG_FD_89894 | JGI IMG/M metagenome (GOLD analysis project Ga0116152, IMG submission 89894) | Active sludge microbial communities of municipal wastewater-treating anaerobic digesters from Hong Kong - AD_UKC119_MetaG | ecosystem: Engineered > Bioreactor > Anaerobic > Digestate...
AACCTTCGCTTCAAATGCTTCTATTGGACTGTTTTTCAATTCCATAACTTCGTCAACCTACAAATATACGTTATCAAAGGACAATTGGATAAAGCCCTACGTGTTTCTTCGTTTTGGCCATTGTAGCAATTAATTCGATATTTGTAAAACAATGCTCTCGTATGCGCGAAATTTTTCTGATTCGTCATGCTAAGTCAAGTTGGGAATTTGCATCCATTCCGGATATTGACCGCCCCCTTAATCAACGAGGATTACGAGATGCCAAAGTCATGGCAAAATTTATGAACAAGGAAGGCGTTAAGCTGGATGCATTGGTGGTGAGCCCGGCCAAGAGGGCATTGATGACGGCCAGTTTTTTTGCCGATATCCTTGCTCCACCGAAATTTATCACTGATAGGAAGTTATATCTGGCCGATACGGATTCCATTTATCACGTCCTTTACGGTTTAGATGAAGACTGGAATTCGGTTGGAATTATCGGGCATAATCCCGGGTTCACCATGTTTGCAAACGAGTTTGCCGTGAAGTTGATAGAGAATGTACCTACCACCGGGATCATGCACCTGTCCAGTTCAGCGACATCCTGGGCGGAAGTGGATACCATGAATACGAAAGTGATTCATTTCTGGACGCCTAAAAAAATTCTGCGGTGAGACATATCTTTTGGTTGCTTCTCGTCATGCTACTGCCGCAATGCGATCAGGAGGTGAAACCACCTTATGAACAACTATCGGATTCTACCTACGTCAATTTGATTATTGATCTGAGCATTGCAGATGTTGCGGTTAACAGAGAGTCAAACCGGAACATTGACAGCCTGCGGGAGGTGTTTTTGCAAACCATGAACGAGAATTATCATTTGGATAGCATGCAGATTACTCAGGCCATCAATTACCTTGAAAAAGACCTGCCCCGCATGAAAAAGATCTATGAACGGGTAAGTGAAGAATTGAATCAACGGATAGACAGTCTGTCAAAAGCGAAATAAAATATAACCATTTCTTAATATATTGATAATCTAATCCGGTTGGGAAGTGCCTATTTTCACGCTTTGATTAGCAGTAACTGTCATGGAAACAGACAATACAAGGATCTTATTGGTTGATGATGAGGAGGATATTCTCGAATTCCTCAACTATAATCTGACCAAAGCAGGATATCAGGTAGACACCGCCGAAAACGGCAAAACGGCTCTGCAGAAATCCTCAAAAACGGCTTATGATTTAATCATTCTGGATATCAAGATGCCTGAAATGGATGGCGTAGAACTATGCCGGGAAATCAGAAATCAGGAGACCAATCGCGATTCACTGATCGCATTTTTGACGGCCAGAAGTGAAGACTTCACACAAATCGCCGCGCTGGATTCCGGAGGCGACGATTTCATTACCAAGCCAATAAAACCCGGTGTTTTCCTCAGTCGTATCCAGGCGCTTTTGCGCAGGAAGAAGCGCTCTGAAGATGATGATACAGGACTGATTCTTACCTTTGGAAATTTGCAAATTGACAAAGAAAAGCTGGAGGTTTTTGAAGGAGAGCAGTTGATTCACCTGGCCAAAAAGGAATTTGAATTGTTGTACCTTTTGGTGTCAAAACCCGGCAAAGTGTTTAATCGTGATGAAATCCTTCAGAAGGTGTGGGGCTCAGATGTTATTGTCACCAATCGAACGGTGGATGTACATATTCGAAAATTACGTGAAAAAATTGGTGATGATTACATTAAAACGATCAAAGGAGTGGGCTATAAATTTGATTATTAATGTTTAAAAATCTGACCATCAGGGCAGTGGCTTCACTGACTTCAGTGGTCATCTTGCTGCTCGTTCTGCTTCTTTATCTGATCCACATCAACATCCCCGCGCTGGGAGGCGCACGTTGGCTGAGCATCGTAATATTACTGGGGATTGCATACGTACTCATTTTTTATACCATGATGTTCTTCCTCGATAAATTCATCTACAGGAAGATCAAGGTCATTTATAAGGTTATCCATAAATCGAAAGTCTCTACCGGAAAGAAAATTGACTCGGATGAGAACATCATCCAAAATGTCGAGCGCGAAGTCGCAGAATGGGCTGCTGATCAACAGCGTCAGATAGATACATTGAAAGCACTGGAAACGTACCGCAGGGACTTTGTTGGTAATATATCTCATGAGTTAAAAACGCCAATTTTTAACATTCAGGGATATTTGCATACCCTGCTCGAGGGAGGGCTGAATGACGCTACGATCAACTTAAAGTACCTGGAGCGAGCCGCTGCAAATGTAGAACGACTTCAAAACATTGTTCAGGATCTGGATACTATCTCCAAATTGGAATCCGGAGCTATGATTTTGGATATTACGGCATTTGATATCAGGATGTTGGTTCAGGAAGTCCTCGAACATCTGGAAATGCAGGCGGCCAAGAAGAAGATTCTCATTGGATTTAAGGAGGGGGCCGATAAACCCTTCAAGGTCAAAGCAGACCGTGAAGCCATCCGGCAGGTTTTCATCAATTTGATTTCCAATGCGATCAAATATGGAAATCCTGGCGGTTACGTACGGGTGTCCTTCTACGACATGCATGCCTATGTACTGATCGAAATTGCAGATAACGGAATCGGTATTTCCGAAAAACATCTCCCGCATCTATTTGACCGTTTTTACCGGGTCGAGAAAAGCCGGTCGCGAGCGGAAGGAGGCACAGGCTTGGGTCTTTCGATCGTTAAGCATATTGTTGAAGCCCACAAACAAACAATTAATGTGCGCAGCACGCCGCAATTGGGATCAACATTCGGATTTACCCTGGAGAAAGCCTGAATAATCAATCCAGATTTAGTGCCTCTGTTTTTGCGGTTGAGTCCGCGGACGAATCCAGTTTTGTCGCCATGACAGGTTGGGATTGGTTAACCGGAGCGACAATTTTGGTATCGATCATCGTCCGGATTTGATCCTTAACCACATTGAACGCGGGCAAGTCCTCTTTGGCCATGGGTTCCGGAGGAGGGAAATTTAATTTCAGCGGATCGATTTGTTTGCCATTTTTCCAGAAGCGATAGCAAACGTGTGGTCCGGTGGCGAGTCCTGTAGAACCAACATACCCGATGGTCTGTCCTTGCCGTACCCGTACACCCGGCCGGATGCCGGATGCAAAACCTTTCATGTGCAAATATTGCGTTTCAAAGGTTTTATCATGTCTGATTTTCACAAAATTGCCATTGCCTTTCGTATAGGAAGCCATAATTACGGTTCCGTCAGCAGTTGCCTGGATTGGTGTACCGTAATTAGCCGCAAAATCAGTTCCGAGATGGGCTCTCCGGATTTTGAGGACCGGATGGAAGCGGCTCGGGTTGTAGCGACTGGAAATTCTGTATTTGGCGCTGATTGGGGACATGAGGAATTGACGAACCATTGGTCTGCCCTGGCCATCAAAATAACCGTGGTATTTTTCATTTTCATAATAATACGCATAGTATTCCTGTCCGCCCGTGGCGAAATAAGCTCCGAGCAATTTACCTACTCCGGAGGGTTGACCATCGATGTATTCTTTCTCATACACCAGTTTGTAGACATCACCATGCTGCACATAATCGAAACTGATAACCCATCCTAATGCTTCTTCCATTTTGGTAATCAAACTATAAGCGACTCCGCTGGAAGCCATGGCTACCCACAACGAACTCTCAATGGAGCCTTCATCATAGACCAATTGAAGTTCCCTGGGACGCTCGACCACTTTGATGTCATTTTCAAATCCGAGATCGTAGATGACGTACTTGCGGGAGTCGGGTTCGTAAACGAAAAAGCGTGGAGCACTTGAGGTGTCCTGGTAGACGAGGGCATAATTATTCCCTTCACGCATGTTCCTGGTGCTTGCTATCTTACTCTTGTCGGGGCCGAATTGCACTTTCTCAGCTGCCTGGGCAAGTTCAAAGACTTTTTGAGAGCTGATGCCGGCATCAGTTAGGATATCCGAGAGGAATTGATTGCGTTTGATGACACCACTATCTACTGTAAAAGAATCCAGATCGAAACCGTAACTGAGGATCTTGGGATGTACCTCGGTCATTTCCACCGCTTCCGGTTCAGGGTGATCATTATTCAGGTAGCTGCTAAAAAAATTTGGAAGAAGTAGTACTACAGCCAGTATAAAGACGAGTACGGAAAGGATAACCCAAAAACTTTTCTGCATATGCTTCCGGTTTTGATCGGTGGCAAAAAAATCATGCCAACTCTGATAATCAATTTACCTTTAACAGTTAAAAGATCGCCAAAAATAGGGAGCTATCTTAAGCAAATCAAATATATCTATTTATAATTTATTGATATTGTTAATACATAGGTCGCATGATTCCATATCGTAAGACCTGGAATGTCGCGGGAAAAGTCCTTGATTTTTCTATCCCGCGGATCATGGGAATACTGAACATAACCGAGGATTCTTTTTACGATGGCGGGCTCTATTCCAATGAGGCGGCATGTAAGAACAGGGTTGTGCAAATGGTTGAAGATGGTGCAGATATCATCGATCTGGGGGCGATGTCATCTCGTCCGGGAGCGGTTGAATTATCTGTCGAAAAGGAACGGGAGCGGATTATACAGTCCATGAGGTGGATCCGTGAATTAGACCTGGATTGCTGTATTTCCATTGATACTTACCGCCGGGATGTGATGCACGCAGCCCTGGACCATGGCGCGCACATCTGCAATGACATCAGTGGAGGGCAGATAGATCCGGGATTGTGGGAACTCCTGGCAGAATACAAGGTACCCTATATATTGATGCACATGGCCGGAGAACCACAGACTATGCAGAATTCTCCTCATTACCAGGATATTACCTTTGAAATACTCCAGTTTTTTACTGCGAGAATCAATGTGCTACACGGACTGGGCATCTATGATGTACTTGTTGATCCCGGATTTGGATTTGGCAAGACGATCGAACACAACTATACGTTGCTGCGGGAATTGAATGCATTCCACCTCACCAACAAACCCATAGTTGTAGGCTTGTCCAGGAAATCAATGATTTACCGTCCTTTGCACACCACTCCGGATCAGGTTTTGCCGGGAACTTCAGCACTTCACTTCGCGGCTTTGGAACAGGGAGCCAACGTTTTACGCGTTCATGATGTGGCGGCAGCTAAGCAGGTAATCGCTGTGTTTGAGCAACTTAAAAGAGGCTAACCTCGTTTTTAGTGTACTTTTGTGGTAAACATTTGTTAATTACTCCTCCCTGCATAATCAACCCAGGATTTTCAGTGTTTGGAGTTTGAGTCTGGAACTTCATGAATGCTTCACCGGAGCCATATCGGAAGAATCGTAAATGGGTACGTGTACTCAGTGGGATTCTTTTGATTCTGGTGCTCGTGCCGGTCTTCCTTACGGTAGCCATCCAGATTCCGGTTGTACAGAATTGGGCGAAGAATAAAGTGACCAAATACGCAACGGACCGGCTGGGAGTTGATGTCAGACTTGATAAGGTAGACCTTGATATCTTTCAGCATATCTATTTAAACGGCTTATACGTTGCCTCGCCATATTCCGGTCAGGACACTTTACTTACGGTTGATCAATTCAGAGTGGATCTAGCCGCAGGACTATTCTCCCTGCTACGGCAAAATTTGCAGATTGAAGATGTTCAGCTGCAAAAAATGAAAGCTACCATTATCATCGACTCGACGAGTAACAGTTTCTCCAAATTGATGGAGAAATGGAACTCCGCACAACTACAACACCAGGATACCACGGCTGGGGAATCATCCTCGTTCAGGCTTTCGGTCCACGGAATTGATTGTTCGGAATGTGAAATCAAGATGGTAAATCATTTTAACTTCAGTACCCAAACATTCGCATTTCCTGATTTGGCACTGGATGCTAAGAGCATCGATCTGGCAGAGAATGAGTTTGAATTCAAATCGCTCAAAGCCACCCGACCTTACGTCTTTATTGAAAAGTATGGCACAGGGCCGGATATCATAGCGACAGAAGGAATCGCATCTGGATTTACGGATTCATTGGTTAAGAAAGCTGCTCACATCCAAATTGATCAAGTGATTTTTTCGGATGGTCACTTTAAAATGGAGGACCGCAGGTATGCACGGGTTGGTGGTGGTGGCATCGATTACCACTACATGGATATTACAGACATAGCACTAGATGCTGATGATTTGTCCATAACCGATCTTGACTTCACAGGAAAATTAAACCAGTTAGCAGCCAGGAGCGATGGTGGTTTTATGATCCGCGAATTGTCCTGTCCCCAAGTTTCTGTTACTTCAAAGAGGGTCGACTTACCGGGATTTAAGTTGGAAACCGGTAAAAGTACCATTAAGGACACCCTGCGATTTTATTACCAGGAGTATCCCGATTGGTTAAGTTTTGTAGACAAGGTTCGCATGGATTTTCAAATAGCGAGGTCATCGCTGGGACTTGAAGATCTTATTTATTTCGCTCCGGCACTTTCCAATGTTTCATTTTTTAATGACAACAAACAGGAAACTGTGGATATTTCCGGACGGGTACAGGGGCCGGTATCGCATTTGAATGCCGATAATCTGGATCTGCAGATCCAGAACCTGTTTGCCTTAAGTGGTGATGTTTCTTCCCGCAATATCCAGGAGAGCGAAAGGACCCTGCTTAACGTCAAGCTGGAACGATTACAGACCCAGATGGCTACCATCCGCAAGTTATTCCGGGGCATGCAGCTGCCATCCGAATTTGATAAGTTAGCGACCTTAAATTTTACCGGCCGATTCGACGGCTATTATCAGGATTTTGTAGCCTACGGAGCTTTATCCTCTGCATTGGGCAGGGCTGAAATGGATATGCGGCTCAATGCTACCCAGGGGAGGGATGCCGCCGAGTATTCCGGTCAACTTCAGCTAATCGATTTTGATCTGGGTAGATGGGTTGGGCAAGCTGACCTTGGTAAAGTAAGTCTGTCAGCCGAAGTAAAGGATGGAAAGGGGTTGCGAAAAGAAAACCTGGATGCATTAATCGATGCAAATGTTTCCAGTTTGGTTTTCCGGGGTTATCAGTACCGGAATGCCATCATGAAAGGACGATTACAGCGCAATCGCTTTGATGGAGATTTTTCTATTGCTGATGCGAACATTGATTTATCGTTTAACGGCTTGGTAGATTTTAGTGACACCATTCCGGATCTGGTCTTCAATGCGCGGATTGAACGGCTCTCTACGTTGCCTTTGCACCTGACCAAGCAGGATATGGATATTTCTGGCGGTCTTCGATTTAATATCAGAGGTATTGACCCAAATCGTTTTGTAGGAGAGGTGGTTGCAGAAAATCTACTCATTGAGAAGAGTTTTACCGAAAATTACGCCCTAAGACAGTTGCGAATCCAAGCCAGAAACCAGGACAATCTGCGATTTCTGACCATTGACTCCGATTTGGGCAGTGGATCCATGCAAGGAGATTTCCAACTGACTAAGACGGTACCTTTTTTAAAGAAATCATTTAACGAATATTATCCGGATTACGGAGCCAAGTTTGGATGGGACAGCGTTCAGGTCACGGAGATTCCGACCTTTTTTACCATGGACTTTCAGCTGGTGGATGCCAAGTCCTGGTTTAATCTTTTTGATCTTCCCATTCACAACGTACACAATGCCAGCATCAATGCGCATTTTGATAATCGGAACGGAACCTTCGCTTCCCGGGTGCAGCTGCCTTCGCTGGATTGGAATAAAAGCACATTTCAAAACATTGCCTTTACGTGGAACGGGACTCCGGATTCTACAGAATTCAAGTTGCAATTAGACAGCAGCCATCTTTCTCCAACGGTGCCCCTTGACTACCTGTATGTAAATGGCAGAATCGAAAATAACCGCACCCATTTTCAAGTACAAACAGCGGACCTGGTACGGGTTCTGGATGGCATAAACATCGAAGGAGAGTTTGAGCCCTCGGCTAAAGGTTACGATATCTGGTTAAATCCTAAGGGGTTAACCTTGTTTGGTACACCCTGGGAATTGTCGAAGGATAACCACATCTTTTTCGGTAATCGTGAAATAGCATTGGACAATTTTATCCTTTCTTCAAAACGACAGTCCATTGAATTGCGGAATGAGGGACCACAGGGATTGATCGCCGATATTAAGTCATTTCCGGTGGGGTGGATAGACAGCATCTGGGTCTACGACAAATTGAATTTTGGCGGCAAAGCAGATCTGTACTTTTCCATGAAGAACATCTTTGAATGGAAAGATCTTAATGTTAAAGGAGAAATGGATAGCCTCCAGATCAATGGCGATCCGTACGGGCAGGTCTTTTTGTCAATATCCCAGGCGACAACGACAGACGCTTATGCGGCTTTCCTGAAAATAGAAGATACCGACAAACGGCTGTCCCTGAGCGGATTTTTGCATCCTAAATCGCCATCAAATCCGGAGATAACGCTTGACTTGAAAGGGACCATTACAAAATATCCCCTTAAGATCGGAGAATACTTCCTGGCCGGCAGCATTGCGGAGACAAGCGGTACGATGGACGGGGACATTACGATCACAGGTCCGGTGAGTAAAATGAATTTACTGGGCACAGCCAAAATCCGGCAGGGCGAAACCAAGATCGTCTACCTGGGTACCAAATACTACATGTACGATCAAACGGTGAATATCCGGGAGAACATTTTTGATTTTACAGGCATGCAGATGAGCGATGTTCTGGGTAACCGTGCCACGGCAACCGGTGGTATTGAACACGACCACCTGAGGAATTTCCGGTTGAATGCGCGAATCCTGTCTTCAAAAATAATGGCCCTGAATACCACCAAGCAAGATAATTCCCTCTATTACGGGAAGGCGATCGGCCGGCTTGATTGCACGTTCAGAGGTCCGTTTAATGCAGTGGATATTTATGTGAATGCAACGACAGGGGCTGGTACCACGCTGAGTATTCCAATCAGTTATGCGACGACAACCAGCAGCGATGATTTTATAACTTTCGTTTCTTTTGATTCCACTCAGAGCAGTGTGCCCAACCGCACTGTTTCCCGGGAAGGGCTTGATTTCAGGATGGATCTGGCCGTCACTGAAGAAGCGGAAATAAACATCATTTTTGATGAAGCGAAGGGCGACGTCATCCGTGGGAAAGGAACGGCCAATTTACAGATTGAGATGGCGCGCTCCGGACAGTTCGAAATGCGCGGCCTCTACGAGATTTCTCAGGGTAATTATTTGTTTACCTATGGGGTTATCAATAAGCCCTTTATCGTCTACCGGGGAGGTACGATCCGATGGACTGGTGATCCCTATGCCGCAGAAATCAATCTGGATGCGGAATACCGCGGCTTGCAGGCCAATATGGCCAACTTCCTCGCAGAATATGCCAATCAAATTTCATCTACCAATTCATACAACATAAATACCCCGGTTCAACTTATTCTCCATTTGACGGGAGACTTGTTGCATCCAAACATCTCTTTCGATTTGGGCTTCCCGGAATTGACGGGAGAACTTAAATCGTATGCAGATGCCAAGCTGAATGTATTAAAATCAGACCCGAATGCACTTAACAATCAGGTTTTGAGCTTATTCCTCTTCGGAAACTTTTTGCCCAGCAATAACATTACGCTGAGCAACCAGTTTTTCTCCAATTCAGGGGCGAATACACTGAGCCAGTGGGTTTCCAACCAGCTGTCGATCTTCCTGACTGATCTGATATCCGAAGCCGTTTCCGATTACGGCTTTATTTCCGGGGTCGATTTTGACGTAAACTGGAATTTGTATTCTCAACTCAATACGTCTGCGGAGCGGGCCATTACCCAGGGCGGTTCAGAAGTACAGCTGCACTTCCGTAACCGGTTGTTTAACGATCGCTTAGCGCTGAATTTTGGAGCTAATTTTGTGAACGATTCGCCAATAAACGGAACGTATATCGCCGGTGATTTTTCTTTGGAATATTACATTACCAAGGACCGTCGCCTTGCGCTGAGACTCTATCAGCGGCCTGAAGAAACCATCGAGGGTCGTCGGAATAAATTTGGCATGGGTCTGACTTACCGCAAGGAGTTTGACAATATCTTCGATTTCAAGAAACACCTTTCTGAAGATATCGGAAAGGCCGTAGGAAGCGATAAATCCAGTTTTTAAGTCCGT
>Ga0116152_10005269_pt1 | contig 10107 bp, 10 predicted proteins | sample AD_UKC119_MetaG_FD_89894 | JGI IMG/M metagenome (GOLD analysis project Ga0116152, IMG submission 89894) | Active sludge microbial communities of municipal wastewater-treating anaerobic digesters from Hong Kong - AD_UKC119_MetaG | ecosystem: Engineered > Bioreactor > Anaerobic > Digestate...
ACCTTTGAAAAATGGCTTTATGAGAACTACAAGTCACTGCTACCCCAAAGCCGTACGGCAAAGGCCATCGCTTATACCTACAGCCTCTTTCCACAACTCTCCAGGTATCACCTGGACGGCCGGTATAAAATCGATAACAACCACATTGAAAATGCCATACGCCCATTGGCTCTGGGAAGAAAAAACTATCTCTTCTGTGGAAATGGGGATGCTGCCATAAGGGCTGCCATTGTTTACTCACTCCTGGGTTCCTGCAAGGCAGCCGGCGTAAACCCTGCTGAATGGATGGAAGATGTTCTCTCAAAAATATACTTTTACAACAACGGAAAAGGGAATCTGGAAGAACTGCTGCCTGCCGAGTGGGCAAAATCACAGGAAAACAAACAACTTTAATATAGTTGTACAACTTTACAAGAACTTGTACAACTTTCTGTCAACTTCACTGAAGTCCTTCCAACTTTAACAAAAATCATATGAATTTGTGTGAGTGACTGACAAAGTCTGCTCGGAGTTGGTAACTTTATACGGGTTTTATCGGATGCTTACAGAAATTGCTTAGGGATGATTGTTTATAGTTATATGGATTCTTGATCATAAAACATGGAAACATCACCAGAAACTGGAGCACCTGCCACCATGGATATTTACTGTTGCATGGGCTCTCTCTCTCAAAGAGAATTTTTTCAGACATATTGATTCCTTTAAGCATCTCCATTCTGGTAAAAAGGGCTTGATTTGAATCATTGTTTTTAAAGAAAATACTGACTTCTGATAAAATCGTGTTATTTTTGAATATCGGCATAGGACTTTTAGTATTTTTGGTTTTGGCACTTAAATATACTAATAATCTGTTAATTACAGAGGACCCCATGCCTTTTTTTGTGCGTTGATTTTATGTTCTTTTTTTACTTGCGAAACTTGAATTAATTAAGATATGGCAAAATTTACTGATAAAACCTTACTCATTACCGGTGGTACCGGCTCATTTGGTAACGCAGTACTGAAAAGGTTTTTGGATACAGAAATCAAAGAGATTCGCATCTTCAGTCGTGACGAGAAAAAGCAGGATGATATGCGTCACCGCTTACAGAATCATAAAGTGAAATTCTATATTGGTGATGTACGTGACAAACGTTCTGTAGATACAGCCATGCGTGGTGTGGATTATGTGTTTCACGCGGCTGCTCTGAAGCAGGTACCTTCGTGTGAGTTCTTCCCGATGCAGGCGGTACGTACAAACGTAATAGGGACGGAGAATGTATTGGATTCAGCTGTTGAGCATGGAGTGAAAAACGTGGTGGTGTTGAGTACCGATAAAGCTGCTTATCCAATCAATGCAATGGGAATCAGTAAAGCAATGATGGAGAAAGTGGCAATTGCCAAAGCGCGTTCGTTTGAGAATGATGCCACAACAACCATTTGCTGTACACGTTATGGGAATGTGATGGCGAGCCGGGGCTCGGTGATTCCTTTGTGGATTGATCAGATTAAAGCCGGAAAGCCCATCACGATTACCGATCCGGGTATGACGCGCTATATGATGACACTTGAAGACGCGGTGGATCTCGTGCTCTATGCTTTTGAACATGGAAATCAGGGTGATCTTTTTGTACAGAAAGCACCCGCTGCAACGTTAACTGTTTTGGCAGAATCATTGAAAGAGTTGTACCATGCTGATACAGAGGTGAAGGTTATTGGTACTCGCCATGGTGAAAAACTGTACGAGACTTTGGTGACACGAGAAGAGATGTTCCGCTCTGAAGATATGGGTGATTATTTCCGTATTCCGGCCGATGCACGTGATTTGAACTATGACAAGTTCTTCGTGGAAGGTCAGAAGGATATCTCCAAAGTAGAGGATTATCATTCACACAATACTTTCCGTTTGGATAAGGAGGGTATGAAGGAACTGCTTTTGAAACTGCCTGAAATAAGAGAAGATTTAAATCTATTGGTACAATGAATATTCTGATTACCGGTGCAAAAGGTTTTATCGGGAAGAATCTGATTGCTGAACTAAATAATATCAAAGAAGGCAAAGCCAAAGCCAAAGCCAAAGAGCATCATTTAAATCCTGAGCTTACTTTTTTTGAATATGATATTGATACCGATCCCTCTCTTCTGGATGGATATTGCAAGGATGCGAATTTTGTATTCCACCTTGCAGGAGTAAACAGACCCAAGGAGCAAAGTGAATTTATGGAGGGTAATTTCGGATTCACTTCTCTGTTGTTGGACAGATTAAAGAAACATGGGAACAATTGTCCCGTAATGTTATCTTCTTCCATTCAGGCTGAACTGGATAATCCATACGGGATTTCCAAGAAAGCAGGGGAGGATTTACTGCTAGAATATGGTCGTGAGACTGGTTCAGATGTATTGATCTATCGTTTCCCGAATGTATTTGGTAAATGGTGCCGTCCCGACTATAACAGTGCTGTGGCTACTTTCTGTCACAACGTGGCTCATGATCTTCCCATTCAGGTGAACGACCGATCTGTGCATATGACGCTCGTCTATATCGATGATGTGGTAAGAGAACTGATATCTGCATTGGAAGGCAATCCCAACAAGTCGGGTGAGTTTTGCAAAGTACCGGTAGAGCATAAGATCACATTGGGAGAGATTGTGGATCTGATCTACTCTTTCAAGGAAAGTAGGAAGAACCTTCTTGTTGCTGATCTTTCGGATTCTTTTACCAAGAAGCTTTATTCAACTTATCTGAGTTACCTCCCCGAGGATCAGTTTTCCTATCCGCTGAAGATGAATGTGGATGAAAGAGGTTCATTTACGGAATTTCTGAAATCCAACGACAGGGGGCAGGTATCAGTCAATATTTCCAAGCCGGGCATCACGAAAGGTCAGCACTGGCATCATACCAAGAATGAAAAGTTTCTCGTGGTAAGTGGAAAAGGAGTGATTCGCTTCCGCAAGATAGATGAAGAAATAGTTCATGAATATTTTGTGTCGGGTGAAAAATTAGAAGTGGTAGATATTCCCGTAGGATATACGCACAATATTGAAAATCTGGGTGAGACAGACATGGTCACGGTGATGTGGGTGAACGAAGTGTTCGATCCGGAGAGACCTGATACCTATTTTTTACCGGTATAGAAGATAAAATAAAGAAATGAAGAAATTAAAAGTATTGACCGTTGTGGGTACGCGTCCAGAGATCATACGTTTGGCGTGTGTGTTGCAAAAGCTGGATGCATCGGAAGCCATAGAGCATGTTTTGGTGCATACGGGACAGAATTATGACTATGAGTTGAACGAAGTGTTCTTTGAGGATCTGGGTTTGCGTAACCCTGATCATTTTTTGAATGCTGCAGGTAAAAATGCCACGGAGACAGCCGGACAGATCCTGATCAATATAGATCCTGTACTGGTAAAGGAACAACCGGATGCATTCCTAGTATTGGGTGATACCAACTCCTGTTTGTGTGCCATTGCAGCCAAGAAAAGACATATTCCCATCTTCCATATGGAAGCCGGGAATCGTTGTTTTGATCAGCGGGTACCGGAAGAGAGCAATCGAAAGATTGTAGACCATACAGCGGACATCAACCTTACATACAGTGATATTGCACGTGAATACCTTTTAGCTGAAGGTTTACGTCCCGACAGAATCATCAAGACAGGCAGCCCTATGTACGAGGTATTGATGCAATATCTGCCTAAGATTGAGGCGTCGAATATTCTTGAAACGCTCCACCTTGAGAAGGGTAAGTTCTTCGTGGTGTCTGCCCACAGAGAAGAGAACATCTCCTCAGAGAAGAACTTCTTCAACCTGGTGGAGATATTGAACGGGATCGCGCAGAAATATGATTATCCGGTGATTGTCTCTACCCATCCACGCACCCGTAACATGATTGAAAAGAAGGGCATTACTTTTCACAAGAATGTGCAGTTGATGAAGCCGATGGCATTGAGTGATTACAATAAATTGCAGATGAATGCATTTGCGGTTTTATCGGATAGTGGTACCATTTCAGAAGAATCATCGATATTAAATTTCAAGGCACTGAATATTCGTGAAGCACACGAGCGTCCGGAAGCGATGGAAGAAGCATCGGTGATGATGGTGGGTCTCAACCCTGAAAGGGTGATGCAGGGACTTGTGCAGTTGCATTATCAATCTTTAGGCGAGGAACGCAATTTCAGACCGGTAGCTGACTATAGCATGCCCAACGTGAGTGATAAGGTGGTTCGCATCATCATCTCTTATACCGATTACATTAAAAGGGTGGTTTGGAGTGAGTAAGATAATCATATATGTTTATAAAGAAAATATCGATTAATGAATATATTATTTTTAACACTTAGTCGAATAACAGATATCAGTAAAAGGGGGATATATTCCGACTTAATTAGAAAATTCGGATCAGAAGGTCATAATGTATTTGTTGTTTCTCCTTATGAAAGAAAATATAAACAGCCTACGCAATTAATTACAATTGATAGAATTAAACTATTAAAAATAAAATCATTAAATATTCAAAAAACGAACATTATTGAAAAAGGAGTTGGTACAGTCTTACTTGAGTATCAATTTATATTTGCAATAAAGAAATACTTTAAGAATATTGAATTTGATTTACTAATTTATTCGACTCCTCCTATCACATTTACAAAAGTATTATCTTATTATAAAAGAAATAGAAAGACCGTAACATACCTATTATTAAAAGATATTTTCCCACAGAATGCAATAGATCTGGGATTAATGAGAGAGAATGGAATTATTCATAGGTTCTTCAGAAAAAAGGAGCAGAATCTTTATAGACTTTCAGATTTTATTGGATGTATGTCCCCTGCAAATATATCTTATTTACTTGAAAAAAATCCAAGTATTAACACAACGGTGGTAGAGGTAAATCCAAACAGTGTTGAGCCGTTACTTAAAAAATATGTTTCAGAAAAACAAAAAGCAGAAATTAGAAAGAAGTTTAAAATACCCTCTGATAGAACTATCTTTATTTATGGGGGAAATATTGGAAAACCACAAGGAATAGACTTTTTAATTCAAACATTAGATTCAAATCGAAATAATTCGAATGCATTTTTTGTAGTAGTTGGATCAGGAACGGAATTTCCCAGAGTTAAAGAATGGTACACAAAAAATAAACCAAATAATATAATTGTGATTGATGGCTTGCCTAAGGAAGAATATGATAAATTGGTAACTGTATGTGATGTAGGTATGATTTTTCTTGATCCTCGTTTTACTATTCCGAATTTTCCTTCGAGGTTGTTGTCATATATTGAAATAGGTAAACCAATAATTGCTGCAACTGATACAAATACTGATATAGGAAGTATTGCAGAAATAAATAAGTTTGGATTTTGGTGTAAAAGTGGTGATTTAAAACAAATGAACATCAATATTAAACGTTTTGCTGATAATCAAGAATTAATAGAAGAAATGGGAAATAATGGGTATAATTATTTTCTTGAAAATTATACCACAGATCATTCATTTCAAAAAATCATCAAACACTTTAAAGCATAATGCAAATCTACTTTTTTGTACCTGCAACTAAATTACACAAAATTCCTTCAGTGTTGGATTTAGGTGTCGATAAAATCATTATCGACCTTGAAGATGCAGTAAGTTTTTCAGATGGCCCACAAGTACTGGAAGGTTTGCTTTTCAAGCCTGAATTAAACGAACATTTCATAAGAGTACCGGTAATAAATGTTCAATCAAAAAAACTTGATTTTTCAGTAGTTAGAAAACTGATCAGTGCCGGCTTTACTAATTTCATGTTACCCAAACTGCAATCATTTAAACAATTTAAGACACTTTCTGAAGAAGTTAACTTAGCTTCATATTCAATTATTTTACTTGTGGAAAATCCCCGATTATTAATGGAAACGCCAATGATTTTGAACGAATTTCCGGATTTGTTTCATGGTATTTGTCTGGGTAGCCACGATTATATATCAGAAACAGGTGGTTTACATAATTTGACCAACCTGGAATATCCACGTTATCTGATATTAAACTATGCCCGTATGGCCGATATTTTAGCAATTGATATAGCCTCGATGGAGTTAAATGATAGGGCAAACTTAGAAAATGAGATTTTAGATGGATTTAATAAAGGGTACGATGCCAAATTAATAATTCATCCGTGGCAACTACATTTATTTAATCAAATTCAGTTTTATTCAATAGAGGATTTTGACTGGGCGAAAAAAGTTTTAAATGCGTTGTCAATGATTAATGGAATTGAGAATTTTAACCCAGTTGTTATTAACGGCAGTATTGTTGAGCGACCACACTTGAAACGTGCAGAAAAAATTATAAATTGGTTTAAAAATAAATAAATTTAACTATAAATTATAATACAATGAAAGCACAAAAAATTGGAAATTCTTACGATGATTTTGTGATAGGGGAAACCATTTTTCACAGCACTTCTAAGACCATCTTTGAAAGCGATAACAATTTATTCTCGCTGTTAACAATGAATCATCATCCAGTTCATACGAACTTGGATTATGCTTCAAAAAATCAACATGGGAAAATATTGGTGGTAGGGACACTCGTTTTTAGCCTGGCAGTGGGAATAACTGTCCCTGATATTAGTGGAAAAGCTATTGCGAATTTCGGGTATGAAGACGTAAAACACCTTAATCCCGTATTTATTAATGACACTATTTATGCCAAAACAACAATTATTGACAAATGGCCTTCCAAATCAAAACCAGACCGGGGAATAGTTTATGTTGCAACTATTGCATACAATCAGAATAAAGTAGATGTCTTAAGTTTCAAACGTAAAGTACTTATAAAAAAATAAAGAAATGGAAAAATATTTAATGCGAAGCTTGATGTTTGTGCCTGCACACAATCAAAAGCTAATGGAAAGTGCTTCAAGATCGGATGCTGATATAATATTAATGGATATTGAAGATTCGGTGCTACCAGCAACAAACAAACAAATTGCACGTGATTCAATAAAAAAATGGGTGAATAACGGGGCTTTTAAAAAACATAAAATTTTCCCACGAATTAACGATCGCGAAAGTGGAGAATTGTTGAAAGATCTTATGCAAATCACTATTGATGGGATTGATGGTTTTATGTATCCAAAAGCTTATACAAGTCAAGATATTTACTTTATCGATAAGCTTCTTGATACTATTGAATACGAAAAAGGGTTTCCTGTTGGGAAGTTTAAACTTATCCCACTTATTGAGACAACTGCTGCAGTTTTAAATGCACAAGAGATATGTAGGGCGTCAAAAAGGGTAGTAGCAATTGCTTATGGAAGTGAAGATTTTATAAGTAGTTTGCAAGGCATACACGACAAGGAACATGAAAGTCTTTTTACTCCCAGAGCCATGATTGCAATGGCTGCACGAGCACAGAAAGTGATTCCAATTGATACAGTTCATGTAAATGTACATGATTTAGTAGATTTAGAAAAAAATCTGATTTTATCAAAAAATCTTGGTTTTGAAGGAATGTTAGTGCTAAGTCCTAAGGAGCTCCCTTTGGTTCATCAATATTTCAGTCCATCCACAGAAGAGGTAGAGGACGCTAAAGAGATGTTACGCTTATCTGATGAAGCTGCAAAAAACAATCAGGGAGTAGCAATTATGAATGGAAAATTTATTGGACCTCCTATGGTGATAAAAGCAAAAGAGATATTAAGTAAAAACAATTTAATAGAAGCTAAGATTAAATAAATGATGTATAAGCGATACCTTAAAAGGTTTATTGATATCATCTTATCGTTTAGTCTTTTATTGATCTTTTCTCCATTTTTCATTGCCATCGTTTTAATTATAATGATGCTTCAACATCAAAATCCATTTTATACTCAAAAGAGACCAGGGAAAAATCAGAAAGAGTTTCATATTTTGAAATTCAAATCCATGACTAACAATAAAGATGAAAATGGGGACCTTTTGCCTGACAGCAAACGGATTACAAGCTTTGGTAAGATTATTCGTAGAACTTCCCTAGACGAATTACCTCAGCTAATAAATGTTTTAAAAGGAGAAATGAGTATAATAGGGCCAAGACCTTTATTGTTTGAATATATTCCAATGTATAAGTTGAATCAGATAAGACGACACGAAGTGAGGCCAGGTATTACAGGGTGGGCTCAGGTGAATGGAAGAAATGCAATTAGCTGGACAAAAAAATTTGAATTTGATGTGTGGTATGTTGATAATATGAGCTTTGCTTTGGATGTTAAAATTTTATTTTTAACAATAAAAAAAGTATTAAGTAGAAAGGATACAGAATTTGATAAAGTTGAAGGAGAAAGACGATTTAACGGAGATAATTAATGATTAATATGAAAAAGAAAGTTGTTGTTCTTGGAGGTATTGGGATAGGGTTGATCGCAGCATCAATTATTGACCAATACGAAGATCTAGAATTATTGGGTTTTTTAAATGATAATGAACCGTTAGGCAAAGAGATTGGTGATTTTGAAAGAAAGGTCAAAGTCATTGGTAAATCAGAAGATGTACATAAATTTATTTCTGACGAAAACACTTATGCATTTATTGCATACCTAGTTATGAAGAATAAAAAAGCTTCTTACCAAAAGATCAAGTCACTAAAAATCCCTAATGAAAAATTTATAAATTTGATTCACCCTACTGCCATTGTTCCAAGAGGTTATTGCAAGCTTGGCAAGGGTGTTTTATTTTCACCTTTATCACAATTGAGCCCAGATACTACAGTGTCAAACAATTGTATTTTACTACCGAATTCTTTTATGGGACATAATTCCTTTATGGATGAATATTCATCAATTGCAACAAATTCTGTTGTTGGAGCACATGTTCACATAGGTAAGGGTGTACATGTTGGGAGTAATGCTACAATAAGAGAGACTGTCAGAATTGGTGACTATAGTTTCGTTGGCATGGGAGCTGTAGTTCTTCAAGATGTTCCTGATTACGCTATTGTCGTTGGTAATCCAGCTAAAATACTACGGTATAACAATGATTAATTACAAATTTTGATTACGATATTATTTATATTGATTAAAAAATTGAATGTTTGACAATACAAAAATCTGGCTCTCCCTTGCCCACATGTCCGGCCAGGAGCAAAAATATATTCAAGAAGCCTTTGACACCAATTGGGTAGTTCCCTTGGGTCCCAATGTAGATGGATTCGAACGTGATTTGGAAAAATTGTTGGGAGTAGAGCAGGGGACAATTGTCGCGCTAAGTTCCGGAACAGCGGCTTTACATCTGGCATTAGTCCAATTGGGTGTTGACCCGGGGGATGAGGTTATATGCCAGTCGTTTACTTTCAGTGCAAGTGCAAATCCCATTAAATATGTGGGAGCAAATCCGGTATTTGTTGATAGTGAATCCGATACCTGGAACATGGATCCTGATCTGCTGGAGATTGCCATCAAAGATAGAATAAAAAATACAGGCAAAAAGCCAAAAGCAATCATCCCCGTGCATCTCTACGGCATGCCAGCAAAAATGGATGAGATCATTGATATTGCCAATCGGTACGAAATCCCTGTACTGGAAGATGCCGCAGAATCATTGGGGGCTCAGTATAAAGGAAAGTATTGCGGTACTTTAGGCCATTTTGCTTGCCTTTCGTTCAATGGTAATAAAATGATTACCACATCAGGTGGTGGTGCATTGGTTTGTTCCACTCCGGAAGAAGCGGCAATGACGCGTTTTTATGCCACACAGGCTAGAGATAAAGCGCCTCATTACCAACACTCAAAAGTGGGTTATAATTACCGCATGAGTAATATTTGTGCCGGAATTGGCCGCGGTCAGATGTATGTGCTGGAAGAACATATCAACGCCAGAAGGCGTAATCATGCCTTATACAGAGAACAACTAAAAAAAGTAAAAGGCATCTCCTTTCTGGTAGATCCAAGCTCAGATTATAAATCAAATCATTGGCTGACTTGTATTATTATAGATCCTTTAATAACAGGCTTTACGCGAGAAGAGCTTCGCATTAAGATGGATGAAGCCAACATTGAAACCCGACCACTCTGGAAACCCATGCATCTGCAACCGGTCTTTGCTGATTGCCCTTTTTATGGGAATACCACTTCAGAAAAATTGTTTGAAAAAGGGCTCTGCCTGCCA
>Ga0116152_10005270_pt1 | contig 10106 bp, 6 predicted proteins | sample AD_UKC119_MetaG_FD_89894 | JGI IMG/M metagenome (GOLD analysis project Ga0116152, IMG submission 89894) | Active sludge microbial communities of municipal wastewater-treating anaerobic digesters from Hong Kong - AD_UKC119_MetaG | ecosystem: Engineered > Bioreactor > Anaerobic > Digestate...
AAAAACATTTAACTAAATAATTAATGATATTGGATCATGAATAGTACTTTTAATAAAATCTTATTTTATATTTTAATCTTCTTATTTTCTCTATTTCTTGTGTTATTTGGAGTTTCATATATTATTGATCACAAGATTGAAAAAATGGTCAAGCAACGCTCTTCCAAAATTGAAGAAGTGCTTTATTATATCAATAAAAATTATGTGGATACGGTTAATAGTGAACGATTAATGGAAAAGGCGATCTCCTCAATGTTGGAAACATTAGATCCGCACTCAACCTACTCCACTGCAGAACAAAACAAAGTACAACAAGAGAGTTTAGATGGTGCTTTTGAAGGAGTGGGAATCCAATTTAACATTATGAATGATACAGTTATGGTTATTAATGTCATTTCTGGGGGGCCTTCAGAAAAAACAGGAATCAAAGCCGGAGATCGGATTGTAACCATAGACAAAGAGAAAGCTGCTGGTGTTGGGATTACCAACAACCAAGTATTCAAGAAGTTAAGAGGGAAAAAAGGGACACTGGTTGAACTTGGAATTTTCAGACCTGGTGTATCGTCAACAATAGAATACAAAATTGTTCGTGATGTTATTGAAACTTTTTCTGTTGATATTTCATATATGATTCATCATCAAACGGGATACATCAAAATAAATCAGTTTGGAGCTACTACATTTCAGGAGTTTACAAAAGCACTGCACTCCTTAAAGCGGACTGGTATGCAAACCCTTATCTTAGATTTACAAGGGAATTCAGGTGGATATCTGGATGCTGCGATTAATATTTGTGATCATTTTTTAAAAAAGGGGGAGATGATATTATACACAGAAGGGCTCAACACGAAAACCGAAAAGGTTTTTGCTACCTCCAAAGGAGATTTTGAAAATGGGAATTTGATCATTCTTATAGATGAATTTAGTGCATCAGCTAGTGAAATTGTAGCAGGAGCTGTACAAGATAATGACAGGGGTACCATAATTGGTAGACGTTCATTCGGAAAAGGGTTGGTACAACAAATGATTCCACTTTCTGATGGTTCATCATTACGTTTAACGATAGCAAGATACCATACACCCAGCGGAAGATGTATTCAACGCGAATATAGTGAGGGTGTTGAAGCGTATTATGAAGAGTTTGTAAAACGTTTTCAAGAGGGTGAGATCAATAAGGTGGATAGCACTCAACTCAATTCCAAATTAAAATATCAAACCATAAAAGGGAGAACAGTCTATGGTGGTGGTGGGATTTTCCCTGATATCTATGTTCCACTTGAGCAACCAAGATATTCAGAATCATATAAAATCCTAATTAACAGTGCCTTAATTATTGAATTTTGTTTTAACTATTCAACAGAAAACAAAGTAAAAATTATTTCACAATATAGGGATGCCACCAGATTTGTAGCACAGTTTGAGTTAAGTGAATCTATTCTAAACCAATACCTAACATTTTTCAAAAAACAATCTACACAAGCGATATCAAGATTAAATGATCAAGAGAAAAAGCAACTGAAAAACTGGTTAAAAGCATTAATAGGTAGAAATATTTTTCAGGAGGATGGTTTTTATCCGATTTTAAATCAGGAGGATCCTGTTGTTCAGAAAGCTCTTCAAACCCTTCGCCTAAGCAATAAATAAATAAAGTATGGGGCACCAGCTATTGCCGTAATACTCCCTACGGGAAGCTCAGAATTGATTGCAATGGTTCTGGAGAGTGTGTCTGCAATCAATAAAAATATGGCCCCAAAGAATAGCGAATACACAAATAATGTACGGTTATTGTTGCCCCAGATAATTCGGACAATATGCGGAACTATAAGTCCAATAAAACCAATAACACCACAAATGGAAACCACAGCGGCAATAAGAAGCGAGGATATGAAAAGTGTGATAACTGTGACTTTTGAGGAATTAACCCCAAGCGTTTTAGCTGTATCGCCTCCTAATTGCATGATATTAAGATCTTTGGAGTAATAAAACAGAAAAAAAGTGGATCCAATGAAGAGTGGTAAAAAGAATAGAATCTCTTTATAGGATACAGAAGCCAGACTCCCCATCGTCCAGAAAATGATTTTCTGCATCTCTTGTTTATTGAGCACAATCAATAGCGTAATCACAGCAGAGATTAAAAAATTGATGGCGATACCTGTTAAGAGTAATGTTTCGGTAGAGTTTCTTTTGGACATTTTTGAGATTCCCAAAATAACAAGTAAGGTTATTAATGCTGTAAACAAAGCAGGGAGAGTGATCCCGAAAATAATGATATCCAAACCAAGAATGAAGGCTATTGCAGCACCTAATGAAGCTCCAGATGATATTCCAAGTATGTACGGATCACAAATCGGATTTCTGAATACAGACTGAAATACCGCTCCGCAAATGGCCAATGCAGCGCCTGAAAAAATACTCATAATAATGCGCGGAAGTCTCAACTGCACAACTGTTAGAATATGATTGTCAGGTATTTGTGAATTATCACCCATACCAATTTGGCTAAAAATGATTTGAATAACATCTTGAAAAGGGATTGTGACAACCCCTATTGTCGCAGCACCAATCGCTAAAACTATCAGAATGATTGAAAAAAGAGTATAAAAGTAGAGATTTCTATTTTTCAGATGTACCATTTTGAATTGTTGATGTGTTTATTTGTTTTATACTAAAAATAATTTAATCCATTTTTTATTTTTTAAATAACAGAATATTCGTCACAAATTTTAAAGGGATCAGTTGAGTTGAAAATGCCAATAACACAGCATAACTTGCTGTGATTAAAAGCATGTATATCAATTTAAAATGGAGGAAATGATCTAATAAATACACACCAATAATCAATCCAATAGTAAATAATATTGCATTAATAATTGGGATTGTTTTAACAGGTATTTGTAAGATTTTAAAAGCGATCACCATCTGTAGAAGACAAACTACAGTCTGGGTAGACAAACTCGCGATAGCTGCTCCTTTTGCTTCAAGATAAGTGATCATGATCATATTAACTGCCATATTAACCCCTATTCCGGCTATTGCTGTAATATTCAACCATTTCATATTCCCATTAGCAGTGAGGAGTGAACCAAAGATATAGGTGAAGGAGAATGGGATTAAACAAGGTATCAAGACTTGAAAAACGGATGCACTCTCCATGATGTGATCCTTATATAACAACTCCAGAACCGAGACCCGAAAGGTGATCAAGATGATTACAACAGAAACAGTAAAAAAGTAGAGCAAGGAAAATGAACTTTTAATAATGGGTAATAAATTTTCCTTCTCTTTCAACATCTTTGAAAAAAGGGGAAGTAAAATCACCGAGAAGAGGTATGCTATCATTACAAGTGCATCCAGAAGTCTATACACGGAGGCATAGATCCCTGTTTGATAAGAGGCTATATTATCTGGTAATAAGCGTTCAATCATAACAGAATCTATTCTGTTATAAAAGGACATCAAAAAAAACAGGATGGCAAATGGAAAGCTTTTTCTTATTATAGCTCTAAAAAAAACAAAGTTCCATTTTAAACGGATTGGTTTAGCCTTACGATATACGATCATTAAAGCAACGCATAACGTGATTAAATATGCTGATGTTTGTGCATATAAAAACCATTCTATCTGAAAGGGTTTAGTGGTTACATTACCCCATAATAGTACACTACATATCAATATCATCAACAATCGATCCAAAATGGATAGTACACCATCCGTTTTAAACATTAAAAGTGCTGATATATTAGATCTTAAATAAAGGATAAAGGAAGCTAGAATTTGGTTCATTGCTGCCCAAAACAAGATCTTAAACTGCATTTCGTTATATCCAATTAAAAAAGCAGCAATAAAAGTTATAATAATATAACATCCTGACAGGCATAACTTTAAAGTTAAAATTCCTGAAATATGTTTGTTTAGCAACTGATTATGTCTGGCGATATTTCGGTTGTTAAAATTGGTAACACCCATATCCAAAATCATATTGAACAGGAATGTAAAATTAAAAACAGCAAAATAAAAACCATAAGCACTGGCACCTATACTATTTTGTACTCCAACATCTATTCCTAAAACCCAAAATGGTTTGATCAAGAGATTGAGAAACAATAAAAGACAGATATTAAAAATAAAATCCTTTTGCCTCACAGTTTAGAATTAACTCACTACAATATTAATAATTTTTTTGAGAACTACAATAACCTTTTTAACTGTTTTACCTTCAATCCACTTTTGAACTTCTTCAGAATGAATAATTTTTTCTTCTATTTCAGTTGTAGTCATATTGGTTGGAAATTCCTTAAAAAATCTTGTTTTTCCATTAATAGATACTGGATAATTAAAGGATAAATCCTCTAATACTGAAGGATCCAGAATGGGATATTTCGCAAAGGTAATCGATTCTTTATGTCCAAGTAAAGACCATAATTCTTCAGATATATGAGGTGCATAAGCGGATAGCAGAATAACTAGTGGCTCTAAAATCGCTCTTTTGTTACATTTTTTCTCCTGTAATTCATTGGTACAGATCATAAAAGCACTAACAGCAGTGTTAAAAGAGAATCTTTCATTATCATTTTCAACCTTCTGAATGGTTTTATGTAGGATTTTCAGTTCTGATCTATCGGGATGTTCTTCAGTAACCACGAATTGATGATCCGCATTATGGAAAAGTTTCCAAAATTTTCTGATAAATCTATAAACACCTTCAATACCGTTAGTATCCCAAGGCTTTGCAAGTTCAATAGGTCCCAGAAACATTTCATACATTCTAAGGGTATCCGCACCATACCTTTCTACTAAATCATCAGGATTTTGTACGTTATATTTGGATTTGGACATTTTTTCCACCTCCCAGCCACACACATACTTATCCTCTTCAAGAATAAATTCAGCAGATTCGAATTCAGGTTGCCATTTTTTAAATGCCTCAATATCAAGAATATCATTAGAAACAATATTCACATCTACATGAATTGGAGTCACATCATACCTATTTTTCAAATTAAAGGATACAAACTTATTTGTACCTTTAATTCTATAAACGAAATTGGATCTTCCCTGAATCATCCCTTGATTGATCAGTTTTTTAAATGGCTCATCCTTAGTACACAAACCAATATCAAACAAAAATTTATTCCAAAAACGGGAATATATAAGGTGACCCGTTGCATGTTCAGATCCTCCTACATAAAGATCAACATTTTCCCAATAAAGATTTGCATCTTTAGAAATGAGCGCTTCATTATTATGAGGATCCATATATCTTAAATAGTAGGCACTAGAACCTGCAAAACCAGGCATTGTACTTGTTTCCAAGGGATACCCCTCTTTTGTTTTCCAGTTTTTCGCTCTAGCAAGTGGTGGTTCTCCACTTTCAGTGGGTAAATATTTATCTACATCAGGTAACAGAAGTGGTAACTCTGATTCCGGCAACATGTAGGGTAACCCATTTACAAAATAAACAGGGAAAGGTTCTCCCCAGTATCTTTGTCTACTAAAAATGGCATCTCTTAAACGATAATTGATGGTTCCATATCCAATTCCCATTTTTATGAGTTCATCGATGATTCTTTTTGCTCCCTCTTTAACGTTCATTCCATCAATAATTCCGGAGTTCACACAAGTTCCATCTTTGGCTTCAAAAGCTTCAAGAGAAACATCTCCCCCACTTATAACCTCTTTTATTGGTAAGTTAAAAAACTTTGCAAATGCATAATCTCTTGAATCATGAGCTGGAACAGCCATAATGGCACCTGTCCCATAACCGGCTAAAACATACTCTGCTATGTAAATTGGTATCTCTTCGTGAGTAAATGGATTAATAGCATAAGAGCCGGTAAAGATACCTGTTACTTTCTTTATATCAGTTTGTCGTTCTGTCTCAGATCTGTTTTTTGCTTTATAAATATAGGTTGCAACAGCCTCTTTTTGATCAGGTGTAGTTAAATTATCTATTAAATGATGTTCAGGACAAAGCACCATAAATGAGACGCCATAAATTGTATCTGGGCGGGTAGTAAAAATATCAATCGTTGTTGTATTATCTTTCAATGGAAACTGAATAAAAGCACCTTCACTTTTTCCGATCCAGTTTTTTTGGATCTCTTTTAAAGAGTCTGACCATTCCAGAGTATCTAATCCTTGTAATAAACGTTCTGCATAAGCTGAAACTCTCAAGATCCATTGTTTCATTAGTTTTCTTTCAACTGGAAAACCTCCCCTCACAGATAGCCCGTTAGAAACCTCATCATTAGCCAAAACAGTTCCTAAGTTGGGGCACCAGTTCACCCATGTATCTGCTTGATAAGCAAGACGATAATTCAAAAGAATTGATTGTTTCTCGTCATGAGTCTTTTCGTTCCAATCAGTTGCTGAAAAAAACAATTTTTCAGTACAAGCTGGATTAATTCTTTCTGTACCTTCTAATGCAAACACTTCTTCAAGTTCAGAGATGGGTCTTGCTTGTTGAGAGTCAAGACAATAATAATGGTTAAAAAGTTGAATAAAAGTCCATTGAGTCCATTTATAGTAATCAGGGTCACAAGTTTTGAACGACCTGTCCCAATCAAAAGAGAATCCAATTTTATCGAGTTGTTCTCTATACCTTTCAATGTTTATTGCAGTTGTTTTAGCAGGATGTTGACCTGTTTGGATGGCATACTGTTCAGCGGGTAAACCGAATGCATCATACCCCATTGGATGCAGGACATTAAATCCTTTTTGTCTTTTATATCTTGCATAAATATCTGAAGCGATGTACCCTAGGGGATGTCCTACATGTAGTCCTGCACCCGAAGGATAAGGGAACATATCTAGTATATAAAACTTAGGTTTCGTGTGATCTATTTCCGTTTTATATAATCCAGTAGCTTTCCAACTATCTTGCCATTTTTCTTCGATTTCTCTAAAGTTATATTCCATTATTACCTTGATTAAATTTTAAAAATACACTGCAAAAGTACGAAAAAAAAGGCTATCCATTGGATAGCCTTTTTATCTTTACATGAAAAATTAAAACTCCCATAGTTCATGTTCATACATTCTGATTTTATTGATAATATTATCAGATTCAATTCTTTGATCTCTTGGGTTTTTAATATAGTCTTGAATAGGTCTGTCGCTATATGTATTTTGTTCCTGATAGATAAAACTGGTAAATTGTCTTTTCCATGTGATTGCATCATCAAATGACAAACGAGCGGCATTATTTTTCACATTAAACATCTCTTGTTGAACGAGGTAAGGTCTTAATTCATCCCACATTATGATTCCGGTATTTCTTCTGGTTTTTTGACCTTGAAGTATATTATCTTCATCCGTTTGAGGAGCATTAGGATCTGTATTAATTGGTTTTTCGTATTCAACAATAGGTTCAATAGTAAGTATTCTCACTTCTAAAACAGATCTTTGTTTATCAAAAAACCATATCTCTTTGATTCTAAAGTACAGAACTTCATTAGCTTGAAACTCTTCATACAAGTCTTCAGTGCCTATTACTTCACCTGTTTCTGGATCGAAACGAGTAATTGTTTTAAGATTGGTTAGAATATTTCTAACTTCCTCAGGTGTTTTTTTACTTGTACAGAATTCGTCGGAGTAAACCGGCAAAGCATTTGGATTTTCAGGATTTTTAAGATCAATCGCATCAAAAATGGTTTGAGCTAAACTTCTCCATGTACCTCTAGTATAGGTTGGGAAATAGTATGGATGATTTCTTTTCTCTCTCAAATCGATCGTTCTCCAAACGGTGTGATAGTACATCACATCATTTTGTCTGACAAAAACTGGAGCAACAGGAACAGAGAATGTATCCACATCCATTTGTTTCCAAGGGAATTCCAAAGGACGTTTTGGTTGTTCCAATGTACTACCACCCTCTTCTTGAGCAAAAACAAACCCAACAAAAAGAAGTGAAATCGTAATCAAGGCTAATTTTTTCATGTTTTTATAAATTTACAATTATCTAATACGCAATGTAATATCAGGGAGTGTTCTTGAACCTGCAATTGAAGATGCTCTTATACCTTGGAATAAAACAATAGTTCCAGGGGCAGCATTTCTGATTTTATTTTTCAAAGCTTCAGAGAATGAACCACCTTGAATAGTCATAGGAGCTTCTTCCATACCTCTTACGATAAAAGTTACCTGATAAGAAGCGATAGACCAGCTTAAGTCGTAAGCGAAATCAGCAGGCATTCTGGCGTTGATAAAAGGATTCGCTGCTAATTCAGTTTTAGAGATTCTACCACCTGAATAGTTACCACCCACTTTAGCAATTGGGTCTGGAACTCTTTTCACACGGAAGACAGTTCCACCCATTTGAGCAGTTCTTCCGCCTAGGTCAGCTCTAACATTAACGGTAACAGTTTTACCAACCATACTTTCCGGAACTGAGATATTGAAAGCTCCAGGACCTGTTTTGGATTGAGAACCACCGCCAACAAGTTCAATAGCAATTTTGTCTGGAGGAACAGGTGCATTCACAGATACAGGGTTTGCAATACCGGCATAAAATACGTTCATTTTTTCGGCAGCTACTGTTGCAGATGGTCTTAAAACAGTATATTTATCTCTAAAAGCATAGTTCATTTTGGTTCCGTCAGGTTTTGTAACTCTGATAAAGCCAGCAAATTTTTGGTCACCGGGAGAACTGGCAGGAATTTCAAGAACAACTTTACCATCTTTTCCTTCCAAACGTGTTGCACCCTCTTCTGAAATTAAAGTATCAACACCCATTCTGTAGTACACCTCTGGGGATTGTCTATCATCATATGCAGCTACGATAACATCTGCAGAGTACTTATCTCCTTGGAAAACCATTTGAGAAACAGGAATTGCTCTGGCATTGATTTTATTAAATTTAAAGTCATCAGCTGTTGTAGATCCAATGGCATAATTTAACATTAAAGATTGTGCATTTCTAATTTCACCAATTGTTTTGTTAAGGAGTGTGTATGTAGCAATCATGATCTGATGGTTAAAATAGTGAACTTCCCATGGTTCAAGCAGACCATCTTTATTTGGATGTTTAGTCACTACATCAAGCCCGATTTGTTTTTCATAATTTGCCCTATCTTGAGGTTTATCAGCAGGAATCAGGTTAATCAGTTTCGTTTTGTATGCTGCAATTTTATTTCTAAGATCTACAGCTTTACCAGAATTTATGTTTTTATCTTCTCCGAACATAAAATGGTGAACTTTACTAATATTATCTTTACTGCTGATATCTTTAGCTGTTTTCACTTTACCTTCTTTAGTTTTATCAGATCCATCAACGGCAATAAGAAGTTCTGTTTTTAGCGTTTCAATATATTTAACCAATTCATCAGATTCTCTTACGATAGTATTAACCATCATTTCAGCATTTTTCACTTTTTCTTCACCTTGAGAAGCTTTTTCTTTAGCTAATCTTTGTTCAACAGAAGAGATTCCTTGATTGGTTATAGATGTGGAATTCACTAACGTTTCGTCTACTACAGCGAATGCATCTAGGATATCTTTAGATACATTTAGTGCAAGCATTGCTGTAAGCACCAAATACATCATCCCAATCATACGCTGCCGGGGGGTTTCCGGACAATTTGTTGCACCCATATACTATTTCTTTTTTAGTTGTTAATAATTTAGATTCGTTATGGCATGTAAGATTATTTACCACCCATTGCAGCTAACATATTACCATAGATATTGCTAATCTGAGCAACGTTTTTAGTAAGTTTGTCAACTTCTTCTTTATATTTAATTGTTTGTTCTAAAGATGAAGTTAGGGTATCAGCATATGCTTTAACACTTTGTTCCATTTTTTTGTAACTTTCCACAATCACTTCATTACTTTTGGCTTGAGCATCATATGAGTTTATTAATGCAGAAGCTGTTTTATCGTATTGAAGAGTAAGGTTTCTTGCAGACTCACCAGCTTTAACTAAACTTGACACATAGGTATCTGTAGCAGATGTAGCATCTGCAGTTCCGGAAATTTTCTTCGCATTTTCAGCCAAGTTTCTCATACCTGTAGCTAAACTTTCAATCAATTCTGGTCCAACTTTGGCTTGTTCTAACATCACATCCAATTGTTGAGTTATATTACCTTTTGGTAAATCTTTTTTCTT
>Ga0116152_10005271_pt1 | contig 10106 bp, 8 predicted proteins | sample AD_UKC119_MetaG_FD_89894 | JGI IMG/M metagenome (GOLD analysis project Ga0116152, IMG submission 89894) | Active sludge microbial communities of municipal wastewater-treating anaerobic digesters from Hong Kong - AD_UKC119_MetaG | ecosystem: Engineered > Bioreactor > Anaerobic > Digestate...
AATGCCCGAGGACATCAATCAGGAAATTGCGGAAATCGAGTCCACGCTTGCCGCTGTGGAAGGCATTAACATTGACGACCCGGTGCGCATGTACCTCAAGGAGATCGGCAAGGTGCCGCTTTTGACCGCGGCGCAGGAGGTTGAGATCGCGCAGCGCATGGCGGACGGGGACCCCGACGCGAAGCACCAGCTTGCGGAGGCGAACCTTCGCCTTGTGGTTTCTATTGCCAAGCGGTACGTGGGACGCGGCATGTTGTTTCTCGATTTGATTCAGGAAGGCAACCTCGGCCTGATTAAGGCGGTGGAGAAGTTCGACTACCGCAAGGGCTATAAGTTTTCGACCTACGCCACCTGGTGGATCCGGCAGGCGATTACGCGCGCCATTGCGGACCAGGCGCGCACCATCCGGATTCCGGTGCACATGGTGGAGACGATCAACAAGCTCATCCGCGTAAACCGCCAGCTCGTTCAGGAGTATGGCCGCGATCCGCGGCCGGACGAAATCGCAAAGGAGATGGGTATCTCCGAGGAAAAGGTTCGCGAGATCATCAAGATCGCGCAGGAGCCGGTTTCGCTTGAAACGCCGATCGGCGAGGAGGACGATTCCCACCTGGGCGACTTCATTCCGGACGACGACGCGCCGGCGCCCGCGAAAGCCGTTGCCGTTACGCTGCTCAAAGAGCAGCTGATGGACGTGCTCAACTCCCTCACTCCGAGGGAAGCGAAGGTGCTCCGCCTGCGCTACGGCCTGGACGACGGCAAGGCGCGTACGCTGGAAGAGGTAGGCAAGGAGTTCAACGTAACAAGAGAGCGCATCCGCCAGATTGAGGCCAAGGCGCTTCGCAAGCTGAGGCATCCGAGCCGCAGCAAGCGCCTCAAGGACTTCCTCGAATAAGCGGCAGATCATAAGCGCTAGTGAATAAGCGCTTATGTGCAAGCCCGAATGAATAAGCGGTAAAGAAATAAACTAAGCAGGATAAGCTGCGAAGAACAGACGGCGAATCTGAGCCCGCCGGAAACCGACGGGCATTTTACGCGGCGGGCAACCGCCATTTTTCACAAGGAGCGAGGGATGAAGCGCTATCGAATCAACGAGCAGCAACCGCTGAAAACGAAGCGGCTTCTGTTGACGCCAATGAACGAGGCGGAACTGTCGGAGTATCTGGAACATACTGCGGACGGCTTTACCCGCAGTGCGTTCGCCGAAATGCGCCGCTGCGTGGTCGGCTATCCCGATCAGGCGCTTTGGTACACAAGCTGGCGTGTTTCGCTGCGGGGGACGGGGGAACCGGTTGGATACCTCGGCTTTCACGGCATGCCGGAGGACAAGACGGTTCGGCTCGGATTTGAAGTGCTGGAACAGCACCGCGGCAACGGCTATGCGGGCGAGGCGGTCAAGGCTCTCTGCGACTGGGCGTTTTCGCGCGAAAACGCATATTTCATTCAGGTGATGGCAGATGAATCAAACGCCGCCGCCAACCATGTTCTTGAGGTGCTGAAGTTTTACCGGATCGAGAGCCCGATCGAAGGGCAGCGCTTCTGGGAACTGGAGCGCCCCGCGAGCGCATGGATGGCGGTTTACCTGAGCCTGGGACTTTGCCTCGGGCTGGCGCTGGGGGGAAGCGTGTTTGACAGCCAGACGCTCGGCATATCGATTGGCATGTGCACGGGTCTTGCGCTCGGGCTGACGATGGATTCGCAGGACCGTACGGCGAGAAAACGTGAGAAAGAACCCAAAAAGCTTGATGCACAGGAAAAAGAGAAAAAGTAGACGCAAAAGGCGGCCGTTCAGGCCGCCTTCCTGTCATCCAAGCGAAACGAAACGCCCGGGGACGGGCGCAGTCACACGCCGGGCTGCGGATAGCGATACCGCAGCCCTTTGTAGTTTTCCAGCAAGACTTCGCGGTCGTCCCTGCGGATTACATATTCGTATCCAACGGGGATTTTGCCGCCGCCGCCCGGCGCGTCGATGACATACTTTGGCAGCGCATAGCCGGAAATATTGCCGGTGAGCTGATGCATAATGTCGATCCCAACCTCCACGCGCGTGCGGAAGTGGCCGATGCCGCAGCTCAGATCGCATTGGTACAGGTAATATGGGCGCACGCGCATCTTAACGAGCCCGAGCAGCAGTCTCTTCATGGTATCCGCGTTGTCGTTGACGCCGCGGAGCAGCACCGTTTGGTTGCCGAGCGGAATCCCGGCGTCAACAATCGCGGCGCAGGCGCGCGCGGCGTCCGGCGTGAGCTCCTTGGGATGGTTAAAATGCGTATTGATCCAGATCGGGTGGTATTTTCTCAGCATATCCGTCAGCTCCGCCGTGATGCGCATGGGCATCACGACCGGGACGCGCGTCCCGATGCGGATGATCTCCACGTGCTCGATGGCGCGCAGGGAGGCGATGATATGCTCGAGCTTTGCCGTGGACATGGTCAGCGGGTCGCCGCCGGAGATCAGCACATCCCGGATTTCCTCGTGCGAACGGATGTAGCCGACCGCTTTTTGCAGCGCGGCTTCGGTAATGGCGCGGTCCTCCTCGCCAACGGCTCTGCGGCGTGTGCAGTGCCGACAGTACATGGAGCACTGCATGGTCACGAGCAGCAGCACACGGTCCGGATAGCGATGCACCACATGCGGGACCGGGCTGTCCTCGGTTTCGCCGAGCGGGTCCGCCAGGTCGTTTGCATCCGGCACGGTCTCCAGAATGGAGGGCACGGCCTGCATGCGGATGGGATCGTTTGGATCGTTCGGGTCGATCAAAGAGGCATAGTAGGGCGTAATCGCCATGCGAAACGCGCCCAGGCAGGTTTCAATATCCGCCTGCTCCTTTTCGGAGAGGGGAAGCACCTTGCTGAGCTGCTCGGCGGTCGTAATCCGATGGGCGAACTGCCACTTCCAGTCGTTCCAGCGTTCTTCCATTTTCGCTCACCGCCTCGCTAGAGGCAAACGCCGCTGCGAACGGCGCCTGCGCGAAGAACGCTGCCGACAAGATCGTCGTACGCCACGCCGCAGAATTCCGCGAGCATGGGGTAGTCGCTGTAATGCGGCGCGAGTCCCGGCAGAGGGTTGATTTCAATGAAGAACACGCGCCCCTGCTCGTCAATGCGAAAATCCGCGCGCGCAAAATCGCGGCAGCCGAGCGCGAGAAAGACCTTTTTGGAAAGCCGGACGAGTTCCTCCTCCAGCTCCGGGGAGATCTCCGCAGGGCAACGATAGGAAACGTACTTTTCGTATTCCTTTTTCACAGTGTAGTTATAGACGTTATAACCGGAGATGGGGGAGCCGTGATAGACGATCTCCATCGGCGGAAACGCGGTGATCGACTTGCCGTTCCCAAGCAGACCCACCGTGAATTCGCGCCCGTGCACGAACTCTTCGGCGAGAACGGAACCGCCGTAAAGCGAAAAATTCTGCTCCACGAGGGACTTGAGCCCGGCGGCGTTTTCCGCAATGCAAACATCCTGAATGCCCTTGCTGGAGCCTTCCGCGTTTGGCTTTACGATCACGGGGTATTTCAACCCGCCGGTCCGGACGGGATTGCCCGGTTCGAACACGCGGTATCGGGGGGTCGGGATATGGTAGGTTGCCAGCAGGCGCTTCGTGAGCGCCTTGTCCAACGCGATGCAGAGCGTCGTTTCGTCCGATCCGGTAAACGGTATATTGAAAAGGGTGAGCAGGGCGGGAACCTGCGCTTCGCGCGCACGGCCGCCGCGGCCCTCTGCGATGTTAAAGATGATATCCGGCCGGTGCTGCCTCAGCTGCTCGGGCAGGGTTTCGTCCGCCTCCATGAGAACGGTGCGGCACCCAAGCCGCTGTATCGCCCGTTCTATGGCGAGCACGGTATCCATGCTGTCGTACTCCGCCTGGTCGTCCGCGGCGGCGCAGCGGCTCAGTTCGGCGTGTTTCAGGTTGAAGACAACGCCGACCTTGATTGGTGCAAGAGGCACTTCATCGGACTGGTTCTCCATAAAAAATCACATCGCTTTCGCTATAAAAAATCACAAACATAGATGCTTGCAGGCATGTTGTAACTCTAATGAGTTCATTTGTCAATATGAGAAATGTGACGTTTTTTAAACACGCGACACGGGTTGATTTTCATTGCCCGTTTCTTCTTTTTTTATATGCAGATTCCAAAATAGCGGGGATGAAGCGCGGCAAAAAGCGGCGGCATAAAGAACGGATAAAAAAAGCGCTTCCCGTATAAAGACCGTATAAAGAACGGCCAAAAACGATTGCCGCACCGGCGCCGAACCGGTACGATACCAGTAAATCAAACATATGGAGGGTGAGTCCTATGAACCTGGTATTGGCGTTTGTCGGAATCGTCGCCTTTTGCGGCCTCCTCTACTACTTGATGGACCTGGCCGAAAAGAAAAAGAAGAAGTAATTCCTATTGACAGACCCGACCCAAAGGGAGCAGAAGAAGTAATTCTTCCCCAACAGCGAGAACCATGTTTGCGCCGCCGGCAATTATGAACCGGCGGCGTTCTTTTCTCCGTTATCCTTCAAAATAAAAGTATAACCAATATACCGGCAGAAGCGGGATATGATACAATGGCGTCAGTGAAAAACAGGCAAAACAACACAAGGAAGCGTGCCGAGCGGTGATTCGCGCCAAGGGTATTCTGAAAAACATTGTGATCACCATAGCGATCCTGTCCGCCGTAACGGGCCTGAGCCTGCTGCTGGATCAGCTCGACGACGTTACGCATAGCGACGCGTATGTTTCCATGATCTTTATTCTCGCGGTATTCATCATATCCCGCATGACGAGCGGGTATTTTTACGGCGTCGCCGCGTCCGTTTACGGCGTGCTGACGGTGAACTATTTCTTTACCTATCCCTACTTCGCGTTTAACTTCTCCATGCCGGGATACCCCATCACCATGGTCACGCTGTTTACGGTTTCAACCCTGACCTGCGCGTTGACGACGCGCATGAAGCGCCAGGAGCAGGCGCGTGCGGAAGCGGAAAAAGAGCGGCTCAGGGGAGATCTGCTTCGCGCGGTTTCCCACGATTTCCGCACGCCGCTGACTTCGATTATCGGTGCGAATTCCGCGCTCAGCGAAAACGGGGACGTCCTGACGCCCGAGCAGAAGCGGGCCCTGCACGGCAGCATCGAAAAAGAAGCGCAGTGGCTGCAGCGCATGGTTGAAAACCTGCTCTCCGTTACGCGCTTTTCCGACGAGAGCGGCGCGCGGGTCGCTAAAACGCCGGAAGCGGTGGAGGAAGTACTGGCGGCCGCGGCGGAGAAGTTCGGCGCGCGGCACCCCGGCCTCTCTGTGCAAGTGGCCGCGCCGGAGGAGCTCCTGATCTGCCCAATGGACGCGCTGCTGATAGAGCAGCTCCTTCTGAACCTTTTGCAGAACGCGGCGCAGCATGCCACGCATGCGACGCGCGTGGAGATGACCGCGTCGCGCGCAGGCGCAAACGCGAAGATCAGCGTTTCGGACGATGGCTGCGGTATGAAAAAGGAGCAGATTGCCCGGGTTTTGAAAGGCAGGCCGGCCGACGGGCGTATGCAGGCCGACGCGCACCGGAATATGGGAATCGGCTTGTCCGTCTGCGCGGCGATCGCCGCGGCGCATGGCGGAAGCCTGCGGCTGGAAAACCGCGCGAACGGCGGACTGACCGCCACGCTGCTTTTGCCGCTGGAGGGGTGATCGATGGACGGCAACTACCGCATTCTGATCGTGGAGGACGAGCCGGGGATCACCGGGTTTTTGTCCGCGATTTTAACCGCAAACGGATACGAGGTTGAGAAGGCCGCGAATGGGAAACAGGCGCTCATGATGATTTCGTCGCGCTGTCCTGACGCGGTCATACTCGATCTGGGGCTGCCGGATATCGACGGACAGCGCGTAATCGCTTCCATCCGCGAGTGGTCGTGCGTTCCGATTCTGGTCGTCTCCGCGCGGGCGCACGAGCGCGACAAGATCGCTTCGTTTGATCTTGGCGCGGACGATTACATGACAAAACCGTTTTCAACCGGCGAATTGCTTGCGCGCGTAAAAACCGCGCTGCGGCACGCAAGGACGGCCGAGGCGGCAGACGGCGTTCCTCGTCAGAGCCGGTTTCAACTGGGCGAGCTTACGGTGGATTACGACAAGCGGCGGGTGCTGCTCGGCGGGCGCGACGTTCATCTGACGCAGATCGAATACAGAATTGTGGAACTGCTGAGCCGGAATTCCGGCCGCGTGATGACATACGACGTTTTGATGAAGCGGGTCTGGGGCCCGAACACGGCGCAGGATCACCAGGTGCTGCGCGTCAATATGGCGAATATCCGCCGAAAACTGGAGGCAAACCCGGCCGCGCCGCAGTTTATCCGGACGGAGATCGGCGTTGGATACTGGATGGCGGAGGGAGAGTAGAAACCTTTCGGGAAAACGGCTCGCCGTCAATCGTTGGGGTAGAGCAGCAGACTAAGAGAAACAAAGGGAGCTGTGAGCGAGAGCGAACGGCTCCCTTAACCATTGGCCGTGCAGGGAAAAATCACAGCCGCCTGCGGTTTTCGACATATTGAGACGGGGTCACGCCATAAAATGCTTTAAAGCATTTGCTGAAATAACTCGGATCTTCATATCCAACCAGGAAGCAGACCTCCTGTAAAGAACAGGAACCCGTATCAATAATCTCCTTTGCTTTATGAATTCGGATTTTTGTAATGTACTTTTTGATATTGATGCAGGTCTGTTGGCTGAACAGTTTACTCAGGTAATGATAATTAAACGAAAACGCATGCGCAATGGTGCTGACGCTGAGCGTCGGGCTGCTGTAGTGCTCGGCAATATACTGCATGATGTCTTCAATGAGCTGGTTGCGGTTGGGCGATATTTTTTTCTTTTCCAGATATTTTTCAATGCAGTCTGAAACAAGGGCAGTCAGCCACGCATAGATTTCGCCGATTTCAGCCGAGGAAACCAGCACCTGCAGAGCTGCCATGGTGATCCCCTCGTTGTGAAAGGCAATGCTGTTTTCGTTGCAGAATTCAATAACCATGGAGATGATTTCGATCATAATGATGTAAATATCGTCCGGAGAATACACGCCTGACGGAATACAGCACTCGATGAGCGCCTGGCATTTTTCAAGAGAGCCTGAGCGCATATCCATCAGAAAATCGAGACGCAGCATGGACAGTGAACGCAGAGAATCCTCGCGGGACTGACTGGACGCAGGCGCAAAAAAAAGCCCCTTACAGTCGGAAATCTCGATGCTGTTGTGCTGGTCTGATTTTTTGCTGTCAATGACGGTTTTTGCTTTTTTGATGACACGGATAAGCTCTTCCTTGTCAATCGGCTTGAGAATATAGTCTAGCGCACCCAGCCGGATTGCCTTTTTGACATAGTCAAATTCCGCGTAGACCGTCACCATGATGATAGCACAGTGGTCATCGCGTTCCCGGCTTCTAGACAGCACTTCAATGCCGTTGAGAACCGGGATATTGATGTCCAAAAACACAAGATCGACGTCCTGCATATATTGCAGCGCATCCTTGCCGTTGCAGGCCTCTGCCACAACCTCAAGTGACGGATCGGTCTGCATCAGTAAGTTTTGAAATGCTTTTCTGAAATAGTACTCGTCATCGACCAAGAGAATTTTCATTTTGATTTTTCTCCTTCGGGATTTCAATAACGACCTGCGTGTATGCGCCTTGCTTGCTTTCTATGGAAAAATCACTGTTCGGGCCAAAATATAACTTTAATCTGCTGCTGATATTGGATAGCGCAAAATGATGGGTATTCTGTTCACTCATCAGCAGATTGATCTTCTGTTGCGACATACCGATGCCGTTATCAAGTATTTTGATAAAAATATAATGCGGACTGTCTGAAACGTTGATGGATATTTTGCCCATCGATCCCTTGGGTTTTATGCCGTGGTAGATGGAATTTTCCACGATCGGCTGCAGGGTGAGCTTTGGGATGCTGTACGGGCTGAGGTCGCACTGGACATAGATTTCAAAAGTAAAAAACTCCCGGTAGCGTTTTTCCTGAATGGAGAGATAATCCCGCGTCAGAGAGATTTCGCTGGCTAGAGGAATGATGTCCATGCCGTTGCTCAGAGACAGGCGGTAGAATTCGGACAGCTGAAAAAGCATGCTCTCCGAGTCCTCCTTCAGATCCAGCCGTATCATGGAGATGATGGCCTCGAGGCTGTTGCACAGAAAATGCGGAATGATCTGTGCCTGATACAGCTTGAATTGGCTCTCCAGAACGGCTTTCTGGGACAGTAGCTCCTTTTCATGCAGGGCTTCCTGATTGTCCATTAGATGGTTGAAGCTCTTGCTGAGAATCGTGATTTCATCACTGCCCGAAATCGGCGCACGTGAGGAAATTTCGCCCATGTCAATGTTACCTATGACCTTTGACAGCTGGCTGAGCGGCTGCGTAATACGGTCGGCGATTTTGTTGGCAAGAAACAGTGCGATGGCAATGCCCATCAGGCCGATGGTGATGAACAGGAAAAGCGTCGCCCGTATATCCTTATAGAGGTCATTGAGCGGAATCAGGCAGTATAAGCTGTTACCGTAGGACGATAAGGCGATTTTATTCTCCATATAGGTTGCATGTCCGACTGTTTTTTTGTTCGCGGAAAACAGATTTGCCGGCTGTGCAACGGAAGAATACGTCTGCCCAACAGAATCGGCATCGGGAGAGGATAGAATCACGTCTTGATCTGAAACCAGATACATCAGCGTGCCGTTGCTCGGAACATTGTTGGAATAAATGTTGGAGATGTGGTTTTCATTGACAAAGGCAAAGCAGACGCCGAGAAATTCACCGGTTTCCAGCTTCAGCACCGGCTTGGCAATCAAGATGACATCGCGCATACTGTCGTCAAAGACAAATTGCTGCAGTCGGTATGCGCCGACAATTATGGCAGAACGTGTGCTTAGCAACTGCTTTTTCAAACTGCTGGTGAGCAAATCGCTGATAATCGTTGCATTGGGTGCTTTGACATTGTAGACATTCCAACTCTTATCGGTAAAGGCCCAGAAGAGAATGTCGTTATTTGCCACAGAGACGTTTACAATGATCCTGCTCAGCTCCGAGAGTGTGTTAATCAGAGCTGACGCCGTATCCGGACAGGAATTCTCCAGTAGACTCTGCAGCCGCGCATCGGTCGATACAAGGACCGCTGCAGACGCGGAGGAGTTGATGAGATGGTCGATGCTGTTGGCGGTAATGACCTGCTCACGCTGGTGAACCTGACACTCTTTTTTCAACTGGCTGTTTATGGCAAATGCGGTTACGACCAGCAAAAGCGTACATAGCAGAGCGACAATCAAAACAGAATATCGTCGAAAGATTATGTTTCGCAAGGAGCCGTTGCGTACTTTCCGTTCCAGCGTTTTCAAGACACATACCTCCGTAGCTGCTTAAGCAGAGCAAAAGAAAATGAAATCCCGGCGTGTGCTCGGAGAATTTTACGCTTTTTGTTCTTAACAAATATAACACGAGTTTTGTGAAATTCTGATGCAAATTGAATATGTGACCGATTTTTTCCCTGAACAGGTTCCAAAATTATCTTCTTGGAGCCCGCAACAGGATTTAGTATATAATCAGCGCAAGCAAAAATAAGTAATGGAGGAAAGAAAAAAGAATGAAAAAAGTAGTATCGTTGTTGCTTGCTGGCGTACTTCTCTTGTCACTGGCAGCGTGTGCAGCACAGCCTGCAGCAAACACCGCCAACGAGCAGAATGCTTCCGCAGCCGAAACAGAGGAAAAAACTTCTGAGGTCAAAGCTGAGAGAGAAGAAGCTCGTGAAGTGGCTGAGTCGGCCGGCTCAGACGTCATTACAACAGACGCAGCCGAATTGAGAGTGTTTGTCAACTCCGGTTCACAGGACCTTGACGCACTGGCTGAAATCTGGAGCACAACGTATCAGCAGGCATTCCCGAACTTTGATGTGGAATTCGATACGGCTGGCGACCAGTACGCAGAAAAGATGAGAGTCTATTGCTCCAGCGGCGATATGCCGGACATCTACAACACTTTCGATAATCTAGCCATTGATCTTGGCTATGCCGCAGATCTGGAACCGTATGTAGACCAGTTTGGCTGGAAGGATAAGCTCAAGACAGAAGACGCCCTGAT
>Ga0116152_10005272_pt1 | contig 10106 bp, 6 predicted proteins | sample AD_UKC119_MetaG_FD_89894 | JGI IMG/M metagenome (GOLD analysis project Ga0116152, IMG submission 89894) | Active sludge microbial communities of municipal wastewater-treating anaerobic digesters from Hong Kong - AD_UKC119_MetaG | ecosystem: Engineered > Bioreactor > Anaerobic > Digestate...
AAAGGCAAAAAACTTTGACACAGTTATTTTCTGCGGCGGACTTACAGAATCTTTCGAAGGCGAAGGATATGATAGAGACAGGCTTGATATGCCTGAATGTCAAAACAAACTTATTTCGAAACTAGCTAAAGCGGGCAAAAATATAGTAGTTGTGCTTTTTGGCGGTTCGCCTATGCTTATGCCGTGGCTTGGTCAGGTAAAAGCGGTTTTGCATATGTATTTGGGCGGACAAGCTGTGGGTGAGGCAGCGGAGGAACTGCTTTATGGCGTAAAAAATCCTTGCGGAAAACTTGCCGAAACTTATCCTCAAAAACTGTCCGATACCTCGTGTTACAATTATTTTGCGAACAAAAAATTAAGTGTGGAACTAAGAGAAAGTATTTTTGTTGGTTATCGGTATTACGATACCTTTGAAACGCCTACTCTTTTTGATTTTGGTTTTGGCTTGTCATACACTAATTTTGACTACACAAATTCAAAAATCACAAAAAACAATGTGCATAATTACACCGTTGAAATTACAGTAAAGAATACGGGTAAAACAGCGGGTAAAGAAATAGTACAGCTTTATATAGCCGCTCCGTCAAACGGTACGATGCGTGCAAGAAAAGAGCTGAAAGGATTTGCAAAAACCGACTTACTCAAACCTAACGAAAGTCAAAAACTGGAATTCCATCTGGATAAACGCAGTTTTGCTCTCTATTCTCCCGAAAAGAAGGATTGGATTGTGGGAGAGGGCGACTACACCGTGGAAATAGCTGCATCTATAAAAAATGTTAAACAAAGCCAAAAAATCAGTGTGGAAGGGGAAACGCTTCCGGATCAACGCAAAACTTTGACGGCATATTTTGATCAAAGCGAAAAAACATTTACCGTTCCCGATGACCAGTTTGAAAAACTTTCGGGAAGAAAAATTATTCAAGACAGAGAACTGAAAAGGGGCGAGTTTACACTAAAAAACACTTTGGAACAGCTAACAAAATACTCGGCTTTGGCAAGACTTATGGCAAAAATAAGCAGAAAAATTGCTTTTAAATCTGCAAACGGGGATATTAACAGTCCTGTTTACAAAATGTCCGTATACGGAGCTATGGAAACTCCGCTTCATACAATGCCTGCTATGACAAATAATATGGTAAAGATGAAAATAGCACGTGCAATCGTTGATTTTGCAAATGGCAAGTTTTTCAAAGGTTTAGCGGATTTGATTGGGAAGGATATTTAAAAGAAATAAATGAGTATAAAAATTGATTACACAAATATGATGAGCGAAAGCGTCAAGCAGGGCATAAGTTTTTCTAAGCTTGATTCCTTTGCAAGTGAAGCCGAAAAAGCTAAAACAGCTGTGGAATCTATGCGTGGAAAAGATATGCTCGGTTGGATGGATTTGCCGTACAATCAATCTGAAATCGTAAAAAACATAAAAAATTATGTAAAAGAGATAAGTTTTTGCGAGTGTTTTGTCGTGCTTGGAATAGGAGGTTCGGCTTTGGGGGCTGTCGCACTTTTCAACGCTTTGCGGCATACCTATCACAACGAATTGCCCCAAAGCAAACGAAGACATCCTCGTTTTTATTGTATTGACGACGCAGACCCCGAAAGACTAAACGCTCTATTTGATATAATAAACCCTCATAAAACCGTTTTTAATATTATTACAAAATCGGGTGCTACAAGCGAAACAATGAGCCAATACTTAATTGTTGTTGAGTATCTGGAAAAAAGATTGGGTCAAAAAGCAAAAGGCCATATAGTCGCCACAACCAGCGAAGACAGCGGAAATTTGATAAAAATCGCAAAAGAAAAGGGTTACAAAACCTTTTTCATACCAAAGTCAGTAGGTGGCAGATTTTCCGTATTGTCGCCTGTGGGGCTTTTGCCAGCAGCAGCAGTAGGCATTGATATTGACGCTTTGCTCGATGGGGCAAAAAAAATTGATGAAGTTTGCAGAAAAACTGATTTTAAAAATAATCCCGCTTTATTGACAGCGACGCTTATGTATATGGCTTATCGTAACGGAGCGAATATATCTGTAATGATGCCGTATTCATTTGGGCTAAGGACAATCTCCGATTGGTATTGTCAGCTGTGGGGCGAAAGTTTGGGCAAAGCCGAAAATAGACTCGGTGAAAAAATAAATGTGGGACAAACGCCCGTAAAAGCATTGGGAGTCACTGACCAACATAGTCAAGTACAGCTTTATGTCGAAGGACCTTTTGACAAGGTTGTCACTTTTATTAGAGTGGAAAATTTTCGTTCTGATGTAGTTATTCCTAACGGTTGCGAGACCTATCCCGACGTTAATTTTTTGTGCGGACATAGTTTGGCAGAGCTTACAAATGCCGAACAAAAATCTACCGAATACGCCCTAAAAAAAGCGGGAAAAATAAATTGGACAATCACTATTGACAAAATCGACGAGTTTAATATTGGCGGACTAATGTATTTTTTCCAAATGCAAACGGCATATATGGGAGAATTGTTGAATATCAACGCATACAACCAACCCGGTGTGGAAGAAGGTAAAAACGCCGCTTATGCGATATTGGGAAGAACTGGGTATGAAGAAAAAGCCCGTCAGATGAGTCAAGACGAAACCGAAAAAAAATATATTATGGAAATTTGAGATACGGTTAATTATACTAAATTTATAAGGAACATTTTTTATGATAAACAAAACGCCGCCGAAAGGAATGAGAGATTTTCTCCCTTCCGAATTGGCTTTGAGAAATCAAACATTAGCAAAAATAAAAGAGGCTTACGTTTCTTGCGGTTTTAACGAAATTGAAACGCCATGTGTTGACGATATAAATTTATTGATGTCAAAACAAAGCGGCGAAAACGAAAAGCTTATGTACAAAATATTAAAGCGTGGGGAAAAGCTTGAAAAAGCCTCTGACGGCGAACTTTGCGACCTTGGGCTTAGATACGAGCTTACTTTGTCTTTGGCAAGATACTGCGCAAACAACGCAGGCGTTATTCCTCCCGTCTTTAAGGCTATACAAGTTGGACCTGTGTTCCGTGCCGACCGCCCTCAAAAAGGCAGATACAGACAGTTTGTACAGTGCGATATAGATATTATTGGCGAAGAAAGCATTTTGGCGGAAACCGATTTGATTTTAGCTACCGTAAAAGCTTTGAAAAATGTGGGATTGGATGATTTTACAATAAAAATAAACGATAGACGCATCTTGAAACGACTTGCGGCTTTTTGCGGATTTTGCGAAAAAGATTTTGAACAAGTATTCATTAGCTTGGACAAATTAGACAAAATAGGTTTAGACGGCGTCAAAAAAGAGTTGGAAAGCGATTTTGAAAGTGAAAAGGTTGAAAAATTGCTTTTTGTCGCAGACAAAATTTGTTCGGCAACCAGTCCAATAGACGAATGTGCAAAATTGCTTGACGGAATTGAAAAAGAAATTGGCGAACTGAAACAAATAATTTCCGCAGTAAAATCTTGCTCCAATGCCAATTTGGTTTACGATATTACTCTTGTGCGTGGTCTAAGCTATTACACAGGCGCAATTTTCGAAATCAATGCAAGCGGAGTGCCATACGCATTGGGCGGCGGTGGAAGATACGACGGACTGCTTGGTAAAATAACGGGTACACAGACACCTGCTTGCGGTTTTTCTATAGGTTTTGAGCGGATTGTAGATTTGCTTGCCGAACGCAAGGTTACACCTCAACGCAAGACCTATATAGCTTTGATTGTACCGAAAGAGTACGCCGACCAAACCGAGAAGATATTTTTAGCCGCTGAAAAACTGAGACAAAACGGCGAAAATTGCGGTGTTTACAAAAAAATGAAAAACTTTCCTTACCAGTTAAAAGTTCTAAATGAAATAGGTTGCGATGTTTTTTATATATACGAAGACGGCAATATCAAAAAAATTTAACCGCAAAACAATAAAAAGTAAAGAAAGAAGTATATTATGGCAGTAAAAAACACTGTTGCGGGTGACGACGGCAAGCAAATAAAGAAAGCCAAGTCGGAAAAATCACACGACATTAAACCCGCAAAAAAAGTAGTCGATATAACAAAAGTCGAACGCTTTATTCCCAAAGAAAAAACGGGGTTAAGCTATTCGCAAGTAACAGACAGGTTCTCGCAGGGACTTGTCAATATCGACCGCTCAAAAAAAGGTAAAAGCATCGCACAAATTATATTCAGCAATATCTTTACTTTTTTCAATCTGATATATATCGTGGTTTCGGCGATTTTGATTTATTACGCTCAATACAAACAACTGACTTTTTTGGCGGTTGTTTTGGCAAATACGCTTATCGCTATTGTGCAGGAAATCCGCTCCAAAAAATCATTGGAAAAGCTGAATTTGGTTTCTTTGCCATTGGCGACCGTCATTCGTAACGGCAAACAGGTAAAAGTGCCTGTTGGCGAAGTCGTTTTGGACGACATTATTTTGTATACCACGGGAAACCAAATAATAGCGGATAGTATCGTTGTTTCTGGGGCTGTGGAAGCGAATGAAGCTATTTTGACGGGTGAGTCCGAAGCTGTTGTCAAACAGACAGGGGACACCTTGTTTGCGGGCAGTTATGTTGTTTCAAACAACTGTGTTGCGAAAGTTGACAAAGTCGGTAAATACAACTATATAGAAAAACTTACGGGCAAGGCTCGAAAATACAAAAAACCTCATTCCCAGCTATTAAAATCGTTTAATATTATACTGTATTTTATAGCGATAATACTGCCGCCGCTGACTTATTTTATGTGGCAAGTTAACTCTATGGCAAGCGGCGACTTTATGACTACGTTACTTAATACCGTTAGCCCTGTTGTGGGTATTATTCCCGCAGGTCCGTTTTTGCTTACTTCGGTAACACTTGCCGTTTCGGTTGTGAGGTTGGCAAAAAACAAAACAATGGTGCAAGAACTTTATTGTATCGAAATGTTAGCAAGAGTAAACACCCTTTGTTTGGACAAAACGGGTACCATTACGGACGGCACAATGAAAGTAATAGAATGTGTTGACCTAAGGCTTGGCGGCGACCGTTATTCAGTAGGCGATATTGTAGGGGCTATGCAAAACGCATTGGGCGAAAGCAACTCCACTGCAAAAGCCTTGACGGAATATTTTGACAAAACACAGGTGAGCGGGCTGAAAAAAACCACAATTGTGCCTTTTTCATCTGCTCGAAAGTTTTCCGCCGTGTCATTCGAAGGCAACGGAACATATTTCTTGGGTGCTCCTGAGTTTATTTTGAACACAAGCGGCAGAGTCGACGACCTTGTCAAAAAATTTGCGGAAAAAGGTTGCAGAGTGCTTTTGCTAGCACACTCATCAAGCTCAATTTTTGTTTCGGATAAATCGGGTGTGCAGTTGCCGCTTATTCGCAAGCCTGTGGCAGTCATCGTGCTGGAAGACCATATCAGAGAAGACGCAGCGGACACCTTCCGCTGGTTCAAGCTGAACGGAGTGGACATCAAAGTCATTTCGGGTGATAACCCTTTGACTGTGTCAAATATAGCCGCAAAAGCCGAGCTGAATAACTATGACAAATATATAAGTCTTGACGGAATGACAGACGATGAAATTTATGAGATCGCAGACAAATACACAGTTTTTGGTAGAGTTTCGCCCGACCAAAAGGCGGTTTTGATTAAAGCCTTGCAGTCAAAAAGGCGTACCGTTGCAATGACGGGAGACGGCGTAAACGATATTTTGGCGTTGCGTGAATCCGATTGTTCAATCGCTATGGCTTCTGGATCTGATGCCGCTCGCAATGTTTCGCACCTTGTGCTTATGGACGACAATTTTTCCAGTTTGCCAAAAGTAGTTGCCGAAGGCAGACGAGTGGTAAATAACATTCAAAACGCATCGTCAATGTTTTTTATGAAAACTGTATACACGATAGCGTTGATGATGTTTATTATCGTTATGGATATAGCTTTTTTCAAAAGTTATTATTATCCCTACAAAATGACAAATATTTTGTTGCTCGAAACCGTAATTGTCGGTATGTCAAGCGTGCTTTTGTCGCTCCAACCAAATACGAGCGTCATAAAAGGGCATTTTTTGGTAAATGTTTTTAAACGCAGTCTTCCCGCAAGTATCACTTTTTTTACGGTAACGATGTTTTTGTATGCTTTTCAAGCAAAAAGCGGTCTTCCTTTAACGCAAGAAAGTTTGGTTACCATAGCTGCGATAGCGTATACTTTCTGTGGATTTTACGCTCTATATATGGCATGCAAACCGACTAGACCTTGGAAAGTGTATCTGCTTGTCGGTATTGCGGTTATGCTTGTATTTGGCACAATCTTTTTCGGCGGTTTCTTTGATTACGTTACGCTAAATAGAGAAGAAATATTGCTCTTACTTGCAACGATTTTTGGGGCAGCGCCGTTATATTTGTTGCTGTACAAAGTTTTCAACGGATTTAGTTCCGTAAATTAATTATTTTAAAAATAAGGTAAAAATATATATGCTTATACAAATTACAGACGGAACTTTTTTTTACAACGAAAAAAAAGTTTTTGAAAATGTTTCCCTGCAAATCAACGACAACGATAAGATAGGATTTGTCGGTCGTAACGGGGAAGGAAAAACAACGCTAATACACACTTTGATAAAAGATTATGCCTTGCGTGAAGGCGAAGTTTATCACAAAAGCAATTTAAGAATTGGTTATTTGAAACAAAACAGCGGTTTAAATTCCGACAAAACGGTCTATGACGAAATGGCAACTGTTTTTACAGAAGTTTTTGAAGCCGAAAAGTCAATGCGTCAGTTGGAAACCGAAATTTCTTCCTTAGACCACAACAGCACCGAGTACCATCAAAAACTCAATAGATACAATGCGAAAAACGCTTTTTTTGAGGCAAACGACGGTTACAATATAGAAGTCAAGATAAAAACCGTTTTAAACGGTATGGGGTTTATGGACCGCTACACGCAAGTCATAAACACCATGAGCGGCGGCGAAAAAACCCGTCTTGCAATATGCAGACTATTGTTATCTCAACCCGAACTTTTGATAATGGACGAGCCCACAAACCATTTGGATTTTACCACTTTGCAGTGGTTGGAAGGATATTTGGCTTCATACAAAGGCGCTTTGTTGCTTGTCTCGCACGACAGATATTTTTTGGACAAACTTGTTAACAAAATTTGGGAAATCGAAAATTTTTCCGTTAGCGAGTTCACTGGAAATTACTCAAAATTTAAACAACTAAAAGAAGCGGCATTAATTAGAAATCAGCAGGAATTTGAGCGTCAGCAAAACAAGATTGCGTCAATGCTTGATTATGCTCAGCGTAATATCGCCCGTGCAAGCACTTCAAACAGTGCAAAATCAAGGCTCAAGCAAGTCGCCAATATGGAAAAAATCGACAAGCCTTACGTAGAAAGACGAGTGCCGAGATTTGATTTCACCTTTGAAACGCCGTCGTTAAAAACGCCTGTTACGGTAAAAAACCTCACGCTAAAAGGCGGCGAAAGACTGTTGCTTGACGATGTCTCGCTTGAGATAGGTAGAGGCGAAAAAGTTGCACTTATTGGTCCTAACGGGGCGGGAAAATCCACCTTTATAAAAAAAGTTGTAAAAGCGGTAAATGACGACTATGCTTCGGTAAGAATATGTCAAGGCGTAGTTATGGCGTATTACGACCAAGAAAATTTGAACCTAAATCCCGATGATACTGTTTTGCAAGCCGTATGGGAAAAGCATTACAGACTGACGCAGACATATGTAAGAAAGATTTTGGCGCAAGCTCTGCTTTCGCAAGAAGACATAGATAAAAAGGTAAAACAGTTGTCGGGCGGCGAAAGGGCAAAACTGGGTTTAGCTATGATGGTTATCGAAAAAGGCAATACGCTTATTATGGACGAGCCGACAAACCACCTTGACCTAATTAGTCGAGAAAGTTTGGAAGAATCTTTGGCGGATTTTAACGGCACTGTTTTGTTTGTTTCGCACGACAGATATTTTATAAACAAAATTGCGACAAAAATAGTCGAGATTGAAAATAACAAATTTAATGTTTATAATGGCAATTTTGACGATTATACAGCGGAAAAATTGTCAAAAGTGAACGAAGTAAAGACAGAAACGCCAGTACTAATAAAAAAACAGACAACTGTTTACCTAAATCCAAAAGAACGCAAAGCTTTGACAAACGCAAAATTAAAGCACAAAGAACTGGAGAAGGAAATTGCGGAGCTGGAAATAAGACAGTCAAAATTAGAAGAAGAAATTTCCACAAACGAAGTGGCGAGCGACTATAAACTTTTGGCGGAAAAATGTTCGGAGTTAGCAGAATTAAAAAAACAGGTCGATTCAAAAATAGTAGAGTGGGAAAATCTTGCCGAGCTATTGATATAAAGCAAATTGGAGTGTATAATTTTTTATGGCAACAAAAACAGCGTTGATTTTTGGCGGGTCGGGCGGAATAGGCAAAGCAACGACTGAGCTTTTTACTCAAAAAGGCTACAACGTTGCGTTTACTTATTTTCAGTCGGCAAAGTTAGCTGAGCAAATTTCCGTAAAAACAGGCGCAATTTCGTTTAAATGCGACATAACCAATTTTGACCAAGTGAAAGACACTGTAGCAAAAACTATTAAAATTTTTAAACACATAGATTTGCTGGTAATATGTTCGGGCGTAGCCAAACAAAATATGATAACCGACGTCACAACGAGCGAGTTTGATTTTTTGGTGAACGCAAACCTTAAAGGGGCATTTTTTGCTTCAAAAGCGGTAATTCCGCATATGGTCTCGGCAAAAAACGGAAGTATCGTTTTTGTTTCGTCAATTCTTGGGCAAGACGGTTGCAGTTGCGAAAGCGTGTATTCGCTGACAAAAGGCGGAGTAAATGCTTTTTCAAAATCATTAGCAAAAGAACTTGGCAGCAGCGGGATTAGAGTAAATACAGTTTGCCCCGGTCTAATTGATACCAAAATGAATGATAATTTAACCGATGATGATAAAAAAGAACTTGTTGAAAACGCTTTGTTAAAAAGAATAGGATCGCCAAAAGATATTGCAAATGCGATTTTGTTTTTGAGCGAAGCGGAGTATATTACGGGTGTGGAGCTAACAGTTTCCGGTGGAATGATAATATGAGCAATATTTCCTAGATTCTAGCCGATAATTTTATTGTTATTAGGAGTGTAATTAATGCAGTGGTATTGGATTGTAATAATAAGCGTTTTAGGGCTATGGGTGGTTTATTCATTTGTGACGAGCATCACAATGTTTCATTACAGCACAAGACCGAAGAAATTTACTGATGAAGAATGTATCAAGCGGGAAAAAGAGCTTATAAAATACGATTCGACAAATTACGACAATTTTCCCCGTGAACCTTTCGAACTGGATAGTGACAATGCAAAAATAAAAGGTTATATTATACATAACGAAAGAAAGACTGATAAAGTGGCTATTATCGTTCACGGTTTTACCGCAAGCGTTATCAGCTGTGCAAAATACGGCGAGATTTTTTATGATTTAGGCTATAACGTAGTGACTTTTGACCAAAGATATTTTGGGCAAAGCACGGGTGAATGTTGTACAATGGGTTACAGTGAAAGCAAGGATTTATTGAAAGTTATCGACTTTGTGAAAACAAAATTTACCGAGCCAAAAATAGTTTTGCACGGCGAATCTATGGGGGCGGCGACAGTATTACTAACCTTGCCGAAAACCGACGATTCCATATTATACGCTGTGGCTGATTGCTCATTTTCACGTTGTGTGAAACTTTACCGCTATCTTACGAAAAAATCCACATTATTTTTATCGTCTTTCCCAATAACCGACTTGGCGTGTTTGTGGAACAGATTACGATACGGTTTTTGGTCGCAAAAAGTCAATCCGATAGAGGCTGTGCAAAATACAAATAAACCGATTTTATTTATACACGGCAAAGCGGATGATTTTATACCTTGCTATATGTCTGAGCAAATGTATGAAAAAGCCTTAAGTTCGATTTCGCAACTGTATTTAGCTCCAGACGCAAAACACGCTATGAGTTTTACGGCAGACCAAATAAAATACAAAGAGTTAATAAAAAATTTCGATAAAAAAATTAACACAAATGGAGGAACCTTATGAAAGTATCACAAATGCCCTACAAACGGGT
>Ga0116152_10005273_pt1 | contig 10104 bp, 8 predicted proteins | sample AD_UKC119_MetaG_FD_89894 | JGI IMG/M metagenome (GOLD analysis project Ga0116152, IMG submission 89894) | Active sludge microbial communities of municipal wastewater-treating anaerobic digesters from Hong Kong - AD_UKC119_MetaG | ecosystem: Engineered > Bioreactor > Anaerobic > Digestate...
AATTTCCTTGAGCATGAAGTGGTCGAAGCCATTCTTTTCAATCTCCTCAATGTCCAAGTCAAGGGTTTGTATATTTGGCTGTAACGCTTCGTTCATAATGGTTTTGAGGGTAAGCTCACCCCGGCGAATAATGGCTACGTCATCGTCGTTCAGGAAAATAACGCTATTGGTGTGCTCAATAATAGGTGTGGCATCGGATGCAACGAAATACTCGTTTTCGCCAACGCCAATTACCAGGGGACTCCCTTTTCGTGCAGCGATGAGGGTATTTGGTTCGTCGCGGCAAATTACAACAATACCGTAAGCCCCAACAACTTTTGTTAGCGCAAGACGAACGGCAATTTCAGCAGAGATATTCCCTTTCAGGAAAATGTATTCAATTAAGTTTGCCAGAACCTCTGTGTCGGTTTCTGAGGAAAACGTATAGCCTCTGCGTTCTAGGCGCTGCTTCAGGTGGCCATAGTTTTCAATAATCCCATTATGGATAATAATGAAATGGCCGTTCATGGAAATGTGGGGGTGCGCATTGGCATCGTTGGGTTCACCGTGGGTTGCCCAGCGAGTATGACCAATCCCCATTGTGCCAACAAGTTTCTTGCTGCCAATGTGCTTCTCAAGGTCACTAACTTTTCCCTTACGTTTATGCATTACGGGCTCGCCGTTCACGACACAGATTCCTGCAGAATCGTAGCCTCTGTACTCGAGTCGCTTCAATCCGTTGATAATAATAGGGTATGCTTCCTTGTTCCCTATGTATCCTACTATTCCACACATAACCTTGCTATAGTTTAGTGTAAGTAATTTTTAACTTTATTTTCCCGGAATGGTTACCGCTACGAAGCACCGTTCGGTTTGCATCGAAATACGATTCTGGCTCAAGGTAAAGCTTATCGGTTTTTAAATCGCCGTTCAGCAAATGTTGTAGGTGAAGAGTAATATTGAACGAATAGTAATTATTAATTCTGCTGTATACACCACCTGCGCCAGCGTCAATATCGTAATCGTCAATCAAGTTAATTTTGTCATTCTCCTTATGGTATATTGTTAACTTATCGATTATGGTGTCGGCAGGCATCCCAGAGTGATTTTCACGCTCGATATAAAGTTGTGCACGGTTTATGGCTATAGGCATTGAGTCAAGCCACGATTTTAAATCGTTCAGTTTAAGCATCCCTCTTACACCTCCCATTCCCTGGATATAAAACACAGAATCCTGGATAGTGGTGTCGTTCAAATAGTTAATATTTAACGAGGGGGATGCAGCGGTATAATCGTGCTCAAAATGGTTGAATCTTTTACAGTACGTGTTGAGGAGCATTGTGAAATAGGAGGAAGTTGTGGAGTCCTCTTCAACGGTTTTTGTGTAGTAGATAACTATTCTATTGCTGGTGTTAGTAAAGTCGAAGTAATGAACTGTTTTATTGAGGGTTTCGAATGGATTTGTTCTAACATAGATACCGTAAAAGAGGCTGTCAAAATTATTCTGATTTGAAAGGGTTACGGAATCGGCAGTAATAAATTTTTGAGCCCATTCAAAGGATAATGGTACCTTGAGTTGTGAATCGCCCTGATAATTAGTAAAACCGATAGGTTCGGGGTTGTAAATATTAGACAGGGGCGCCAGGGCATTATACACAGAGTCCTCCTGTAGGGAATCTGTTAGCTCATGCACATAAATCTTCATAGGAATAGTTGGGTCACCAAACGATTCCTTAAGATTAAGAATTAAGAAAACAGAATCGACAACCGGGTTTTCCCCAAAATCGTGGTTAAGCGAGGGTAGAATAACCGAGGAAAGGAATGATGCTTGTGATTTACCAAAAATCTCATCGTAAACAGAACCTACAATGGCTTCGGTAAAGAATCGAGCATCAAGTGTATCGCCAACCAATGTGTATGCCGATAATGTGAACGAAGTGTCAACCTCAACTTTCAGGAAATCCTGAGATGGGATAACGTCGTAACCCAGGTAATCGGGTGGGGAGATACACCTCCAAAACAGGAGGCTAAAGAGCATAAATAAAAAGAAAGAGCGGTAAGGTTTACGGTTTGGTCGTAGGGTAAAACTAGGAAAGTTAACTTTTATCATTTGACGCTTCGTTTAAAATCTTGTCATAAAATCCGTTAATATCATCAATATAGTTGTCCTTATCAGGAATAGATAGAACGGGTTTTTTTATTGTATTGATATGTTCAACCAAGGATTTTTTTTGTTTCTCTTCACCAAAAATTATTCCATCGGAGTAGTTAATTGCAAAATTTGTGATGCTCTCGTAATCGGTATTTTTCAGCAGATCGGTATCTTTCTTGGTAACTCCTTCCAGCTTAAGCTTGCTTTTCAGGTTGGGGTCTAGCGTATTGTCGAAAGAGTCGTTATACAACGAAAACACAACTTTTGCTTTTGAAAACACCGGATCCTCCTTATAGGTTCTTTTCACTAGCATAGGAACAAACGAGGTGAACCAGCCGTGACAGTGAACAATATCGGGAGCCCAGCGTAATTTTTTAACGGTTTCGAGCACTCCGCGGGCAAAGAAAATTGCACGCTCATCGTTGTCAGCAAAGAACTTCTTTTTCTCGTCGCGTAAGATTTGCTTCCGATGGAAGTAATCCTCGTTGTCAATAAAGTAAACCTGCATACGTGCGCTTTGTATTGACGCAACCTTAATAATAAGCGGGTGATCGGTGTCGTTAATCACTAAATTCATCCCGGAAAGGCGTATCACCTCGTGTAGCTGGTTTCTGCGTTCGTTTATACAACCCCAACGCGGCATAAAGGTTCGAATTTCTTTTCCTCGCTCCTGAATTCCCTGAGGAAGGTTCCTACTAATAACGGATATGTTAGTTTCGGGCAGGTAAGGTGTAATTTCTTGCGAAACGAATAGTACTTTAACACTTTTCATCAACCTCTATATTTCTGTATCACAAACGTTTAAAAAAATGATGTGTCTCAGAACTTAATCTAAAATGCACACTATGAAATAATTTACAAAAGTATAAAAAAAAAATTACTTTTTTTAGTATATCTGTGCTATGTTTTTTTCGTATCCTGATCGGATATTACCTAAAAATGATGTTTTTTGTCTTGGAAATTAAAAAAATTACGAACTTTGCCCGCTGTTTTTAGCTTTAATGTTAGCTTTTTTTTGTAATAAATAACAAACCATGCAGGTTGCAACTACAGTCGAACAACTAAAGCAAACGATTGGCAAAGAGAGGGAACAAGGGAAGCAGGTTGGTTTTGTTCCAACCATGGGAGCATTACATAAAGGGCATGTTACGCTAGTGGAGCAAGCGGTTGGCTCAACCGATTTTGTTGTGGTGAGTATATTTGTAAATCCAACACAGTTTAACAATCCGAACGATTTAAAAACCTACCCTCGAACACTGGAACACGATTTGGAGAAACTTGAGGAAGCTGGGGCTTCGCTTGTATTCGTTCCTTCAGTGGAGGAGATTTATCCCGAACCCGATACCCGTGTTTTCGATTTTGGGAACCTCGACAAGGTAATGGAAGGTCAGCACCGCCCGGGACATTTCAACGGGGTGGCTCAAGTGGTAAGCAAGCTGTTCGGTATGGTAAATCCGCACAAAGCGTTTTTCGGACAGAAAGATTTCCAACAGCTGGCGATAATCCGAAGAATGGTTGAGATGCTTAACCTCAACATTGAGATTGTTTCGTGCCCAACCGTTCGGGAAAGCGATGGGTTAGCCATGAGCTCACGCAACATGCTGTTGAACCCCATGCAGAGAGCCAGCGCTCCAATTATTTCAAAAACTCTTACCCAGGCGCGTAACTTTAAGCAGCAATTGAGCGTAAAAGAAATGATTGAATGGGTTAATAACGAGATAAACAAAAACCCTGAGCTGAACGTTGAGTACTTTGAGATTGCCGATGCAAAAACCCTTCAACCAGTAAATTCATGGAACGATTCAACCCAACTGGTTGGATGTATTGCGGTTCAGGTTGGGCAGGTTCGGTTAATTGATAACATTCTATTCTAAATTTCATAAAACAGAACAACAATGTTTGTTGAAGTTATAAAGTCGAAAATTCATCAGGTAAAAGTTACCGAGGCCAACCTATTCTACGTTGGTAGCATTACCATTGACGAAGATTTAATGGATGCCGCGAACCTCATCGCCAACGAGAAGGTGCAGGTGGTAAATATTAATAACGGAGAACGACTTGAAACCTACGTTATTAAAGGAGAAAGGGGTTCTGGTGAAATTTGCTTGAACGGGCCTGCTGCCCGGAAATGCGTTGTGGGCGATATTATCATCATCATCTCGTACGCCATGATGGATTTTGAGGAGGCGAAGAGCTTTAAGCCATCCATCATCTTCCCCGATGCGGAAACAAACAGGTTAGTTTAACTCCTTACTCAACCCCAGGTGAATACTTCAATCAAAAAAAAGGTTAGCTACTTTATTTTTTTTGGAATAGCAGCGTTGCTGCTTTTCTTTGCTTTTAGGGGGGTTGATTACAATTCGATGGTTAACGGATTCAGAAAAGCAAACTACAGCTGGGTGGCGCTTTCGCTCGTTGCTGGTTTCTTTTCCTACGTTGTACGTTCACTTCGGTGGCGCTTACTTATTGAACCGCTGGGTTTCTATCCTTCTCTTACCAACACTATGGGCGCATTGTTTTTCGGATATGTAACGAACCTTGCCTTCCCCAGACTAGGAGAAATTACACGCTGTGCATCGTTACGAAAAACCGATAAAATTCCCTTCGAATCGCTTGTTGGAACTGTAATTATTGAGCGTGCTTTCGACGTTTTAATGATTCTTTTACTCGTAATCTCCGTGTTTTTTATCAGAATTGATTTCTTTGGAGGCTTCATTTGGGATCAAATCGCTGTTCCTCTCTGGTCAAAAATGATATCACTTTTTAAAATATCGCCCATTATTGTTGTTGCGTTGGTAGCTTTCCTTGTCCTACTATTTTTCTTGCTGAGGAAAAATTTTCTGGGTGCTAAGTTTAAAAGGAGAATCATCTCACTTTTCTGGGGGGTTATTGATGGGCTGAAATCGGTGTACACCATGAAAAGACGTAAAGAGTTTTTTTTATACACAATACTCCTCTGGTTCCTTTACTGGCTAATGACCTGGCTGTTGGTTTTTGCCACCGAACCTACAAGCCAACTTGGCTTGGTTGATGGTTTCTTCCTGCTCGTAATCGGATCGCTTGGGATGGCTGCTCCGGTTCAGGGAGGATTTGGCGCGTTCCACATTATCACAGCAATGGGGTTGGGTATTTACGGAATTTCATGGGAGGATGGGCTGATTTGGGCTACCATCTCGCACGAAGCACAAACAATTCTGATGCTGGCTGTAAGCGTAGTTTTTATGATTATTTTTTTCTTAAAAAACCGTAAAACCTCTCCGGTTTAATCATTTCTTTTTCAAAAAGAAAATAAAATTTCATTTAACATACTCTTTTGGTTAAATTTGCTCACTTAAGCAGAGTGATTTTTCTTTTTCATTTCTTTTTGATTCATTTACTAACAATGGCTAAAGTTAAAACCAGCTACGTTTGCCAGAATTGCGGCGCCGAATCGGTGAAGTGGATTGGTCGCTGCCCCTCGTGCGGCGAGTGGAATACGTACGTTGAGGAGAAGGTTAGCCAAAGCAAACCGCGCGCTGGTTTGGTTGATGTTTCGCGCAGCGCAGTTCCCAAAGCGCTTAAGGAAATTGAATCGAGTAACGAGAAAAGGCTTGACACCGGAATTGGTGAGCTAAACCGAATTCTTGGCGGCGGATTGGTTCCCGGATCGCTGGTTCTGCTAGGGGGTGAACCCGGAATCGGAAAATCAACTTTGGCGCTTCAGCTGGCGTTGAAACTTAACCATTTAAAGGTTCTTTACGTTTCGGGCGAGGAAAGCGCACGACAAGTGAAACTCAGAGCCGACAGGCTTTCGAACGGAAACCAGGAGTGTTTGATTTTAAATGAAACGTTGCTTGATAACATTCTCACTCAGGCACAAAATGTTGAGCCTGAATTACTGGTAATTGACTCCATACAAACACTTTACACCGATACGATTGAATCCTCTCCGGGTTCGGTTTCGCAGGTGCGCGAGTGCGCGGTAGCACTTCTTCGCTACGCGAAAACAACAGGAATTCCGGTAATAATTATTGGCCACATCACCAAGGACGGCAGCATTGCCGGGCCCAAGGTTCTGGAGCACATTGTTGATGTTGTGCTGCAGTTTGAGGGCGATAGCAACTACCTGTACCGAATTCTCCGGTCGATAAAAAATCGGTTTGGGTCCACCTCAGAGTTGGGAATTTTCGAGATGCAATCGTCAGGGTTGATTGAGGTTCCAAATCCTTCTGAAATTCTTCTTTCGCATCGTGATGAAGGTTTAAGCGGAGTTGCCATTTCCGCAGCCATGGACGGAACGCGTCCGTTCTTAATTGAAACGCAGGCGTTGGTTAGCACCGCAGCCTACGGAACACCCCAACGGTCGTCGATGGGATACGAAAACCGACGGTTGAACATGCTGCTGGCAGTTCTTGAAAAACGGGCCGGATTTAAGCTGGCTTCGAAGGATGTTTTCCTGAATCTTGCCGGAGGAATAAAGCTTGCCGATCCCGCAATTGATATGGCGGTTATTGCAGCGGTTCTTTCATCAAACTTCGATTTGTCAATCTCCGGATCGGTTTGCTTCGCTGCCGAAGTTGGTCTTTCGGGTGAAATCAGGCAGGTTAGCAGGGTTGATCAGCGGGTATCGGAGGCAGCCAAAATGGGATTTGAGAAAATATTTGTTTCAAAATATCACTTCGGAAAAGGGAAAACCATTCCAGTAAATGGCATCGAAATTGTGCAGGTTGCCAGAGTTGAGGATTTGGTTAAATCGCTTTTTGGAAGAGGAAACTAAACGAATCTGTTCTCCTTTGTAAAAATAAACAAATAACAAAATAATTGGACAATAAATTATTAAGATGAAAAGATCGATACTAGTAACCGGAGGAGCCGGATTTATTGGCTCACACGTTGTACGTAGGTTGGTAACCCGTTACCCCGATTATCAGATTGTGAACCTCGATAGTTTAACATACGCAGGTAACCTGGAAAATTTAACAGATATCGAAAAATTACCTAACTACAAGTTTGTTAAGGTTGATATTACCGATGTTGATGCTGTTGAAAAAGTTTTTGCCGATTACAATATCGACGGGGTAATTCACCTTGCTGCAGAGTCGCATGTGGACAGGTCGATCTCCGATCCGATGGCTTTTATCAAAACCAACATTCTGGGAACCGTTGTGCTACTCAATGCAGCACGAAAACAGTGGGCTGGAAATTTCGAGGGGAAACGTTTCTACCACATCTCCACCGATGAGGTGTACGGCAGTTTGGGCGAGGAAGGAATGTTTGTTGAGACAACTCCCTACGACCCACGTAGCCCCTACTCCGCATCAAAGGCAAGCTCCGATCACATAGTGCGTGCATACTTCCACACGTACAAGCTACCGGTTGTACTTTCAAACTGCTCCAATAACTACGGGCCAAACCAGTTCCCTGAGAAACTGATTCCTTTGTCAATCAACAATATAAAAAACAGCAAACCAATTCCAATTTACGGGAAGGGTGAGAATGTTCGCGACTGGCTATATGTTGAGGATCACGCATCGGCCATCGACACCATTTTTCATAAAGGAGTAACCGGACAAACCTACAATGTTGGGGGAAACAACGAGTGGAAGAATATCGATTTAATCAAACTCCTTTGTAGGGTGATGGACACGAAGCTGGGAAGAGAGGCCGGAACTTCGGAGAAACTGATTACTTACGTTACCGATCGGGCTGGTCACGATTTGCGTTACGCCATCGATTCAACAAAGTTGAAGAACGACTTGGGTTGGGAACCATCAATTCAATTCCCCGATGGGTTGGCCAAAACGGTTGATTGGTACCTGGCAAACCAGAAATGGCTGAACGATATTATTTCCGGAGATTACGCGAATTACTACGAAGGAATGTACGGGAACAGATAAAATTTGCTCCCTTTCCTTAACGAGGTTGTTCATTCCGATATCGAATCTAAAAATAACCTTACTCTCCTACCCGTGGTACAGCCAAGGCAGGTAGGCGTTCCGTTCATCCCATTCGCTAAAACAAAAAAACTCTGCACATAATATGCAGGTTTGTTGATGCGCGGATGCGAATATACGATGATGAGCGGATGCGCGGGTGCGATGATGCGATAGTTCGCCACTTCGCCATTTCGCCTCATCGCCTCATCGATGGCTTCCTTGAGTAAACACTACCCGATGATGCGCAGGTGCGATTATGCGATAGTTCGCCACTTCGCCATTTCGCCTCATCGCCATTTCGCCTCATCGCCTCATCGTTCTCTTACTTAAACCAAACTTGCGTCTAATCACTGCCATTAAAGAAAACACTTTAACCCTTTGATTGCATTAAAGTTAAAATGAAAATACATTAATATAAAAAACCGAATAGCCATAATGGTATTTTGTTTCCGAACCCAATCTCAATATTATCAATAGCAAGAAAGGAGTCGGGTGTTTCTTGTATTTGAAGAGCGGGTTTATTTTTCCCTCCTATCTCAAAAGTATAGGTTGAATCAACAATAAAATCGCCCTTTTCTGGATAATTTATACTGTGAATGTTGCGGAGTTGATTAAAAAAAAACGTTTCACGCTGAGTTCCGGTATTGGGTTTATCAAAATACAAGCAATTTAAAAGATTTGTATTATTCAGATATATTTTAGATGGTTTTTGTATTTTCTTCATCCCTTTTGCAGCCTTATCGAGGGTAGCTAGAAGTTCTGCTTTTTCGAGTGCATCCAGATAATTTAGCAAGGTGCGCTGATCGGCAATAAATAACTCCGACCTGAGGTTGGTTAAATTGGGCGTATAAGGAGCAGACTCAGAAATTACTGCAAGTAACTTTTTAAGTTTTATATGGTTTTCGTGCGAAAAGGAAGCAACAGCGGGCAAATCCTGTTCCAGTATTACATTAATTGTATCTCTGAGGCGATTACAAAAATGGTCGGGAGCTTCTTTATAATATGGATAATAACCATGTTTGAGATAATCAATGAATAATGGGATTACCTTAAGATCATTGGTTATTATTTTAGCAATATCGGGATGATTATTGAGTAATTGAGTTAGTGTATAAACGGACAGCTCGGTTTTATTTATCCAGTTAATGTACTCACGAAACGATAAACCAGGGAGATTGTAACTACATTTCCGACGACTTAAATCTCCCTGTCCTTTAGATAATTGCAGAACGGAAGAACCTGAATAAATCACCTGCAGCTCAGGATACCTGTCATAAATTACTTTAATTTCCGCCGACCAATCGTGTTTGGGAAATTTGGAGGGATATTTATGCACTTCGTCTAAAAACAAATATAAACCACCAAACTTGGTAAAGTAATCGGCAATATCAATGATGGTATGATTGTAAAAGTATGGATCATCGAGCGAAACGTATAAAACCGTGGACGATTTTGTTTTGCTAAGTTTCTGTGCCTTCTGCAGCATGAGGGTTGTTTTTCCAACACCTCGCGCTCCCTTGATCTCTACTAAACGGCAGTTCCAGTCTATGGTGTGATATAGGCATCTGTAAAAATTTGTTTTTACTCGCCCAATTCTTTGTTGACTTTGTTCAAAAAGAGACTCCATTTTTAATAAATTGTTATATAATACACAAAAATACAGTTTTTTTTGTAATCAATTACATTTTTATTCTATAATTATTGTGATTAACTACAAAATATGTGATTATAGTATAACAACTAGCTTAAAGTTGGGGTACGCGTGTGAGTGAAAGATTGATGTTGAGCAGGAAATGTAATTTGATGAAGCACAGATGCGATAATGCGCGGATGCGCAGGTGCGATGATACGATAGTTCACCACTTCGCCATTTCGCCTCATCGCTTTATCGCCTTATCCATGGCTTCCCTGAGTAAACACTACCCGATAATGCGCAGGTGCGCAGGTGCGAATATGCGAGGGTACGCTTTATCGCCATTTCTCCTCATCGCCTCATCGATGGCTTCCTTAAGTAAACACTACCCGATAATGCGATAGTTCGCCAGTTCGCTTCATCGC
>Ga0116152_10005277_pt1 | contig 10098 bp, 12 predicted proteins | sample AD_UKC119_MetaG_FD_89894 | JGI IMG/M metagenome (GOLD analysis project Ga0116152, IMG submission 89894) | Active sludge microbial communities of municipal wastewater-treating anaerobic digesters from Hong Kong - AD_UKC119_MetaG | ecosystem: Engineered > Bioreactor > Anaerobic > Digestate...
AAACCGACGACGAGCGCCGCCAGCGCGTAAAGCGCAAGCGCGAGCGCCGAGAGGCGCGTATGACGCAGTCTGTCGAGCATCGAGTGTTGCAAACCAGACGCGCGCGGGCCTGTCAAACGACAGGTCGACGCAGCGACCTACTTCTGGATCGGGCCGCCCGCCGCCGACCAGGCGGCGACGCCGCCCGCGATATGGCAAGCGTCGAGCCCCATGTCGTAGAGCGTCTTGGCGGCGAGCGTCGAGCGGCCGCCCGAGGCGCAGAACAAAACCAGCTTTCGGCCGGCCAGCGCCTTGTTGTGCATCGGACATTCGGGATCGGCGAGAAATTCGAGGAAGCCGCGCGGCGCATGGACGGCGCCCGGCAACGTGCCGCCCTGCGCGACCTCGTGCGCCTCGCGAATGTCTACGAATTGCACGCTGTTGTCGCCGACGAGGCGCAGCGCGTGCTGGACGTCGATGGTTTCGATCACTGCGTTGGCCTCGGCCAGCATCTGCTTGAAACCACGTGGGTTGGGAGCGGAGCTCATGGTATTCTCCTATTCGAATATATGTGATCCTTGGCACGGCGGGCCGCGCGCCGCAATGGGTGAGAGCCGCCGCAGGCTGGCTTCATTGCGCGGCGGGCCCGGCGCGCCTATCGTCAAGCTGGCGCAAACGCGTCCGACCCGTCAATGATCGCAAGGGGATAGCGCATGAAGGTGACGATCGACATCGACTGTACGCCCCTCGAGGCGCGGCAGTTCTTCGGCCTGCCCGATGTTCAGCCGATGCAGACGGCGGTGATGGACGCCATGGAAAAGCGCCTGATGAAAGAGATGGAAACATACACGCCCGAAAAGCTGTTCGAGGCATGGATGCCCGTGATGAGCGCCAATCGGGAGATGTTCGGCTCGTTCCTCTCCGCGTTCACCAAGGGCGCGACGGGCGACAAGACCAAGGGCAAGTAGGCCGGCGCCAACCATGATCAGTTCCATCCATCACATTGCGCTGGCGACGGCGGACATCGACGCCGCGATGCGGGCCTATACCGACCTTTTCAACCGCGCGCCGGACGGCGTCCTCGCCGCGGGCGGGACGCGCCAGGTCTGGTACTCGACGTCCAACATCCGATTCGCGCTCATCGCCCCCGACGGCGCCGGGGCGCTTGGGGAGGCCGTATCCGCCCGGCTCGCGGCGACGGGGGAGGGTCTGTGGTCGGTTGCCTATTGCGTCGACGAACTCGACAAGACCGCGAACCTGTTCGAACGGCGCGGGCTTGCGCCGGGCGCGGAATATGCCCTGCCGGTCGAGGCGCATGGCGCGGCGGCCGGAATGCGGGCGCGCAACCTTGCTGCGACGGCGACGCACGGAATCGAATCGATCCTGCTCGCCGCGCCTAAACCGGCGCCGGTCCATGGCGCGGCGGACGCCGCCAGCGGGCTCGACCATGTCGTGATCCGCACGGCCGATCCCGAGCGCGCGGTCGCGCTCTACGGCGCGCGGCTCGGCCTCGACATGCGGCTCGACCGGTCCAATGCGGCCTGGGGTGCGCGCCTCCTGTTCTTCCGTTGCGGCGATCTGGTGGTCGAGATCGCGCACGAATTGCAAGGCGGCGTGTCGCAGAAGCCCGACTGGTTCGGCGGCCTGTCCTGGCGCGTCCCCGACATCGTGGCGACGCGCGAGCGGCTCATGGATGCGGGGCGCAGCCTGTCGGAGGTGCGCAAGGGACGCAGGCCGGGTTCGCACGTCTGCACCTTGCGCGATGGAACGGCCGGTGTTCCAACGATATTGCTCGGCCTCGACGGCTGAGCAGGAGCAACGACAAAATGAAGCCTCATGCCGAGGAGCAGGCGAAGCCTGCGTCTCGAAGCATGGGGAGTGCGGCGATCCTTCGCGACGCGCCTTTCAGGCGTTCGTCAGGATGAAGGTCGCTGAAGAACAAGAGATGCCCCGGGAGGACACATGGCGATTTTCGAAATGCGGATCTACCGCTGCCTGCCCGGCCGCATGCCGGCGTTGTTGCAGCGCTTCGAACAGACGACGCTCGGTTTGTGGAAGCGTCATGGGATCGAGCCTGCTGGGTTCTGGACGACGGAAGTCGGCGAATCCCATCTTGAACTGACCTACATGCTGCGCTGGAACTCGATGGCCGAACGCGAGACGAAGTGGACGGCTTTCGCCACCGATCCGGAATGGATCGCCAAGCGCGCGGAGAGCGAGAAGGACGGGCCGATCCTGTCCAATATCGTCAATTCTTTCCTGAAGCCGACCGCCTTCTCCTCGGTCCAGTGAACACGGGACGCAACGCATGCCACATGTGATCGTCGAGTATTCCGCCAATCTGGAAGAGGACGTGAGCCCGCGCGACCTGATCGATCGCGTGCATGCGACGATTCTGGAAACCGGCGTCTATCCGATCGGCGGCGTGCGCGTGCGCGCCGAGCGCCGCGATCTCTACAAGGTCGCCGATGGCGACCCGATGAACGCTTTTTGCGCGATCCTGATCCGGATGGGGCGCGGCCGCGACGAAGAAACGCGTACGCGCGTGTCGAAAGCCGTGCTGGCGACGCTGGCCGACGTCACGGCTGGCGCCTTCGCCAGGCGCGGCCTGTCGCTGTCGGTGGAAATCCAGGAGATCGACGAGGCCGGCGCCACCCGCAAGAACAATCTGCACGAGCGACTGAAGGGCAGGGCGGGCGCGGCCTAGGCCGTTGGCGCGGCCATCATGCCGGCCACAAATCGTTAACGAACTGTGATGCGCCGCACAGCCTTGGCGTCCGGGCCGCGATAATCTGCGCTTGTTCGGGCAGGCAAGGCTTCGTGGGGGCGAAACTTCCAGTCCGTGCATCAGGCGACGCCAACGCGCATGCATTTTAAGCGCGTGGGCGTCGCTTCTGTTTTGCGCTGGTGTTTCGCGCCGGCGAATGGGCGACTCAGATGCTTGCCGAGTGCCTGACGGCGCCATGTTCGAGATGCGCGTCGAAGGCCGCGCAGATCGAGCGGATGAAATCGCGGCCGAGACGGGTGGCCGCTACGCGCGTTCCCTCGACCTCGGCAATGCCATCCTCCTGCATCGGCGCAAGCCGCGCGACCGAATCGTCGAGTTCTGAAAGCGGCCGGTCGTGGTTCGCACAGACCTCCGCGAGATCGACCGCAAAATCGCACATCAGCCGTTCTATGATCTCGGCGCGGAACCGGTCGTCGGCGGTCATTTCGACGCCGCGCGCGACGGGAAGTTCGCCACGGTCGAGCTTCTCGCGCCACTGCGGCACGGCGCTCGCGTTCTGCACGTAGCCCTGCGGCATGCGGCCGATGGACGAAGCGCCGAAGCCGATCAGCACGGGCGCCGCGTCGGTCGTATACCCTTGGAAATTGCGGCGCATGCGGCCTTCGGCAGCGGCGGCGGCGAGGCCGTCGTCGGGGCGGGCGAAATGATCGAGGCCGAGACGGCGCCAGCCGCGCTCCTCAAGAAGATCGGCGGCGCGGCGCTGCATCTGGTAACGCAGGCGCGCGTCGGGCAGTTCGTCCTCGCGGATCAGTTTCTGGTGGGCCTTCATCCACGGCACATGCGCATAGCCGAACAGCGAGAGTCGGTCCGGCTCCAGCGCCAACGCCATGTCGATGTTCTTCTCGAGCCCTTCTAGGGTCTGGCGCGGCAGGCCGTAGATGAGGTCCATGTTGATCGAGCCGGCGCCGGCGGAGCGCAGGAGCCCGACGGCGCGGGCGGTCATCTCGTAAGGCTGGATGCGGTTGATCGCCTGCTGGACGGCCGGATCGAAATCCTGCACGCCGAGGCTCGCGCGGTTCATGCCGCCAGCGGCCGCCGCGCGCACCCAATCCTCGGTGAGCGTGCAGGGGTCGATTTCCGCGGCAATTTCGGCGCCCGGCGCGATGTCGAATCGCTGGGCGAGGCGGGCGAGAATCGCGCCGATCTCGTCAGGCGCCAGCATGTTGGGCGTGCCGCCGCCGAAATGGATATTGCCGATTTCGAGCCGTTCGCCCAGCGTGGCGGCCACCAGGTCGATCTCGCCGAGCAGACGGGCGACGTAATCCTCGATCGGGCCGCGACGATTGACCACAGCCGTGTTGCACCCGCAGTACCAGCACATGCGGTCGCAGAAGGGGACGTGCAGATAGGCCGATATGGAGCCTGATTCCCGTTTCAAGCCCCGGAGCCACGCGCCATATTGCCGCGCCGCCACATCGGGCGTGAACTGGATGGCCGTCGGATAGGACGTATAGCGGGGCGCACGGCCCCCGTAGGCCGTGATCAATCGATCGATGGAATCGCCGGGAATCCGGCTTGCTTCGACCATTTCCGCGATCTGGGTCGCCATCTGAGAACCTCGCTCGTCTCCGCCAAATGGCTGAGGACAGGCGTACGACACCTTGACGCATGTCAAAGTCTCGATGCGCTGCGATATGCACTTTGGCGACGACGCGCGGCAGGTCTGTCGCGCGTCGGCTGAAAGATTCTCGCGCAACAGGGCAAACTCATGGCGCAAGCAGCAACAACCGGGAAAAGGATGCGTGTGGGCGAACTCGGCTTGATAGTCGCGTTCGCGGCGCTCGCCGCCTTTTCGCTTCTCGTCACCGCCAAGGCGTGGACACCCGAATACGCCTTCCACGCCGCGCTTTTCGCGCTCGGCAGCGTCGCCGCCGTCATCGGCATCTTCAAGCGCTACGGCGCGCGTTCGGCCGAATGGCCGGCGCAGGAGATCGACGGCAAACCCAACTACAATTACGGACCGATCAAGTTCACGTCCACGATTGCCCTCTTCTGGGGCATCGCGGGCTTCCTGGTCGGCCTGATCGCGGCGTTGCAGCTCGCCTTCCCGGCGCTGAATTTCGACCTTCCGTGGATCAGCTTCGGGCGCCTGCGCCCGCTGCACACGTCGGCGGTCATTTTCGCTTTCGGCGGCAACGTGCTGCTGGCGACCTCGTTCTACGTCATGCAGCGCACCTCGCGCGCCCGCATGGCGGGCGATCTCGCGCCGTGGTTCGTGGTGCTCGGCTACAATTTCTTCATCCTGATCGCGGGCACGGGCTATCTGCTCGGGATTACCCGCGGCCATGAGTATGCGGAGCCGGAATGGTACGCCATCCTGTGGCTGGTGGTCGTGTGGGTGGTCTACCTGCTGATCTACCTGTTCACGCTGGCCAAGCGCACCGAGCCGCACATCTATGTCGCGAACTGGTTCTATCTCGCCTTCATCGTGACGATCGCCGTGCTGGTGCTCGGCAACAACACGGAAATCCCGGTCTCGATCTATTCGTCGAAATCCGTGATCGTGTGGTCGGGCGTGCAGGACGCGATGATCCAGTGGTGGTACGGCCACAATGCGGTGGGCTTCTTCCTGACCGCGGGCTTCCTCGGCATCATGTACTACTTCGTGCCGAAGCGCGCCGAACGGCCGGTGTATTCCTACCGTCTGTCGATCATCCACTTCTGGGCGCTGATCTTCCTGTATATCTGGGCGGGTCCGCACCATCTGCACTACACGGCTCTGCCGGACTGGGCGCAGACGCTCGGCATGACCTTCTCGATCATGCTGTGGATGCCCTCGTGGGGCGGCATGATCAACGGCCTGATGACGCTGTCGGGCGCGTGGGACAAGCTGCGCACCGACCCCGTGCTGCGCATGATGGTCGTGTCGGTCGCCTTCTACGGCATGTCGACCTTCGAGGGTCCGCTGATGTCGGTGAAGGCCGTGAACGGTCTCAGCCACTACACGGACTGGACGATCGGCCACGTGCATTCGGGCGCGCTCGGCTGGGTGGGCTTCGTGTCCTTCGGCGCGGTCTACTGCCTGGTTCCGTGGGTGTTCAACCGCAAGGGCCTGTACTCGCTCAAGCTTGTCGACTGGCACTTCTGGCTCGGCACGATCGGCATCGTCTTCTACATCTCCTCGATGTGGGTGGCGGGCATCATGCAGGGTCTGATGTGGCGCGCCTACACGCCGCAGGGCTTCCTCGAATATTCCTTCGTGGAGACCGTGGACGCTATGCACCCGATGTACGTGATCCGCGCTCTCGGCGGCGGCCTGTTCCTCGTCGGCGCGCTGATCATGGCCTTCAACATCTACAAGACCATCGCTTCGCCTGAGGCCTCGGAAGTTCCTTCGGGACGTCCCGAGCTGGCGCCGGCCGAGTGAGGAGATAAGACCAATGGCAACTCAATCTTCCTCCCTCTGGCAGAAACACGCGATCTTCGAGAAGAACTCGATCATCCTGGTGATCGGCATCATCGTCGCCATCGCGTGGGGCGGTCTGGTCGAAATCGTGCCGCTCTTCTATCTGAAGAGCACGATCGAGAAGGTGGATGGGGTTCGTCCCTATTCGCCGCTCGAACTGGCGGGCTACAACATCTACGTGCGCGAGGGCTGCTACAATTGCCACTCGCAGATGGTGCGCCCGCTGCGTGACGAAGTGGAACGCTACGGCCACTATTCGCTGGCGGCCGAGAGCATGTACGATCATCCGTTCCAGTGGGGCTCCAAGCGCACCGGTCCGGATCTGGCCCGCATCGGCGGCAAGTATTCCGACGACTGGCACCGCGACCATCTGCGCAACCCGCGCGCGGTCGTGCCGACGTCGATCATGCCGTCCTATCCGTGGCTGGAGAAGACCCCGCTCGACATCAAGCATCTGGGCGACCAGATGAAGACGCTGTCGATCGTCGGCGTGCCCTACACCAAGGACATGATTGACAATGCGGAGAAGGACGCGATTGCTCAAGGCGCGGCCGACAGCAAGGACGTCAAGGGGCTTCAGGATCGCTATAAGAAGATCATCGTGCGCGATCTGGGCGCGGACAAGGGCAAGCTGACGGAAATGGACGCCGTCATCGCGTACCTGCAGCGCATGGGCACGCTGGTCGACTTCAAGCTGTACGACTCCAAAGCCAACATCCGGTGAGGGCGCGTCATGAGCTCCTACCATTACTGGCGTGAAATCGCGGCGAGCTGGGGCCTGTTCTACTTCATCGCGATTTTCTTCATGGCGCTTGCCTATGCGCTCTGGCCCTCGAAGCAGAAAAGCTTCGAGGAGGCCTCCCAGATACCGCTCATCGAGGATTGATGAACATGGCCAATGCATCTGACCCAAGGGTCGACGCCCGTACGGGCACTCCGACGACCGGCCACGAGTGGGACGGTATCGCGGAACTGAATACGCCGCTGCCGCGCTGGTGGCTGTGGACGTTCTACATCACGATCGTCTGGTCGATCGCCTACTGGATCGTGTACCCGGCCTGGCCTGGAATTGCCGGCTGGACGCACGGAATGTTCGGCTGGAACTCGCGCACCGCGGTGGTGCAGGATCTTCAGGAACTGAAGACGATGCGCGCGGCGGGCGAGGCCAAGCTCTCGGCGGCCAAGCTCGAGGACATCGAGAAGAACCCCGAGCTGCTGTCGATCGCTCGCGCCCAGGGCGCGGCAGCCTTCGCCAATAATTGCGCTCCGTGCCACGGCGCGGGCGCGCAGGGCGCGGTCGGCTATCCCAACCTGAACGACGACGAATGGCTGTGGGGCGGCAAGCTCGCCGACATCCAGACGACGCTCCAGCACGGCATCCGCTGGGACGCCGACAAGGACACGCGTTCGGGCGCCATGCCGGCCTTCGGCAAGGACGGCACGCTCAAGGCGGACGAGATCAAGAACGTCGCGCAATATGTGCGCTCGCTCTCCGGTCTGTCGAACGAGGGCGGCGCCGATCTCGCCAAGGGCAAGAAGGTGTTCGCCGACAATTGCGCGGCTTGCCATGGCGACGACGGCAAGGGCAATCAGGAACTCGGCGCGCCGAACCTGACCGACAAGATCTGGCTCTACGGTTCCACGACCGCCGCGATCGAGAATCGCGTCACGGTCGGCGGCGGCGGCCAGATGCCTGCCTGGGGCGACCGCCTCGATCCGACCACGATCAAGGCGTTGACTGTCTACGTGCACAGCCTCGGTGGGGGCAAATAGTTGGACCTAAGAATTGACGAAAAGCAGGCCGGGGAGCGCGTCTCCCCGGCCACACTCGTTTCTGGGGGCGCCGCGCCCGCGGAAGACGGCGCGCTGTATGAAGCGCGCAAGCAGATCTATCCGCAGAGCGTGACGGGCACGTTCCGCCGGATCAAGTGGATCATTCTCGCCGTCACGCTCGGCATCTACTACCTCTTGCCGTTTGTCCGGTGGGATCGCGGACCGGGCGCGCCGAACCAGGCGGTGCTCGTCGACCTCGAACACAACAGGTTCTATTTTTTCTTCATCGAGATCTGGCCGCAGGAAGTCTATTACATCACCGGACTGATGATCCTGGCCGCGCTCGGCCTGTTCCTGATGAATGCTCTCGCCGGACGCGTGTGGTGCGGCTACCTCTGCCCGCAGACGGTGTGGACCGACCTGTTTCTCGCCATCGAACGTCTCGCCGAAGGCGATCGCCGCGAGCGCATGCGCAAGGACGCCGGCCCTTGGAACGTCCAGCGCGTCGCCGAAAAGATCGTCAAGCATTCGCTGTGGCTGGCCATCGCCTGGTGGACCGGCGGCGCCTGGGTTCTGTATTTCAACGACGCTCCAACGCTGGTGCGTCAGCTCGCGACTTTCCACGCGCCGGCGATCGCCTACATCTGGATCGGCATCCTCACCGGCACGACCTACATTCTCGCCGGCTTCATGCGCGAGCAGGTCTGTCTCTACATGTGCCCCTGGCCGCGCATCCAGGCGGCGCTCACCGACGAGAACGCGCTCAACGTCACCTATCGCTACGACCGCGGCGAACCGCGCATGTCGGTCAAGAAGGCCAAGGCCGCGCGTACGCTCGGCGGGCCGGCCGGCGATTGTGTCGACTGCGGCCAGTGCGTGGCTGTGTGCCCGACCGGCGTCGACATTCGCGGCGGACTCAATATGGGTTGCATACAGTGCGGCCTGTGCATCGACGCTTGCGACAACGTGATGCGCAAGATCGGGCGGCCCGAGCGCCTGATCGCGTATGATACCGATGTAAACATTCAGCGTCGGCTCGCGGGACTGGAGAATGTCTTCAAGCCGGTACGCGTCAGGACCGTGCTGTACACGGTTCTGATCGTGGGCATATTCGCGCTCATGGCGGGCAAGATGTTCACGCGCGCGGATGCGAGCCTCGCGGTCATCCACGATCGCAACCCGCTGTTCGTGACCCTGTCGACCGGCGAAATCCGTAACGGCTACACCGTGCGTTTCGCCAACATGGCGCCGAAATCGCGCCATTTCGTTCTCAAGGTGGAGGGCCTGCCGGGCTCGCGCTTCGAGGTGATCGGCGAGGACAAGAACACGAGCGGGCGAGAGGACCTTGATATAGGTCCAGATCAGACCCGCGAAACGCGTCTACTGGTGTTCAGCGGGACAGCGAAGCCGCAGGGCAATTCCACACCCCTGCGCTTCGTGGTGACCGACGAGACCGGAAAGACGGTCGCGACCGCGAAGGATTTCTTCCGGGCGCCCTGACAAGCGTAAGGACTGATACATGCCGACTGTTTTGCCAGACGCCGAGACTCGGGCGCAGCGCGCGCGCGACGAAGAAGGGTTCAAGCTGACCGGTTTTCATGTGCTGGCCATGCTGATCGCGTTCTTCGGCATCGTCGCGGGGGTCAATGTCGTGATGATCCGTTACGCGCTGGAGACGCATAGCGGCGAGGTGACTGCGCATCCTTACGAGAAGGGGCTCGCCTACAATGCCGCGATCCGCGAGGCGCGTGAGCAGGAGGCGCGCGGCTGGAAGGTCGACGGCCATGTGACGCACGACAATGGCAAGGCGCGTATCGAGGTGACTGCGCACGACGCGTCCGGCGCGACGCTGAGCGGCCTGAAGGTGCATGCGCTGCTGGCGGCGCCCGCCGACGTCAAGCGCGACCGTCCGCTGGAACTTGCCGAGGTCGCGCCAGGCGTCTATCGGGGCGAGGCGCGCGCGCAGGCGGGCGCCTGGGATCTCGAACTCACGGCGGCGCGCGACGGCAAGACGCTGTTTCAGTCGCACAATCGCATCACCCTGCACTGAACCGCCGTCATGTCGTTGGATATCGATCTCTCCGGCTTCGTGCGCCAGACCGACGACGGCGCGCGCGGGATTGATTTCGCCATCGACGGCATGACCTGCGCC
>Ga0116152_10005278_pt1 | contig 10097 bp, 10 predicted proteins | sample AD_UKC119_MetaG_FD_89894 | JGI IMG/M metagenome (GOLD analysis project Ga0116152, IMG submission 89894) | Active sludge microbial communities of municipal wastewater-treating anaerobic digesters from Hong Kong - AD_UKC119_MetaG | ecosystem: Engineered > Bioreactor > Anaerobic > Digestate...
ATTGCGTCAAAGCCGTCGCAGCGCAGCGCGTAACACAAAAGACCCCCGGAAGGGTCGCGCAAGACGAAAGGGTCGTTGTCGCGATTAAGGATCGCGACATATTCGCCCCAGAATTCGTCGATCAGAGAGGCGCCGCCCGATTCCCTGATCCGGTTGCTCTCCTTTTCATCAAGCTTGTCTGAGCAGCGACTATGCTTTACGCGTGAATAGATATCCCCGATGACGAGCCCGTCGCCTTCCTCAAGCAAAGTCACAGGCGTATCCGCACTCACAAGAACGACGCCGCGCGGGAAACGAGCACTGGTTCTCAGATCCAGCGCGCGCTGCGCTCGCTCTGCGACTTGAAGCGCAGCTTCCGATGACGTTTCGTCACGCCAGAACAACGCCATGAATTGCGCGCCCACTATACGACTCTGATAGGCGCGAAGCTGAGCGCGTGGTCCAGAGGATTATTCAGCAGCGTATCGTGCGTTTGCACCCAACAATGCGCTTGAAAGGGAGGACCGTTTACCGCGATGACGAGATCGGCCAGCGCTCCGCGGCTGAATACAAACCCTAAAAGCGCCAACGACTCCGGCAGGCAAACCGGCTTGATCGGAATGAGACATTGCGCCCGATGAAACGCCATAGCGAATCTCTGTACGGATTGAATATCGAGGTCGCGGCGCATGCGGCGTGACTTCTCCCTTGCCGTCCTCACATCTTTAAGGACGGCGCAGAATGGTTTGGTGCGAAGTTGGGCGCTTGCCCGCGCAAGGCGCCAGGCGACCTCCGGCGCGTTGCGCCATGCTGATACTGAATTGGGCGCGCCATCTTCAATGGCACTGCGCGCCGGCCGCGTTGCCTCAACCGGTGCAATCGGTTGACCCATGGCGGGATCATTGACGATAAGGCCGCGCCTCACGAGATCGGCGACTTCTGGCGCTGGCGCCGCGCGGCCCTCCATTAACGCGCCCAGCGCCGTCCCAAGCGACGGCGACAGCTGGAAATAGCGATCGCGCAATAAATCGAGGAAGACCATCCGTCCGCCGCAATCGCAAAACGACAAATGCTCCGGTAAATAATAGGTCATGGCCTTGCGCTTCAACCGGAATGAGACCGGAAAACGTCCGCTTTGCTCGCGCCGTCGTCCGTCGCGTTGCATGAGGCTGGAGCGCGCGAAAGGGGTCCGCGCGCTCCATCAGGCTCAGTCGGAGATCCCGACCTGCGGAATCCGATTTTCGAATTCCTCGGGCAGTCCCGGCGCGCCCTGAGTAAGCTCGCTTGCCGCGCCAAGATCGGCGATACCGTCGTCGTGCTCGGCGACGCTCTCGATATGGTCTTCGGGCTTTTTCATGTCTTTCTCCTTTCAGTTGCACCATGGAATTGCATGGCGCGATGAAGTTACGCGTGAAGAGCGATAATTCCCAAGCAATCCTCAGATAATTACGGGAAGATTACCGTGGCAAATCAATCGCTTGTCATCAGTATAAAGAATTATCCGGAAATATTCTCCGCAACGAGTGTTTTACTCACGTTCCTAAATTGCTGAACCGCTATCGCTGGCATGCTGCTCCCTGCGATCTTGCATTCGCGCAACGATCTTGGCGACGAGCCTGATGCGGCGCCGATGATAGGCGTCGATGAGACGGTCCAGCTCAGAAAGTTCGAGCGCCGAAAATGCGCGAAGGATGCGCCGCAACTCAGCGTCACGATTCCCGATCCATTCGCCTTCAAGGCGGCGAATGGGTCTTAAATGAAGACTGGCGTCTCCAAGCGCCCCGCACAGGCGCTTGTTGGCGCAGAAAGCCATGATGTCTCGAAACGCCGATTCAGTTTTCAGCTCGACGCTCGCATCGGCAGGGACGTTTTGAGAGTCGATTGTCGATGGGGTCCGCGCGTTTGCGGCGCGCGTAATCGCGATACTTAGTAACACCGAACAGGAATCGTAGAGATCTCGCAATTCTTGTTCGGAATGAAGAGGTGCAAAAAAGCCTTCGTTTGAGTGCGATACAATGAACCCCGCGCCGGCGAGTCGATTGAGCGCGTTGCGTACGGGTGTCGGGCTCACGCCGTCCTCGGCTGCGATTTCATTCGCCTCGATTCTGGCGCCTGGCGGGATCGCGCCGGAGAGAACGCGTTCCATCAGCGTTCGGAACATGCTTTCGGTTATAGAAGGTCGTCCCGACATTCGTAGCGCCGTTGTCTATTCGCGCAATAATGCGGACGCCGCCGTTTTCGCCGAAATCGGCCTCAAGCCAACACGCTGCCCGCACGCTTGCGCGAGCGTTCAGTTAGCGGAACGCTGTGCGCGTTCGAAATTTAGAGTTAACCAGAAATATGTAATTGCGCTTCCAGATTCTACCGGAGATTGTTATTCTCTTAGATTAATAGACCCCGTCGAAATACTTTTCGTCAATTTTGGAATTAGCTCGATTACGCTTGTCCATTGATGTGATGGCTGTTCGGAGCGAGTCGGGAAGGAGAGGGCGATCGATGACCCGCCTGAACGCCGTCCAGGCGTTTGTCGACGAAGCTCGGACCCTCGGCAGCCCATCGGAGCTGCGCGGACTTTTGGCTGACATCACGACCGAAATGGGTTTCGACTATTTCGCGCTCATGCATCATGTCGATCTCAGCGGCTATTGCGAAGCCTTAACGCATATGGAGGAGGGCGAGCTCGTCGCGCTCGGCACATATCCGGAGAGCTGGATCGAGAGCTATATCGCTGACAATATCGTTGCGATTGATCCCGTGCTGTTAGCGAGCCAGCGCACCAATGTCGGGTTCTGCTGGTCGGATATACCAACGCTCATACCTGTGACTGAGGCGCATCGTGAAATCCGCGAACGGACCGTCAAGGCGGGAATCGACGACGGATATACGGTTCCCGCTCACGTACCGGGCGAGGCGAACGGAAGCTGCAACTTTGCGATGGCGACGGGACGCGCCTTGCCGCATGACAATCTCAAAATGGCGCAGCTCATCGGCGGATTCGCCTTTCAGGCGGCGCGTGCGATGGTGTTTAACGCTTTTCCGGAAGCAAAGCGTCCAATGAAGGGGCCATTGACGCAACGCCAGCTCGAATGCGTGCTATTTGCCGCGCGAGGCAAATCCAATTGGGAAATTGGCAAAATATTGGGGATTTCAGAAGGCACGGTGAAGCGGCATATCGAAGACGCGCGCGCTCATTACGAGGTTGGCAGCCGTATGCAGGTCGTCATGCGCGCGCTCTTCGACGGCCAGATCGGACTTGTCGACGCGCTTCGATAGTCCGGTCAATGTGCCGATCGGCACAATGACTTGAAGGCGAGATCGGGGAACCCTCCACGCAGCAAGACGTGGAGGGTTCATGCTTCGCCTCATCGACCGACGCAATCTCGAAGAATTTCCGGACCTCGTGCGATCGATGCATCGCGACCGCAAGCGTCTCTTCGTCGACATCTTCCGTTGGGACCTCACCCATGAGAATGGCGAGGAGCGCGACGCCTTCGACGACGATGACGCTTCCTATCTCGTCCTTTCGGACAATGCGGACCGGCATGTCGCCTCAATTCGATTACTGCGCACCGACCGGCCGCATCTCCTCGACACGGTGTTCCCCGAACTCTGCGAAACCGCCATTCCGAGAGGGCCCGCCATTCGAGAGATCACGCGACTCTGCCTGCCGCTGCGCAAGAGGGACCGCATCGCGGCACGCAATATCCTGGCGCGCGGCATTATTGACTATGCGAAGCAGGCCGACGTCGCGAGCTACACCGCCGTCTGCCATATGGCCTTCCTCTCGGAGCTTCTCTCCGCGGGTTGGCGCTGCACGCCGCTCGGCCTGCCGCAATCGGCCGGGGGCGCGCCGGCAGGCGCCGTCGAGATCCACATGAGTGACATCACGGCCGGCCTGCTCGCGGTGAACTGGCGGTGTCCGCCTGCGGCGCCGCGTCTTTCTCAACATCGACCGGAACTTGCCGCCTGACCAATCGGAGACATGTCCATGCAATCTATCGCGACCAACCAAGAATTCGATTCGACGGAATTCGATGTCGATGCGCTCACAAACCGGCTCCTCGCAGACGGCTACGCCATTGCGCCGGCGCTCCTCGATCCGACGTCGCTGGATCGGCTTTGCGCTGAACTCGATCCGCATTTCGAAGCTGCTGCTTTTGGCCGGGGCATGTTCTACGGCGCCGAAACGAAACGCTTCGGCGCTGTGCTGCGGCGTTCGCGCGAGGCGCAAGACATCGTTATGCATCCTGCCGTTCTTGCGATTATGGAGCGCGCCCTTGGTGACTGGTGCCAGTGCCTGCAGCTCAATCTGACGCAGGCGATTGAGATTCACCCGGGCGCGCCGGTTCAAGCTCCTCATCGCGACCAGGACATGTGGGCGGGTCCCAAGGGCCAGATGCAATACATGGTCAACGTGATGTGGGCGCTTGACGAATTTACAGCCGAAAACGGGGCGACTCGGCTCTGGCCGAAAAGTCATCTCGCTGATCCGGAAGAAATGCTGCCGGACGATGACGCCAAGTCAGCGGTCATGCCGCGAGGCTCTGCGCTTTTCTTTCTTGGCTCGACGCTGCATTCGGGCGGCACCAATCGAAGCGCGAAGCCCCGGCGCGGACTCATCATGTCCTACTGCCTCGGCTGGCTGAAGCCCTGGGAAAATCAGTGGCTCGCCTATCCGCCTCGGATCGCGCGGTCGTTCCCGGAGGAACTGGCGGCGCTCGTCGGCTATCGACAACACCTGCCAAGCCTCGGCAATTACGAAGGCCAATGCCCGAGCGTACTGCTCACTGGCGACCCGTTGCCCGAGCATCTTCCGTTCACCGATGCGCTGAAAGACGAGCATTACGACTTGATGCGCCAGTATTACGATGGCCTGGCCGCCCGCGAACAAGAAGCTGCACGCTGAGACTGCGATGAGTGGCGAGTATCGCTGGCGGCGAAATGAACTCATCGACTTCACGGGCGCGAAGCCGTCGCCAGGCTTCATGCTTTGCAGTCGATTGAGCGCCGGCGGCGTCACTGTCAGCCGCGGCCGTCTCGCGGCGAATGATGGCGCCGAAATCGGCGCCGCTCAGCTCGTCGTCGCCGTGATCGAAAGCGACGCTTTCGAGATGGAATGGCGCCTCGCCGGCGCCGATGAACCCCGCCGCCACTGGCTCCTGCCGAATTCGGCCCAGATCGTTCCGGCCGGCAAGCCTTGCTATTCGCAGTGGAGCGCCCGGCCGACGCTGCTGACCGTCGCGTTCGAGCCTGCGCTGATCGAAAAGCTGCACCGGGAAACCGGCGTCCGCCAAGAGGGCGTTATTCGCGCGCGGTTTGGCATGCGCGATCCGGATATCGACGCCATCGTTGCAAAGCTGCGTCTCGAACTCCAGTTTGGCGGATGGTCGGGGCGCTATTATCTTGAATCGTTAGGCGTCGTTCTCGCGGTTCACCTTCTCCGCAACTACGCCGGCGCGAGAAGCCGGCGCACAATAGACGGCGGTCTTGGAAGGCGGCGTCTGCGCCGGGTCGTTGATTTCATCGAAGCCCATCTCGGCGAAGAATTGACCCAAGCCGACCTCGCGCGCGTCGCAGAGTTGAGCCCTCACCATTTCGCAAGCGCGTTCCGGACCTCGGTCGGCGTTGCGCCGCACCGCTATCTAGCAGAGCGCCGCATCGCCCGTGCGATGGAGCTGCTCGCCAAATCTGAAGCCACGGTCACGACGATTGCGCATGCGCTTGGGTTTGCGAGCCATGGGCATTTCTCTGAGAGCTTTCGGCGCTTCGTAGGCGTGACGCCAACTTCTTTTAAAGCGCGAAGCCGTTAGCGGGCGAGATCAGCGATTTTTGGTTTTTTTGCGGGAGTTTTCGAAATGGCGGGAGAACCTATAGTGGTCGCGGGAAACTGCGCTGTCGTTTTCGTCGAAGAACCGTTTGCACGAGCGAAGGCCGAGAACTGCGAATTCCTGCAACGGACTTTGGCGGCCGATCTCGCAGAGGCGATCCCTGCGCCACTTCTTGATTTGCGCGGGGAAAGCGACTTTATCATCGACAGCGCGTTCATAGCGAAATTCGGTGAACTAAAGCGACGCTCACTGATTCTTTTTGGCGCTTTGCTTGAAGGAGCGGTCACGCAGATCGCTCTTTCAATGCTGCTCGAAGGCTACGATATCTATGTGTGCGCTGATCAAGTCAAAACAGCAGACGCAGCGCGCGAGACCATATTTCTTGAACGTATTCGCTATTGCGCCGGCCATGTGGTCACTTTGCCTCAGATCCTTCTCGAACTACTCTCTCAAGAAGAAAACGATAAAAAGCGCCAGGCCCTGTTGAACGTGCTGAATTCTGTTCGTGGCTCGATTTAAATTTTGAGCAGCAACTTCGCTCGGCCCTGCCGGTCTATCGGGTGATACGCGTGATCATTGCGGGACCCGACAAGCGCTGGTACCGAAGAGTTCGAAATCACGTTTGGCTTTTTTGTACCGTGCGTTCAGTAATCGCTCACCTTCTCATCACATTCGCTCCAGCTTCGGGACGCATGGCGAAGCGACGAACAAATTCAAATGTGACCCATCGCTAGCGCTTTCTGGGTGTAAAAATGGGAATGGTCGTCCCAATTCGTACCCCAACATAACATACAACGCCGCTGCAAATGAGTGAAGCGGCTCGTTTTGAGAAATGCCTTCCCTTCGTGAATGCGTATTGAACTTCATGTCTGACGCGGGGGCCTGAATTCCGGGCGCTTTTGCAGGAAGTTAACGCTTCTTGGGCCTCCATTTTTGTGTGCATTTTCCCTTCGCGTCATCAGGCTAGGGCGGCTGATAGCTCAGCAATTTCAAGTGACTGCTTGATGGTGTGAACCCAAATACCCCCCTTGTTGGCCGGGGCTTTAGAGAGGAACCCCAAGTGGTTGACATTGGGAAAAATCAATATTCGGCTTAAGCGTCTGCAACACGCCCCCAGTTAGGATGAGCAGAAATCAGCATCAGCTTTTTTCGCGGTCATGATCAGGCGACTTACCGTACCTTTATTCGCGCTACTGGGCGCATGCGCGCATTACCAGCCGCAGCCATTGGCTGTTTACACGATAGCAGACCGCGGCCGGCCTGCGGCGATCGACGCTGAACTTGTCAAAGCCGAACTCGCGAAATTCGCGCCTGCGCGCACATGGGACGGTGAAACCTGGGACGAAACCAGTCTTCTCGCAGCCGCCTTGGCGTACAATTCTGATTTACGCGCTACGCGCGCGGGTGCCGCCGCGGCGCTAGCTGAAGCCAAGGCCGCACGTGTCCGGCCTGGCCCGACGCTGACGCTGACGGCGGAATACGCCTTCAATCCGGCGGAGTCATCGCCCTGGCTGTTCGGACTTGCGACGGATCAATTGCTCGATCTTGGCGGACGCCGCCGCGCACGGATCGCTGACGCCGATATTGTCGCCAAAGCGGCGGCGTATTCTTATGAGAATGCAGTCTGGAGTGCGCGCAGTGAGGTCACAACGGCGATCGCCGCAGTCAATTCATCGTCGGCCGTTACGGCGCTTTATGATGAGATCGTTCCTTTGAGAAACAGACAGGTCGCCGCGCTGCGCAATCAGCTTTCGGAAGGCGCGGCGTCAAGCCTTGACCTCGAACGGGTCAGACAGTCGGCGGCGAACGAGGCGACGGCTGCGGCGAGTGCGCGGTCCGAAAGTCGCGCCGCGCGCCTTTTACTTGCGCGGGCGATCGGGGTGGCGCCGGCCGCCATTGACGGCCTTGCGCTTACGCAAGGCGCCGTTGAGGAGATCGCCGCTATTTCCCCTGAGCTTCGATCAAATGCGCTACAGGCGCGGCCTGACATATTTGACGCCGTCGTCGCCTATGATCGGTCAGAGGAAGCGCTCCGGGCGGCGGTCGCGGCGCAATATCCGGAAATCCATATCGGCCCCGGCTACACATGGGAGCGTGGGCTTTCGAAACTTCCGTTCAACCTGACACTCGCTTTTCCATCGGCTGATTTCGGCGCCGCGGGGATCGCCGCTGCCGAAGCGCGGCGCGAAGAAGCGGCGCGAAAACTCGAAGCCGGCGTTGCTATGGCTCAGCGCAGCGTCGACTCGGCGTTTGAAACCTACCGCGCTGCGCGCGAAACGTATGAGATCATCCGCGATGAGACGGCGCCGGCTGCGCAGGCCATAGCCGCGCAGGCCGACAGGGCGCTCGATGTCGGCGCCATGGATCGCGCGACGTGGGCAGACGCAAAAATCGGCGCGCTGACCGCAGCGATCGACTTAGCTCGCGCCGAACAGGCGCGGGTCGCCGCGCGCGTCGCGCTTGAGGGCGCACTAAGGCACTCATTTGAAAATCCGGCGCTAAGTCATGCGGTCGGATTTCAAGAATCGGGGATGCTGGAAAATGAATAGACTGCGAAGTTTTATCCTGCTGACGATAGCAGCAGCCTCGGTAAGCGATCCTGTTGCGGCTCAAACCGCGAGCATCGCGCTCGAACCGGCGGACCAGCAGAAACTCGGCGTTGAAACGACAACACTCGCAACAACGACAATTGAAGCGTCAGTACCTGCCTTTGTACGGGTGCTCGATCCGAGCGCGCTTGCCATGCTCGATGGCGATCTCACCGCGGCGGACGCTGCTGCAAGCGCCTCCGGTAAGGAACGTGATCGCCTGGCGCGTCTCGCGGCCGCAGATGCAAGCGCGTCCAGACAAGCCGCCGAAGCCGCCGCAGCGAAGGCGTCGGCCGATGCAGCACAGGCGCTGACGCTGAAGCGCCGCCTGTCGGTCGAATGGTCGCCGGCGCTCGCAGCGATGACGGCTGATGAGCGAGCGGCGCTCGTCAATGATCTCATTGCGGGCAAGGCGGCGCTGATCCGTGCGGATGTGCTTGGTGCAAGCGCGGTAGGCGCGAACGAAGTCTCAATATTTGCAAATGATGGCGCTCCGGTTATGGGCGCGGTCATAGGACGAGCGGGCGCCGCCGATCCGCGCATGCGAACCCTTGGCGTTATGGCCATAGCAAAGGGAGCCGGCGTTGAATTTCTGCCGCCTGGCGCGGCGTTCGAAGGCCGAATCTCTGGCGGCGGCGAAATGAGCGGTGTTGTCATTCCACGCAGCGCCATTATCCGGCTCGATGGCGCCAATTGGGCCTATGTGCAGACCGGCGATGCCGAGTTTGAACGCCGTGAGATTTCCGGCGCAGTGAAAACGCAGGAAGGGTGGTTTGTCGCTCAGGGCTTTTCCGCTGGCGAGAAACTGGCCGTGAAGGGCGCCGGATCGTTGCTCGGCGTCGAACGGGCGGATGAATCCGCGGAGTCCGACTGATCATGCTGACAAAGGTCGTCGCAGTATCGTTACGACATCCGCGGTTGATTGCATTGGCAGCGGGGCTGGTCATGGCCCTTGGCGGTCTGCTGCTGGCGCGCTCGGAATTCGAAGTGTTTCCGGAGTTTGTACCCGCCCAGGCAAGCGTACAGGTCGAAGCGCCCGGCATGACGGCGGGTCAAGTCGAACTTCTTGTTACGCAACCGCTTGAACAGGCGATCAATGGCGCAACCGGCGTTGCAGTGGTGCGGTCGAATTCGATTCAAGGCTTGTCTGTTGTCGATGTGACGTTCCGCGACGGCGAGGACCCCTATCGCGCAAGACAGGTCGTCGCGGAACGCATCGCCGAAGCCGCCGGCCGTCTTCCCGCCAATGTGAGCGCGCCAAGTCTTTCGCCGTTGACCTCTTCGACAATGGACCTCTTAAAGATCGGCTTTGTTAGCGACACACTGAGCCCGGCCGAACTCCGCGATCTCGCGCAATGGACAATAAAACCACGCTTTCTTTCGACGGAGGGCGTTGCGCGGGTCAACATTTTTGGCGGCGACCTACAACGCATAGAAGTGCGCGCCCGCATGTCCGATTTGCTTGCGCGCAACCTCTCTATCAATGACGTGATCGCTTCAGTTCAGTCGGCGACGGCGATCCGCGGCGGCGGCTTTGTGGATACGGCGGCGCAACGGATTATCGTAGAGCCTCGCGGGGCGGCGCTGACCCCGAACGATCTCAAAGGCGCTACGGTGGCGCTATCTGGAGCGTCGCCGATCCGCCTTCAGGACGTTGCCGATGTCGTCTATGCGCCAACCCCGAAATTCGGCGATACGCTTG
>Ga0116152_10005279_pt1 | contig 10095 bp, 4 predicted proteins | sample AD_UKC119_MetaG_FD_89894 | JGI IMG/M metagenome (GOLD analysis project Ga0116152, IMG submission 89894) | Active sludge microbial communities of municipal wastewater-treating anaerobic digesters from Hong Kong - AD_UKC119_MetaG | ecosystem: Engineered > Bioreactor > Anaerobic > Digestate...
ACTAAAATTATCCTACGGATACAATAAAGAAGGTTACAATAAGGGAGGCATTTTACATTTTTGGAAAAAACCTTTATTAAATCTTTTTGATAAAATCTTATTCAGCAAAGTGAGAGCTGGATTTGGCGGTGAAATAGATTTCTTTATTGGTGGTGGTGCCTTGCTCGACATTGAACTACAGCGTTTTTATTACGCCATTGGAATGCCCATGTTTCAAGGATATGGACTTTCCGAATCTGCACCTATCATTTCATCCAATTCATTAAAAAGGCATAAGCTGGGCTCATCGGGTTATTTGGTAACTAACCTTGATTTAAAGATTTGTGATAACGATGGCAACGAATTACCTGTTGGAGAAAAAGGTGAAATTGTTGTGCGTGGGGAAAACATTATGGTTGGATACTGGAAAAACGAAAAAGCAACAAATGAAGCCTTAATAGATGGTTGGTTACACACCGGCGATATGGGTTATATGGATAAAGACGGATTTTTATATGTATTAGGAAGATTTAAAAGCCTTTTGATTGGTAATGATGGCGAAAAATACAGCCCTGAGTCTATCGAAGAAGCTTTAGTGGAGCAAACCAAATATATCGACCAGGTTATGTTGTTTAACGACCAAAGCCCATATACCGTTGGATTAATTGTTCCCCGGAAAGAAGCACTTAAAAATTATATAAAAAGCCATAACCTTAGCTTTGAAACTGAAGAAGGTAAAAAACTTATTTTAACTAAAATACAAGAAGAAGTAGACCAATTTAAAAAAGGCGGCAAATACGAAGGGCAGTTCCCTGAAAGGTGGTTACCTGCAGCAATAGCAGTGTTAAATGAACCTTTTACCGAAGAAAACAAGTTAATAAACTCCACATTAAAAATGGTACGCGGGAAAATTGTAGAATATTATAAGGAAAGGCTCGATTATTTGTTTACTCCTGAAGCTAAAGATATTACCAATAAAGTTAATATAGATTCAGTGTCTAAGTTCTAAAGTTTGAGACTATATATTTTAAAAAATTTATCCGTCTTAAAATTTAGTTTGCATAGTCATTGCGAGGAATCCCTATGGCTCCTAATATCCGTAAATTAGATACGGAATTTTTTGTAACACAAAGTTCCTCAAAGTCCCGATAATTATCGGGATATGCGAAGTTCCACAAAGAAATACCTCACCTAACTTGGTGTAACTTCGTGTTTTAACTTCGTGATACCTTGTGAAACTCTTAAAAGACTTGCGGATTTTAGGGGCTATCGGGATGACGAAGCAATCTATTAATAATTAGAATAAAGAGATTCCTTCGTGCTGACGAGAACTGTCAGTACTCGGAATGACATTTTCAAATCATTTAAGACAGATTAATTTTTGAAAATTTCAAATCGCTTATTTTTTTCTAATACTTGATTTTCGAACGATTAGGTCTGTGTTTAAAATAGTGGTTACCGGCCCATAATTTACATCGCTTTGTATGCGCTTTAACAATAAACGCGCTGCATGTTGCCCCATTTCAAAGCCTTTTTGGTCGATTGTAGATAATTCCGGGTCGGCAATGTAGGATATAAATGAATTGGTGAATCCGCAAATAGCCACATCATCGGGTACTTTTTTATTTATAGACTTTACCGCTTTCATGGCGCCAATTGCCGTCATGTCGTTTACGGCAAATATGCCATCAATGTGATTATATTTACGCAATAAATCCGGCACGAGCTTTAAAGCATGGTCGTGAGTATCGCAAATTTGTACTGTATAATCGGAAATTTTAAGGTTAAACTCATTAAGTGCTGCCAGAAAGCCCTCTTTACGTTTGGTTCCAATTTCGAGGTTTTGTGGCCCTGCCAAATGAATTATATTTTTACTCCCATTTTCGATTAAATGGCGTGCGGCTTTATATGCCCCGTCAAAATCGTCGACTAAAACTTTATCGGCTGTAACAACATCGCATGAACGGTCGACAAAAACCATGGGTACACCAATAGCTTCTATATTTTTAAAATGATCAAAATTTAAAGTGGTTTTCGACATAGTAATAATAAAACCATCAATATTACTAGAAAGAAGAGCCTGGACATTTTCAACTTCCTTATGATACGACTCGTTCGATTGAGCAATAATAATGTGATAACCTGCTTCGTTTGCTACTTTTTCGATACCGCTTATCACAGTAGAAAAAAAGTAATGAATAATTTCAGGGATAATTACACCTATTAATTTGCTTTCTTGCTGCAATAAATTTAATGCAACTTTATTTGGCTTATAATTAAGTTTCTCGGCAAGTTCCTTAACACTTTTTTTTGTCTGAGGGTTTATATCAGGATGGTCCTTTAACGCACGGGAAACTGTTGATGGTGAAATATGTAAAATCCTTGCAATATCTTTTATGGTTACCTGGTGGCCCTTCATAGTAAACTTTATGCTTTGTAATTTGTTTAATCTATTGGCAAACTTATTTATTTCAGCGAATATTTAACCATAATTTAAGAAAAAGTTTAAATAAATAAAAAAATAACGTAAAATAACTGTATTGCAAAACACATTCCGCAAACGTTTGAAATAACCTCTACAGGGTTTTTAACAAGACCTAATACATTGATATAAACTAATTTGCATATTGAAAATCACTTTAAAAAATTGTACTTTTAACATTAAATTAACTTGAAAATTTTAACAATTAAAAATACAATGAAAACCATTCGAATTACATTTATTTTTTTGTTCCTCAATCTTTTTTTAATAGCATCAGCAATAGCTCAAACTACCATTAAAGGCGTAGTAACTGATGCCGAAGACGGAACAACACTTCCGGGGGTTACCATATTGGAAAAAAACTCAGGTATTGGAACCATAACCGACATTGACGGGAACTATTCCATTGCTGTGCCAAAAGACGCTATTCTAGTATTTTCTTATGTTGGATATACTGCACAGGAAGTGACAGTGGGTACACTAACAACAATTAATATCCAATTGCAAAAGCAGGTTGAAGTTTTAGATGAAGTTATCGTAATTGGATACGGTGTGCAAAAGAAAAGCGACAAAACAGGTGCAGTAGCACAAGTAAAAGCCGAAGAACTAAGTGGCGGAGTTATTACAGATGCTATACAAGCTATGCAGGGAAAAACTGCTGGTGTTTTAATTACCAAAAAAGGTGGTGACCCTAATGAAGGTTTTGCTGTTCGGATCAGAGGAGCTTCTGGTTTTGATTCTAATACACAACCATTGTATGTTGTTGACGGAATACCGGGGGTTGACCCAACAACAGTTGCTCCGGAAGATATTGAAACATTTAATATATTAAAAGATGCATCATCAGCAGCAATATATGGATCAAGAGGTTCTAATGGGGTTATTTTAATTACCACAAAAAGAGGAAAGTCAGATAATTTTCAGGTTCAATTAAATGTAAAAGCATCTTCAGATCAGGTTGCAAAAAAACTTGACCTTTTAAACGCAGATGATATTAGAAGCTATGCAAACGATATTTTACAAGAAGCTTTAATTAAACATCCGGATTATACTATAGATAGTGTATTTAATGATGGAGGGGCAAATACCGACTGGCAGGATGAAATTTTCAGGACAGGTTTAACTCAATCGTATAACTTAAATTTTTCAGGGGGATCTGAAAAAAACAGCTATTATGCTTCAATAACCCATGCAAACTGGGAAGGCGTAATGAAAGGAACCTCTAAAGAACGTACCATTGCAAAAATAAATTTAACACAAAAGGCTTTAAACGATAAATTAACACTTTCAGGAAATTTATCAGGAACATTTGAAAATAACGATTATGAAAATTATGGTGGGTGGGGTAAAGATGATATTCTCTATCAGGCTTTCTCGCGCAACCCAACCGACCCGGTATATAACGAAGATGGTACATATTACGAAGCTACAAGGGTTTTCAACTATCAAAATCCAATAGCAATTATTAATGAAGTCCAAAATACACGCGATGCAAAAAGATTTTTGGGAAACCTAAAAGCTGATCTGGAAATAATTGATGGATTAGTTGCATCAGCAAATGTTGGATACACAAGAAACGACCATGAATCTTATTATTATAGGCCTAATGGATTAATCGATAATGGTTTTGGAAAAAGAACATATGAAAATAACGCTCAAAAGCTTATTGAATTTACTGGAAACTACACCAAAAGTATAAATGATAAACATAATTTAAATGTTCTTCTAGGTTATTCATGGCAAGAAAGCATTTACGAAGGTTTTTATGCACAGGCACGTGATGCTCAATCAGAGTATCTTGCAGCTAATAATCTTCAGTCATTAATTGATTTGCAATATGGTGATATCGATTCCTGGAAAGGAATGTGGAAGCTAATCGGTTTCTTTGGAAGAATTCAATATAATTACGATAATAAATATTATATATCCGGTTCGTTACGACGTGATGGGTCCACTAAATTTGGAAAGGATAACAGATGGGGTTGGTTCCCTACTGCTGCTATTGGTTGGGATATTCATAAAGAATCTTTCTTAGAAAACACAGATTTATTTGATCAGTTAAAGTTACGTTTTAGTTATGGTGTATCCGGAAATCAAGAAATAGGTGAATATAAAAGCCAACTTGTATTTCAAAATGCTGGTTTAACAACCGATCCCGAATCAGGAAAAGATGTAGTAACATTCACCAACCCATGGAACGCAAACCCTGATCTTAAGTGGGAAGAAACTACTGAATATAATCTGGGAATAGACTTTAGCATATTAAAAAGTCGATTAAGTGGTAGTTTGGAAATATATTATAAACGTACCGAAGATTTATTAGGTCAATTCTCAGTTCCAAAACCACCAAATTTATCGGATCGAACCTGGGGAAACTCTGGTGAATTGGAAAATAAAGGTATTGAGTTATTTGTACAATCGTATGTTATGGATAAAACTAACCTAAAATGGAAAACCATGTTTAATATTTCCCATAACAAATCGAAAATGCTTGATCTGGGAGATTTTTATACCGAAGGCAGCAGTGTTAGAAAAGAAGGATATATTTCGGGTAGAGGAATGGTTGGTGATGAATATTATGTTATTGGAATAATTGAAGGAGAAGAAATTGGTTCGTTTTACTTACCAGTTTATGTTACCATGATTGATGGCTCCTTTGTTTATAAATCAGAAACAGGTGGATATACAGACCAATTAAGTCAGGCTGAAAGAGAAATAATAGGAACAGCTTCTCCTGACCTTGAAATTGGATGGTCGAATACCCTTACTTTATATAAAAATTGGGAAATTGATATCAATTTCAGATCGATGATCGGTAATGATGTTTATAACGCAACAGAAATGTTTTTTGATAACCCCGACCTTCCGTCATTAAATGCAAGCCCATCGGCTTTAGATTGGGAAGAACAAGGACGAGTAACGGGCCCAACAGTTATGGATATATATGTAGAAGATGGTTCATTCTTACGACTAGATTATTTGGCTATAGGTTACAACTTTAATGCAAAAAAAATATCTCCATTTAAAAACCTGAAGGTATATATAGCTTCAAATAACTTATTTACTCTAACAGGATATTCAGGTGTCGATCCTGAAACCAAAATTGATGGTGTAGCTTTTGGTATTGACCAGTATAATGTATATCCAAAAACCAGAACGTTTACATTTGGTATTAATGCAACCTTTTAAAAGACACTAAATTATGAAAAGATTAATAATAATATTCGCACTAATTTCTCTGATAAGTTACTCCTGTACGGATTTAGATGAGGAAATTTTTGAAAACATACCTGGAGATATTTATCCTGAAAATGAATTACAAGTAGCAGGCTTAAGTGTTAATGCCTACTTGGGTTTAAAAGATTTAATTGATGATAATGGATGGTGGTTTTTGGCGCAGGAAATATCTTCAGACGAATTTTGCGGTCCAACAAGAGATGCTGACTGGTTTGATGGAGGAAAATGGTTAAACATGCATCAACATGAGTGGACTAATGATGATGAAGGTGTAAACAGAATGTGGGATAAAATGTGGAGTGGAGTTACTATTTGTAATATTACTCTTGATCAGTTACATCAATTACCAGAAAGTCATGAAATAGAAGCAAAAATTAAAGAAGTAGAAGTAATGCGTTCATTTTATTACTATCTGATAATTGATAATTATGGAGATGTTCCCTATATTACCAGTGCTGCTAATGCACCAGAGAAGCCTTACAAAATAAAGCGTGAAGCTATTTATGACAGTTTAATAACTACAGTTGAAGAAAATTTATCATCACTTAAATTAATTGATAAAAAATATCTGGCTACTCGATATATGGGTTTCTCATTATTAGCTAAACTATATATAAATGCCGAAGTATATACAGGGACAGCACAATGGGCGAAAGCAGATGCATATATCGATAGTATTTTATCAGGGCCTTATTCTTTAGCTAACGATGTATTATCTCCCTTTGTTACAAACAACGAAAATTCTTCGGAAATAATTTTTTCGATACCATTTGACGAAGATACCTATCAAGGGTTTAGGCTACATATGAGAACATTACATTACCATCATAATTTAACTTACGATATGCCGGTCGGTCCATGGAATGGATTATGTGTAACACCAACCCATTTTGATACATATGAGGATAATGATGTACGTAAAGACGCCTACTTTATTTACGGACCACAATATGATATGAACGGTAGACAAATTACTGATGGCGCTACAAAAAGGCCACTAAACATAAACCCACACTTACCGGCATTATACATGACAGCAGCTAATTATACAGTTGATGAATACCGAAATACCGGTGCAAGAGTTGGAAAATATGAAATTAAAATGGGAGCTAAAGAAAATTTGAGCAACGATTTCCCACTTTTTAGATTATCAGATTTCTATTTGATGAAAGCTGAAACCCAAATAAGACTGGGAAGTGCCGGTGATGGAGATTTCTGGATTAATGAAATAAGAGACAGAGCTGAAGTAAATGACTGGACCGGAGCAACATTAGATCAACTGCTAGCAGAACGTGGAAGAGAACTTTTTTGTGAGGGACACAGAAGACAAGACCTTATAAGATATGGGAAATTTACAAATATTTGGTGGGCAAAAGGTGATGAACAAGGTGGAATTGCCGGGGATCCATCAGTAAAAACATTTCCAATACCTAAATATGCAAGCGATGCAAATCCGAATCTATTATTAGATCCACAATAAACTATTTTTATTTATAAACTAAATTTTACACGCTATGAAAAAAAATGTATTTAAAAAACTATTTAACCTGTCGTGGCTAATTATTGCAGCATTACTTACTTTTACTGCTTGCGACGACGATGACGATAATGGAGACGATATTATCGTACTAGACGGTATTTATATTATGGGCGATGCTACTGCATTAGATAATTATGATACTGACGGCCGTTTCGCAGTTACTCGAAACGAAGTAAATCAAGAAGACCGTTCCAGTTTATACGAAAAGTATATAGCTATAAGTGCTACCGGTACTTTTAAAATTATGCATGTTGCTGGTGCAGTAAAAAAACAATACGGACCAGGAACTGATTTTGCGTTAGTAGCTACAGCAGATCGTGATAATGATGAACCAAAAGATGAAGATTTCTGGAGAGGTTCATATACCGAATCAACAACAGAATTTTCTGTTCCTGAAGATGGATTATACCATGTAGTAATTGATACTGAACTTGGCAAAATAGTTGTAGCCCGCGTTGTTTGGGGTGTTATTGGAGCTGCCACACCAGATGGTTGGGGAGGTTCAACTGCATTGACCGAATCAGCATTTAATAATGAAACAATGACCTATACAATAACTGATATGGAATTACGTGGTGGAGACTGGAAATTCAGATATTCAAATGGTTGGAAGATTATTCTGGACACTATTGTAGATTTGGGTGGTGGCGATAAAGGCGTAAAAGTAAATACTAACTTTGGAGGTGCTGTTAACGATTTGGTTCCTGGTGGTGATAATATTGTAAATGCTGCTCCTGGAGTTTATACCATAACAATGACATGGACACTTGCTGGTGGACATGTTGCAACTGCAACCAAAACAGCTGATCTTCCTTTAACAAATTGGACTGGTGTAATTTGTGATGCAGTAGGCACGGGTGTAAGTTCAGATAATGCAAATGCAATTCCTGATCCAAGCTCTTGGGGCTGGGGTAACAAATTATTAGCTGATGGAGCTCCTGTAAAAGTTGGTGATGTATATACCTGGACATGGACAAACATTGTTCTTGAAGCAAATGAAGGTTTTAAACTAAGAACGGAAAATGGGGTTGCTCCAGCTAGTGGAGGTGCTAATTTTGACGCTGGTTTAGAAGCTGTTGACCATGCAAACAGTTCTGCTAATGTGGACGCTGCAACAAGTGGTGATTTAAAGGTTACAGTAAAAGCAACATATAATATTACTTTAACTATTGACGCTGCTGATAATGATTCCAAAACAATTGTTATAGCAGACGCTAAATAACATTAATTTTTATTTTAGAAGGCATGCGCTGCATGCCTTCTTTTTCTCTTTTAATCAAATTATTATATGATGTTTTTCAGATGGGTAATATTATCAATCTTAGGTGTACTTTGCTTAATTTCTAATGGTTTTTCGCAGGTAGTTACTACCGAACCCGAATTTCCAACAGCAAATGATGCGGTTACTGTATATTTTGATGCTACCCAGGGAAACCAGGAACTAAAAGATTTTACAGGCGATATTTACGCCCACACAGGACTTATTACAAGCCAAAGCTCCGATTCTCACAATTGGAAATATATTATTGCGGATTGGACAGAAAACACAACAAAAGCCAAGCTAACCCGAATATCAAGCAACTATTACAGCCTTGAGATACAACCTAGTATTTTGGACTTTTACGGGGTTGCTGAAAGCGAAGAAGTTTTCAAACTAGCCTTCGTGTTCAGGAATTCTGATGGTTCAAAGGTTGCACGTGAAGCCGATGATTCTGATATTTTTGCTAATGTTTACGAACCCGGTTTAAATGTTAATATTACCTCCCCTACCGATGATTTTATCATGCTTCCGGGAGAAACCGTTGAGATTAATGCATCATCGAACGATGCAGATAGTTTGTTTTTATATATTGATGATATTTTAATTACAAAAATACAATCCACAACACTAACTTACAACCACACTGAAAATACTGCCGGATCACACAAAATAAAGGTTATGGCCAAAAACACCGAAGAAACAGCTATTGATTCGGTTTATTATTTTGTAAGAGGTAATGCCGTTGTGGAAAGCCTGCCCGTTGGATGGAAAAAAGGTATAAACTACCTGGCCGATGATTCGGTTGGGCTAGTACTTTTTGCACCTTATAAAGATTTTGTTTTTGCCATAGGAGATTTTTCGGAATGGAGATTAGATGAAAAATACCTGATGAAAAGAACTCCCGACACGCAGTATTACTGGGTTGGCATTGGAGGATTAACTCCGGGTAAAGAGTATATTTTCCAATACTATATTGATGGTGACCTTCGTATTGCCGACCCTTACACAGAAAAAACCAGCGACCCGATTGATAAATTTATTGATAATGTTACATATCCCGCTTTAATTGATTATCCGTCAGATTATACTTACAATATAGCATCTGTTTTTCAAACCAACCAAGCTATTTATACGTGGAAAAACGAAAACTTTGAAAAACCGGAAAAGAGTAAATTAATTATTTATGAATTATTGATTCGTGATTTTGTGGCAAAGCACAATTACCAAACTTTAATTGATACGCTGGATTATTTAGACAGCCTTGGCGTTAATGCTATAGAGCTTATGCCTTTTAACGAATTCGAAGGGAACGAGAGTTGGGGCTATAATCCCAGTTTTTATTTTGCTCCCGACAAATATTACGGGCCTAAAAACAAATTAAAAGAATTTATTGATTCGTGCCACAGTCGTGGGATTGCCGTTATTATGGATATGGTTTTAAACCATTCTTACGGGCAGTCGCCTATGGTACAAATGTATTTTAACAAAACATTAGGACGTCCATCTGCGGACAACCCTTGGTATAACGAAGTTTCGCCCAATTCAACTTATTCGTGGGGTTACGATTTTAATCATGAGAGTATTTATACAAAAGAA
>Ga0116152_10005280_pt1 | contig 10095 bp, 10 predicted proteins | sample AD_UKC119_MetaG_FD_89894 | JGI IMG/M metagenome (GOLD analysis project Ga0116152, IMG submission 89894) | Active sludge microbial communities of municipal wastewater-treating anaerobic digesters from Hong Kong - AD_UKC119_MetaG | ecosystem: Engineered > Bioreactor > Anaerobic > Digestate...
CATCGCGGCCTTGTTCGTGGCCGTGGAGTACACCATTCCGGGTGGCTCGGAGCTCTACAAGCTGCGCCGCGGCGGCGCCCTGGAGGCGCTGCGCGCACGCGGCTGCGAGCCGCTCAGCCACGAGGTGCTGCCGCGCGTGCTGGCCGGCATGTTTGCCGTGCTGCTGCTGGCGCTGCTGAGCTGCCTGATCTCGCTGCTGCTGGCCTATGTGGCGGTGCACGGCTTCACGCTGGCGGGGCTGCCGTCGTACAACCACGCGGTGGGCACTATCTTCAACCCGGTGGTGTCGATGATCTTCAGCATGAAGACGCTGCTGTTCGCGCTGGCGGTGGCGCTGCTGCCGGTGGCCAATGCGCTGCGCGACATCCCGCACCGCGGCTCGCGCACCAGCGTCGAGCTGCAGGGGCTGGTGCAGATGTCGGTGCTGATGCTGGTGATCGAAGTCGCCTCGCTGATCGGCAATTACTATTGAGCCGCCATGACCTCCACTGAACCCTCCGCCGCCCCGGCCGACGCGCCCGACGCCGTGGCGCAGGTGGCGCGCGTGCCGCTGCGCAGTCTGGAGCGGCGGGCGGTGCTGCTGTTGCTGTTCATGGCGCTGCTGGTGGGTGCCGCCGTGCTGTACCTGATGTGGGTGCGCGGCGCCTTCGAGGAGACGCAGACGCTGTACCTGAGCGCCGACGACTCCGAAGGCGTGGTGGTGGGCATGGACATGAGCTTTTCCGGCTTTCCGATCGGCCGCGTCAGCCGCATCGAGCTGGCCGATCAGGGCACGGTGCGCATCCATGTGGATGTACCGGTCAAATCGGCGCGCTGGCTGCGCACCTCCAGCGTCTTCACGCTGGAAAAGGGCCTGGTCGGGGCCGCGCGCCTGCGCGCCTTCAGCGGCATTTTGGACGACCCGCCGCTGCCACCGGGGGCCGAGCGCATCGTGCTGCGCGGCGACGTGTCGGCCGAAATCCCCAAGATGGTGGCCGACGCGCGCGACGTGCTGCTCAACCTCAATCGCCTGACCGGCGAGGAGTCGGCGCTCTACGCCACGCTGGGCGAGGTGCAGCGCTTCACCCAGCGCCTGAACAGCAGCCAGGGTGGGCTGATGGCGGCCGTCACCGGCAACGAAGCCGATGCACGGCGCGTGAGCGAGCTGCTGGGACAGACCACGCAGCTGGTCCGCCGGCTCGACGCGGTGGCGCAGCGCGTCGACAGCGTGGTGCAGCGCGCCGACCGCCAGGTGCTGGGCCAGGACGGCCTGATGACCGACGCGCAGGTGGCGGTGCGGCAGCTGGGCGCGCTGCTGCAGGAGCTGCGCCAGAGCATGGTCAAGGTCGATGCCGTGCTGACCGAGGTGCAGGGCGTGGCCGCCAATGCGCGCGAGGCCAGCACCGACCTGGGCGCGCTGCGCGCCGACGTCGAGTCCAGCCTGCGCAAGGTGGACGCGCTGATCACGGAACTGAACCGCAAATGGCCGTTCGCGCCCCGTCAGCAGGAGGTCCGTTTGCCATGAACGCCTGGCGTGGTCTGCACAGTGCTATCTTCGTGATAGCTTCCAGCGCTTTGTGGGCCTGCGCTGGCGGCCAGAAAGTGCCTGACTGGAACATCCAGGCGGTGGGCCATGTGGAGCGCTTTGCCGAAGCCGCCCTGCGCGGCGATGCGCGCGTCGAGGCGCGCGAATTCGAGCTGGCGCGCGCCGAGGTGGCGCGCACCGGCCGCTCCGAGCTGGTGGCGCGCGTCGAGCTGACGCGCTGCGCGACGCGTGTGGCCAGCCTGGAGCTGGCGCCCTGCGCCGGGTTCGAGCCACTGCGCGCGGACGCGGGCGAGCCCGAGCGCGCTTACGCCGACTATCTGGCCGGCCAGGCTGCTGCGGCCCAGGCGTCGCTGCTGCCGCCGCCGCACCGCGCCATCGCTGCCGGGGGCGATGCCGTGGCCGCCATCGACGACCCGCTGGCGCGCCTGATCGCCGCCGGCGTGCTGCTGCGTCAGGGCCGAGCCAGCCCGGCCGTGGTGGCGCAGGCGGTCGACACCGCGTCGCAGCAGGGCTGGCGCCGCCCGCTGCTGGCCTGGCTGGGCGTGCAGCAGCGCCTGGCGCAACAGGCCGGACGCCCCGAGGACGCTGCGCGCCTGCGCCGCCGCATGGACCTGGTGGCACCGCCGCGCTGAGCCCCGGCGCGCCGCGGCGTCAGGCGCCGGAGCGCAGCTCGGCAAACAGGTCGCTGTAGATTTTGTAGCGGCTGGCGCTGATCCCCTGGGCGCCAGAGCCCGATTCAGTGTCAAAACCCTGGGCCGCCCGCACGCCGCAGCCCGGTTCGTGCAAATGGGTGCAGTTGTAGAACCGGCACGCCGCCACATGCGGGCGCAGGTCGGGCATGTAGGCCGCCAGCTGCATCGGGTCGATGTGGTGCAGGCCGAATTCCTGGAAGCCCGGCGAGTCGATCAGCGCGCTGCGGCGCGCCGCGTCCAGCCAGTACCAGGTGGTGGTGGTGGTGGTGTGGCGGCCGCTGCCCAGCGCCTGCGAGATCTCGCCCGTCTGCGCCGCGGCCCCCGGCACCAGGCGGTTGATCAGGGTGCTCTTGCCCGCACCCGAAGGACCCAGCACCAGCGTCGTGCGGGCCTGCAGGCGCTGGGCCAGCGCGGCCAGGCCATCGTCGGCGGGCGCCGCGCCGCCCTGCGGCCGGGCGGCCAGCGGCAGCACCGCATAGCCCATGGCGCGGTAGGGCGCCAGGCGCTGCCAGGCGCGCTCGAACGGCGCCGCCAGGTCGGCCTTGTTGAGGGCGATCAGCGGTTCGATGTGGGCCGCCTCGCAGGCGATCAGGGCGCGCGCCAGCTGGTGTTCGGAAAACTCCGGCTCGGCCGCCAGCAGGATCAGCACCTGGTCCAGATTGGCGGCAAAGCTCTTGGTGCGCACGGCGTCCTGCCGGTGCAGCAGGTTGCGCCGTGGCGCGATCTGCTCGATCGTGCCCTCGTCGTGCGAGGGCCGCCAGCGCACCCGATCACCCACCACCACGCCCAGCTTCTTGCCGCGCGGGTGGCAGATCACGCGCTCGCCCGCCGGCAGCTCGACCACGCAGTGGCGGCCGTGGCTGGCCACCACCAGGCCGTCGTGCAGCGCCGGCGCGGCGGTGCGCGGGGCGGACGGTGGGCGGGCGCGGCTCATGGGGTCAGGCCGGCACCGCGACGGGCATCGCGAACTATCGAAACAATAGCTGCTGGCGCTTGATGGGAAAGCGCCAGAGCCCGATCTGGCATGAGACGCAGGGGGCGGCTGGCAGCGTTCACGCCGGCAGCACCCGGGCACCCAGGCGGGCGATGCGTTCGCTGGCCGGCGGGTGCGAGTAGTAAAAGCGCACGTACAGCGGGTCGGGCGTCAGCGTGCTGGCGTTGTCCTTGTAGAGCTTGACCAGGGCATTGCCCAGGTCCTGCGCGCTGGCCTGGCGGACGGCGTAGGCGTCGGCCTCGAACTCGTGCCGGCGCGACAGCGCCGCCATCGGTGGCGACAGGAAGAAGCTGAACACCGGCACCACCAGCAGGAACAGCAGCAGCGCCAGCGCGTGGTTGGGTACCGCCCCGCCCATCTGCGGCGGCAGGTTGGGCGTCACGCCCAGGCCGCTGTAGAACCACGGCTGCTCGGCCAGCCAGCCCAGCAGCGCCAGCCCGGCCAGGCTGACCGCAAACAGCACGGCGATGCGCTTGACGATGTGGCGGTGCCGGAAGTGACCCAGCTCGTGCGCCAGCACCGCCTCCACCTCGGGCGGGCTGAGCTGCTGCAGCAGGGTGTCGAAGAACACCACCCGCTTGGCGGCGCCGAAGCCGGTGAAATAGGCGTTGGCGTGCGCGCTGCGCCGGCTGCCGTCCATCACGAACAGGCCCTGGGCGGCAAAGCCGCAGCGCGCCATGAGCCGGGTCACGCGCTCGGTCAGCGCGTCGTCGCGCAGCGGCTCGAATCGGTTGAACAGCGGCGCGATGACGGTCGGGTAGATCACCAGCATCAGCAGGCTGAAGCCCATCCAGGCGCCCCAGGTCCACAGCCACCACAGCGTCCCCGTGGCCTGCATCAGCCACAGCACCAGGGCGGCCAGCGGCACGCCGATGACGGTGCTGAGCAGGGTGGTCTTAAGCAGGTCGATCAGCCACAGGCGCCAGCTCATGGTGTTGAAGCCAAAGCGCTGCTCGATCACGAAGGTGTGGTAGAGCGCGCCCGGGACATCGATGGCGCCGTTGATGAGGGCGAACACCACCAGCAGCGCCAGCGGCTGCGCCAGCGGGCGTGGCCCCACGGCGCCGAGCAGGGCGCCGTTGAGCGCATCCAGCCCGCCCAGCAGCGTCCAGCCCAGCAGCACGGCGGCGGCCAGCAGCAGCTCCAGCAGGCCGAAGCGCAGCTTGGCGATGGTGTAGTCGGCCGCGCGCTGATGCGCCGCCAGCCCGATGGTGCCGGCAAACTCGGCCGGCACGGCGGCCCGGTGGGCCGCCACGGCGCGCATCTGGCGCGAGGCCAGCCAGAACTTGACCGCCACGTACAGCAGCAGCGCGAGACTGAACACCAGGGTGGTGAGGAGGGCGGGCGAGGGCGTTGGGTTCAACACGGACGGGGCGGGGCGGACAGCGCAGGACAGCGAAGTTTAGGGTGTAGCCGCCGAAGGCAAGGGGCCGGCCCGCGGGCGGCCCGGCGCCGGCGGTGGACAATCGGCGCCATGACCGACACCGTTTGCACCCCTCAAGACACCGCCCCCGCCCTGGCCAGATCGGAGCTGAACCTGGTCTGGCTGGACTGCGAAATGACCGGCCTGGACCCCGAAAAGGAACGCCTGATCGAAATCGCCGTCATCGTCACCGGGCCACAGCTGGAGCCGCGCATCGAAGGCCCGGTGCTGGTGATCCATCAGCCCGACAGCGTGCTGGACGCCATGGACGCCTGGAACAAGGGCACGCATGGCCGCAGCGGGCTGATCGACAAGGTGAAGGCCTCGACGCTGACCGAGGCGCAGGCCGAGGCGCAACTGATCGAGTTTCTGTCGCGCTACGTGCCCAAGGGCGTGTCGCCGCTGTGCGGCAACTCGATCGGGCAGGACCGGCGCTTTCTGGTGCGCTACATGCCGCGGCTGGAGGCGTTCTTTCATTACCGCAACGTCGATGTCAGCACCCTCAAGGAGCTGGCGCGCCGCTGGCGGCCGGAACTGGTGGAGGCGTTCAGAAAACAGCAGTCGCACACCGCGCTGGCCGACGTGCACGAATCGATCGACGAGCTGGAGCACTACCGCGAGCACTTCATCCGGCTGGTCGCCTGAGCCACCTGGACCGCCCCGGCACCCGTCGGTCGTTGCCCGGGCAGGCCGTGCGCCTGGCGCCTCGGGCACCCGGCATGGATGCCTGCCTTTCGACCGCCGCGACCCTGTGGACCTGTCTGGGTCAATGACGATCGAGTGGCGTGCGGCGGCTGTCCAGGCTGCCCAGGAACGAGTCGGCCTGCGCCCAGCCGGACGGCTCGGCGCCCTCCTGCGCCGGGGTGGGGGCGGGCGCCGGGCCCGGTGCACGCTGGCTGCGATTGCGATCCAGCGTCTGGTGCAGGTGGTGGCGTGCGGCTTCCAGCTCGGCGAAGCTGCTCGCCGGCATGGCATCGAGGTCGGCCGGGTTGACGCCCAGGAAGTCGGCCCGCAGCGCCGACGGCTCGGGCAGCGAATCGGGCGAGATCACCCAGTAGGCGATGCCGCATTGCGCCAGCAGGGTCTGCTTGAGCTGGCGATTGCTGCGCGACAGTCCGCGGGGCCCCAGCACGTCCACGCAGCCGATCACATGGCCCTTGCTGTCGCACAGGGTGAAGCTGCAATAGGCGCGGCTGAGCAGCTCGAACCATTCGCTGGCCTCACCGGGCTGGCGCGGCATGGTGAAGCGCGTGACCGGCAGCTTGACCATGACGTGATGCCCGGGGAAGACCTTGCGCAACCAGTGCCACACCAGGCGCTCGCGGCTGTTGGCCAGCGGCCGGGGAATCAGTGGCCACTGCTGGGGCAGGCGCAGCTTGCTGCCGGCCTTGGCTGCCGGAGTATCCTGGTCGCGTGGCAAGTAGCTGCGCCGACCGAACAGCCCGGCCAGCAAAACCGCCAGCGCCAGGACGATGGCCCAGTAGGCAGTCGAACCGGTGATGACGTTCAATCTGAATCTCCCTTGCCGTGCGGATGCGCGGCGTCTTATTTCGTTGCGCGATGTTACTGATGTGTTGAATTAATAAAAAGGTACTTTCAGCGACTGTCGGGGATGGACCCATGATTTGTGCGGAAAAGTTCATGCGGGGATTCGATTCACCCCCTATTCATGGGGGCGACGCATGAGGTTGAGCGAACTGCTGTTCAGCCAGGGTTTCGGCACGCGCCGGGTCTGCGCCGGCCTGGTCGAGCAGGGGCTGGTGCGCCTGGGCGAGCGGCGGTGTACCGATCCGTCGGCCGAAGTGGATCTGTCGGCCGGCCCGTTGCGCTACGAGGTTCAGGGTCAGGCCTGGACCTACCACCCGCGGGCCTACCTGATGCTGCACAAGCCGGCAGGCTTCGAATGCTCGCATCGCCCCGGGCGCTGGCCCAGCGTCTACACGCTGCTGCCGGCGCCGCTGCGCCAGCGGCCCACGGCGGGCAAGGTGGCCGGGGTGCAGGCGGTCGGAAGGCTGGACCAGGACACCACCGGCCTGTTGCTGCTGAGCGACGACGGCGCCTTCATCCACCGCATGAATGCACCACGCCGGCATGTGCCCAAGGTCTACGAGGTGGGCACCCGGCACCCCCTGGACGAACGCCAGCTGGAGCGCCTGCGCAGCGGCGTGGTGCTGGACGACGACCCGCGCCCGGTGGCCGCGGCGGCGGCCGAGGCGAGCGGCGAACGTCAGCTGCGGCTGACGCTCACCGAGGGCAAGTACCACCAGGTCAAGCGCATGCTGGCCGCCGTCGGCAACCGGGTCGAGACGCTGCACCGCTCGCGCATCGGCGGTCTGTCACTGCCGGCCGAGCTGGCGCCGGGGCAGTGGCGCTGGCTGGAGCCCTCCGAGCTGGACTTGCTGCGCCCCTGACGCCGCAGGGCCTGCCAGCGATCCGGCGGTGACCGGTGGGCTTGGACGCGCCATCGCGCATCAGGGCAGATCGGCCAGAAGGTCGGTGATGGCCTGCTGGACGGCCGCCGGCTGGTCCTGGTGCGGCGCGTGCCCGCAGGCCGGCAGCTTCAGCAGACGCGTGTGCGGCAGCGCCGTGGCGATGTCGTCGAGCTGGGCCATGCTGGCGTAGCCGTCGTCCACGCCCTGGATCGCCAGCAGCGGCGCGTCGATGCTGCGGATGTCGGCGCGGATGTCGAAGCCGTGGAATTGCGGGTTCAGCCAGGCGTCGTTCCACTGCCAGAAGGCGCCATCCACATCGTCATGAAAGCGTTGCAGGCGGATGCGCAGGGCGCCGGTCTCGAAGTGCTGGCGCGTCTGCTCGATGGCGCGCAGGCACAGCGCTTCCACCATCACGTGCGGCGCCATCGCCACGCAGGCCGTGACCGGGTGGTGGGCGGCGTGGATCAGGGCGATGCTGGCGCCGTCGGAATGGCCCACCAGCACCGGGCGCGCCAGGCCCAGCGCTCGCAGCAGGGCCGGCAGCACGTCGAGCGCCTCACGGTGCAGGTAGTCGGGCGGCAGGCGGCCGGCGCCGCGCACGTCGGGCACCGGGCCGGAGCGCCCATAGCCGCGACGCGAATACACCCAGCCGGCGCGACCGGTGGCGGCGCACAGGCGCGCCGGCCAGTCGCGCCACAGCGCCACCGAGCCCAGGCCCTCGTGCAGAAACACCAGCGGCGCCCTGGCCGGCGCCGCACCGGCCGGCGGCGCGATGTGCTGAAGCTCCAGGCTGACGCCGTCGATGTCCACCGATCGCATGGCTGGCATGTTATTGCTTCGGAAACTTGAAGTTTCAACCGTTCACCCTGAGCCTGTCGAAGGGCTTGGACGAGTTCAGCCCGCACGGCATTCCAGACACCATTGGTCGAATCCATCGTGAATGGGGCGGGTGCGGGTTTACACTCGCGCGCGCCACCGCCCACGCTTTTTTTCCACAGGTCCGTCTTGTCATCGATCGACATTCCTTCCCCGACGCGTCGCCGGCTGCTGGCCGCCGGAGTGGGCCTGGGCGCGGCGGCGCTGGCGCCCGGTGCGCTGGCGGCGCCGACCGCAGCGCCGGTGCTGGTGCTCAACTCGCTCGACGGCACGGTGAGCGTGATCGACGGCCGGCGCTGGGTCGAGCTGGTGCGCATCCCGACCGGCAAGGAGCCGCACCACCTGTACATGACGCCGGACGAGCGGTCGGTCATCGTCGCCAACGCCGGCAGCGATTCGCTCACCTTCATCGACCCGCGCACGGCCATCGTGCAGCGCACGCTGCGCGACATCCTCGACCCCTACCACCTGCGCTTTTCGCCCGACATGCGCTGGTTCGTGACGGCGGCCAACCGGCTCAACCACATCGACCTCTACCACTGGGACGGGCAGCAGCCGCACCTGGCGCGGCGCATCCCGACCGGGCGCACGCCCAGCCACCTGTGGATCGACGCGCGCAGCACCACCGTGTGGGCCACCATGCAGGACAGCCACGAGCTGGTGGCGATCGACCTGGCGTCGCAGCAACTGATGCACCGCGTGCTCACCGGGCCGCTGCCGGCCGACGTGTTCGTCACGCCCGACGAGCGGCACCTGCTGCTGGGCCTGACCGGCGGCAGCGGGGTCGAGGTGTTCGAGCTGGCCGCCGGCCAGGCGCCGCGGCGCGTCGGCCTGGTGGCCACCGGCAAGGGCGCGCACGCGTTTCGCGCGCTGGGCGACCGCCGCCACGTGCTGGTGAGCAACCGCGTGGCGGGCAGCATCAGCCAGATCGACACCACGCGGCTGGCGGTGGTGGCCGAATTCCCGGCGCCGGCCGGCCCGGACTGCATGGACGTGTCGGCCGACGGTTCGCTGATCATGGTCGGCTCGCGCTGGGCCGGCAAGCTGAGCCTGATCGACGTGGCGCAGCGCAAGCTGGTGCACCAGGTCAAGGTGGGCAAGTCGCCGCACGGCGTGTGGACCCTGGACCATGCCCCAAGGGTGTGAGCGGAGGCCTCGGGTGCAACGCCGCAATGCTCTTTTTTCGATAGCTGCCGGCGCGCTCTGGACAAGCGCCAGAGGCCAAAATGGCCCTGCATCTGGCAGCGCCCCGCTGTACCTGAGCTTCGACACCGGCCACATGGGCGTGGCGGCGCTGGTGGCCGAGGTGCTGCGCCGTCAGCAGGTGCGCGTGACGTTCTTTGCCGCCAACGAACGTACGCAGGAGGGCGACGGCAGCCTGAGCCGCCATTGGGGTCCGTGGTGGAAGGCGCGCGCCGCCGAAGGGCACGAGCTGGCCTCGCACACCTGGGACCACGTGTACTGGCGCGCCGACCTGCCCGGGCGCGAGCCGCGCTTTCGCGTGCGCCCCTCGGCCGGCCCCCTGGCCGGGCGCGAATTCACCTGGAGCGCCGAGCAGTACTGCCAGAACATCGAGCAGGCCAGCGAGCGCCTGGCCTACTACAGCGGCAGAAAACCCCTGCCGCTGTTTCGCGCGCCGGGCGGCAAGATCTCGCCGCGCCTGCTGGCCGCCGCACGCGCCTGCGGCTACGAGCACGTGGGCTGGTCGCCGGCCGGCTTTCTGGGCGATGAACTGCCGAGCGACAAATACCCCAACCGACTGCTGCTCGAGCGTGCGCTCAAGACCATCCAGCCGGGCGACATCCTGCTGGCGCACCTGGGCATCTGGTCGCGCCAGGACCCGTGGGCGCCGGCGGTGCTGGAGCCGCTGATCGAGGGGCTGAAGGCGCGCGGCTTCGTGTTCCGCACGCTGCGCGAGCACCCGCAGTACGCGCCCTGGATCGCGCAGCAGCGCGCATAGGCGGTACCCGCAGCATGACGCCCGCCGACCTGTTCGCCAGCGCCCAGCAGGGGCTGTTCGAGACCCTGATCGAGCCGCTCGCCTTCGCCCTGGGCCTGGGCAACCTGCTGGAAGACGGCTTCGTGGCCGCCGGCTGGCTGCTGATCGGCGTGCTGCAGATCGGCGTGCTGCTGGCCGTGATCGGCCCGCTGCA
>Ga0116152_10005282_pt1 | contig 10092 bp, 14 predicted proteins | sample AD_UKC119_MetaG_FD_89894 | JGI IMG/M metagenome (GOLD analysis project Ga0116152, IMG submission 89894) | Active sludge microbial communities of municipal wastewater-treating anaerobic digesters from Hong Kong - AD_UKC119_MetaG | ecosystem: Engineered > Bioreactor > Anaerobic > Digestate...
TCTTTATAGAAGATTGCGACATCTTCTACTTCAAACCATATTGTAGGCTTTAAATTCTCAAATTTATTTTTGTCTTTTAGAATTATTGCAGGTTCTTCATTTCCAATATTATAAGCAACCATTCCCTTATTAGAGAAATCAAATTTCTTTTTTAACCCCAATATTTCCTCATAATATCTTTTTGCTTCTTCCATATTATCTACTGGAAGAAAATAGTTGTCATAATTTTTCATATACTCCACATCTCCTTTTTTGCTATAAACTACACTACTATATTTTATAGTAGTTATCGTTAAAAGTCAATATATAACAAAAAAGACTGTCATTACTGACAATCTTTTCGGTAAATTACTATAAATCAATAACTATAAAATTGTAATTTGTAATTATAGTTCTATCAAACTATTTTCAAAATCCTTAACATAGTATTTTATATTCTTTGTTCCTTTTGAAATAATTGTGTGTCCTTCTTCTTCAAGTAATCTTTTTTGTAATTTTATTCCCTCTGGATATTTAACATTTAATTCTCCATCTGATTTCAAAGTTCTCCAATATGGTGTAATATCTTCATCTCTTTGATAACTAGCCCAAGCAACTATATTTACAAATATACCTGCTGTCATAGGATCAGTGAAGTCTGCATTATTTGTCTTTGCTAGATAATCTCTCATAACACTAACAGTTATAAGTTTTCCCTTTGGTACTTTTTTCATTAACTCATCATAATAAATAGGTGGTGCAAAAAACATTTTAGTTCCACCATATTTTTTTATTATTTTTTCATCTTCTACTATTTGTATTTTAGGCATATCTTTATTGTTGTTCATCATTACATTAAAATCTTTTTTACTTTCATTAGCCATAGTATTCCAACTCCATTTCAAATTGTAATTTGTCTTTATGTTTTTTCTGTTATTTTATTATCTTTAATTTCGTATATAATATCTGCAACATTTTCAACTAATCTTTTATCGTGTGATACAAATATTATTGTACCTTTGTATTGTTTCATAAGAATCTCCAATGCTTCTATACTTTGTATATCTAAATAATTATTAGGTTCGTCCATAATTAACACATTATATTTTCCAAGTAGCATTTTGCAAAGTAATATTTTTACAATTTCTCCACCACTTAAAGTTTGCATTTTTCTAGTAATTACATTTTGTTCTAATCCTAACATTGCAATCATACTTCTTATTTCTGACACTTGATAATCTGAATCTTCTTTTAAAAACTCCAAAACATTTTTTTCTTTTTCAAACTTATATCCATTTTGTGCAAAATATCCAATTTGCACTTTTGGAGATATTTCTATTCCATTTTCTTTATTTAAAATCATTTTTAGTAATGTTGTTTTTCCAGTTCCATTTGCTCCAGTAATTGCTACTTTTTTGCCAAGTGGTATTTTGAATTTGGCATTTTCAAATATTATTTTATCTCCAATTTTTTTATTTAGATTATCACTCATAATTGGAACAGGGTTATATATTTCAAGCGAACTACTAATTCTAAAATGTATTTGTCTTTCTTTGATTGGTCTGCTTATTTCTTCTAATTCTTCTAATCTTTTTTCTACTGCTTTTGCTGATTTGTGAAGTGCTTTTTCTTTACTTCCTGTTGATTTTTGATGTGCTAATCTTCCACCATTTTCTGTATTTTTTTGATTTTTACTTTTTCCAACTTTTTGTGCTTGTTTTAATTTTTCATCTACTATCTTTTCTAATCTTTGTTTTTCATTTATATATTGCTCATATTTTCTTAAATGTGTTTGATTTTCTTGTTCTTTCTGTTCTAAATAATCTGTATAGTTTCCCCAATATTCTATAATCTTGCCATTTTCAATTTCCCATATTTTATTTATAACTTCATCTAAAAAATATCTATCGTGGCTAATTACTACTACACTTCCTGAATAATATTTTAAAGTATTTGTTATATAATCAATACTATCTTTATCTAAATTGCAAGTAGGCTCATCTGCAAATATTGCATCACTATTTTCTGATAATGCTTTTGCTATTTTTAATTTTGTTTCTTCTCCACCAGATAAATTATTACCTGTTACATTATGAACATTTAATTTTCCTAATATAGATTTATCTTCAATGTTGTCTACTTCTATTTGCTCTAATTGTGGAATATATGCTATTTTTCCATAAGTTTTAATTTCTGCTGTTTCTAATTTTATTTGTCCTAACAAGATTTTTAATAATGTTGTCTTTCCAATGCCATTTTTTCCTACTATTCCGATTTTGTCATAATTATATATTTCTAAATTATCAATATCTAAAATTTGTTTTCCATTATACTCTAAATCTATATTTTTTGCTTTTATAATTAATTCCATTGTTTTTCTCCTTTATTACATTTTATTCTGCATTTTTTACGAGTTATTGTAATAAAGTTTTTTATCACGAAATAACTCGTGATATTACCATATTCTAGGTATCATATAAAATCACCTCACCTCTATAAATTACTATTTATCTGTAACCATATTATAACACAAAAAAAGCAAACTTTTACATTTGCTCAAAAATTTTTTATATTTTTTATCCATTTATTTCTGTTCCATCCTTGAACTTAAACACTATAGTATCTTTATCTTTAATTGTTGCACTTTCTAGTAAGCTCCCCCACATTAATCCATCAAACTTTGTCAAAGGTTTATTTTGTTTCTTTAAAGTATTAATGTAGTCTTTTATCATCTGATGCTTTGCTGCTTGTTGTGATGATTCAATTTCTAACTGTTCATACTTAAACTTTGTTTCATCATAAGTTTTTATCATGGCATCATATTCTTTTTTATATTTTTCTTGGTTTTGTGCTACTCTTGAATTCATATCAATAAGTTCTTGTATTTTTTCTACTTGTTCTGCTAGACTTTTTTCCAACTTTTCTTTTTCTTCAGATAATTCTTTTTTATTGCATATTTTATCAAGCACCATTTCTAGATTTGAAATTATCTCGTCCTTGTTTTCAATTATAGAATTAACTGCGTTTACAAATCTTGTCTCAACATCATCTGCTCTTATTGCAGGAGTCTTACATTTTTCCTTTCCTGCATACTTTCTATTACATTGATAAATTACTTTTTTATATTTTGAAGATGAGTGCCATACCTTAGCACCATAACTTCCTCCACATTCTCCGCACTTAATTCTAGATGTTAATATATCAGTTCCACTATATTTTCCATTAAGCATTAGTCTTCTATCTTTTTCAATTCTAACCATTTCAAAGATTTCTGGTTCTATAATTGCTGGATGGTTATTTTCTACATAGTATTGTTGTATCTCGCCATTATTTACTTTTTGTTTTTTAGTTAAGAAGTCAGGTGTGTAATACTTTTGAAGTAACGCCTCTCCCTTATACTTCTCGTTTGTAAGAATACTTCTAACTGTTGAAGCGTGCCACTTTTGTTTATGTCCAGGTGTTTCAATTCCATCATTAGTTAAACCTTTTGCTATAGCTACAGCAGTTGAGCCAGATAAATACTCTCGATATATTCGCTTTACAATTACAGCTTGTTCTTCATCAATAACAAGGTTTCCATCTTCTCCTCTTTTGTATCCTAGGAAATGTCCAAACGGCACAGTTACTTTACCATCTGCAAATCTTTTTCTATGACCCCATTTAACATTCTCTGATATGGATCTACTTTCTTCTTGAGCTAATGAACTCATTATTGTAAGTAATAATTCTCCCTTGCCATCAAATGTCCAGATGTTTTCTTTTTCAAAATAGCATTCACATCCTATGTCTTTTAACTTTCTTATGGTTGTTAAACTATCTACTGTATTTCTTGCAAACCTTGATACTGACTTCGTGATAATTAAATCAATATTACCTGCCATAGCATATTCAACCATTTTATTAAATCCCTCACGATGCTTTGTAGATGTTCCACTTATACCTTCATCAGTATATACGTCGACAAATTCCCAATCATCTCTCGATTTAATGTAATTTGTATAATAATCAACCTGTGCCTCATAACTCGTTAATTGTTCTTCCTGGTCTGTTGAAACCCTGGCATATGCAGCGACTTTTCTTTTTTTCTTATTGGTAATTGGTACTGCATTATACAAGTTTACTGATGCAGGTATCTTTCTAACATTCTTTGGCATTTTTTCTCGCCTCCAGTGTTTTTAATCTTTTTTCTGTGGTTGTACGTTTTCTTTCTTCATTCCATCCTCTTTGTCTTGCAGTTGAATGCCATTCTTGTTTTATAACTTCTCCATCATAAGGATAGAACTCTATCATATCTTCTCCAATTGGTACAACCTTTTCAATTGTTTCATCAAATAAGTCAGAGTCAAATTCATTCCAACCTAAAGCATTACACGCTGCGATTTTCAATTCTTCTTCTGGTATAACCTTAGCACCGCAATACTTTGCACCTTTTTCACTTTTAGTTCGACATACCCAAACATAATAGGTATAATCTTTTCCCATTCTGTTTTTCTTACCACTTCTTCTATAACTCTTGCCACATAGTGGGCATTTAACTTTGGAAGTAAAACAAGTAATGTGCAGGGATTGGTTTGCTCTTTGACCTAGTTTATTTCTTCTTTCAAATTCTTTTTGAACAGCCTCAAATTGCTCCATTGATATAATTGCCTCGTGGCTATTTTCAACATAGTATTGATTAAGTTCTCCAGTATTCTTCTTTTCCTTTTTAATTATTGGATCGACAATATAGTATTTTTGTAGTAGTAAATTGCCAGTATAAGTGATGTTACTTAATATTTCACGTACACTTGATGGGCTAAATTTACCACCTTTATATGCCTTATAACCAAGTTCGTTTAATTCTGATGCTACTTTTTGATATGCTTTATTTTGCAAATAATTATCATAAATATATCTAACTACTTCAGCTTCTTCTGGTACTACTTCGAGTTTCTTATTTTTCCATCTGTAGCCGTATATAATAAAACCACCATTAGGTATTCCTTTTTCAAACCTTTTTCTAATTCCCCACTTTACATTGTTGCTTATAGAAATAGTTTCTTCCTGTGCAAATGAAGCAAGGATAGAAAGCATAAGTTCTCCATCTCCAGTTAATGAATTGATATTTTCTTTTTCAAACCTAACTTCAATACCTAGTTCCTTTAAATGTCTTACTACTTTTAAGAGGTCAACCGTGTTTCTAGCAAATCTTGAAACAGACTTGGTAAGAATAGTGTCTATTTTACCTTCCTCACAATCTTGTAATAATCTTTTAAAATCATTACGTTTTTCAATTCCAGTACCACTTATACCCAAATCAGCATAAACTCCTGCAAATTCCCACTCTGGATTTTTTTGTATTAATTCGTTGTAATAACTAACTTGAGCAGAATAAGAATGTAGAGTTCTTCCTCTTTCAACTGATACTCTTGCATAAGCAGCTACTCTTTTAAACTTAGGAAGGTCTATGCTTTTTGTTTCTAATTTTGTTATTTTACGCATTTCATAACCTCCAATTTTATCATTACTATATATCACTCTAAATGATGTATATATCAAGGTTTATTGGGATATTTCAAAGAATAATCCACTTATTTTTGGAGTATATTTTTCTTTTAATTTATCCATTATTTGATTGTATTCTTCAATAGAAATAATCCTTTTATCTAACATTTCTTTTATATAGTTCATTGTAATTTGATAAGCTATTTCGTTTTTAATTTTCATCAAAGTCCACCACCTTACATTTACTTTTGTAATAACACTCCCTAGAACAATACTTTCTTTTTCTTATTGGATATTCGTAGTATTCTTTATTACATATAATGCAGTTAAACTTTTCTGGAGCTAATCTTCTTTGCTTATCTTTGTGTAGATTCCAATAAACCTTACAACAGCTGTCGGAACAAAATATCTTTTTCTTTCTCCCCGCAATTTGATAGAACTTCTTTCCACATTGTTTACACACTTGAAGATTATCCTTTCCTCTTAATTGTTCTCCTAAATTAATATATCCTGCTATATTTTCTTTTTTACAAAATGACCTTATTGTATTTGGAGAAATATCTAATTGCTCTGATATTCTTAAATACCCATAACCTTGACTTCTTAATTTTCTAATTTTTTGTCTTTGTATTTCATCCATTGGCTATTACCTCCTATGTAATAGTCAAAAAAAAAGTATATGATTTTTACCCTGTTAATAATTTTTTATGAAAGTGCCATTTTGTTATATGAAAGTTAATTTTTTACCATTTATGTAATAAAAACGACATTTCGTGTAACTTTTGATAAAATTCGACATATTTCTGGTACCATGGTTATGGTGATGGAAATGAAAGATTATCTTGAAATACCTTTAAATAATTTATGTGGTATTACTTATACGAATCCAGATCGTGAAATTGACTCGTTAGAATGGAGTTTTATCGAGGAAATCTCAAAACATACAGGTTTCTTTTTAGCAAGGATTCATATTAAGAAAGCATATAAATGTAAATACAGTAGAAAGATTGACGGTTTTGAATTTGAATACGAAGGTAAGAATTATGTCTTAGAAAAAGGCAAAATAAAAGACCTAGCTTAATTGCTAGGCTTTCTTTTTTTTTATTTATATAGTTCTTTTTTAGCAATAACAAGATCCAAAATCTTTGTTAATATTGTATCAGTTAATACACCTTCTGGATTTTCAAGATTTGCAACTTTATCATGGATACTCATTATCTCATCATTTTGTATAAAATTTAAATAATCTTTTTCTGGCATTATGCTTAATAATTCGCTAAGTTGCTCTTCTATTTTTTCAAATAGAGTTTTTTCCATACTACAAACTTCTCCCTTCTTACTTCTTTATGTCTAAAATTATAACACATTGATTTTGAATAATTTGTCGAATTTTGTCGAATAAGTAAAAAAAAATAAGGACAGCAAATAAGCTGCCCTTTTGTTATGGTATTAATATTTTTTGACCTACACTTATAATGTTTGGATTTGCTATATTATTAGCTCTTGCTATTTCTGGATATTTATTTCCATCACCATAGTATTTTTTAGCAATAGCCCATAGAGTATCTCCTTTTACTACTGTGTGATATTTAGCAGATGATTTAGGTGTTACTCCTAATCTAGCATTTACTATTGATTGAATTGCTGCATAATCATAACCTGCATTAGTAAGTGCATTTTTTCTATCAGCACCATTACCCCAATTTCCATTTATAACTTCAGTAGCAATTTCATCATTGCTCTTTTTTGTTGGTTCTACTTTTGGAGTTTCTGGTGTTCCTTTTGAATAGCCATTTAATCCTGAATTCTTTATTATTGAAGGATAATCTTTATATGCATAATCAGTATCAACTCTCATTCCAGAGATGTATCCACTTGATGAATTTTGCCATAAACCATAATCACCATATTTAAATGATGGTTTATTGCTAGTCCATACTGCTAACCATTTATCATACATAGATAATTTTGCGGTATCTATGAAGTTATTAAAATAGTTACTATTAGCATAAATACCTACATAGTATCCTTTGTTTTCTAAATATTCACAGAAACCTTTTATGGCATCTGCTATTCTTGCTTTGCCTACTTGTTGGTGTCTATCTTCTTCAACATCCATATAAATTGGATATTCAAATTGCTTTCCTTTTAAACAATTATTATAAAGATACTCCGCTTCTGCTTTTCCTTTTTCATAAGTATTAGCACAGCTATACCAATAAGCACCTACTGGTATTCCTCTTGCTTTTGATTTACTATAAAAATCTTCAAAGCAACTATCCTTATTTTTATTAGTACCATCTCCACCCCAACCAGTGAATCCAGCTCTTAAAATTAAAAAATCAACTTTTGACTTTATTTCATCAAAGTTGATTCCTTTTTGATAAGATGATATGTCTAATCCTTTTCTTTCCATCTTAATTACCTCCATTCTTATCTTTTAATTGTTCTAATGTTTCAATTATTTTTTTAGGTAATGGCAATCCCATAGAACCCCAATTCTCTAAAATTGAAATTCCTTCGTTTGCTACAAAAAAATAGATTACAAGAGTTCTAATTGCACCAGTTTCTCCAGTTATTGTGTCTAACTGAACTGACAATGCAACTATTATCAAGTAACCTATTTTCTTAATTATTCCTTTAGCACCAATGATGCTATTGAGTCTTTTATTTGTTATTGCTTCACATACTCCTGTAATATAATCGAGTACTATGAATATCAATAATGTTTTTAGTGCCACATCTAAACCTCCTAAAAAGTACACTACAGTTGTCAGTACCGTACCTGTTATAAAATTAAAAATTGACTTCATCTATATTTCCTCCTAACTTGTCCTTTTCCATTCATAAATTATATTATCTGAAGTTAAATATCCTTGTACTGTTATGCTATAAATATTCCAGGCATTAGCAGTGCCAGATACTTGGTATTTTAAGTTACATCCTTTACCTGAATATCCCATTGTTGTTTCAAGTGTTATATCAGATTCTTTAAAATAGTTAGATCCACCAATTACTCTAAAAGATTCAGCAGACCAAGTCCCTCTACTATTTGTGGCTATATTATTTAAATAAATTGTTATCTTATTATCTCCACCTGTTCTTCCTTGAAACGTAATTCTATACTCTCTATGATATCCAGATGGAACTGATATATTTTCAAATACGCCATTTATTGTTTCATAATTATAAGCACCCGTTATATTGGTTTTCCCAACATTTCCTGAACCACTCATAGCTCCACATATTTGTTGTGATCCCACAAACTCTCTTGAAGGAGCACTTCTCATCAATGTCCAAGTTCCTCCAAAAAATACTGATGGATTTGTATTATTGAATGACTTATATATACTTCCTATTGGCATATAAGCACATGGATATATTTTCTCTCCAACCTTATTTTTAAATTGAATTGCTTTACTCATCAACTCACCCTCTTCCATACATAAACTGCTAGGTATGGTGGCATATTATTATGAGCCTGACCTCCACCTGAATTAGCAATTGAAAATGGGCTATAGCTTTCTCTATAAAAAGGACCGCTACCAGCATTACCACTTAAGGCTCCACCTGTATCATTATATGGCATACCATAAGGAACATTTTTATTTAATGTATGACTGTGTGAAGGCATCTCATTAGTTGTTAAAGTGTGTTTAGCCTCTCCACCAGTACTCCCGTTTGAATAAGTGCTACCACAGGCTAATAAAAATCTATCTTTTATTTGTTCCCAAGTACCACCAAATATTGTACCTGGATTTGTACTGTTGACTGATAAATAAATACTTCCAACTGGATAGTAAGGGCATGGATACATTTTTTCTCCATTTCTATTTTTTAATTGAATCGCTTTACTCATTTTGTTCGCCTCCACATATAAACTGCAAAATAAGGAGGCATATTATTATGAGCTCCATCTCCTCCTCTATATCCTGTAGATAAATTAGGATTTTCTTTCCAACTTAAATCATTAGCTCCCCAATATTGATATCTATATGCATCTCTTCCTGGACTATTTTCACTCCATCCCGAATAAATCGCATGATTATGACTTGGGATTTCATTTAATGTTAATTTATGTACTGATTGTCCTCCTGTTGTACCAGCAGCCGAATTATAATTTGTACTTCCTATATCTCCCCAGGCATTATCACCATTTACTGATGGTTGTCCTACTCCTAATAAAAAACGACCTTTTATTTGTTCCCATGTTCCACCAAATATTGAACCTGGATTTGTTGAATCAACTGACATATAAATTGCACCCACAGGATAATAAGGACATGGATATATCTTCTCGCCATTTTTATTTTTAAATTGAACTGCTTTACTCATTACTACCTCCTACCAAGTTGAAACAACATCATACCCTAAAACTTCTACTCCATTAACTTCTAATGATTCACTATTTGTTGGAAAGCAATTCACTCCTACTTTTTTAGTTAAAATCTCCATATTTCACCTCTTTTTTTGTTCAAAATAAAAACCAGCAATTACCCTTGTAATTACTGGCTAAACACGAGGTTACCCCGTGACTCTAACAATATGGCAGGGGCGGAGAGAATCGAACTCCCAACAGTGGTTTTGGAGACCATTATTATACCATTTAACTACGCCCCTAAACGAGAA
>Ga0116152_10005283_pt1 | contig 10090 bp, 8 predicted proteins | sample AD_UKC119_MetaG_FD_89894 | JGI IMG/M metagenome (GOLD analysis project Ga0116152, IMG submission 89894) | Active sludge microbial communities of municipal wastewater-treating anaerobic digesters from Hong Kong - AD_UKC119_MetaG | ecosystem: Engineered > Bioreactor > Anaerobic > Digestate...
AACTGCTGTGATAATCAGTATGATTACAATCGCATACACCACCCATTTTAACCAGCTGGCTGCATCGCCAGCAAAAGCAACCAACCACTCATAGTCAAACTCATTACGCTTTACAAAAGGAATAGTCGTTTTTGTTGATTTCACATCTTCGGTTACAAACACATTTACATCTTCGCCGGTTTCTGGATCCACAGTTTGAATGGTGGCATGTTTTCCATTTTCATCGCGAACATGTTCACGAACTTTCACATCTTCGCTAATAAAAAGTGTGGCAACCACCAAAAGGCCAAGCGTAACCTGTCCCAGTATTTTAAAACGCCCGGCCAGGCCTTTTTTATTCTTTTTGAAAACTTTGATATAGTCGTCGACAAAACCGATAAAACCAAGAAAAACAGTGGTTACCAACATTAGTAATATGTATACATTATCGAGCCGTCCAAAAAGTAAGGTTGGAATAATGATAGCTGCCAGAATAATGATGCCACCCATGGTAGGAGTTCCCTGTTTTTGCATCTGGCCTTCCAATCCAAGATCGCGAACCTCGTCACCGATTTGTTTGCGTTGAAGGATAAGGATTAGTTTTTTACCAAAAACCGTAGTAATCAGAAGCGAAAGAATAATTGCTGCCGCCGCCCGAAAAGAAATACCCGGGAGCATCCCCCATCCCGGAATGTCGTAAGCTGATAATAAATTGTAAAGCCAGTAAATCATATCCTTGTTTTAATCTTCAAGTCCAAAACACTTTTTAATCTCTTCCCGGTCATCGAAATGATGTTTCACCCCGTTAATATCCTGGTAGTTCTCGTGTCCTTTTCCGGCAATCAGAATAATGTCGCCGGGTTGGGCAAGTAAAGCAGCGGTTTTAATTGCTTCCCTTCGATTTTCAATCGACACCACTTTATTTTTATATTGAGGTTCTACACCAGCTTCCATATCCCGGATGATCTGTGCAGGATCTTCTGTTCGTGGGTTATCTGATGTTAGAATCACTTTGTCGCTGGCGAGCAATGCTTCACGCGCCATTTCAGGGCGTTTGGTTTTGTCACGATCGCCGCCGGCTCCTACTACTGTAATTACCTGTTCGTTTCTGGTTCTTATTTCTGAAATAGCTCCAAGCACGTTTTTTAAAGCATCGGGCGTGTGTGCATAATCAACTATTGCATATTTTCCGTCGAGGCTGCGAATGGTTTCAAAACGCCCTTGTACCGGTTGAAGATTACTGATGTGTGCCAGCACTTCTTCTTTATTCTGACCAAGCAAAACGGCTGCCGCATAAACTGCCAACAGGTTTGAAGCATTGAACAGTCCTACAAACCGTGTCCAGATTTCCTGCCCGTCGAGATTCAGTAACATTCCGTCGAAATGACTTTCGAGAACCTTGCATCGAAAATCTGCCATCGCCCGGTTAGAATAAGTGTATTTTTGAGCTTTGGTATTTTGCAACATCACCATTCCGTTTTTATCATCGGCGTTGGTAATCGCAAAAGCTTCGGCATTTAAGCCATCAAAAAATAGTTTCTTCGCCTTGATGTATTCAGCAAAAGTTTTATGGTAATCCAAATGATCGTGGGTGATGTTGGTGAAAATAGCCCCGGCGTATTCAATTCCTGCAATTCGTTTCTGATGTGCCGCATGCGAACTCACTTCCATAAAACAATATTCACAACCCGCACTGACCATTTCAGCCAGTAATTGCTGAATTTTCAAAGCATCGGGGGTGGTATGCGAAGCAGTTTCTTCGCTTTCGTTTATTTTATACGAAATCGTAGAGATCAACCCCACATTATAACCTTGCAATCGAAATAAACGATGCAACAAAGTAGCGATACTTGTTTTCCCGTTGGTTCCGGTTACACCCACCACTTTCATCTTTAATGAAGGATAATCATAAAAGGCAGCTGCCAGTTCACCCAAAACCTCGTTCGAATCGGCAATTTTTACATAACTGACATTCTCAGAACGTACTTCCGGAATGTCTTCACAAACGATTACCGACGCTCCGTTTTCTTCAGCTTTTGAAATGTATTTATGTCCGTCGACATGAACACCCCGTTGAGCCACAAACAAGGAACCCACCTTCACTTTTCGTGAATCAAATTCAACAGAATTGACCTCAACTGAAGCATTCCCCAGCAATTCTTTAACGTTTATTTTTTCAATAAGCCGGCTCAGTTCCATATTATCCTAGTGCTATATAAATTGTTTGTCCGGGTTTGTAACTGGTCCCGGCTCTCAACGATTGTTTTCTTACTTTCCCAACTCCGTTTAACACAACTTTCAACCCTGCATTTTCAAGCATAAAAATGGCGTCGCTGGCGCCCATCCCGGTTACATCTGGTACACGGCCCACTTCAATATCCTCTCCGGTCAGCACCATTTTATCTTCCATATTTTTTACCAGCGAAAGCGTGGTTTTAGGTTCTCCTTCAATATTTTTTAGCCCGAGTTGATCGGCCACTTCCAGTATATCTTTGGTAGCGCCAATCGTAACAGGTGGCTTGTTTCCCTCGGCCATTTGTTCATCCAGTGATGAAAGTATCTGGCTGGCAAACACCTTTTCTGAAATTTCCTTGAATGCAGGTCCTGCTGCCGAAGCTCCGTATATTGTTCTTCTTGGGTTATTCATGGTAACGATCAACGAATACTGCGGATCATCGGCCGGAAAATATCCGGTAAAAGAAGCCAGGTACATTCCCTGAGTATATCCTGCACTGCTGGTCGCAATGCGGGCAGTACCAGTTTTTCCGGCTAACTTGAAATATTTGCCCTGAATTTCCTTTCCTGTACCTTCCTGGCATACTCCGTAAAGCATAGCCTGTGCTTTTCCAATTGTTTCTTTGGAAGCGATCATCGGATTTAAAACTTCAGGATCAATGCGTTTAACCAATAAACCATTGTCGCGAATTTCTTTTACCAGGTGCGGTTTTACCATGCGACCGTTATTGGCAACGGCATTATAAAAAGTTAAAATCTGGAGAGGTGTCATTTTGCTGTCGTAGCCATACGACATACTTGCCAGTGTAGTACCCCACCAATCGGCATCGCCCGGGTATTTAAAATAGGGCTGACCTTCACCTTCGATTTCAATCCCAAGTGGTTTTTGAACGCCAAAACTATAAACGCGGTCGACGTATTTTTTTGGATTTTTTGCGTAGTGTTCAGTAATAATTTTTGCTGTTCCAATATTCGATGACAACTCGAAAACTTCTTTCACAGTAATTTTCCCATGTCCATGAGTATCTTTAATAATCCTTCCGTTGCTGGCCCATGCTCCGTTACCTGTGTCCACCACGTCACTGGTATCTACCACTCCGTCTTCGAGGGCTGCCATCAGCGAAACCAGTTTGAAAGATGAACCCGGCTCGAAACAGCCACGATGCCCAAGGGCATAATTATCTTTTTCGTAATAGCCACTCGTGGCTTTCCCAAGATTGGCAATTGCTTTGATTTGCCCGGTTTTCACTTCCATTAAAATAGCAGTTCCCCAATCGGCTTGTTCCAGCATCAATTGTTCATACAAGGAGCTTTCAACAATGTCCTGCAATTTTACATTGATGGTTGTAATCACGTCCATCCCGTCACGCGGTTCAATCTCGGTGCGAATTACCCATCTCCCGGAAAGATTCTGTTTGTAGCTGATTCCATCTTGTCCTTTCAAATACGATTCATAGGCACGTTCCAGCCCTGTATAACCAATCGGCCCAACAATTTCTTCGTATTCACCCTTGTTCAAACTTCCAATAGTACGTAAAGCCAACGGACCAAGCGGATTTACACGTTTGTTTTCCTGTTCCACAATCATTCCTCCACCGAAACGGCCACGTCTCAGTATCGGGAATTTCTTTAATTGTTGTAATTCCATGTAGTCGATCTTGCGCGGCGTGATCAAAAAACCACGGTTGCCTGCATTGTAAGCCGCATTCAATCTCGACCTATATTCATTCTTCGAGGCATCTTTGAAAAATCTGGAGAGGTACCAAGCCAGTGAATCGCTTTCATTTTTAAAAACCTTTTTCACTCCATCAGCTGCCAGGTCCATACGAACAAAATATCCCGGCACCGAAGTAGCCAGCACACTTCCATCGTCGGAGCAAATATTGCCACGAACCGGAGCAGTCACTACTGTATTTTCTGTCAGGTTCTTTTCAATCTGCTGCCAACGGTCGTTTTTAATCTGTTGAACTGAAATCAACTTAAAAATCACAACCAACACGAACAACAGGAGTATAAAATACACCAGTGCGAAACGGGTCAATATGGTTTTCCTGATTCCCATTAATTAATCATCTGAATCAACTATAAGTTTCTTTGGTGGCTTCGTTGGTTCCTGAAGATCAAGACCAGCTTCCACTACTTTCTTCGCTACTTCCGACGGACGACTGGCATCCATTAATTTGGCAGAGATAGTTGCGTGCTCGGCCCGCAATGCTTCCAATTCATTTTGCATATCGCTGATCTGGCGAACAGTTTTCTCCGACCAGTTGCGATTCATAATCAGAACCAGTGCAAAAAATGCAAGCATCAGTACAAAAGGAAACTGCTTTGAAATGCGTTCATCGGTAAGGATCGTCCCCCCGATAAATGACTTCATTCCCGGTCTCTTCTTTGTATTTTTATTCTCGTTTGCCATCTTCTTAAACTTTCTCTGCGATTCTTAACTTGGCACTTCTCGATCTCGGATTTTCTTCCAATTCATTTTCAGAAGGAGTAATCACTTTTCTGTTTACCAGTTGAAATGGTGATTGCACATTTCCAAAAAAATCTTTTTCGATATGACCACTGAAATTCCCGGTCTTCATAAAATTCTTGCAAAGACGGTCTTCCAAACTATGATAAGTGATAATTACCAGTCTGCCTCCGGGCTGCAACAAATCGAGTGTTGCTTCGAGGAATTCTTTCAGCGCTTCCATTTCCTCATTCACCTCAATACGCAAAGCCTGAAAAACCTGCGCCAGGTATTTATTTTCAATAGCCCGTGGGGCACACGTCGAAGCCAGTTCTTTCAACTGGGTGGTTGTCCTGATTTTTTTTGATGAGCGAGCTTTGCCGATTTCCGAGGCAAGTTTTCTGGCATTTTTTATTTCACCATACAAACTGAAAATTTCCTGCAATTTTTCTTCTGGGTATTCATTCACAACTAGTGCTGCATCCACTTTTGCATTACGGTTCATACGCATATCTAGTTCACCGTCGAAACGAAATGAAAATCCGCGTTCAGCCACATCAAAATCATGGGACGAAACACCCAGATCAGCAAAAATGGCGTCGAGTTTTTCAACACCAAAATGCCTGAGGAAATTTTTTGCGTATCGGAAATTATGCCGGACAAAAACAAGCCGGTCGTCGTTCATTGTATTTTCGGCTGCATCCTCATCCTGATCGAAAGCGAAAAGCCTGCCGTCACCAATTCGGTCGAGAATAAGCTGCGAATGCCCACCTCCACCAAACGTGGCATCCATAACATCGCAGCCTGGCTTAAGATTCAGAGCATCAATACTCTCACCCGCCAATACCGGTATGTGGTAAATTCCTGTCATCATTATTCCTTCTCACTTTGTCCATCAATCATCTTTAATAATTCCAGGTAATCGGCATCCGATACCGCTGACTCATTCATACTGCTGGCAGCACTTAAACGAATTGAAGTTTGCATACCCAGGAAAGTAACTTTGTCTTTCAGGTTTGCATATTCAAGAAAATCATTGGGAATGTTGATCCTTCCGTTTACAGCCACCGCTACGTGCACAAAATTCTGGAAATAGAGCTGTAGCAACTTATCGTGCATCGGATTAGTTTCGGGATTTAATTTTCCCCTGAACTTTTCCACTCCTTTTTCCCAGGCATCTACTGTGTGGATATCCAGGCATTTACTTCTGCGGTTTCTTTCCACCACTACAAACTCCAAATGCATTTCACCCATCGCTTTTTTAAACGCCGAAGGAAGAACAACTCTTCCCTTGTCGTCGATGGTTGCATTGTATTGTCCAGCGAAAGTTGCCATATCTGAGATTCCACTTTAATCAATCGTAAAAATACAATTTTATTCCATTTTATTCCATATAATGCCAAAACATTCCACTTGAAATTTCCAGAACATTGTTAGTAAGCTGTGAATAGCCTGTTAATAATCCATATCACCAATGCGGAATCCAATACTATAGCACTGAATTACTTGCACTTACATACCAGACAAATCCCTTTCAACATAGGTTGATAACTACAAAAATGAAAACCTAAAAATGGACATTGGAATTAGCAACAGAATAAGTTGAAGTTAAGATTAACAAGAACGCAAAATCGTACTTTCTACACTTAACTATTTTCTGAATTGGATGAATTTTATTTAATTGCTTCTAAATTTAAATGGCATGGCTGCAGAATCAAAACCGACCATCAAACTAATTGATATCCGGGAAGTATTTGCTAACAAAAGTCCGGGGTTGGCGAAACTAATGCCAGGATTTATCTATCGCTATCTTCATCGAATCCTTCACATTGATTTTTTAAACGAAGTACTTGTAAAATACGGGGATTTGGAAGGGATCGAATTCGTCGACAACGTAGTAGAGATGTTCAACGTAAAGGAACATCTGCACGGCACAGAAAATATACCCAATAAAGGGAAATATATTTTTGCAAGCAACCATCCTCTTGGAGGTTTTGACGGAATGTTACTGATGAAAAATGTAGATAAAAAACTGGGGAAATTTAAATTTCTTGCGAATGATATTTTGCTCAGCATCCCTCAGCTAAATCCGGTATTTGTACCGGTAAACAAACATGGTGCACATGCCCGTGAAGCCGCTCGTGCATTATCTGGTGTATACGAGTCGGACAACCAGGTGCTGATTTTCCCCTCCGGTTTAGCATCACGCAAAATCAAAGGAAAAATTATAGATCTGGAGTGGAAGAAGCATTTTATTTCTAAAGCCATTCAGCATAAACGAGATGTGATTCCGGTGTTTATCAGTGGAAGAAATTCGAATCGTTTTTACCGGCTCGCTAAACTCCGTAAGTTTTTCAGGATAAAATGGAATCTGGAAATGTTTTTCTTACCCGATGAAACCTACAAACACCGAAACGCAGATGTCCATTTATTTTTTGGAAAACCGATCCCATATTTAACATTCGATAGCAGTAAAACACATCAGGAATGGGCTGATTGGGTAAAGCAACAGGTTTATTTGCTTCCAAACACCGTGAAATAACGATTTTTAAGACTGAGAAATGCCATGCAAAGCATGATTTTGTTAATTTTGTATTCCATTTTTGGGGAAGATAGGAATAAAACACACCGGACAAAAAGTAACGTTAGGCGTGTCAAACAAACAAAGTAAGGAAATGATGAAAGAGATTGTAGCATCTCTGCCAAGAGAAGAGATTATCGCCGAGTTAACTCCAGAGAAATTGCTCAGGAAGACCAATAAAGGCGGTAATGAAATATATGTTATAACTTACCAGGATTCTCCCGCGATTATGCACGAATTGGGTCGTTTACGGGAAATAACTTTTCGCGATGCAGGTGGAGGAACAGGTAAGGAAACCGATATCGACAATTACGACACCCAGGAAAATCCATACAAGCAGCTAATTGTTTGGGATCCTGATGCACAGGAAATTCTTGGGGGATACCGCTATATGCTGTGTGCCGAAGCTCCTCGTGATGAGAACGGAGATATTTTGATGGCCACTTCGCGTGTTTTCCATTTTTCAAAAGAATTTGTTGATAATTATCTTCCCTACACGCTGGAACTCGGACGTTCGTTTGTTCAGCCTGCTTACCAATCGAGTAAAGCCGGTGCCAAGGCATTGTTCGCTCTCGATAATCTCTGGGACGGGTTGGGGGCTCTCACTGTTGATCATGCTGAAATCAAGTATTTTTTTGGCAAGATTACCATGTACGAGCACTTTCATAATGACGCCAGAAACCTGATTCAATATTTTTTCAAAAAGTATTTCCGCGATAAAGAAAATCTGGTTTATCCTAAAGATCCTGTCGTATTTGAAATCGACGATGAAGCAATGAAAAAGATTTTTACAGGAGAAAACTACAACGAAGATTACAAAATCCTTGTACAAGGCGTGCGGCAGTTTGGAGAGAATATTCCGCCACTAGTAAATGCTTACATGAATCTATCGCCTTCGATGAAAACTTTTGGTACAATTCGGAATGAGAAATTCGGAAACGTATTGGAAACAGGCATCATTGTAACCATTAATGATATTTACGCTGTTAAAGTTGACAGGCATATAGAAACCTATATCAGAGGGAAGGAAGACGGCGAATGGCCTGAACCTAAATAAAATATGGATTTTTACGCAAACCAAGCCAGATTATTAGTAGCGGTTGACTCCATCATTTTTGGGTTTAACGAAAACGATACAGAATTAAAATTGCTACTCTTAAAACGAAATTTTGAACCAGCCAAAGGTGAATGGTCGTTAATGGGAGGTTTTGTTACAACTGAAGAGAGTTTGGACATGGCTGCTGAAAGAATCGTTTTTCAGCTTACCGGACTCAAAAATGTGTACATGGAGCAGTTGTATGCCTTTGGTGAACCAAAACGTGATCCGGGTGGAAGAATCGTTTCAGTATCTTATTTTTCACTCATTAAGATTCAGGAACACGATCGTGAACTCGTAAAACAACATGGTGCTTCCTGGATTGCACTTTCAAGATTACCTGATCTAATTTTCGACCATAACGAAATGGTAAATAAAGCGCTGAGAAAATTAAAAATCAGGGCACGCACAGAACCCATTGGTTTTGAACTTCTTCCCGAAAAGTTTACCATTCCGCAATTGCAGCGTTTATACGAAGCTATTTACCAAACACCATTTGACAAAAGAAACTTCCGCCGTAAACTTTTATCGATGGGATTGCTGGATAAATTAGAAGAAAAGGAAAAAGAAACCTCTAAAAAGGGAGCCTTCTATTACAAGTTTAATTCTGACAAATATGAAGAGTTGAAAGAAAGAGGCTTCAACTTTGAACTTTAAACTCAATACGCTCTTTCGTCTTTCCCTTCTACATAATTAATAAAGGAGGAATTCACCACACGATTTCCGCCTGGAGTTGGATAATTACCTGTGAAATACCAATCACCCAAATCATTTGGGCAGGCTTTGTGCAGGTTCTCAGTAGACTGATATACAATCTCTACATCCGCACTGCAGTCAGCAGGTTTAAGTAATTCGGCAATTTTTGCTGAAATTTGTTCTGCAGTAAAAGGTTTATATATTTCACGAACATAATTCACCATTTCTTCCTTTGGAAGATTTTCCTGCTCCTTACACTTTTTGTAAACATCCTGAATGAGCGAATCCATTCCATGATCTTTCAAAAGTTCAATGGTTGCACTGAATGCAATAAACTTATCGAGGCGTGCCATGTCGATCCCGTAACAATCAGGGTATCGAATTTGCGGAGCTGATGATACAACAATAATCTTTTTCGGTTTCAGACGATCCAGAATTTTCAGAATACTGTTTTTCAATGTTGTTCCTCGTACAATTGAATCATCAATAATAACAAGCGTATCCTTGAAATTATTGATGATTCCGTAAGTAACATCGTACACGTGTTCAACCAGATCATCGCGACTGGCATCATCAGCAATAAAAGTCCGAAGTTTTACATCTTTTATGGCTATTTTTTCCACACGCGGTTCAAGAGATAAAATCTCCTTGATTGCCTTATCATCAAGAGAGCCATTTTTCGCTCTTATTTGCTCTATCTTCCAGTCAACCAAGTAACTTCTTATTCCTTCCACCATACCAAAGAAAGCTGTTTCGGCTGTATTTGGTATATATGAAAACACCGTGTTTTCGAAATCATAGTCTACTGCTTTCAGAACAGTATCCGTTAATAATCGCCCCAGCTCTTTTCGCTCCTGGTAAATCGACCGATCACTACCGCGTGAAAAATAAATTCTTTCGAATGAACAGGATTTACGTTTGTGCGGCACACGAATCATATCCCGTCGAATCTCGCCACTGTTTTTTACAATCAGTGCTTCGCCCGGAGCAATTTCTTTTACCATGTCGGCGTGCACATTCATTACAGTTTGGATAACCGGACGTTCTGATG
>Ga0116152_10005285_pt1 | contig 10090 bp, 9 predicted proteins | sample AD_UKC119_MetaG_FD_89894 | JGI IMG/M metagenome (GOLD analysis project Ga0116152, IMG submission 89894) | Active sludge microbial communities of municipal wastewater-treating anaerobic digesters from Hong Kong - AD_UKC119_MetaG | ecosystem: Engineered > Bioreactor > Anaerobic > Digestate...
CAGCTGGAGCTGGGATACAACCAGATGGCTTACCTGACTTTCCGTGCCCGTAACGACTGGTCGTCAACCCTTCCCGTTGAAAATAACAGGTATTTCTACCCGGCTGTCGAAGGATCATTTATTGTCACCGAGCTTCCTTTCATTAAGGGCAACAGCATGGTTAACTATCTGAAGCTTCGCGGTTCAATAGCACAGGTAGGTAAGGATGCAGGTCCGCTTGAGATAGACCCGCAGCTTGAGCCTACGCTCCTCACCGGAGGCGGTTACAAGTACGGTTATACAGGACCCAACAGGAGTCTTGTGCCTGAGATGACAACCTCAAAGGAGATTGGTTTCGAGGGCCGCTTCCTGAATGACAGGATCAATACAGACTTCACATACTTCTGGACCCATTGTGATGATCAGATAGTAAAGGGATTCCGTCTAAGCTACGGTACCGGATTCGTTCTTAACAACATGAACGTTGGTACATTCGAGACATGGGGCTGGGAAGCACATATTGATGGTGACATTCTCAAGACGGGTACCGGCCTGAGATGGAATGTCGGCTTCAACGCCAGCCATACTGATTCAGAAGTTGTCTATCTGCCAGAAAACGTGTCTGAATATTATAATGCCTATACCTGGAATACAGGTAACATACGTAACGGTATTATGGTTGGCTACCCTGTCACCACAATCACCGGAAGGGCATTCCTGCGAAATGATGCAGGTGATGTACTGATCAGTCCGACTACCGGTTTGCCGGTGGTAAGCGGAGTATGGAGTGTTCTTGGCAACCGCGAACCCAAGCTTCGCTTCGGCATAACTTCAGCGCTGAGCTACAAGGGCATCCGGCTCTCTGCAATGTTCTCAGGGCGCTACAAGGCAACAGTTGTCAACGGCACAAAGAGGGACATGATGCTCAGGGGATACAGCGTGGAGTCAATGGAACTGAGAGAGAGCCCCCCTGTTGTATTTGAGGGCGTACTGCAGGACGGTAATGAGAATACAGCAAACCCGACAAAGAACAACATTGCTGTTGACTTTAATCTCTACAGCACAATATACAGCGGTAATGATGAAGACTGGATTGAAGAGGATGTTCACTACCTGAGAATGCAGGAACTGAGACTTGCTTACAACCTGCCTTCGAAGTGGCTTGAGAAGACCGGTATTCTTTCAACGGCCAATGTTTTCGTGGCAGGCAATGACCTCTTTGTGATGACCAACTATTCGGGTATTGATGCTGTTGGCAATACAATGTCAGCAGCAGGCGGCGGTACCGGCGGTGAAGGAATTGATGTTTGGGCACTGCCTAACCCGCGAGGATTCTCAGTTGGTGTTAGCCTGACTTTCAAATAGTTGATAACCAGAAAAAAGAAAAACAATGATAAAAAAGACATCAATTTCCGTTCTTTTGCTGGCATCGTTCATGTTCATGACAACGAGTTGTGAAGATTGGCTGGATGTCAACAAAAACGTGGATGCTCCCGACTATGTGGAAGGTTATCTTTACCTTGCAGGGATAATCCAGCAATATCAGGGTATGTACTGGGATATCCGTGCTACCGGCCCTCTCACCCAGATGATGGGTACCAGCTCTTATACAACTTTTGCAACCAATTATTACAGTGCAGGAAGTGACGCTGCCGGTGAGCAGTGGAGGGTGGTATACTGGCTTCAGGGGATGAACCTGGAGAATATGATCAACCAGTCCGTTGAAGCAGAGAACTGGACTCTGGCCGGCATCGGGTATGCCATCAAGGCCTACTCGTGGGACCAGCTCACAAAGTATCATGGTGAACTCATCCTCAAGGATGCATTTGTACCAGGGCTGCTCTCCCACAGGTATGACTACCAGGACACAATATACAAGGCAGTCCGTGACTGGGCATACAAGGCCATTGAGTACCTCGAGATGCCTGATGCCACAGGATATGGCACAAAGATCAGCGCCAACGACTATATCTACGGCGGTGACAGGGACAAGTGGATTAAGTTTGCATATGGCGTAATTGTCCGCAACCTGGCTTCACTTTCCAACAAGACCGATTTCACCACCGAATATGCCCAGGAGCTGATCTCCGCGGCCTCAAAGTCATTTACATCATCTGCTGATGATGCCACAGTAAAGGTTGCCGGCGGTGGTGCAGATGCCCCGCAGTCATCATATAACAACTTCTGGGGTACAAGGAGGGGTAATCTGTCAAGGGTCTACTGGCAGCATGAATATGCCGTTCAGGTCTTCACAGGCACTGTCCCTGACTATGATGAAGAGACGGGAAACAAGCTTCCGACACCCGAGGGAAGTGATACTCCCTATCAGCTTGCTGCCACACAGATAATCTGTGACACCAATGTTATGGTTGCCGGTCACTATGATCCGCGCGTTGCAGTGAAGCTTGCTACCATTGATGATGCCAACTATGAGTATATTGACAAGATTGATTCCATAAAGAGGCGCAAGTATTACGGCGGCAGCTTTACCGGCACATCAGGTCCGATTGGCAGTGCCCCATCATTCTATGGACGCAATGCCAGTTCGTCAACCACTCTTGACGGTAGTGGCCGCTGGCTCTACAGGGACGATGCACCCTATATCCTTATGACATATGCCGAGTTAAGGTTTTGTCTTGCTGAGACATACTGGAAGCTGGGCATGAAACCTGAAGCACTCCAGGCATTCAAGGAAGGTGTGGCTGGCGATCTTGAATTCACTGCCACCTATATAGAGCCGGGATCCAAGGGAGAAGCAGCAGGCGGAGACAAGATAACCACGTCAGTATTTAACGCTGCGGCTGCCGATTACATTGCCGGACCATATGTAAATGGACTTGACATCAATGATTTCACCCTGTCACACATTATGATGCAAAAGTGGGTTGCCCTATATCCATGGGGTGCCTCAGAGGCATGGGTTGACTTGAGGAAATATCATTATGATATTGACTATACGGGAGAATATCCTTCAAACGGCAATGGATGGACCATCTCTACCCTCGATCAGAAGTGGGACACGGATGAGACAAAGGTTTACAAAGGTTTCTACCTTGCTCCGGCACAGGTACAGAACCGCAGGGGATCATACAATACCTTCAATGACGGATCACCCTGTTACAGGATACGCCCCCGCTACAACTCTGAATACATGTGGAACAAACCTTCTCTTGAAGGTCTGAAACCCATCTCGGGAATGGCCAACAACTACCAGTGTTCAATACCCTGGTTTGCCTATCCTGGCGCAATGCCATTGAACTAATCGTCGAATCTGAAAAATCAACGAAAATGAAAATAATAAAATATTTAAGTCTGATACTGGCAGTGACTCTGATGGCATCGTGCGAGAAAACACCGATCGAGTACGATACTGAACCAGTCGGAAACAGGGCTGAATTCCAGTTGCATTATGTAGTCCCGGTGACTGCCGTTGCTGCCAACTATATCACCAAGGTGGAGATAAATGGTCAGTTGTATTCAAACAACAAATCCACCCTTTCCACCTACAATGCCATACCAAGCGGTTCGGCAGGAAGATTCTATGTTGTTGAACCGGGTAATGTAAATATCAAGATGTACCAGGGAGACAATATGGATCAGCTGGTGTACGACCAGAATACCACGTTGACTACCGGAAAACAGAATGTCTTCGTTCATGACTTCGACCTTCCACCGGTGGTTATTGACAACGGTTATCCATACATTCGCAGGGAGACAGTGGAAACTGATTCAATGCAATGGGTGAAGTTTTACAACTTCCTCTATGAAACGGAAGGAGTACCTACTGACCTCAGGCTGCAATACCAGTACGTAAGTCACCGCACCGGTGAACTGGTTAATGTAGGTGAGCCGGTTGCCTTTGGTGAATCAACCGGGTGGGAGCAGGTCCTGATTGTCAAGACAGACCTTGTCTCCTCAGGATCACGCCGTGTGGACTACAAGATCAAGGTTGTTGATAATGCCGGCAACATACTTGGAGATCTCCAGGTGATGAACTCAAGCGGCAACTTTGTTAACTATTCAGATTACTGGACAGGCTATATAGGCAGGCGCGTGCATCACATATATTGCGGCATGAGGGCCGCAAACCCACGGGCTGCTGTAAGGCTGTTCTACGCTTTATGATGTACAGTTGAAGGTTTTGCCCTGCTGAGGGTAGAATCAGGGTTGGTTACTGCAGAGACACCATTACCGGTGTCTCTGCTTTTTTTACTGCCTGGCAAAACCGCTTCTCTCTATCAGCGGCTCTATGGAGGGCTCACGGCCGCGGAAGGCCCTGAAGAGCTCACCTGGTTCACGGCTGCCGCCTTTCTCAAGAATATTGTGCCTGAATGACATTGCCGTCTCCCTGTCGAATATGCCTTTCTCCCTGAAGAGGCTGTAGGCGTCGGCATCGAGCACCTCAGCCCATTTGTAACCATAGTATCCCGCGGCATAGCCACCGGAGAAGAGATGTGCAAAGGAAACGCTCATGCAGGCACCCTCTGCCGGTGGAAGGAGCTCCGCCGGAGCCATGGCGGCACGCTCAAATGTGACAATATCATCACTGTATGGTTCGGCAAGGGTGTGCCACGCCATGTCAAGCAGTCCGAAGCTCAGCTGTCTCATGCAGGCATATCCTTCGTTGTAGGTGAGTGACTCTTTGAGCCTCGTGATTATCTCTTCAGGGATCTTTTCTCCTGTCTGGTAATGGGCTGCCCAGGTGTCAAGCCACTCTTTCTCCCATGCCCAGTTCTCCATTATCTGCGATGGCAGCTCAACAAAATCGCGCTTCACGTTGGTTCCTGAGAGGCTCTCGTAGGTACAATCGGAGAGCATTCCGTGGAGCGCATGCCCGAACTCATGCAGGAAGGTGTTCATCTCGCTGTGCGACAGCAGCGAAGGCCGCGCCGGGGTTGACCGGGTGAAATTCATTACCAGGGATACAACAGGAATGATCCTGTTGCCTGAACCCCCTTCTGTTCCGGGTTCTGTTGCCGTGCGTGGTTCCCTGCTCTGCTCGCGGAACCCTGTCATCCATGCTCCTCCGCTCTTTCCTTCCCTTGGATGGAAGTCGAGCATCAGGATGGCAATGACGCCCCTGTCACCATCAAGTACCTCACAGGCAATGACCTCCTTATTGTATACGGGGATATGCGGATTCTCCCGGAAGGTGAGACCGTAGAGCCGTGTAGCCAGACCCAGTATGGCCTCTTTCACCCTTTCAAGCGGCATGTACGGTCTGAGGGCTTCGTCATCAATATTAAACCTTTCCAACCTGAGCTTCTCTGAATAGTAAGCCCAGTCCCATCGTTCCAGTCTGCCTTCATGGCCATGGTTGCGTGCATACTCTTCAATATCCCTTAGGTCCCTTCTGCCTGCCGGAGCGGATGCCTCAAGCAGTTTTTGCAGGAAATCATTGACCTCCCCGGGGGTTGACGCCATACGCTCCTCAAGGGCATAGGCCGCATAGTTGTCGTAGCCCAGCAGTCGGGCCATCTCCAGCCTCAGCTCCGTTATTCGCAGGACAAGCTGCCTGTTGTCATGTTCGTTACCGCGAAAGGCGCGTTGTGAATAGGCTCTGAGCATCTGTTCCCTCAGGTCGCGCCTGTCAGCATACTGCATAAAAGGCACATAACTGGGAGCATGCAGTGTGAAGAGCCATCCGGGCAAGCCTTTTTCAGCGGCAAGGGCTGCAGCTGCCTCACGGGCGCCTTCAGGCAGACCTGAGAGATTATCTTCCGCGGTCAGATGAAGAGTGTAGTCATTTGTTTCTGCAAGGACGTTCTCCTCGAACTTCAGCGCCAGTGTGGAGAGTTCCATGGTGATTGCCCTGAATCTCTCCTTGGCCTCATCGGACAGTCCGGCTCCGCCACGGACAAAAGCTTTGTACCTGCGGTCAAGCAGGATATGCTGTTCCGGGTTGAGGGCGAGATTTTCCCTTGATTCATACACGGACTTAACTCTTTGAAAAAGACCGGGGTTATGGGTGATGTCATTGGCAAATGAGGTGAGCAAAGGGGAGACGTCACGCGCAGCTTCCTGCAACTCCGGTGTGGTGTCTGAACTGTTCAGGTTAAAGAGGACCGGTGTGATGCGGTTCAGCAGCATGCCGGCGACCTCAAGTGCCTCTATGGTGTTGTGAAAGTCAGGTGCAGAGGAGCAGGAGACAATCTCATCTATCTCCTGTTTTGCTGCTGTAATGGCCTCTTCCACTGCCGGCTTGAAGTGTCCGGGCCTGATAAGGTCAAAGGGAGGGATGCCGAAGGGGGTGGTCCAATCCTGCAGGAGGGGGTTATCGGTGATCATAGGTCAGGTATGTGGTTTGGACAAATATACAATTTACAATTCTTGATGCTCTACGAGCATCGGGATTGTGTGAGATCTGGCAGTGTTACAATTCTTATTGGTCTACGACCAATTTCCAATGTATTCAGGTTACTAATCAGTTTTACAATTCTTTATGCTCTACGAGCATGGGAGTTATGCGGGAGTTCTGCTGTTACAATTCTTGATGCTCTACGAGCATGGGAGTTATGCGGGAGTTCTGCTGTTACAATTCTTGATGCTCTACGAGCATGGGGTTTGTGTGAGATCTGGCAGTGTTACAATTCTTATTGGTCTACGACCAATTTCCAATGTATTCAGGTTACTAATCAGTTTTACAATTCTTTATGCTCTACGAGCATAGGAGTTATGCGGGAGTTCTGCTGTTACAATTCTTGATGCTCTACAAACATCCGATATCAGGCAATAAGGATTGTTACCAACAGATCGTCGTAGACGATCAAGAATTGTAACACGCAGAAACCCCAACCAACAGATCGTCGTAGACGATCAAGAATTGTAACCCTGTATCCGGACACACTCCCCCAAAAGAAAAGTGCCGCACCCCGAAGGATATGGCACTTATATTTATGATTCAGGAAAATCAGAATGGCAGATCGTCCATCTCGGGGCTGGGGGAAGGGGCATCCTCGAGTTTCGGGTTGATGATAGCCTGCTGGCCGTTCTCAGCCACGGCTATACCCCTGGTCACAGAGATGGCATTCAGGTTTGTGATATAGTTCACCAACCCGTTCTTTTCCCAGCGGTTACCCTTGATATTGAAGACTATGGTCACCTCCTGCTTCAGCCATGACTCATCAATGATCTCGCACTTCTCCTGTGTGAGCTGGAACTTGATAAAGTCAATGTAAGCCTGTCCGCCGCTGGTATCCTTGTGTTCAATAACGAATTCGCGTTTACGGAAGCGCTCATTGATCCTGTTGACGGGGTAAACCTCTGCTATCTTACCGGTGATCTGGTATTCCATTATTCTGATTCAGTTATTACAATCTTCTCTATCCTGTCGCCTGCCCTGATTTGGTCAATCACCTCAATTCCCTCAAACACCTTACCGAAGCAGGTGTGCTTTCCGTCAAGGTGTTTTGTGTTTGCCCTGCTGTGGCAGATGAAGAACTGTGACCCGCCGGTGTCTTTGCCGGCATGGGCCATTGACAGCACTCCGCGGTCATGGTACTGCTTATCGCCGTCGGTTTCGCATTTGATCCTGTACCCGGGACCACCTGTTCCTACGCGCGGGTCACTCATCTCTTTTGAGAAGGGGCATCCGCCCTGTATGACGAAATCAGGGATGACCCTGTGGAAGGCCAATCCTTCATAGAATCCCTTTTTCGCCAGGGTTACGAAGTTTTCCACGGTAGCCGGGGCATCGTCATCATAGAGCGATGCTTTCATTATCCCCTTTGAGGTATGTATCTCGGCTGATATCATTGCTTAACGATCTCAAGGAGCTCAACGTCAAACATCAGTGTTGAGTAGGGAGGGATGGGGCCTGTTCCCTGTTCGCCGTAGCCCAGTTCGAAGGGGATGTAAAATTTGAATTTTGATCCTACGGGCATGAGCTGAAGACCTTCCTGCCATCCCTGGATAACCTGGTTGACAGTGAACTGTACAGGTTCGCCACGGTCAACAGAGGAGTCAAAGACTGTACTGTCTGTAAGCATGCCTGTATAATGGACTTTTACAACGTCTGTCGGGCCCGGTTTTTCGCCTGTGCCCATGGTGACCACCTCGTACTGCAGTCCGCTGGTTGTCTCCTGTATGCCATCGCGCTTCTTGTTCTCGGCAAGATATTTTTCACCTTCGTCGATATTGCTGGCGTACCTCTTTTTCAGCTGCTCCATCTGCCTGTTCTGCATGTAGGTCATTACATAGGTCTGTGCAGTCTCTTCGTCAAGAGTGTTTTTGCCGTCTTTGGCATCAAGCATTCCTTTTGCTATCAGCACTGGATTAATATCCAGGCTGTCGGTCATATAATAAAAATAGTTGGCAATACCCAGGGCATAGGCAAGAGAGTCATCGGAGCTCTTTACTTTTGTGCCTGTGACACTTGACTTTGTATTGCATGATGAAAGGATCATGGCCGCAGCCGCGGCAATAATAACTAAACCTCTGATTTTCATTGTGTATGTTTTAAGAAATTAAATTTTGGGCAAAGATAATATTTTGAATCTCAAGTCAGGGCAATTGTTCGTCTTTTATTACCTCCAGCAGTTCAACTTCAAATATAAGTGTTTCAAAGGGTTTGATGATATTCCCCGCGCCCCGTTCGCCATAGGCGAGGTCATAGGGGATATAGAGCATCATTTTGGAACCCTCCTTCATGAGCTGCAGGCCTTCCACCCAGCCGCGGATGACGTTATTAACGCGGAACTCAGCCGGTTCTCCACGGTCATATGATGAGTCGAACTGATTACCGTCAGTTGTCTTTCCGGCGTAGTGCACTTTGACCATATCTTCTGGTCCGGGGGTTGCTCCCGTACCTTCCCTGAGTACCCTGTACTGTAATCCGCTGGGGGTGGTTACCACTCCTTCCGCCTCTGCGTTTCCGGCCAGCCATATTCTGGCAGCCTCAATCTGTTCGCCGCACTCGGCCATCAGCCGCGCCTTCTCACGTCTCTGCATATAGCTGACAATGAATGCGGTGGCAGTAGTATCGTTCATCAGTGGCTTCTCTTTGGAGGCATCGCTCATTCCTTTTGAAAAGAGTTTTACATTGATATTGATGCTGTCTCCAACGTAGTATTTGTAGTTTGCCACCCCGAGTGCATATGAGAGGGAGTCATCGGCTCCTGCAAGTTTCGATTTCTGTGCTGCTGCGGGTAACAGGCTGATGGCGGCCAGTGCCGCGACCAGGATAAGTCTGGATGTCTTCATATATCTGCTTCTTTTATTTGCTGACAGGTGGCGTTCTTTTGCCCTGTCTTGTTTCAGTGGCGCAAATATACCATAAATCATTTCCTGACAGCTCTGGTGATGACTCTTTTTCCGGGAGGGCCTGGAAGGAGGGCGACTTCAAATCCCAGTTCCCTGAGCATCCTTTTCAGATTGCCTTTGGCGGAGTAGGTTACGAAGACCGAGCCGGGCCGGGTCACTGCAGTAATTTTCTGCATCACCTCCATGGTCCACATCTCAGGCTGTTTGTCGGGACCGAAGGCATCGAAGTATACAAGGTCATATTGCCCGTCAGGTTCATAACATGTCAGGTCTGTCACTCTTTTATTGATGGTAAACCATTCTGACAGTGCAACTGGTTCGTTCCATGGGGCATCATGGATAGCTGTGAGAATCTCCTGTGCCTCTCCGCCGATCAGGGTCCCGTAGTTAAGGAGGCTGACCAGGGAGGGATCCAGCGGATATTTTTCGAGCGCGGTGTAGGCGACAGGCAAGCTTTTCTCACCTGCATACAGTGCCGTGAGAAGAGCATTCAGCCCGGTGCCGAGGCCCACTTCGAGGATGGAAATATTGCTCCTGTCCATACTGCCCAGGCCTGCATTGATGAAGATATGGCGTGACTCGGTGATTGCACCAAACCGCGAGTGGTAATGTTCATCCATTCCAGGCACGTAAAGTGTATGGGAGCCGTCTTCTGTTATGATAAGTTTTGTATCCATCTGACAGGACAGGCAAGAGGCATTAGGTCCCGGCCCCGAAAATCGGGGCCGGGGATCCTCGATCCGACGGATGGCGGATCGGGACATTAGGCAATAGTGTTGACAATGAATCTAAAAATCTTCAGACCTTCAGACTTGTGACTGCCAGACCGCAGGACCGCAAGACCGCAAGA
>Ga0116152_10005289_pt1 | contig 10082 bp, 5 predicted proteins | sample AD_UKC119_MetaG_FD_89894 | JGI IMG/M metagenome (GOLD analysis project Ga0116152, IMG submission 89894) | Active sludge microbial communities of municipal wastewater-treating anaerobic digesters from Hong Kong - AD_UKC119_MetaG | ecosystem: Engineered > Bioreactor > Anaerobic > Digestate...
CTGGCCACCACCACCACCTCGTCATCGGCGTACCAGAAGGCGGGGCGGATCCCGGCAGGGTCGCGCAGCACGAAGGCATCGCCATGGCCCATCATTCCGGCGAGCGCATACCCGCCGTCGAAGTCGAGCGCACTGTTCACCAGGATCTGGCGTACATCCAGCTTCTCGGCGATCACCTGCGTGATCTGCTTCTCGGTGTAGCCCAACTGCCGATGGACCTGCGCGATGCGGTCGTTCTCCACGTCGAGGAAGTGACCGATCTTCTCCAGCACGGTCATCGTGTCCGACCGCTCCTTGGGGTGCTGGCCGATGGAGACGAGCAGGTCGAACAGCTCGTCAACGTTGGTCATGTTGAAGTTTCCGGCCACCACCAGATTGCGCGTCATCCAGTTGTTCAGGCGGCGGCGCGGGTGGCAGTTCTCCTCTCCATCCTTACCGAACGTGGCGTAACGCAGGTGCCCGAGGAGCACCTCACCCATGAAGGGCATGTGCTCCTTCAGCACGTTGGCATTGGTGCCAGCTTCCGGCGCCACCCGGAGCGCCTCGTCGTAGCCCTTGTGGATCCGTTCGAAGATCTTCTGGATGGCCTGCTTGTCGGTGCTGCGGCTACGATCGATGTAGTTGGCACCTGGTGCGGGGTCCAGCTTGATCACACCAACGCCCGCGCCATCCTGCCCTCGGTTGTGCTGCTTCTCCATCAGGAGATACAGCTTGTTCAGCCCGTAAAGCGGGGTGCCATAACGTTGGCGGTAGTGCTCCAGGGGCTTGCGCAGGCGGATCAGGGCGATCCCGCATTCGTGCTTGATGGCGTCGCTCAAGACGGTCCGTGCCGGGAGCCGAAGCTTGGGGCCGGCGTGGCTTCCCGCTGCTCCAGGCCCGGCAAAGGTACGGACCGCTCCGGTGGTCGATCCACCCGGCTGATCGGCCTGCGGGCCCCATTAAGCAACCTTTCCGGCGAAGGGCCTGTCTTTCCGGGGTAACTTGCCGGAAGAAGGCCCTGGTCGTGCGCTCCATCAGCATCCTCCTCCTTTGGGCGACCGCCCTGCTCGCCAGGGCCGGGGCTCCTGTGGCCGCGTTCACCGAGAACAAGGGTCAATGGCCCGATCAGGTCCTTTACCGGGTACTGTTGCCGAACGGTGCCCTGTTCGTGGAACGTTCTGCTTTCACCTATGTGCTCGAATCCGGTGGAGAGGCGCATCACCACGGTACGGCACAGGCCGATCATCGGGACGAACCGTTCCGGCGGCATGCCTACCGCGTCCATTTCGAAGATGGGGTCGCGCAGGCCTGGGAAGGATCGGACAAGGCCGCCCATTACGAGAACTTCTTCATCGGGAACGACCCGTACCGCTGGGGCACGGGGTGTGGCGTGTTCGGCGAGGTGACCCTGCGCGATCTCTGGCCCGGCATCGACCTGCACCTGGATGGCCGCACCGGCTTGAAGTACGAATTCGTGCTCGCTCCCGGCGCCGATCCCGATCACGTGAAGCTGCGCTTCGAAGGCCAGGACGCGCTCACCATGGATGGCGAACGCCTTATCGTACGGACCACGGCCGGTGAGGTGATCGAGGAGGAACCGGTCTCCTTCCAAGGTGATGAGCCCTTCCGCGCGACCGTTCCCACCCGGTTCATGCTGAATGCGGACCATGTAGCGTTCGAGGTGGGGCCTTATGATGCCGCGCGCTCGTTGACCATCGACCCTGTGCTCTCCTTCGCGAGCTACAGCGGGAGTTCCGGGAACAACTTCGGATTCACCGCCACCTACGATGGGGACGGACATCTGTACGGCGCTGGCATCGTGTTCGCCCCCGGATATCCGGTCACGCTCGGGGTGTTGGACGACACCTACAATGGTCCTTCCGGTTCCATCACGCCATCTGTGGATGTAGGGGTGAGCAAATGGACCACCGATGGCTCGTCCCTGGTCTGGAGCACCTACCTGGGGGGGCTGCGCAGTGAGGCACCGCACAGCATGGTGGTGAACGATGACGATGAGCTTTACATCTTCGGGCACACCGGTTCCAACAATTTCCCGACCACGGCCGGATGCTTCGATGGCACCTTCGATGGCGGGCCGAACCTGGAGTACGCGGTGGGCTATGGCTACAGCCAGCCCTTTGGCACGGACATCTTCGTGGCACACCTCAGTGCCGATGCCACCATCCTGCTTGGGAGCACTTATGTCGGCGGATCCGACAACGACGGCGTGAACAATGATGGTGGGCTTGCACACAACTACGGCGATTCCTTCCGGGGGGAGATCATCGTGGACGCGAACGGGAACCCGATCGTGGCCAGCACCACCGCCAGCATTGACCTGCCGACCGTGGGTGCTTCGCAACCCGCACATGGGGGTGGTGTGTTCGACGGATACTCTTTCCGCCTTGATCCAGCCTTGACCACGATGCAATGGGCCACCTACATCGGCGGATCGGGGGAGGATGCCGCTTATGGCGTCCAGGTGGACAGCAACGGCGAGATCTTCGTCACGGGCGGCACCACCAGTGCCGACCTGCCCATGTCGGGTGCACCGTTCCGTCCGGTCCATGGCGGCGGCATCGATGGTTACATCATACGTTACGCGCCGAGCGGAACGGCGCTGAGCTCGACCTTCATCGGTACGGCGGGGTATGACCAGTGTTATTTCGTGCAGCTTGATACGGACGACCAGATCTATGTGGTCGGGCAGTCCAACGGCGGGTATCCCGTGAGCCCCGGGCGGTATGGGGTGCCGGGCAGCTCACAGTTCATCCACAAGCTGTCCCACGATCTGGATGCTTCCAATTGGAGCACCGTGTTCGGCAATGGCAACAGCGCACAGTTCCTCTCTCCCACAGCCTTCCTCGTGAGCAATTGTGGCCAGATCTACTTCAGCGGATGGGGTGGATCAACGAACTCCTTCGCCGGGAACCAGTCCAGCACCACCATGGGCATGACCGTCACGCCTGACGCCTTCCAGGCCGGCAGCGATGGCGACGACTTCTACCTGATGGTGCTTGAACCTGAGGCCGTGGCCTTGAGCTATGCCACCTTCTTCGGCGGAGGGACGAGTCCCGAACATGTGGATGGAGGCACCAGCCGCTTCGACAAGAACGGGACCATCTACCAGGCGGTCTGTGCGGGCTGCCAGAACAACGACGACTTCCCCACCACGCCGGGGGCCTGGAGCAATAACAACGGTTCCACAGGTTGCAACCTCGGGGTGATCAAGTTCGATCTGGTGGCCACGGTTGCGATCGTGGATGTGGTGGGCCCGAGCACCGTTTGTGCCCCGGTGGATGTGCAGTTCACCAACAACAGCATCGGCGGGGACACGTTTGACTGGGACCTGGGCGATGGCACCACGAGCAATGATCTGGCGCCGTCCCACTCCTACACAGAGCCTGGCGAATACACGATATCCCTGCGCGTGAGCGATAGTTCGGGCTGTGCGCGATCGGACTCCACCACCATCGTGGTGACGGTGATCACCGATCCACCCGTAGACCTCCCGCCGCAGGACCCCATCTGCCCGGGTGGCAGCGTGCAGGTAAGCGTGCCCGTGGGTGTTGCCTGGTCCTGGTCCCCGACCACGGGTGTCAGTGATCCCGCGGCAAGCGATCCCACGATCACACCGACCGCTTCCACCCTGTACACCGTCACCGTGACCGGCGACTGTGGCCTGACGACCGCCGAGGTGCAGATCGACCTCTTCGAACCGAGCGGATCGGCAGGCCCTGATCGGTTGATCTGTGCCGGAGGCTCGGCCCTGCTCGATGGTTCAGGCGGCACGAGCTACCTGTGGGAACCACCGATCGACCTGGACGACGCCACCGCCGAAGACCCGTTGGCAAGCCCATCGGACAGCACGCAGTACGCGGTGCTGATCATCACTCCCGATGGCTGTGAGGTGCGGGACAGCGTGGTGGTGATGGTGGATGCTGGACTGCCGCTGCCCACCTTGACGGACACGACCATCTGTGCCGGAGGTGAGGTCCGGCTGGCAGCGCCCGCCGGAAGACAGCACCTCTGGCTGGCCGGCACCGGTGTCATCGGTTCCGTGGACATCGAACAGCTCATCCTTCCGGAGGCCGCGGAATGGTTCGTGGTGCAGGTGAGCAATGCCTGCGGTTCCTTGTTCGACTCCGCCTACGTGGACATCCGAGTTCCGGTGGCCCAGGCCTGGCCGGACAGCCTTGTGTGCAGTGGTGAGGAAGTGCCGCTCTTCGCATCGCCGGGCGTGAGCCATACGTGGAGCCCGGAGACAGGGCTGAGTTCGAGCTCAGGTTCCAACACCATCGCCACGGTGAACAGTGCGATCACCTACACCGTCACCATCACGGACGATATCGGTTGTGTCGCGCAGGCCCAGGTGCAGCTGAACACCCATCCTGTGCACCCGGTCACCGCCTATTGGGAGCAGGTGATCGAGCTTGGGGAGACCGCACAATTGAGCGCCGTGGGTGAGGGAAGCTTCGTGTGGTCGCCTGCGAGCACGTTGAGCGACAGCCTGTCCGCAGCGCCCGTCGCGGAGCCGCAACAGAGCACCACCTATACCGTGACCATGACGGACCAGAACGGGTGCAGGACCACCGATGAGGTAACGATCCTTATCCCCGGCCGGCTCTTCATCCCGAACACCTTCACCCCCAACGGCGATGGCTACAACGACGTGTTCGGAGCCTGGGGCGTGGATATCATTGAGCTCGCGCTCGATGTATACGATCGCTGGGGCAAACTGATCTGGAGCACGGCGGACATGAGCAACCGCTGGGATGGCCGATACGGTGGGCAGGATGCGCCGATCGACACGTATGTGTGGAAGCTGCGTGCGAAAGAGATCGCTGGAGGTGTGCAGCAACGCGTGGGGCACGTGAACCTGGTTCGTTGAGCGCCTAGCCCTGCTGAAAGCGCTCCCCCTTCATGTCCAGCCAGCTCAAGGCCGATCCGCCGAGCAATTGTGCCTTCGTGGCATCATCGTAGGGCATGCTCCTGATCAGTTCGCCAGGAACGAGCTCTCCGAGCGGATACGGGTAATCAGTACCGAGGGCCACCCGGTGCGCCCCCATCTGGTCCACCACGAGGCGTAACATGGCTGGATCGTGCACCAGCGCGTCGATCCAGAAGCGTCCGAGGTAATCGCGCGGGTTCACCGCATTGTCCACCGCGCACAGGTCGGGTCGTACGTTGAAGCCATGCTCGATCCGACCCAGCGTGGCCGGGAAGGAGCCCCCGCCGTGGGCGAAGGCCACGCGCAGCTTCGGCAGGCGCTCCAACAGCCCGCTGAAGATCATGGAGGTGATGGCCGTGGTGGTCTCCACGGGCATGCCCACGAGCCACGGCATCCAGTACTTGTCGAAGCGGTCGGCGCCCATCATGTCCCAGGGATGCACGAAGACCGCCATGCCCAGCTCTTCGCAGGCCTGGAAGATGGAGAAGAGGCGCGGTTCGCCGAGGTTGGTGCCATTGATGTGCGTGCCGACCTGGACACCTGCCAGGCCGATCCGTCTACAGCGCTCCAGCTCCTGGATGGCGAGTTCGGGCTCCTGCATCGGCAGGGTGCCCAATCCCACGAACCGTGCAGGCCATCGCTGCACGATGCCCGCGATGTGGTCGTTGAGGAACATGGACAGGTCCAGCGTGTCGAGCGGCTTCGCCCAATAGCTGAACATGACCGGCACAGTGCTGAGCACCTGGACGTGCACCTGGTGCGCATCGCATTCGCTGAGGCGCACGTGCGGATCCCAGTTGTTCGACTGTATCTCCCGGAAGAACTTGTCATCCACCATCATCCGGGCACAGCCCGGCTTGTGGTGATCGAGATGGATGAAGCCCCTGTATCCGTAACGCCTGCCGAAGTCCGGGATGTGCTCCGGAAGGATGTGCGTATGGATGTCGATCGTGAGGGGCGCGGCCATGGGGTGCGTCAGACGAAGCGCGGATCAACGGCCATCACATGGCCACACTTGGAACAGGTGCGCTTGGCCTCGTCGCCGTAGAAGTCGCGGAAGCGTGGCAGGAAGTCCTTCTCGATGTTGTGCAGGACGAACTTGTACTCGTGCAGCAGGTTGTTGCACTCCTCACAATACCATTGCAGTCCATCCTCCATCTCCCGGTCATCGCGCTTCACCTCGATCACGAGCCCCACGGTGCCCGGGCCTCTACGCGGCTGATGCGGCACCCGGCCCGGCAGCAGGAACATCTCCCCTTCCTTGATCGGAATGGTCACCGCCTTTCCATCCTCCTGGATGCCCACTTCGATATCGCCCTCCAGCTGGTAGAAGAGCTCCTCGGTCTCGTTCCAGTGGTAGTCCTTGCGTGCATTGGGCCCACCCACGATCATCACGATGTAGTCACCGGCATCGGCGTAGAGGTTCTTGTTCCCGACGGGGGGCTTCAGCAGGTCGCGGTTGTCGGCGATCCACTGCTTCAGGTTGAAGGGTCTGCGGATGGGCATCGGTGCGCGTGTTTCGCCCCGAAGGTAACCCGTCACTGGAAGTTGCCCCGGCTCAACGTTTGCCGGCGCGGCCCGACATGAGCAGCAGGGCGCCGTTGGTGCGCATCATGTCCGCCGTGTACTCGTGGTCCTGGACGAAGGCTTTGGCACCACGGTCGTAGCGGATGATGGCGAAGGGGAAGTCGAGCTCATCCGTATCCGCTCCTTCGTACTTGGACGCCGGCAGCATGGTCATGGACATGTCGATCGGGGCGATATCCGCCAAGTCCTTGGGCAGGTTGCCCCGCGTATCCACAAGCACCCGCTTGGGCAGGAAGCCTTCCTTGCGGAACTCAATGGCGAACTCCTCTTGAAGACCCAGCTCCATGCCGAAGCGGCCACCGCGGTCCGTGACCTGCTCGCCAAGGATCTCGTTGCCCTTGAAGATGATCACCTTGCAGCCCTCCATCTTCCTATCGCCCTCCATCACCCGGCCGGAGACCGGAAGGGTGAGCACCAGGTCCCCCGCCTGGGCGTGGATACGTGTTGGCGACCCGGCCAGGGAGAGCAGGCCGGTAACGGTCAGTAAGATGTTCTTCATGACGGGTATTCCACCCGTCATACGCTAAGTGCCTTGCGAGGGTTCCGATCACTCGAGGACCATGCGCATGGCCGCCTGTCCATCGGCCGAGAGGATGCGCACCGTATACACTCCGCGAGCGGTGCCGTGGGGGAGCTCGATGGTCGCAGGCGCCTGGGACGAAAGGGCGAGGCGTTGCTCATGCACCCTGCGCCCATCCAGCGCGATCACCTGGAGGATGGCCGGTCCGGCAAGTCCGTTACCGTTCACCGCGAAGCGCCCGTCATTGGGGTTCGGCGAGACCATGAACGAAGGACCCGACGGATCGGAGATGCCCGTGCACACCTCGACGACCACGGGGGCGCCGGCCACGTCCAGGGCGCCGCAGATGCTGCCACCACCCTGGATGAGCTGAGCATTCACCTCCAATGCACTGGTGACCCCGAACACGACCTCACCAAGGTCCAGCAGGTTCGGATCATAGACCAGTGTGTGGATGGTGTACTGCCCCACCGCCGTGACCACGAAAGCCGGCGTGAAGGAGCCCTGACCGATGATCAGGTCCTCGCCTGTGGTGAGCAGGTACAGGACCTCAGACCCGGTCGGAGCCACCAGGTCGCCGCCGGGTGTGGCGTTCATGGTGGCCGAACCATCGACCAGGCAGACCAGGTTCATATTCGCCTGCAGGGAACCCGCATCGGCGGCGCAGGGTGGACACTCCTCGACGACCACGGTGGCACCGACAACGTCGAGCGAGGCACAGATGCTGCCGCCACCTTGAACGAGCTGTGTGTTGATCGAGGACAAGGTGGTCACCCCGAACACCAGTCCGTTCAGGTCGAGCGTACTGCCATTGTAGACCAGCGTGTGCAGCGTGTATGTGCCTGCTGTGGCCACTTGGAACGAGGGGGTCAAAGCGCCCTGTACGATCACCCCGTCCGGGCTCGTGGTCAGCAAATGGATCATCTGGAAACCATCGGGCACCACCGCATCTCCGTTCAGCGTGGCGGCCAGCCCTGCCATACCGTTCATGAGGCATGCGGTCGAGGCGGTCGCGGAGAGCGTTCCAGCGCTTTCCTCACACACGATGGTGACCACCTCCTCGAGGCAAACGAAGAAGGTGGTGGAGACCGGGCTTCCGGAATACCAGTCGCTCACCCGCACATGATAGGTCTCTCCGATGGTCAACCCGGACAACTGGGCAACGGTCTGCGTACCAAAATCAGCGCCGACCGCACAGGCGATGCTCGTCAATTCCTCACAGGGCCCGGAGAAGACCTCCACGTGCGCATTGAACTGTGCGCTGGGCGCCACCGTGAGGTCATAGGTCGAAGAGGTGGCTTCGAACACATACCACACGCCATCGGCCACGTCGCCGTTGCCGCATCCGATCCCGGTGTTGCCAGCGGCAGTGGCGAACGCCACATTACCCGATACGGGTGTGCACTCCGCACCTGCCGGGAGCGTGATGGCCCCGGCGCAGACCGCGTTGGCCGGCGCGGTGCCGGTGCAGGCCGTGGCCGTGAAGGTGAGCGAATAGGGACCAAGCGAACCATTGCCCTGGCGCACCGGGTAGTAGTAGGTGCCCGCCGGAAGGTTCGGGAAAAGGACCGTGAAATTCCCGTCGCCACAGGCATTCGGGTCGATGTTGGCCGATGAATTGAACACGAAATTGGCGAGCGGGCATCCGACAGCCAGCGTGATCAGTGCGTTCGCGAAGGCGGGGGTGGTGCCGCAATAGGCCACGGCCACGTTGGCACAACTCGTTGTCGTGAACGCCTCCCATACCACCGGCACACCGAACACGGGATCCAGAACGGCACCCGTATTATCACCGGTCACCGTGACCGGCACGTCCAGGCTCAGGTCGTTGACCACGGCACCGCTGCACAGGGCATTGGGCGCCGCCCCTCCTGACTGGGCGCTCACCGCCGGGGTGGCGAGCACCGCCAGCATTGGCAGCCAACCGCCAAGGGCATGAATGATCGAGGCGTGGCGCTTGTTCTTGGGCTGCATGGGGACGGCGTTCAGGTTGATAGCGGGCAAAGATGATGTGCCCCCCGACCCGTGCCGACCGGACGGCACAGGGCATTATCCACGATCCGGAACCGACATCCGACCGAGTGCCGGGAGAAGCGACTATCGAACGAAGATCCGTTGCACCACCGGTGCACGGCCCTCCGGACGCACACGGACAAGGTAGGCGCCCGAACCGACGTTGTCGGGGGTCACCGTCATCACCTCACCGGAACGCATCACCCTGCCTTGTTCGAACACCACGCGGCCATCGGCAGTGATCAACTGGACAACGATCGGACCATCGACCGTGCTTCGCAAAGAGAACGCACCCGCGTTCGGATTCGGCCAGAGGGTCCACGCAGGTGAGCCCTCCTCCGCAAGTCCGCTGCATACTTCCACCCGCATCTCTACTGCATTCTGCGACAGGTCCATGCACTGACCGGTGGTGGTGATGTCCATCAGCGCATCACCGACGGCAAGACCCTGCAATGTGCCATCGTGCGATATCCCATGCACCAGGTAGGCGCCTACCAGGAGACCGTTGAAGTCCAACGCGTTCCCGGCCACCACCGCCACGATCATACTATCCGCGTCGGTCACGACATAGGTATAGTTGACCGGTGCGCTGCTGCTGGTCGCGAACTCGATCACATCCGGGAAGGCGTCCTGGCAGACGTTCATGATGGTCTGACCGCTCGCGGTGGATACCAAGCCTCCGTCGCATATCGTGGAAGTGACTGCGCCGGTGACGCACATGGTGAACTGCCCGGGTTGTCCCATGTTCAATTCCGAGAAGACGCGGATGAGCAGGGTGGTGTTCGGTTCCGTATCCAGGTCAACCGGGGCAGCCGGCTGAACCTCACAGAGCAGTTCCGTTCCGGCACAGGCATCCTGGACCGCAATGCCCCAGGAGGTCATGGTACCGGGATCGAAGAGGATGGTGATGCCCGTGTTCTCCCCGCTGTTGATGACGTACCATACATCGGCGTAAGCGGAACCCGGATCGGCGCAGGAAGGAGCAGCAGCATCGCCCTGGGTGGCATACGTATTGTCCCCTTGGATGAGGCC
>Ga0116152_10005290_pt1 | contig 10081 bp, 4 predicted proteins | sample AD_UKC119_MetaG_FD_89894 | JGI IMG/M metagenome (GOLD analysis project Ga0116152, IMG submission 89894) | Active sludge microbial communities of municipal wastewater-treating anaerobic digesters from Hong Kong - AD_UKC119_MetaG | ecosystem: Engineered > Bioreactor > Anaerobic > Digestate...
AGTTGTGTCAACACGCGGATAAGTAACAACTTTCATTTCATAAAGCCGCTGAACAATTTTCAAAGAATCTTCTGCCGTTAAACCAAATTTATTATTGCAATACACCTGCAATCCGGTTAAATCAAACAATTTAGGCGCGTATTCCTTACCCTCCTTTTTTTCGATACCGGTTATAAAAAGTTCCTTTCCTGTTATAAGAGCGAGCAACTTTTCACCATCTTCTTTTGCAAAGAACTTGCCTGTTACATTGTTGAAAGTTGTTTCGCGGTAAATGGTTTGCAGCTCCCAGTATGGTTTTGGAACAAAATTTTTGATTTCGTAATAACGGTTTACCAACATTGCCAAAGTTGGAGTTTGCACCCTGCCAATCGACAAAACCTGTTTGTAGGCACCGTATTTCATTGTGTAAAGCCGGGTTGCATTCATCCCTAAAAGCCAGTCGCCAATTGCCCGCGAACTGCCTGCGTAAAATAGGTTATCAAAATCAGATGCAGGCTTTAGGTTTTGAAACCCGGCACGAATTGCTTCGGTAGTTAACGACGAAATCCAAAGTCGTTGAACCGGCCCTTTATAATTTGCCTGCTTTATCACCCAGCGCTGAATCAGTTCACCCTCCTGACCGGCATCACCACAGTTTATAACCACCGTTGCTTTACCAAATAGTTCTTTAATAACTTTGAATTGTTTTTTAACACCGGGGTCGTCCATTAGTTTTGTTTCGAAACGCTCGGGGAGCATTGGCAAAGCATTTAAATCCCATTGTTTCCATTTTGGATTGTAATCTTCTGGCGGAAAAAGTGTGCAAAAATGGCCAAAAGTCCATGTTACCTGGTAGCCATTTCCTTCAAAATAACCGTCCTTTCGTGTTTTTGCACCAATAACTTCGGCAATTTCACGCGCCACACTCGGCTTCTCAGCAATACAGACTTTCATGATTTAAAAATTGGCAGGAAACAAAAAATTTGGCGATTTAGGAAATATCCAATATTGAACATTCAACAAACAATTTCCGACTATTAGTAACATGTAAAATTTCATAGTTTGCAAAGTTCCTGAAAAAAATTGAAAATGTTTACGATTATATTTATTAACCTTCAAAAGGGATTTAACAAAGAGATTCAAACCGATATAAAATTTGAAATTGATATATTTGACAAAACATAAAATTTTTCAAACAATAAATACTTGAATCATGAAACAAAATTTTTCCATTTTATCTGTTTTGGTGCTTTTTCTGCTTGCAACGAGTTTAAAAGCCGAAGTAAAATTACCCGCCATTTTTGGCGACAACATGGTATTACAGCAACAAACCGACGCTGCAATTTGGGGACATGCAACAGCTAACAAAACAGTAAAGATTACCACTTCGTGGAATAAAAAAAGTTATTCGGCAAAAGCTGATTCAGAAGGAAAATGGAAGATAAAAGTTCAAACGCCGTCTGCCGGTGGCCCGTTTTCAATAACCATTTCTGATGGGAAACCGATTACGCTGGAGAATGTTTTAATTGGTGAAGTTTGGGTTTGTTCAGGCCAGTCGAATATGCAAATGACAATGAGTGGTTACCGCAACCAGCCTGTTTTGGGGGCAAATGAAGCAGTTGCAAGTTCTGAAAATTCAAATATCCGGTTAATCACTATTGACCGGGTTAAAAACCTGAACCCACAGGAAGATTTCCCAGGAAAGTGGGTGGAATGTACACCCGAAAATGTAGTAGATTTCAGTGCAACTGCCTATTTCTTTGGCAGAATGGTTCAGCAGGCGCTGAATGTACCTGTAGGTTTAATCTCTTCGAGTTGGGGAGGAACACGGATTGAACCCTGGATTAGCGAAAGTGGAATCAAAAATTTTGACTGGGTAAAAATGCCCGATAAAAATATGACAGGGGATTTCAATCAACAAACACCAACAGTTTTATACAATGCAATGATTTCGCCAATGGCCGGATACGCAATAAAAGGTGCTCTTTGGTATCAGGGAGAATCAAACCGCAATGAACCTGCTGAATACGAAAAACTGTTACCGGGATTATCGGAAAACTGGATTTCGGAATGGGGAATCGGCGATTTTCCTTTTTATTACGTTCAGATTGCGCCGTACAATTACGGAACCAGCGGCTTAAATTCGGCATTTATTCGCGAATCAATGTTAAAAGTTTCAACCTTGCCAAACCTTGGAATGGCTTGCATAATGGATGCTGGAGAAGAAACATGCATTCACCCGGCAAACAAAAAAGTGGCAGGTGAAAGACTGGCTTACCTGGCACTTGCAAAAACCTATGGCAAAAAAGGTATTGAATATTCAGGCCCGGTATTAAAAGAAATGAAGGTTGAAGGCAGCATTGTAAAACTAACTTTCGACCACGCAAATAACGGATTGACAACTTTTGGGAAGGAACTCAATAATTTTAGAGTAGCCGGTGAAAACAAAAATTTTGTTCCGGCACAGGCATTTATTACCAGCCTGGGAATTTCGGTTTATGCCCCAAACGTTGAAAAACCTGTGGCAGTTCGATATGCTTTTGATGATTTTGTAGTTGGTGAACTTTTTAATACCGAAGGGTTGCCTGCTTCATCTTTTAGAACTGACGACTGGGAGATAAAATAGTATCTTCTATTTTTCATTTCCATAAGCATTGATACTGAATACCCTATAAGGAATCAGCAGTTTTATATATTTGATTATCAAACCAATATTATCAAACCTGGTGAAGACCATTATTTATTCAATTTCATTTGTTTCTTAATAATGAACATTATGCTAATAACTTCTTTAGCAAGCATTTAACTTATTAAATGTTTTCAAAAGCAAGTTAATTCATTTTTATTTTCTACTTTTCGGAATTGATGCAAACCTTTACAAAACCATTAATTAAAATGAGCAATCTTCGTAATCATTTTGCAAACTTTAGAGTAAGATCAAAGCTTACTGTACTAAATGTTATCTTCTTGTTTAGCTTGGTAATACTAGGTTCTGTTGTAAATTTACTGTTTAAATCGAGCCAAACAGTTACAATACTCACAAATGAACACCATTTTTTTATTGAAGAGCTGGGATTGGGTATTGAATACTATTATAAATATAAACTCTCCGAAAATACTGATGATTTTGACAATGCCATAACTCATTTAAAGATAGCAAATGAAATAGCTTCGACATTTGGTTGCATTGACAGCCTTTTAAATGTAATGCCGAGAAAAGAAAGGTTGCCGTACATGAACAGGATTTATGGTAAAGGAGTTGGTTTTGACATGTCAAAAATTGAATTGATGGGAGATCAAATAATAATTTTTTCCAAAATCAATCCGAAAATGTTAGCTGAGTTAATGCAGATTTCAAAGAATGCATCAAATTACCTTGATAAATCAATTCAGTTAATAGGTTCAGAATTTACTGCTACAGACAGCAATCAACTAGCTGACATTCAAAACAATTTAACCATAATTAAAAATATAAGCGATTCATTTTCCGAAAAACTGTTTGCACTGAGTAAGTATCTTTTCAATTTACTCTTTTTACTCTTGCTGGTTCTGGTTTTATTAATTGGCGGAATTGTAACCCTAATTTCAAACCGGATTTCAAACTCTATTTCCAAACCAATCAATAAACTGGCTGATAATTTCAAAAAAATTGCTGTTGGTAACCTAAGTACCTCTGTTAGTTTTGATTCAAAAAACGAAATAGGTGAATTATCAAATGCGTTTTTAAAAATCCAAATTGGACTCCAGGATATAATTGCTTACTCAAAAAATGTAGCAAAAGGTGATTATAGCTTCAAACTTGCGCCAAAATCGGCTGATGATGAATTAACCGTTTCGCTTAATAAAATGGCAGATAAACTGGAGGAAATCAAACTAAAAACCGAGAAAGAAAACTGGTTACAAAAAGGTATAAACGGTTTGGATGATGAAATGAGAGGTAATTCTACCGTCAGGGAGTTATCAAAAAAAATAATTAACTATTTAAGTAAGTTCATTGGTTTTGAAATAGGTGCAATTTACGTTTATGATGAAGTTTTGGAACACCTTGAACTTACCGGTTCGGTTGGATTAAACACTAACGAATTAAAACAAACAGTTAAAATTGGTGAGGGATTAATTGGAAATGCTGCTTTGCGGAATTCATTGCAGGTTTTAAAAACAAAAGATAAATATCACAGAGTTTTTAGTGCTTCCGGAGAAATTATACCCGAAAAAATATTTTTATTGCCGGTTCAATTCAACGACAATATTCAGGCAGTAATTGAGTTTGCAGCTGTAAATGACATTTCCGATAGTAAAATTGAGTTTCTGAATTTGATTAAGGAAAAAATTTCCATTAACCTCAATGCATCAATTGCTAGATTCAGGAATCAGGAATTACTTCAAAAAACCCTTGAACAATCACAAATTCTGAAAGTAAGGGAGGATGAACTTGAGAAAAATCTGGCCGAGATTAGAATCATCCAGGAAAAACTAATCCAGGAAAAAGCATTGCTCGATTCTATGCTGAAAACAATACCCGACTTTGTATATTTCAAAGATTTGGACAGTAAGTTTCTACGTGTTAGCGAATCCATGGTACCTCTGTTTGGAGTTAACTCCGCAGATAAGATTATTGGAAAATCAGATTTTGAATTTCATACAAAAGAAAATGCCAAAAAGTTTTTTGATGAAGAACAAAACATTATCACTGAAAGGAAAGGATTTATTGATGATTTAAGGGAAGGAATTGATGAAAATAATAATCCTTTATGGACCTCGGTTACCAAATTGCCAATGTTTGACGAAACCGGAGAATGTATCGGAACATTTGGAATTTCGAAAAATGTGACGGAAATAAAGCGACTTGAGATTGAAATAAATACACATTATGAAAAATTAACGGAGAAACAAAATGAACTCACAATTTTAAACAATGAACTAAATCTCCAGAAAGAAGAATTAAAAAGCATAAACGATGAGCTAAAAGCACAGGAAGAGGAGTTAAGAGTTGCAAACGAAGAACTTGCTGAACAAACTAAAATTTTAACCTTGAGTGAAAAAAATCTTCAGGTGCAGCAGGAGGAACTTCAGGTAATAAACGAAGAACTGGAGTTAAAAACCAACGAACTGGAGATGCAAAAAAAGGCCATTACAGATAAAAACAATTATTTGGTAAAAGCACAAGCCGAATTGGAACAAAAGGCAAAGGAGCTTGAATTGGCAAGCCAGTATAAATCTGAGTTTCTGGCCAATATGTCGCACGAGCTGCGAACACCTTTAAACAGTCTGCTCATTCTTTCGAAACTTTTACAGAATAATAAGGACGGAAATTTAACTCCCGATCAGATTAAATCGGCTGGTATTATTCATAAAAGTGGAAAAGATTTGCTTGAATTGATTAATGAAATTCTTGATTTGTCGAAAATTGAAGCTGGGAAAATGAGCTTCGAGTTCAACAATATCTTGTCGGATGACATTATGACCGAAATAATGCAAGGTTTTAAACCAGTTGCCGAAAGCAAAGGATTATATTTGGAACTAAACAACACAGAAAACTTCCCAAAAAACATTTATACTGACAAACAAAGGTTAATTCAAATTATCAGAAATATACTTTCAAATGCATTTAAGTTTACTGTTACAGGAGGAATAAAAATCAATTTTGGTGTTCCCTATTCAAATACAAAGTTCACAAATGAGCGGTTAAATTCGGGTAACACGTGCTTTATATCAGTTGAAGATACTGGCGTTGGTATCCCTGCAAATAAATTTGATGCTATTTTTGAAGCATTCCAACAAGCCGATGGCAGCATCTCGCGCAAATTTGGAGGAACAGGACTGGGGCTTTCCATCTCAAGGGAGTTGATCAAGGCCCTGGGTGGCGAAATACAGGTTCAAAGCGAGGAAAATGTTGGTTCTGTTTTTACGATTTTTCTACCGGCTGATCAAAATTCAACAGAAAAGGAAAGCAATTCAAAACCTGAAGAAAATCCTAAACACAATTTACCTGATGAATCAAATTTACCTTCTGAAGAAGTTAAATCAGCAGAAAAAACAGAGGCCAACAAACCGCAAATTCCATTTTTTATTGAAGATGACAGGAATTCAGGATTAAATAGTATTGCAATACTAATTATACACCCCGATAAAGAAAAAGCAAAAGAATTGCTTTTCCATTGCCGGCAGAAAAACTTTTATTCGGTTGTTGCCCGGGATATTGCGGATGGCTTAAAACTGGCAGAAAAATTTTCGCCTAAAGCAATAATAATTGCAGAAGAACTGAATCTGCCTGAAGAATATGAAAAGTTAAAAAATAACTTTAGCACTAAACAGATTCCTATTCACCACGTTAGCCGTTTTGACGATTTTTCCTTTGATGATTTTGATGAATTAAAAACTCCATTGACAATTAATAAACAAGTTTCATTAAATAATATCAGCGACCTGATAAGAGTTGAATTTAGCCATGTATTAATTGTTGAAGATGACCCCTCAACCCAACAAACGTTGCATCTTTTGTTGAAAAACAAAGATTTAATAATATATGAAGCAAAAACTGGAAAGCAAGCATTTGAATTAATTTCGACAAAATCTTTTGATTGCATTATACTGGATTTGGGCTTACCTGATTATTCAGGAATTGAATTACTTGAAAAATTAAATGCAAAAAATATTCCATTACCATACATTATAATTCATACGGCCAGAGAATTAAGCCAATCTGAAATTCGTGAATTAAGAAAGTTTTCGGAATCAATTGTAATCAAAGGAATAAAATCGGATGACAGGTTAATGGATGAAGTATCAATATTCCTTCACCATATTGAAACTAAATATTCAAAAAAACCTGTTCCAAAAACAATCGATCTAAACACAACAACAGTTTTTAACGGGAAAAAAATATTATTGGTTGATGATGATATTAGAAATATTTTTGCCCTGGCACAAATACTTGAAGACAAAGGAATTGAAATACTTGAGGCTGAAAATGGTGAAGTTGCTCTTGAAATTCTGAACAAAAATAAAAACATTGACCTGATATTAATGGATATAATGATGCCGGTATTAGATGGTTATGAAACAATGAAAATAATAAGAAAAAATCCTGAATTAAATGAGATCCCAATTATAACACTTACCGCCAAAGCAATGAAAGAAGATTATCAGCTTGCTATTGACAGTGGTGCAAACGATTACATTTCAAAGCCCCTCGACGTTGACAAACTGTTTGAATTGTTGAAGATTTGGTTATTTAAATAAAAAATGGATAAAACTAAAATTTTAATTGTTGACGACCTTGTAGAGAACCTTATCAGTTTAGAGCTGCTTTTAAGTGATTTTTGTGTGGGCATAGAAAGGGCGACTTCGGGTGAAGAAGCTTTGCGAAAAACAATGAACGAAGAATATGCCCTCGCCATTCTTGATGTTCAAATGCCAGGGATGGATGGATACGAAACGCTGTCATTAATGCGCAAAAGGAATAAGACCAAATATCTTCCCGTTATTTTTGTATCAGCAATTCACCAAAGTGATTTACACATTATTAAAGGAATTGAAACCGGAGCGGTTGATTTTATTCCCAAACCAATAATACCTGAAATTTTATTGGGAAAGGTTAAAGTTTTTCTTGATTTACATTATCAAAAAAAGAAACTTGATGGTTTGTTAAAACATCTCGAAAAAACAAATAAAGAACTTGAAATTCAGAAAGTAAAAGCGGAGGAATCTACAAAAGCAAAAGCAATATTCCTGGCAAACATGTCGCATGAAATCAGAACTCCTCTAAATGGAATTATCGGTTTCTCCAAAATACTGGAAGAAACAGGACTAACTGAATATCAAAAGGAGTTAACTGAAATTATTGTTTCGTCGGGCGAAAACCTGTTAAATGTTATTAATGACATCCTTGATTTTTCGAAAATGGAATCAGGACAAGTTAAATTAGAAAACATTGAATTTTCGCTGTCAAAAACCCTAAATACGATTGTTAAACTTCAAAACTTAAATGCTGATAAAAAAGGTATTAAACTGCAGCTTGATTTGGAAGAAAATCTGCCGAACACACTTGTTGGTGATCCGTATCGTTTAAACCAGGTAATAACCAATCTAGTAAGTAACGCTATAAAATTCACCGACAAGGGCGGGGTTAAGATATCCATTACCTGTCTTGAAAATGATCCCGAAAAAACTTCTTTGTTATTTAAAGTTATCGACACCGGAATTGGTATTTCAGAAGAGGGAAAAGCAAAATTGTTTAAAGAATTCTCACAAACTGATATTTCCACAACCCGGAAATATGGTGGAACCGGTTTAGGACTTGCAATATCAAACAATCTGGTAAAGTTAATGGGAGGAGAAATAGGTGTTAATAGTAAAGTTGGTGAAGGATCAGAATTCTGGTTTAAATTAACTTATTCACATTCTTCCAAAAAACTAGATTCTGTTGAGAACATTAACCCATACGCTTCAGTAGAAATACCAAAAAACACAAAAATACTATATGCAGAAGATAATGCCATAAATCAAAAAGTTACAGTAATGCAATTACGAAAACTTGGAGTAACCAGCGATATTGCAAACAATGGTTTGGAAGCATTGGAATTATTTAAGAAAAATGAGTATGATATGATTTTAATGGATGTTCAAATGCCTGAAATGGATGGTCTTGAATGTACAAAAGAAATCAGGGAATACGAGAAAATAAATAATTCGTCTCAAAGTATTTATATTGTTGCAGCTACTGCAAATAGCGATACAAGCGATAAACTAAACTGCATAGAAGCAGGAATGAATGATTATATTAGCAAACCATTCAGAGAAAATGAACTTAAAGAGAAAATCCTAAACGCATTAAACCAAGCAAAAGAATTATAAATAATGTTAGTTTATAATCAAGAAAACACAGACATAATAGACATTGAGATAAACTTACTCCTTCAGGCAGTTTATTTAAAATATGGCTATGATTTTAGCAATTACACAAAAACTCATTTAAAGCGCAGAATACTCCGCCGGTTGATGTTAAGCGAATTAAATACGATTACTGAATTGCAAAATAAAATTCTTTGGGACAAGGAGTTTTTTATGATCTTCCTCCAGGATCTCTCAATTAACGTTACTGAGATGTTTCGTGATCCGGAATTTTATTTGATGTTCCGCGAAAAAATAATCCCCGAATTATCAACATACGCCCATATAAAAATATGGCATGCAGGCTGTTCAACTGGTGAGGAGGTATATTCCCTTACAATAATTCTGAAAGAGGAAAACATTCTTCACAAAACACAGATTTATGCAACCGACTTTAATAAAAGCGTTTTAGAACAAGCAAAACAGGGAATTTACAGTAAAAAAGACATGGACTTGTATTCCCGAAACTATATTGAATCCGGTGGTAAAGGTCAATTATCAGATTATTACACATCAAAATATGGTTCGGTACTTTTTGATAAACTTTTGGTAAAAAATGTTGTTTTTGCTGACCATAACCTCGTAACCGATGGGGTTTTTGCCGAAGTACATCTCATATTTTGCAGAAATGTTTTAATATACTTTAACAAAACCCTTCAAAACAGAGTGCTTGGGCTTTTCAATAACAGTTTAACCAAAAGAGGAATTTTATGTCTTGGAACAAAGGAAAGCCTGAAGTTCAACGATTATGAAAACAACTTTGAAATTTTAGATAAGAAGAATAAAATTTATAAAAAATACAAATGAAAAATGATTAAAGCGGTTGTAATTGGTGCTTCGTTTGGCGGAATGGAAGCAATTAAAATTGTATTAAACAAGCTTCCTTCAAACTTGGAACTACCAATTATTATTGTTTTGCATATTGGCAACAATAACATAAACTCGTTTCTGGCATTATTAAACAAAAACCCAAATTTTAAGGTAAAAGAAGTAGAAGAAGGTGAAGCAATAAGGATGCGGACTATTTATTTTGCACCACCAAACTACCATTTACAGGTTGAAAATGAATCGTATTTTAGCCTCTCAACTGCTGAAAAAGTAAACTTTTCCCGTCCTTCAATTGATGTTTTATTTGAAACTGCAGCCTGGACTTTTAAAAACAGTCTCCTTGGAATTCTTTTGACGGGATCAAATTGTGACGGCTCTACGG
>Ga0116152_10005292_pt1 | contig 10079 bp, 8 predicted proteins | sample AD_UKC119_MetaG_FD_89894 | JGI IMG/M metagenome (GOLD analysis project Ga0116152, IMG submission 89894) | Active sludge microbial communities of municipal wastewater-treating anaerobic digesters from Hong Kong - AD_UKC119_MetaG | ecosystem: Engineered > Bioreactor > Anaerobic > Digestate...
CCGCCGCGATCGCGTCGTCCACCTCGCCGGCCAGCGCCGGCGTCGCTCCCAGGATCGCACTCGCCAGGAGCCCACCGATCGCCTTGCCCACCTGCCGCACCCGTTCCCCCGTTTCCTTCGTCGTCGACCGCATCCCGGGCGGCCCACATCGGCCGGATCGCCCGGGTCGATCCACGCTCGTCTACTCGCGCTTCCGGCCGCCGACGACCAGCCCGGCCAGGCCGAGGCCGAAGAGCATCGCCGTGCCCGGCTCGGGCACGACCAGCGGGATCGCGCCGACCAGGAACGACGGTGCCCCGCGCCCGTTCGCACCCGTCAGCACGTCGACCCGGAACGTGATCGTATCGCCCTCGCGCACGGTCCACCCGAGGAAGTCGTAGGTCACGCCGAAGGAGGACTGGAACGACACGTCCTCGACGTGGACGAAGGGATCGAAGGTCTCGTTCCAGACGAAGCCCGGGACCGCCGAGGTGTCGAGGCCGAGGGGCACGAGCGGGTTGAGCTCCACCACAACCTCGCCCGGCTGGTACGTCGCGCCGAGCATCGTGATGAAGAGGGTGAACTGGTCCTCGATCGCGGGGCTGTTCACCGACGTGATCGTCCAGCTCTGCAGGATCGAGAAGGGAGTGCTGTCGAGGCCGAAGGTCGTGGCCTGGCAGACGTTGCTGCCCGTCGGGAGGATGCATTCGACCGCGCCGCCCGAGCCCGTGAACTCGACGTCGAGATTGGGCGTGACGCCCGCCTCGCCCGCCATCAGGAAGGGCGCTTCGGCGTCGTCGAAGACGATCGTCGGCAGGCCCGCGACGTCCGACGCCACGAAGCCGTCGCCCGTCGACGTGAAGCGCGCCGGCGAGGCGCCGGCCGGCGCCACCGCGAGGAAGAAGAAGGCTGCCAGGCCGAAGAACACAGCCGCTCGCGTCCCGGCCGTCCACCGCATCGATTCCGTCCGCATCACCACTCCACCACCTCTGCGTGTCCGTGCTCTGGTCCCGTCCGGCCGTCGCGGGGGCCGACGTCCGACGGAGCCGGGCGATCGCCCGCCGCCCGGGATGGGCGGTCACCCGATCGAGCGCGGAGCGCTCCCCGGGGTCGCTAGGGAGTGGTGGTCGAAGCGGGTTTGTGGCAGCCCGACGTCCGAAATCGGATCGGAAAGAAGCGCAAAATCGTACGCGAAATGTGCGCAACGGGGTCCGCCGGGCCGAGAAGCGGGGCGGATCGCCTCAGTCCACGACGAGACGGGCCCCGCGCGATGCCCCGGTGGGGCTCGGGCGGGCGCGGTCCAGCGCGGACGCGGGGGACGGGTGGCGGGGGTGGCGCGGCCGGCGCGGCGCTAGCCGCAGAGGCGCTCGAGGCGGCAGAACTCGGGCGTCATCACGCCCGTGCCGAGGCGCCGGGCACGGCGGATGGCCGAGAGCAGCTTGCGGGGCAGATCCGCCTGGACGAGCCGCTCGCGGATCAAGTCGCGCAGGTCGCGCGGCGCGCCCTCGAGCTCCTCCGTGCCGGTCAGCAGGACGACCGGCAGGCGATGGGCCAGGTCGTTCGCCAGCTCGAGCACGGCCGAACGTTCGATGTCGGGCAGCTGGGGATCGACCAGCAGCAGGTCGAAGGAGTCGCCGCGGATCTGCGCCGCGGCCCGCACGAGACTCGTCTCGCGAACGACCTCGAAGGAGCCCCGTCCGGTCTCCCCCAGGCTGCGACGGACCTCGTCGGCGACGTCGCTGCGCTCCTCGACGAAGAGGATGCGGACGAAGGTCTCATCGATCCGGGCGTCTTCGCTGCGCGGTCGATGGCTCGAGTACTCGGCGCCCGTGCTCATGCCCTTGATGCTCCCGTCGGCTCCCGGACGCAGTCGGTGGATTCTCACGACACCTTGAGCGCTCGATCCGTTCTCGCGCACCGATCGGCCGCACGGCCTGCTTCGGGCGAGACCTCGGCCGCAGGCGGGCGGCACCGGGCGTGCGCCGCGCGCAGTCGGACCGCAGGGCACGCGTACGTCGACGCCACCGCCGGCGGCGGCCGCCCGCGGATCACCGTCCTACACTCGCGCGCTCCCATGGACCGAGCCCCGCGACCCAACACCCGCCCCCCGCCGTCGCGGACACCGGCCCTGCGCGCGCTCGCGCCGGAGCTCCTCGAGCTCTGCGCGCACCTCGAAGCGCGGGGCGTGCACGCCTGGCTCCAGGGCGAAGGCCTGCTCGAGGCCCTCCGCGACGCGGGGCCCCGATCGTCGACCCCATCGGGCGCGATCACGCACACGCTCGTCTGCCGCGCGACGCCCGAGGCGCTCCTCCATGCGCTGCCACGGGCGATCGTGACCGCGGAGCGGGGGCTCCGCCTGACCCAGCCGACACCGGCGGGGCCGATCGACCTGATCCCCGGCGGCGCGACCGGGATCGGGTCCGTGCTCCGGGCCTTCGGGCTGTCGGCGTACGCGATCGGCTTCCGATGCGCCGACGACTCCTGGGCGGATCCGGCGGATGCGCTGGCGCTCACCCGGTCGGGCCGCCTCGACGTCGTGCTCCCGGCGCCCGACCCGCCCGGCGCGTCGGACGGCGCGGCGGCAACGGCCGCGACCGCCGCGCCGGTCCTGGCCGAGGCGCCGCGGCGCTACTGGATCGCCGCACGGCTGCTCTCGGAGCACGCGCTCGAGCCCACGCCCCGCCTGCTGGCAGCGGCGCGCGAGGGTCTTCCGCGCGCCCTCGAGCACGTGCCGGAAGGGGCCCCGGCGCGCCGCGCCCTCGCCCGTGTGCTCGCCGCCCCGCGCCCGGAAGCGGGCCTGCGCTTCCTGCGCGAGTGCGGCCTCACGCCGGCGCTCTTCCCCGACCTCGATCCGCGCAACGAGCCGCGCGTGGCCGCGTTGCCCGCGATCGACAGCCTGCGCTGGGCCGTCTGGCTGCGCGGCACCTCGCTCACCAGTGCGCTGGTGCGGCTGCGCGTACCGCACGCCCTCGCCCGCCGGATCGAACGGCTGCAGGCGTTGCATCCGGTCGACCAGGGTGCATCGGTGATGCGCGAGGCCGGCCTGCGGCGGCTGCTCGGCCGCGTCGGCGCGGAGGAGCTCGACGGGCTCTTCGCCTGGCGGCGTCTCGAGCTCGCCGAGGAGCCCGCGTCCGAGGGCCGAAGCGCGCGCGAGGCAAGGCTCGAAGCACTCGAAGCCCGGGTCGCCGAGGCGCGGGTGGCGCGCGAGCGGACGGGTCGGATGCGGCGGCTCGCGCTCGATGGGCACGCCGTGATGACGATCCTCGGCGCCGGCCCCGGGCCGCATGTCGGTCGCGCCCTCGCCCATCTCGCCCGTCACGTCGAGACCCATCCCGAGGACAACGATCGCGCGCGCCTGCGAGCGCTCGTCCTCGAGTGGGCGCAGAAGAACGCGGAAGCCCTCCTGCGCCGCGCTTCGACCGGGCGCGACCCGATCCGTTAGGATCCCCCCTCCCCCCGCTCCCCCCGGAATCCCCTCGGCGGTCGTCCAGCGTGTCCGACATCCAGGCCTTGTTCGAAGCGGTGCAGGAGGCTTGCCCGCGGCCGGTCTGGTCGCGCGGCGTCGAGCTCGCCCGCGCCGAGGCCGTGAGCGTCGAGTCGCGGCGCAAGGGCGAGATCGCCTTGCGGGTCGTGTCGGGGGGCGCGCTGGTCGCGCCCGAGGTCACGCTGCATCCCGACGACGAGGACTGGCAATGCAGCTGCGCCAGCCCGGACGACCCCTGCGAGCACGTCGCCGCCAGCGTGATCGCGCTGCGCCAGGCGAAGAAGAGCGGCGCCGACCTGCCGACCCCGGGCCGCGAGCGCGGGCGGATCGCCTACGTCCTCGAGGAGCAGGGCGGCGAGCTCACGCTCACCCGCACGATCGAGGTCGATGGACGCCGGACACCGCTGCGTGGCAGCCTGACCGCCGTCGCCGCGGGCCGCCACGATGGACCCGGGTTCGTCGCCACGACGGCCGACGTCGCGATCGAGCGCGCGATCGCCTCGCGACCGGCGGACGCGACCTCGGGCCCGCGACTCGGGAGCCTGCTCGAGCCGCTCTCGCGCTGTGATCGGATCCTGCTCGGAGATCGCCCCGTGCGCATCGACCGCGAGCCCCTCGGCCTACGCGCCCGGGTCGTCGACGCGCCCGGCGGCGCGCGGCTCTTCGTCGAGCAGGATCCGCGCATCGAGCGCGCCTTCCGCAACGGCCTCGTGCTGGCCGGCGACGCGATCCATCCCCTCGCACCGAACCGCCTGACCGGACGCGAGCTCGCCGACCTGCCGCGCGGGCGTTTCTTCGCCGACGACGAGCTCGCCACCCTCGTGACGGAGGTGCTGCCGGATCTCGGCGAGCGCATCCCGCTCGCGATCGAGACGCGCAAGCTGCCCTCCGCGCGGCGGGGCGAGAAGCCGCGGCTGCGGATCGAGGTCGAGCGCGAGGGCGATGACCTGCGGGTGCTGCCGACGCTGGTCTACGGCCGACCGCCGGTCGCACGCATCGACGCCGGTCGACTCGTGCACCTCGGCGGCGGCGAGGTCCCGATCCGCGACGAGCCGGCGGAGAACGCCGCGATCACGCGGCTACGCAGCGAGCTCGGGCTGCGGCCCGGCATCGCCGTGCGGCTCGGCGCCAGCGAGGCGATCGACTTCGCGACCCGACTCGCCGACGCGAACGTCGAGGTCGCCGGCACGGCCCACCACGACTTCGCCCTGCGCGGACGGCTCGAGGCGTCGCTCGAGATCGACGACGATCGACTCGACCTCACCTTCACTCTCGCCGACGACGCGACGAGCGAGGGCGACGCCGGCGAGGACGCGTCCGCGAGCGCCCGTCACGCGGGTGCGTCCCGGACGGCGGACCGCGGCGGCCGGGGGCGCGACGCGGGCGGGGTGGGCGCACGGGCCGAGGCGGTGATCGAGGCGTGGTCTCGTGGCGAGTCGGTCGTCGCGCTCGAAGGCGGCGGCTTCGCCCGCCTGCCCGAGGACTGGCTCCAACGCTTCGGCGATCGGGTCGCCGACCTGCTCGGCGCCCTCGACGCGCGCGGTCGCGTGGCGCGCCATGCCCTGCCCGACCTGGCCCGGCTCTGCGACGCGCTCGAGAAGCCCCCGCCGCCCTCGCTCGAAGGCCTGCGTCCGCTGCTCGAGGGCTTCGAGACCATCCCCCACGCCGCGCTGCCCGCGGGCCTCGAGGGCGTGCTCCGCGACTACCAGCGCCGCGGCGTCGACTGGCTCGTCTTCCTGCGGCGGGCGGGGCTCGGGGCGTTGCTCGCCGACGACATGGGTCTCGGCAAGACGCTCCAGGCGCTCTGCGCCGTCGAGGGCCGGACGCTGGTCGTCGCCCCGACCAGCGTGCTGCACGGCTGGGTCCGCGAGATCGAGCGCTTCCGCCCGGAGCTCGCCTGCGCGCTCTACCACGGTCCGAGCCGCAGCCTCGACCCGAAGGCCGACATCACGATCACGAGCTACGCACTCCTGCGTCAGGACGTCGACCGGCTCGCGAAGACGACCTGGGATTGCGTGATCCTCGACGAGGCCCAGGCGATCAAGAACCCCGACAGCCAGATCGCCCGGGCGGCCTTCCGGCTCGATGCCCGCGCGCGCGTGGCCCTCACGGGCACGCCCGTCGAGAACCGCCTCGAGGAGCTGTGGAGCCAGCTGCACTTCCTGAATCCGGGTCTGCTCGGCGGACGCACGGCGTTCCGGGATCGTTATGCGCGGCCGATCGCCGAGGGCGACGACACGGTCACGGTGCGACTGCGGCGACGCATCCGCCCCTTCCTGCTTCGGCGGCTCAAGTCCGAGGTCGCGCCGGAGCTGCCGCCGCTCTCCGAGATCGTGCTCGACTGCGAGCTCTCGCCCGACGAGCGCGCCGTCTACGACAGCGTGCGCGCCGCGACCGTGCGCGACGTCGTCGAGCGGCTGCGCGGCGGCGGCAACGTGATGGCGGCGCTCGAGGCGCTGCTGCGCCTACGGCAGGCCGCCTGCCACGCGGCGCTCGTGCCCGGGCAGGACGACATGGAGGGCGCGAGCTCGAAGCTCGAGACGCTCTACGCGCGCCTCGAGGAGGCCGTCGCCGACGGCCACAAGGCGCTCGTCTTCTCGCAGTGGACGAGCCTGCTCGACCGCGTCGAGCCCGGCCTCGCCGAGCGGAACATCGAGTGGCTGCGCCTCGACGGCTCGACACGCGACCGCGGCGCCGTGGTCGAGCGCTTCCAGAGCGAGGACGGGCCGCCGGTCATGCTGCTCTCCCTGCGCGCCGGCGGCACGGGTCTCAACCTCACGGCGGCCGACCACGTCTTCCTGCTCGACCCGTGGTGGAACCCGGCGGTGGAGGCCCAGGCCGCCGACCGCGCCCACCGCATCGGCCAGGAGCGCCCCGTCGTACTCCATCGCCTGATCGCCCGGGACACCGTCGAGGAAGGCATCCTCCGCCTCCACGCCCGCAAGCGCGCCCTCGCCGACGCCGCCCTCGAGGAGGCAGACGGGTCGAGCCGGCTCTCCCGGGACGAGCTGATCGAGCTGCTCGAGAGCGCCTGAGAACGAGCGGGCGCGCTGCGCACCGCGCGCTGCGAGCCCTCGACACCTGCGCTGCCCGGCGCTTGCGGCCGGGATGCATCCCGACTCAAAGAGTGGGGTCCCATCCACACGGAACGCTCAAGTGGATTGTGGGATTTTCCGAACGCCCCACTCAATGGGTGCCATTCGCCACATTTCAAAGCGAGCCGACCGCGACGACGCCGCGCCGCGAACGGGGTCGGTGACACGCCGGGCGTCGGGGATCGGGCGTTGTCGGGTCGCGATGTCGATGTTCGCCCTCGTCCTCGCCGCGGCGACGGGCGCGCAGGCAGACACGGCCTCCGAGGGACGCAGCGACGCGGGACCGATCGCATCGGCGCCGAGCACCCGGTCCGCCGCGGGGCCCCCCGCCCCGGACGGGATCGAGACCGACGCGGCGCCGGGCAGCCCGGCCCTCACGCGCGCCGCCAGCCGCCAGCGCGTCGAGGCGATGACCCCGGTCGTCTGGCTCTCGCACTACGGAGCCGTCGCCATCGAGCCCGTCGAGTAGGGCGCGCCCCGAGCGCCCCTTCGCGTTCGATCCGCGGACTCGTCGCCCGAGCGCCCGTTCGGGTTCGATCCGCGCACCCGTCGCCCGAGCGCCCCTTCGCGTTCGATCCGCGCACCCGTCGCCCGAGCGCCCCTTCGCGTTCGATCCGCGCACCCGTCGCCCGAGCACGCGGACCGCCGCGCGGTGGACCGGGCGTCTCGAGCGCACGGATCGCCGACCCATGGGTAGGCCGCCCCGACCGCACGGCCTATGCTCCCGCCCCCATGGCCGCCGCGCGTACCGTCCTCACCCTCGTCCGTCACGGCCAGACCTCGGCCAACCTCGATGGCGTGTGGCACGGCTCGACCAACACGCCGCTCACCCCGCACGGCCATCGCCAGGCCGAGGCCGCCGCCGCCTGGATCGAGGCGCACCACCATCCCGTGCAGGCCGTCGGCCGCGTCTACGCGAGCCCCCTCGACCGCGCGCACCACACGGCCCAGGCGATCGGCCGCCGCCTCCGACTCGAGCCGACGCTCGACCCGACCCTCGCCGAGTACGACCTGGGGGAGTGGGAGGGACTCGGCTTCGAGGAGCTCTTCCGCGAGAAGCGCCTCTTCGAGAATCTCGCCCGCGACCCGCACTACGCCCCCCACGGCGGCGAGTCCCCGCTCCAGGTGGGCCAGCGGATCGCCGACGCCCTCGTCCGCATCGCCCGCGCCCACCCGGGCGAACGCGTCGTCGTCGTGAGCCATAGCGGCGCGCTGTCGATCGGTCTCGGCCTGCTGCTCGACCGCGACTACACGAGCTGGGAACGCCGCATGCACAACTGCGCGCTCAGCGAGCTCGTGATCGAGCCCGAGCCGACGCTGATCAGCTTCAACTTCACCGACCATCTGCCCCCGGATCCCGACGCGTCGGGCGACGAGCGGCGCTGAGCCGACGCGCGCCGCGAGGGAGCGCCATGCGGTCCGTCGTGACCCGTCGAGCGGCGGGCCTCCGAATCGGGCGGAGTCGAAAGCACGAGGAGCGAGAAGAGCCATGCGAATCGCAGTGATCGGCGCCGGCGTGATGGGCAGCGGCATCGCCCAGGTGTTGGCGCAGACCGGCCACGACGTCGTCTGCACGGACGTCGACGCGGCCGCGCTCGACAAGGCGCGCGCCAACGTCACGACCGGACGCTACGGCGTCGACCGCGCGGTCGAGCGCGGCAAGCTCAGCCGCGCCGACGCCGACGCCACGCTCGCGCGCCTGCGCTTCGGCACGGACCTGGCGGCCGCGGTCGCCGACGTCGCCCTCGTGATCGAGTGCGTGCCCGAGCGCCTCGACCTCAAGGTGAAGGTCTTCCGCGAGCTCGATCGCCTGGCGCCGGCGGACTGCGTGCTCGCCTCGAACAGCTCGGGCTTCCCGCTCGCCGCCCTCGCGGCGGCGACCGACCGCCCCTCGCGCGTGCTCGTCTGGCATTGGGCCTCGCCGCCGGTCGTGATGAAGTTCGCCGAGATCGTCGTCCTGCCCTCGACCGACGAGGACGCCATCGCGCGCGTCCGCGAGCTGGCCGCGGCCTGCGGCAAGCATCCCGTCGTCGTGAAGGACCAGCCGATGGCCTGGGGCTATGTCGCGAACCGCATCTACGCGGCCATGCTGGTCGAGGCGGGGCGGGTCGTGGCCGAGGGCGTGGCGAGCCACGAAGAGGTGAACCGGCTGATGGTGGATTGCTTCGGCTGGCCCGTCGGCCCCTTCGCGATGGTGAAGGGCGCACAGACGGGCTTCGGCGACGCGTGAGGATCCCCGCCCTTCCTGGGTCGATCGGCCGGTCGATCGCCCCGTACCTCGCCGCGGGCGTCGCCGCGCTCGCGCCCGGCCTCGCCCGCGCGCAGGTCTCGATCGCGGACGATCCAGCGCCGCGCTTCGCCTGGCGCGGCCACGTGGCGAACGACTTCCTCTACGAGACCGAGACCGAGACCGACGGCGGCGATTCCTTCGAGGCCTGGCACCTCGGCCTATCGGGCGACTTCGGCGGTCCGATCAACGAGTCGATCCTCGTCGGCGTCTCCGGCGGCTACCGCTACGCCGACTACGACTGGAAGCTCGACAACGCCCTCGGCACGCCGCCGGGCTACGGCGGCGCCGAGCTGCCCAAGGATCCCTGGGGCTCCGTGCACACCTTCGACGTGGCGCCCGAGGCGACGATCCTCGTCGGCCGGCAATTCGCCGTCGTGGGCGCCGTGCCGATCCGCTGGGCCGGCGAGACCGGAGCCCACGGCAACGGCTTCATCGCCGGGGTCTCGGGCCTGGTGCGCTGGGCGCCGATCGAGACGCTGTCGATCGGCGCCGGCATCGGCATCACGAGCCAGCTCGAGGGCGAGGCCGAGACCTACCCCGTCGTGAGTCTCGACTGGCAGGTCACGCCGGCGCTGCGGCTCGCGACCGAGGGAAGCTGGGCGATGGGCGGGCGGACGAGCCTCGCCTGGGGGCCCGCCGAGGCGGTCCAGCTGGCGCTCTCCCTCGGCTACGAGCGCGTCCGCTTCCGGCTCGACGACCACGGTCGCGCCCCCGACCGCAACGGCGTGGCCGAGATCCGCTCGATCCCGCTCGAGGGCACGATCCGGCTCCATCTCGCGGAGCGCGTGCAGATCGAGCTGCGCGGGGGCGTGGCCTTCGGCGGGCGCTTCCGGATCGAGCGCCGCACGGGCGCGAAGCTCTACGACCAGCACTACGACCCGGCGCCGCGAATCGGCTTCGCGATCACGGTGCCCCTCGGCTGGACCGCGGCCCGGGCCGACGCGCCGCGACGCGCGCCCGCCGCGGGCGGGGATCCCACCGCGCCGGACGCACCGGGCGCCTGGTGACCTCGTCGCGTGGCTCCCGCCGCGGGCGGGCGCCGCGGATCGGGTGCCAGGCCCGGACGGCCCGCTTCGGGAAGTGCGGATCGGGCGCCAGGCCCGGACGGCCCGCTTCGGGAAGTGCGGATCGGGTGCCAGGCCCGGACGGCCCGCTTCGGGAAGTGCGGATCGGGTGCTAGGCCCAGACGACCCGCTTCGGGAAGTTCGGCATCACGACGCCGGCCAGCTCC
>Ga0116152_10005293_pt1 | contig 10079 bp, 3 predicted proteins | sample AD_UKC119_MetaG_FD_89894 | JGI IMG/M metagenome (GOLD analysis project Ga0116152, IMG submission 89894) | Active sludge microbial communities of municipal wastewater-treating anaerobic digesters from Hong Kong - AD_UKC119_MetaG | ecosystem: Engineered > Bioreactor > Anaerobic > Digestate...
CAGGGAAGCGCTTGCAATTGGATTGCGGTGTTGAGTTCGGTCACGGCCTGACTTCTAAACGCCGATAGAGAACAGGAAACGATCAACCCGTGCAGAAGCTCGAAGACATCAAACCAGGCGCAAGAGTCGCCGGAATCGTCCCAGCAGGCGTGGTCGAGCTCAAGAGTGTCGAATGGGTGGGCAGCCAGGCTATCAACGTCGTATTCCGGGATCCAAACGGGACAGTGGCGGAAGCAACACTTTACCGGGAAGACGAGCCGCGGCTGAAACTTGAGTCGACGGGTCGGGCATGGTCGCTGGATGCCGACGGCGCCATGCTGAGATTGGTGACCGAGGCAAACCGGATAAAGCTCGCCCACTATTTTGATCCATACTTGGCCATCCATTCGAGCCTTGTTGACCCACTGCCCCACCAGATCTCGGCCGTGTATGGTGAAATGCTGCCCCGTCAGCCCTTGCGGTTCCTTCTGGCCGACGATCCAGGCGCCGGCAAAACTATTATGGCCGGACTTCTCATCAAGGAACTGATCGCAAGAAGCGATCTCGAACGTTGCCTCGTCGTGGCACCGGGAAGCCTTGTAGAGCAATGGCAAGATGAGCTCGGCAACAAATTTGCGCTCGAGTTCGACATCCTGTCGAAGGACATGATCGAAACCTCGCGGTCCGGGAATGTCTTCAACGATCGCAACCGCATGATTGCCAGGCTCGATGTTCTTTCTCGCAATGAGGATCTCCAGCAAAAACTCGCAGCCTCTACCGAATGGGACCTGATCATCTGTGATGAAGCGCATCGCATGTCGGCAAGTTTCTTCAGCGGCGAAGTGAAGTATACGAAACGCTATCAACTCGGGCAGCAACTCGGACAGATGTGCCGCCACCTTCTTCTGATGTCGGCGACACCTCACAATGGCAAAGAAGAAGACTTCCAGCTCTTTATGGCATTGCTGGACGGAGATCGGTTCGAAGGCCGGTTTCGTGACGGCGTCCACTATGCCGATAGCGCGGACATGATGCGCAGGCTTACCAAAGAAGAACTGCTTCGGTTCGACGGAAGACCGCTGTTTCCGGAGCGGCGCGCCTACACTGTCAAATACGAACTCTCGCCGCTAGAGGCAGGTCTCTACGCCGCCGTCACCGAGTATGTCCGGAACGAAATGAACCGTGTACTGAGGTTTGCGGAAGCTGACGCCAAAAAGCGCAACACTGTCGGGTTCGCGCTTCAGATTCTGCAGAGACGCCTCGCCTCCTCTCCAGCCGCGATCTATGAATCCTTGAAACGGCGCCGGGAGCGACTGGAAGCCGAACTCGGCGAAGCGCGGATCTCGAAAAAGGGCGGGCGTCAAGATGAGCGGCCCGATCTCAACGAAGAAGTCCTGAAGAACATCGAAGAATACTCCCAAGACGAGATCGATGAAATCGAGGAATCGATCTCAACGGGCGCGACGACTGCGGAAACGATCGAGCAGCTTGAGATCGAAGTTAAGACGCTAAAAGGCCTGGAACTTATGGCCCTCGATGTACTTCGTTCCGGCAAAGATACGAAATGGACACAGCTGGACCGGATACTCGACGATCAGCTTATGGTCGATAGTGAGGGCAACCGCCGCAAGTTGATCATCTTCACCGAGCCGAAAGATACGCTTTACTATCTCGCCGGCAAAGTCCGGGCGCGCCTCGGTCGTCCCGATGCCGTCGAGGTCATCCATGGCGGCGTTACGCGAGAAGAAAGGCGCAAAGTCGTGGAGCGGTTCATGCAGGACCGCGATATGCTGGTGCTGATCGCAAACGATGCCGCAGGTGAAGGCGTAAACCTTCAGCGCGGTCATCTGATGGTGAATTACGATCTTCCCTGGAACCCGAACAAGATCGAGCAACGTTTCGGGCGCATCCACCGGATTGGACAAACGGAAGTCTGCCACCTTTGGAACCTGGTCGCGGCCGACACGAGAGAAGGTGAGGTGTATGCACGCCTCCTCGAAAAGCTTGAGGCTGCGCGGGAAGCTTTGGGAGGGCGCGTCTACGACGTTTTGGGAGAGTTGTTCGAAGGCACCGCGCTGCGCGACCTGTTGTTTGAAGCCATTCAGTATGGCGAGCAGGAAGAGGTCAAGGCGAAGCTCTTTCAGGTCGTCGACGGCGCCGTTGATCAACAGCACCTTTTGGATTTGCTCGAACGACGCGCGCTGACCAATGACACGATGCCGCCTTCGAAGGTTCACGAGCTCCGGCTTGAGATGGAGCGGGCCGAAGCGCAGCGCCTCCAACCGCATCACATCCAGAGCTTCTTCATAGAAGCCTTCCAGACACTTGGCGGACAGGTCAAAAAACGCGAGGAGGGTCGCTGGGAGCTGACACACGTTCCTGTGATCATTCGCGAACGGGACAGGCAGATTGGGTCCGGAGCGCCGGTTCAGAAAAAGTACGAACGTATCTGCTTCGAAAAATCGAAGATCAACCAGCAACCGGTGGCTGCTTTTGTATGCCCAGGCCACCCCTTGCTTGAAGCGGTCATCAGCTTGATCCGAGAGCAATACGATCATCTGATGAAGACAGGTGCCGTGCTCGTCGATGAGACGGATGCAGGAGAAGAGCTCAGCGCGATTTTCCTCCTGGAGCACAGCGTTCAGGATGGCCGCGTTACCTCCACCGGCAAGCCGCACACGATCTCAGAGAAGCTTCAGTTCGCAGCGATCGGGCCCACGGGCGAAGCCGTCAATGCAGGCATCGCGCCTCACCTCAACCTGCGTCCTGCAAAAGCGGAGGAGATTCTTCTTGTTCAGGACCTGCTCGATGCTGACTGGCTGCGCTCCGACATCGAAAAGACGGCGATTAACTACGCGACCATCGACCTTGCGCAGAAGCATCTTTCGGAAGTGCGGGCCCGCCGCCTCCCTGAGATCGACAAGGTCGAACAGGAAGTGCGCGCGAGGCTCAAGAAGGAGATCAACTATTGGGACTCGCGAGCGTTTGAACTCAAGGAAGAAGAACGCGCCGGAAAGAAAACGCGTATCAACTGGCAGAACGCCGAGCGGCGCGCCGAGGATCTTGCCGAGAGGCTCAAGCGCCGTACGCTGCTCATCGAGCAGGAGCGGTTCATCTCCGCGCAGCCGCCACGCGTCCGCGGGGGTATGGTTGTGATCCCAAAAGGTCTGCTAGAGCGGCGCATGCCGAAGGACAGCGCCGCCGCCACGCCAAATGGCTTCTCGGAAGATCCCGCCGCCAGACGGGAGATCGAGCTCGCCGCCATGAACGCAGTCATGGAAGCGGAGCGCGCGCTCGGTAACGCGCCCACCGATGTTTCCGCTCAAAAAGTTGGCTACGACATAGCATCATATGATCCGAAAGCGGATCATATGCGATTCATCGAAGTCAAAGGACGAATTGACGGCGCAGACACCATCATGGTCACGCGTCAGGAAGTCATAACCTCCCTGCACGAGCCCGAAAGATTCATTCTCGCAATTGTCCAGGTCGAAAATGGATTCGCGCGCGAGCCGCGATACATCCGACGCCCCTTCAACCAGGAACCTGAGTTTGGCGTGACTGCCATACAGGTTCAAATCAAAGCGTTGCTTGCAAGGGCGGAGCCCCCCGCATGATTGGTGCTCCCATTCTCAATCAAATGAAGTGGTTCCAAGAATCTCGCCACGTTCTGCGAGCATTAACAGGAAGCGCTAGCCTTGCCGTGCATGAAATCGAAAAGGACAAGGTAGAAACTAAGCATGCCAGAGTCCGCCCCCTTCCAGCTGCTACTGATCATCTCCAGTTCAGCGCCTGGAGACTAGCCCATGCGATCAAGAAAGCTGATTGCGCCCGCTGGCGCGCTAGCTCATCTCTCTTTGTTGGCGCTTCCGGCTTTCTGATCGAGAACGCTCAGCTCTTTACTTGGAATGGTAAGGCGCTAGCCCTCAACGACGGGGCCAGCGAACTGTTGGCAGATTTTTCTGGATCAAGCTTGGCGGGTCGTGTGGCACAGGGAATGACCCTGCTCTTCTTGGAGAGCAAAGGATATTCCTATGTTGGTCGCTTTGAAACCGAATGGAGACAGCGAGCAGCAGCACAGAACAAAGTTTGGCCAGCCGGCAAGAAGAAAGCACCTGATTTCATTGCTGAAAATGTTCAAAAAGAATGGATTCTTGCCGAATCTAAAGGAGGCTTTGCCAAGCCCGATACCCAACCAAACATCAAAGGCGCACTGAGTGAAGGTCTTTCCCAATTGGACGGGTGGGATAAGCATATGCACCCACGACCAATCAAGAGCTTCGTAGTCGGAACCTTTTTGAGGGAGTCTGGAGACCTTTCAGACGAGAAGTCCCTGTTAGCTTTCGTTGATCCAGAACCGGGAGAACCTGAAACTCCCGTTGAGTTTCCACGAGATGCGGTGCGCCGCGCGAATTACGCTTCATGGCTTTCGTTGATGGGCTTCGATGCGGCTGCTGAACGAATACTACGCCGCACCGGGGAACCGCAAAGACAAAGCGTACCGGTACTGTCTTTGGCGGGGCGCAAATTCGTGATCCGCATCGCGTCAGTCTCAACGAAAATTCGCGATCCTTCGAGTTCAGACTTTTGGCAGGAAATTGATGAACTGTTCTATCTCCCGCATCGATCTGTGCGGGAGGGGTTGCGGGTCGAAGTATTCGGAATCGATCTGTCGGTTTTAAGAGCATTGGAACATCGTTCGCACGAGGACGTATCACGAAATTTGCTTGCCCTCATTCCTCAAGAAGGCAGCGACAACCAGTTGGATGTCGGGCGCGGAGGTTTCTACGGCAGCATCTTTTCGGACGGCTCATTGCTCGGCGAGCTGCGTACCAACCGCGCCTCCATGGCAATGCCCGAATTTGAATGGATAGAGATCGATATATGATGCATTACAAAAAGAAACTGATCGAAGTCGCCATTCCGCTTGAGGCAATCAACGCTGCGTCTGCGCGCGAGAAATCGATCCGGCATGGTCATCCGTCCACGTTGCATCTGTGGTGGGCGCGGCGCCCGTTGGCGGCTTGCCGCGCGGTATTGTTTGCCCAGTTGGTAGATGATCCTTCGAGCTTGCCCGAGCAATTCCCAACGCCGGAGGCACAAGATGCCGAGCGCAAGCGGCTCTTTGCCATCATTGAAGACCTGGTGAAGTGGGAGAACTCGACCAACGAAGAAGTTCTGGAACGGGCTCGCGCTGAAATCCGGCGATCTTGCGGCGGCGAGCTGCCGCCGGTCTATGACCCATTCTCGGGCGGCGGGTCGATCCCGCTTGAGGCGCAGCGGCTGGGCCTGCCTGCCTATGGGTCCGACCTGAACCCGGTGGCGGTGATGATCGGCAAGGCGATGATCGAGATCCCGCCGAAATTCAAGGACATGCCCCCCATCCACCCCGGCATCAAGGAGCGGTCGTTCTACCGCAACGCCGAAGGGCTGGCCGAGGATGTGAAATACTATGGCGAATGGATGCGCGAGAAGGCGTGGGAGCGCATCGGGCATCTTTATCCGCAGGTAGACCTGCCGAAGGAGTATGGTGGCGGCAAGGCGACGGTGATCGCCTGGATCTGGGCGCGGACGGTTGCAAGTCCGGACCCTGCCTTTGGGGGAGCGCATGTTCCGCTAGCGAACTCGTTCGTGTTGTCATCGAAAAAAGGCGCGGAGGCGGTGATAGTTCCGGTTGTGAACAAGGCCAGCCGCACTGTCGATTTTGCTATCAAGAACACGAACGTCACGACGGCGGATTTGGAACTCGCGGCGCCGGGAACTAAGGCTGGTAAGGCGCAAGATTTCGTTTGTTTGCTTTCTGGCACACCGGTTCAGCGTGAATATATCAGGACCGAAGGTAAAAATGGACGTCTCGGGGCAACGCTGATGGCGATTGTGGCTGAGGCAGGGCGATCCCGAGTTTTCTTAACCTCAGATCCCGAAGCCGAGATCCTTGCAGATTCCGCTTCGAGTTTCACCGAAGCAATGGAAGCCCGAGAGACTTTCTTGTCAGGGCCGGTGCCAACCCGCGCAATGATTACCGGTGGCGTATGTTCGGCTTACGGATTGGATACTTGGGGGAAGCTATTCACAGACCGGCAGTTGGTCGCATTGACGGTTCTAAGTGACCTTGTTCACGAAGCAAGGCTTCAGATTGAAAGGGATGCGATCCTTGCTGGTATGCGTGACGTATCGGTTGGGTTGTCTGCGGGCGGCACTGAAGCGAAAGCGTATGCCGAGGCTGTTGGCGTTTATCTGGGATTGGGAGTAAGTCGGCTCTCCGACATTCAAAATTCGCTCTGTCGCTGGGAATCTTCAAAAACCCAGGTGCGAAATTTGTTTGGTCGGCAGGCAATTCCAATGATGTGGGATTTCGGAGAGAATAACCTATTCTCGAATGCCGCTGGTGACTATCGAACGAGCCTTGGAAGTATCGTAAAGGTCATCGAGAGGTTTTCACCGGCCGCTGACGGCTTGGAAATCAGTCACGATGCTCAAACGGTTCGGTATCCGAAAGACACAGTGATTTCCACTGATCCGCCCTACTATGACAATATTGGGTATGCGGATCTGTCAGATTTTTTCTTTTGTTGGTTGAAGCCTGCACTGCGTCCTATCTGGCCGGATCTCTTTGGGACGCTTGTGACACCAAAAGCGGAAGAACTTGTTGCCACTTTGTACCGTCATGGGACAAAAGAGGCCGCTGAAGCCTTTTTCCTGAGTGGAATGGGGAAGGCAATGGCCCGAATGGCGGAAGATTCATCGGAGCTTTTTCCGACGACAATTTACTACGCATTCAAGCAGAGCGAAATAGAACAGGAAGGTATTAGTTCAACAGGCTGGGCGACGTTCCTTCAGGCCGTCGTTGAGGCTGGTTATGCGGTTGTCGGCACCTGGCCTATGCGTACAGAGATGGCGAACCGCATGGTTGCCTCTGGCACCAACGCCCTCGCCAACTCGGTCGTGCTCGTCTGTCGCAAGAAGGAAGCCTCGGCCGAGGTCATCACCCGGGCTGAGTTCATCCGTGCCCTGAAGCGCGAGCTGCCGCCGGCCATTGCGGAGCTCCAAGCTGCCAACATCGCCCCGGCCGACATGCCGCAATCGGCCATTGGCCCCGGCATGGGCGTCTTCTCGCGCTACAAGGCGGTGCTGGAATCCGACGACAGCCCAATGAGCGTAAAAACAGCACTTCAACTCATCAACAAAGAACTCGATGAGTTCATGAATTACGTGCAAGGTGAATTCGACGCGGACACCCGCTTTGCAATCACGTGGTACGAACAAAACGGAATGAAGCCAGGTGATTACGGCGTAGCCGACAGCCTCGCCCGCGCGCGCGGCATCGCCGTGGAGAGCGTGAAACATGCTGGCATCGTCGAGAGCCAGGCGGGCAAGGTCCGAATCCTCAAGCGAGAAGAACTAGATACCGATTGGGCGCCTGAGACCGACAAGCACATAACCATCTGGGAGATGCTTCAATATCTAGTCCGCACTCACGAACAGAGCGGGTTGAGCGCCGATTCGGCCGCTCTTCTCAAACGTTACGGAGCGCAGGCCGACGCCGTGAAGGATCTCGCCTACTGCCTCTACGACATTGCCGCGAATAAACGCAAAGAAGCCAGTGAAGCGACGGCGTATAACGCGCTGATCGCAGACTGGACCGAGCTTAGCCGTATGGCCGCTAGCGTCTCGCTGGAAGATGGCAACCGGCAGCTGCGTTTCGAAGTTTAAGGGGACAGACCATGGCAAAAAGTACGCGCCAGCATGTATTCGAAGGCATGGAGCTTCTTCCGGAGGGCCTGATCCCTTTCGTAGAGAAGCGCCTTGAAAACTCGCTCAAAGGCCATTGGAAAGCCCAGGTTCTGGAGAAGCTCTCAGGCCTGAAGACTAATGGGAAAGGTGAACTCAACTGGGACCAGTCCGCGCTTCTGAATGCCATGGATCGGTTCTGGATGGACGCATTCAAAGAGGTGCTCGGCCGGGCTGAACGGTCCATCGTAAACGAGCTCGTCGATGTCAGAAACAAGTTGGCCCACAACGAAGCTTTTACCTACGATGACGCCGAACGCGCATTGGATTCGATGCGCCGGCTCATGCAGGCCATCAGCGCGGGCGAAGTCGCCGATCAAATCGGCAAGATGCGTGACACCATCTTGCGGACAAAGTTCACTGAGCTCGCTCGCAACGAGGAGCGGAGAAAAACTCAGCGGACGGACATCTCGGTTGAGGCATTCGCTGGCCTCCTGCCCTGGCGCGAAATCGTCGAGCCGCATCAGGATGTTGCGACCGGCGAATTCCAGCAGGCCGAGTTTGCAGCGGACCTAGCAAAGGTGCACAACGGAAGCGCGCCCTCTGAGTACAAAAATCCACGGGAGTTTTTCGCCCGCACTTACCTCACAGAAGGGCTCAGCAATCTGCTCGCAGGTGCAGCCAAGCGGCTAAGCGGTTCTGGAGGAGATCCAGTCGTCGAATTGCAAACGAATTTCGGTGGCGGAAAAACCCACTCGATGCTCGCGCTCTACCACATGGCAATTGGTTCACCCGCGCAAGATCTTCCCGGGCTCGATCAACTTCTCTCGCGTTTAGAGCTGAGTGTTCCGAAAAAGGTCAATCGGGCGGTGCTCGTCGGCACCTCGAACGGGCCCATGGATGTCGAGAAGCGAAAGAAGGAGTACGGCCGCGAGATAAGAACGACTTGGGGCGAACTCGCCTTTCAGCTCGGCGGTGAACAAGGCTTTGCTCTTGTAGCCGAAAATGACAGGAGCGGCATCGCGCCAGGCTCGAACCTGCTCGAAGAGCTGTTCCGTCAGTGCGCGCCCTGTCTCATCCTGATCGACGAATGGGTCGCCTTTCTTCGCCAGATCTACAAAGTCGATGGCCTACCGTCTGGCTCATTCGATTCAAACCTGTCATTCGTCCAGTCCCTGACCGAAGCCGTCAAAGCAAGTCCTGGCACGCTGTTGGTGGCTTCCCTTCCCGCCTCGCAAATTGAGGTCGGCGGCGAAGGTGGACAGGAAGCCCTTGCGCGTTTGAAGCAGACGTTCTCCCGCGTTGAATCGTCATGGCGGCCAGCGAGCCAGGAAGAAAGTTATGAGATCGTTCGACGGCGCCTCTTCAAGGAAATCCCCGGCGACAAGTTTCATCACCGCGACAATACGCTGAAGCAGTTCGTGAAACTGTACCGTGAGAATGCGGATGATTTCCCTCAGGGCTGTTCGGATGAGGACTATCGGCGCAAGCTGGAAAAAGCCTATCCAATCCACCCCGAACTCTTCGATCAGCTCTACACCAGTTGGGGATCACTCGAAAAATTCCAGAGGACGCGCGGCGTTCTAAGGCTGATGGCGCAAGTCATCCACGAGCTCTGGATGGGCGGAGACCCATCGGTGATGATTATGCCCGGTAGCGTCGCGATCAGTTCGGCCCGCGTTGAGCCTGAGCTCCTCCACTATCTGGACGCAAGCTGGCAGTCGATCATTGCGGCTGATGTCGATGGAACGACGTCCACGCCATACAAGATCGATCAATCCGCTCCCAACCTCAATCGCTATTCCGCAACCCGCCGAGTGGCGCGCGCGGTTTTCATGGGGACAGCGCCGACCCATGGTCAAGAGAACAAGGGTCTCGACGACAAACAGATCAATCTCGGCGTTGTGCAGCCTGGCGAGCGGCCAGCAATTTTCGGAGATGCGCTTCGCCGCCTAACCAACCAAGCCAAGTTCATGCACAGTGATCTCGGCCGGTATTGGTATTCCATGTCTGCGAGCCTCAATCGCATTGCAGCAGATAGAGCCGGCCAGTTCGAAGATGCACTTGTCGCCCTAGAGATCGATAAAGCGCTCAATACCTACATTGGCAGCATCGCTGATCGTGGCCATTTTGATGCCGTCCAAGTAGCTCCCGGAAGCTCGGCTGATGTTCCTGATGAACCGGGCGGTGTTCGCGCTGTTGTTCTTGGAGTGGCACACCCGCATTCAGGTCGTGAGACTTCCGAGGCACTGACGGAAGCCAAGGAAATTCTGATGCAGCGCGGGAACACGCCGCGCGTGTATCGTAACATGATCGTATTTCTCGCAGCTGAGCTTAAGCAACTCGACAATCTCAAGTCTGCGCAAAGG